>Ga0209062_1002667_pt1 | contig 22924 bp, 22 predicted proteins | sample Coa_R2_2_FD_187158 | JGI IMG/M metagenome (GOLD analysis project Ga0209062, IMG submission 187158) | Surface soil microbial communities from Centralia Pennsylvania, which are recovering from an underground coalmine fire - Coalmine... | ecosystem: Environmental > Terrestrial > Soil > Unclassified... | reverse complement strand
GGTGACGATCAGTCCGCTCGCCGCCACCAGCACGAACATCACATACATCAGATAGAAGATCGGCGACTTCAACATTTCGAGGGGCGAGTAGTCGCGCGTCGTCTGCGTGAGCCGCGGCGCGGCTTTCGGCGTCTGCCCCGCCTTGGGCGCGCGCAGCGCCTGCGACAGGATCAGCACCACCAGGCCCTGGCCGAGGCCGAACCACAGGAAGGCCGACTGGTAGCCGTAATTGGCGATGGTGTGAACGATGGGCGCCACGGTGGCAGCGGAGCCGGCACCGAAGCCGGCCGCAGTAAGCCCGGCGGCAAGCCCGCGCCGATCGGGGAACCACTTGAGCGCATTGCCGACGCAGGTGCCATAGACGGCGCCGGCGCCGACGCCCGAGATCACCGCGCCGACATAAAGCATCGGCAGGCTGGTGGCCATCGAGTTGATCGTCCAGGCAAGCGCCACGAGAACGCCGCCGACGGCGACGACGATCTTCGGGCCGAAGCGGTCGACAAACCAGCCTTCCACCGGCACCAGCCAGGTCTCGGTCGCGATGAAGAAGGTGAAGGCGAATTGAATGTCTTTCCGAAGCCAATGGTTCGCCTGACTCATCGGATCGACGAAATAGGTCCACCCGTATTGCAGATTGGCGACCATCACCATGCAGATGATACCGGTGATGAGTTGCAGCCAGCGCCGCGGCGTCGGCTCAACTTTCGACAAGGATCCCGTCATCGACATTTCCGTCCCCACACAGTTGGTTGTGCCGACGGGCTCGCCATTGTCGACCCGTCTGCCGCCCGCAAAGCAGCCACGCGCCCTGCACAGCGACAAATCATCCTACCACGAAATGGGCAGTTCTATACAACTATTAAAGTATGGTAAAAGCTCGAAAATGAACTCGGCCGACGCGAGACAGAAATCGCCGCCGGGCGATGCAAGATCAAGAGATAATGCCGCATGGTAAATTTCAAAATCGGCCTTCTTGGTTAAAGCCTCATTAGAAGGTATAGGATATACCAGATCTTTTGTTTAGATCCAGCGTTAACGGCCGAAATCAGGCCCATGATTATTTGCCCTATTGGTCGCGTGGCCGCAATTGCCTTGCAGGGAAGGCGCGGCTATGAGCAATCGGAAGCGAGGGACGTCATGAACGAAGGACGATGCGACAAAGGAGAACAGGGACATCGCCGCATGCGTGCGCCGGCACTGGCGATGCTGCTTGCGGCGGCCTTTGCCGCCCCGCCCTCGCACGCGCAGACAACCGTGACGTCGGCGGATCAGGACAAGACGACCACGCTTCATCTTCAGGAGCGCGCGGAGCGCATGATGCCGCGCGATCGGCTTCGTGCCGTGCTGCGCGTCGACGCAACAGATGCCGACCCCGTCAAGTTGCAAGGCGAGATCAATCGGCGCATGGCGGCGGCGCTCGACCGCGCGCGAGCGGCGACCGGCATCACCGTGGCGACGGGCGGCTACACGGTTTATCAGGAGCGGCCCGATCCCAAGGCGCCGCCGCGCTGGCACGGAATGCAGAGCCTCTCGCTCCTCGGACGCGACGCCGCCGCGCTGCTTGCCCTCACGGGAAGCTTGCAGCAGGATGGTCTGATGGTCGGCGCGCTCTCCTATGAGCTCTCGCCCGAGGCGGCGCGATCCGTCGAGGACGAGCTCACCGCGACGGCGCTGGCGCGGCTCAAAGAGCGCGGCGCGCGCATCGCGCAAGCGCTCAATCTCACTGTCGAGCGCCTGCGCGATCTCCGCGTCGGCAATGCCAACGGCACACAGCCCATCCCGCGCGCGATGAGCGCGATGAAATCCGATGTGGCGATGCCGGCGCCTGTGGCGGAGCCGGGCGAGGCCGAAGTCTCCGTCATGGTCGACGCGGATCTCGTGCTCGTGCCCAGCCGCTAGAAGCGCGATGCGTTTGAGTCGAAGAGGTAGGGAGAGGTGGGAAATTCCAGGGCGCTCAACGCGCAAGCGGCACCACCCACCTCATCCTAATCCTTCTCCGCCCTGAAGGGCGGAGAAGGACTCCCTCCGCATTTTGCGCCGCCAACCTAATCTCATCACGCGCTAGCGCTGCGCCGCTGCGCGTGCGCGCTCGCCGCCGCCGCGGCGGCCATTTGAGACGCGGTCCTCGATGGGGCGGCGGGCATTCTCCGAGATGCGGCCGGAGATCCGCAAGATCTGCGCGCTGCCTTCGAGCAGATGGTCGAGGCTCTCCTTGAGGAAGGAGCGCTGGACATCGGCAACCTGCTCGATGGTCGTGCATCTCAGCATTTCCTGAGAGGCGCGCGCCCCCGCGCGAAGCGTTTGGCTGAGCCAGTCCATCCAGGCCTGTCGCATCTCGGTCATGCCGCCGGCAGCGACCGCGGAGCAGGTGGCGATCGCTTGAAGATCCTCTGCTGTGAGCTGCGCCGTCTCGCTGTAGATTTCGGCGGCGGCGAGCACAGCGCGATTGCCGCGCTCGGCGCGCTCGGCCACTTCCTGCGTCAGCCGCCGCGCGCCTTCGGTCGCCGTCTCGGCGCCGTGCCGCAGCGCTGCGGCGGCCGCTTCGGTGGCGCGCTCGGGCAGTTCCTCGGCGCTCGCCGAAAGCGCCGCCTCCAAGCTCTCGATCTCCTCCTCGCTCATCGCCTTGCGCGTCGCCGGCAGAATTCGCTCCTCCTCGCGCATATGCTGATTCACCTGCTTCTTCACGTCGCTCACCTTGCGCAGGAATCCTTCGTCGTCCTTCGGCATGGCGGAGAGTTCCGCGATGGCGCGCGTCATCTCGTCATGCTCGCGCCGCGCGACGCTCAGAAACTCGCCCGCCTCCTTATGCGCGTCGCGGTGGCGCAGCAGCGCCGGATAGAGATAGGCTTCCTCCTTGCGCGTATGCGTGTCCATCGCGGTGGCGAGCTGCTCGACCAAGCGCTCGCGCGTCTTCATCGCACCATCGGAGGTGTCGCCGAGCTTGTCCAAGATGTCGCTGACACGGGCATGCTCGCCCTTGATGATCTGAATGAAATCCAAGATCGCTCTCCTCTGGAATGGGGCCACGGTGATGTGTTGATTGGAGACTCGGCAAACGAATCTCCACATGAAGAGTTCGTCCGCGCGACGCTAAAGTCGGAGCGCGCGACGCCGATGCTGCCGGCGCCGCAATGCCGCCGCATTCGATAGGGTCCGATGCGCAAACTGTCGTGATGGTTCATCGGCATCGGCCGATCTTTCCGCTGCGCGGGTTTCGCGGCGATGGAAGCGAGAGCTCGTCCTCCTCAAGGCAAGCATCGGGTTCGCGCGGAACATGGCCCCCCGCGCCCGGTTTGCCGGTCAATATGCGCGTCGACGCGCACCACTCCCGCATCATCGGGAAAGGAGCAGACATGGCACAGCAGACAATCATCGCGCTTTACGCCACGGCCGCCGATGCCGAGTCAGCCCGGCGCCGTCTCGAGGCGATCGGCGTGCCGGCGGCCGATATCGACATGCGCGTGGGCTCGGGCGAGGCCGCGATCGTCGCCGATGGCGGCACGCGCGACGCGCGGCGCGAGCCGGGCCTCCTCGAATGGCTCTTCGGCATGGGCGCGCCGGAAGAGGAGGCGCGCCAATATCGCGCCCATGTCGAGGAGCGCGGCGGCGCGGCGCTATCGGTGCGAACCGACGATCAGCATTATGACCGGGTCGCCGAAGCGCTCGAGGACACGAACCTCGTCGGCATCGAAGGCGCTGGCGAGGCGACGCGCGCCGCCGGCGCGCGCGAGAGCGGCGACACCGTCATCCCGACCGCCAAGGAAGAACTTGATATCGGTAAGCGGCGGGTCAGCGACGTCAAGCACTTCCGCATCAGGCGCTATGTCGTGGAGCGCCCGGCGGAAGCCTCTGTGACGCTCCATGACGAGACCGTCATCGTCGAGCGCCGCACGCCGGCGAGCGCTACGCCCGGCGCCGAGCCCTTCGAGGAGAAGGAAGTGGAGGTCACCGAGAGCCGCGAGGAGCCGGTGGTGGCAAAGCGCGTCGTGCCGGGCGAGGAGGTCGTCGTGCGCAAGGAGGGGAAGGACCGCGTCGAGACGGTGCGCGACACGCTGCGCGAGAGCCGCGTCGAGGTCGACAAGGCGGCGGCCGGCGACAAGCCTTCAACCGCTCCCGTGACGACGCCGAAGAGTCCGCCATCCGGCGGCACGCGCTGAGCGGCGGCGCAAAAATTCAGCGGGCGCGGCTCATGTCAGCCGCGCCCGCTGCGATGCGGTCACAAGATGAGGGCGGTTGCCGTCACGCCGCCTTGCGGCGCCGGCGGAGCAAGCCGAAGCCGGCGAGCGCGGTGCCGAAGATGGCGAGCGTCGCGGGTTCCGGAACAGCCGCGGCGTTGGCGTCGACGGTGATATCGTCGATATTCCAGAAGCTGGGATCCTGCCGCATCGCGAACTGCAGGACCGACGAGCTGCCGGTGGCGGTGACGTCGACGGTGTATTCGGTATAGGGGAAAGGCCCGCTATTCAGGATCGGCAGGGCCGGCGTTCCGCCGCCCGTGAGGTTCTGGCCGCCGAAGGACACGCTGAAATCGTTCGTGGGTCCGCCCAGATTTGTCAGGAAGAAGGTGAGCGTGTAGCTGGTTCCCGCGGTCGTCGCGAGCGTCTGGCTCAAGAACGTGTCCGAGCCGACCGCGCCGAACGAACCGGCGAAATTGCCGCTATGGGCATTGTTGGTGATCGAGATGAATCCCGGATTGCCGGTCAGCGTCCAACCGGAGAAATCCCCGGTCTCGAAGCCGCCATTGGTGACGAGATTGGCATGCGCCGAGGCCGCAGCGCCCAGCAGCATCGCGCTGGCGAGCACGGGCGCCACCCACGGCCCAACTTTGAATTGCATAACTCTTCCTCCTCCACGCTCGGCCCTGGTTGTCAGCGGCCTCCCGAGGCGTTGAGGAGCAAAAGACGTGCCAGCGGGGAAGCCGAGGTTTTCCCCCGATATCGCGGGCCGCCGGGCGATTTGCCGTAAGAATTACCGACGCTCCGCGCGCCCGATTTTACAACTGCTGCGTGAGCGTCGCCCGCCGGTTTTGGTCCGTGTCCTGCGCTGTGCGCGGCGCCGGTCCCAATGTAACTGTGATTTAATATTGCTTTAATCTTCGCGCAATCTCGTTGTCTTGCGCTGCATTTTCTCAAGCTTCATATGAAGGGAAGATGGATAGAGAGCCGGTCTGGATGTGTTGTCCCTAGTGAAGGCGGAGACAGGCTGCGCCGGCAATTGCGAAAGCTTGGGACAAGCTTGGGATAGGCAGCGTGCCGGCGGGCTGCGCCACACAGCGCAGGGCTCTCACGCGTGGAGAAAAACCCGTTAGGCAGGAGTAGAGACCATGGCTATCACCCATGAACAGTTGGGCCATCATCCCACAGAATTTTCGTCATTTGCACCGATGGGGGAGGCGGCCGGCGGTGTCGCCGTCGTCGTCTTGGCGATTCTCGGCCTCGCCAATGTTGCGCCTCAGACGCTCGTGTCGGTGGCGGTCATCGTCGTCGGCGCCGCGCTGTTGATGCAGGCCGCCGTTCAAAGCGCCGAGTTCGCGCGCATGGTTGCCGCGACCGAAACCGGCGAGGTCGCCGTCGCCGATCTCACGGGCGGCGTCACTGTCGAGTATCTCGCGGGAAGCGCCGGCATCGTCCTCGGCATTCTCGCGCTCCTCGGCATCGCCAGCATGACGCTGTTGGCGGTGGCGCTGATCGTCTTCGGCGCGGTAATGCTGATCAATTGCGGCGTCAACAGCCACGTGACGGGCTATCGCGTCGGCGGCTCGGCCGTGGAAGGAGCGCTTCAGGCGATGGCGCGCCAGGCGACGGTGGCAGTCGCCGGGGCCCGCGCGCTCATCGGCGTCGCGGCGATCGTGCTGGGCATTCTGGCGCTCGTCAACATAAGGCCCGAGATCCTCGTCCTTGTCGGCCTTCTCATCATCGGCGGCGCGCTTCTCCTCGCGGGTTCGGCGGTGGCCGGCCCGACCGCGTTGGCGTTCCGCCGCTAAGCCGCGCGAACCGGAGAACAACGGCCTGCACGCGGCCCGCCGGCTTCAGCCGGCGGGCCGTGTCGCGTGAGAAGGGCCGGTTGCTCATCGCCGCTTGCGGCGGCCCGTGGCGATGACGAGGGCGGCGCCGAGGAGAAGCGCTCCCGAGATGCCGAGCGCCTCGCGCGCGCCCGTGACAAGGCCGCCGGCTTGGCCGATGAGCGAGCCGAAGAGCGCGACGCCGAGCACGCTGCCGGTTTGCCGCGTCGAGTTGAGCACGCCCGCCGCCACGCCTGAGCGTGCCTTCTCGACGCTGCCAAGCAGCGTCGAGGTCAGCGGCGGCACCAGCAGGCCCAAGCCGCCGCCGAGCGCAATGAAGGGCGCCATCATGACCCAGTAGCTCGTGCCGCGCGCGATGCCGAGCAGCGCCAGGGCGCCAAGCGCGGCGAGCGTCGCTCCGCCGGCGATGGTGGCGATCGCGCCGAAACGCTCGGCCAAACGCGGCGCCAGCAGGTTCACCGGGAGCACCGCCCCCATCATCGGCAGAAAGGCCAAGCCCGTGGCAAAGGGCGAGAAGCCGTTGGCTTGCTGGAAATAGAGGCTCAGCACGAAGATGAGACCGTAGAACGCCACATTGACCAGGAGCCCCACGAGTGCGGTCAGCGTGAACAAAGGGTGGGCAAAGAGCGAGAGCGGCAGCATGGGCTGCCGCGTGCGCCGCTCCTGAAGAATGAAGAGGGCGATCAGGAGCGCCGATGCGGCAAAGCCGGCGAGCACGCGGAGATCGCTCCAGCCGAGGACGCCGCCCTCGATGATCGCGCCGGCAAGCGCGCCCAAAGCGCCGATCGCCGCGGCTTGTCCCGCGGCGTCGATCTCGCGATGCGGCGACCGCGGCGTCTCCTCGGCATAGCGCCAGGCGAGCCACAATCCGACGAGGCCGATCGGCAGATTGACCAGGAAGATGCTGCGCCTGCCGCCCAGATGCCGACGGCGCGGCCGCGCGCCCGCTCAACGGGAAAAGCATGGTTGAGAAGGGCCAGCGAATTCGGCACGAGGATGGCAGCGCCCGCGCCCTGGACGGCACGCGCCGCGATCAGGATCAAGGCGCTCGGCGCCAGCGCGCAAGCGAGCGATGCCGCGGTGAAGAGCACGAAGCCGGCCGCGAAGATCCGCTTGGCGCCGAGACGATCGCCCAAGGCGCCCGCCGTCAGGATGAGGGCGGCAAAGGCGATGGTGTAGGTGCTGACTACCCATTGCAGCTCGCTGACGCCGCCGCCCAGCGACGCGCCGATGCTGCTCAAGGCGGTGTTGACGATGGTGACATCGAGCTGCACCACGCCATAGCCGAGGCTCATCGCGGCAAGCGTCAATGCGGTGCCGCGCGCCGGCTGCGCGCGTTTTTGCGAGTCTATGGCGGTGCACAAGGCGGGCATGAGAAGCTCCTCCGGGCTAGCAGCGAGGTCGTTCCAACGAGGTCTCGATATGGCGCGGGCAAGGCGGGGCGGCAAAGCCGACCGCTTCGTTCGCGGTCGAAGTGTCAGGCTCCCTTTTCCGCTTCCCACCCATGCCGAAAACGCAATCGCGGAATTGCGCGTAGCTACGCATATTGAGCGGCGGAGGGATTTCGATGGGTGAGGACCGCAGGGATCTGGCGCCGGAGCGCTGCAATCTCCTCGCCTTGCGCCAAGCGACGCGGCGGGCGACGCAATTCTATGACGAGATCTTGGCGCCGAGCGGCGTGCGCGGCACGCAGTTCTCGATCCTGGCGCGGCTCCGCCGCAACGGGCCCGCCACGATCGGCGAGATGGCGCGGCTGCTCGTCATGGACCGCACCACGCTTGGCCGCAATCTCGAACCGCTTCAGCGGCAGAAGCTCGTGACGCTTCGTCCGGGCCAGGACAAGCGGCAGCGCGAGATCCAGCTGACGGCCAAAGGCGTGGCGGCGATCGACAAGGCATTGCCGCTCTGGCAGCAGGCGCAGACCGGGTTCGAAGCGCGCTACGGCGCCGAGGCCGCGGCGCGGTTGCGCGCCATGTTGCGCGACGTCACGCGCATCGCGCCGGCGGCGGAGTAGAGCGGCGACAGTGAGCGCGGTGCGCGGCCGAATAGGCGTATATACACCTAACTTGAGAGCGAGGCGCCATGTCCGACATTGTGCAGGAAACGCTCGCCGTACCGGCTCCGGCGCCGGCCCCGTCCGCACGGACCCGGCTGCTGCTCGAAGGGCCGATCGTGCCGGTGCTGCTCCGCCTCGCCTGGCCGAATGTCGCCGTGATGATCGCGCAGGCCGCGGTCGGGCTCATCGAGACCTATTTCGTGGGCTGGCTCGGCACCGATGCGCTTGCCGGCGTTGCGCTCGTCTTTCCCGCCTTCATGCTGATGCAGATGATGTCGGCGGGTGCGATCGGCGGCGGCATCTCCTCCTCGATCGCGCGGGCGCTGGGCGCGGGAAGGCGGGCCGACGCCGACCGCCTGTTGATGCAGGCGATCACCCTGTCGCTGGCGCTGGGCCTCGTCTTTGCCGCGGCCGTGCTCGCTTTGGGGCCGGCGCTCTACCGCGCGATGGGCGGCATGGCGGGCGGCGCGCTTCGCGCCGCACTCCTCTATTCCAACATCGTCTTTGCCGGCGCGCCCTTTCTGTGGCTCCTCAATGGCCTCGGCAACGCCATCCGCGGCACCGGTAACATGCTCACGCCGGCGCTCGTCACTTGCGCCGGCACGCTCGTTCTCCTCGTGCTCTCGCCGGCGCTGATCCTGGGCTGGGGGCCCCTGCCGCGGCTCGAGGTCGCGGGCGGCGCCGTCGCGGTCGTGCTCACCTATGCGGCGGGAACGCTCGCGCTCCTCTGGCATATCGGCGCCGGCCGCAGCCTGCTGCATTTCCGCTGGCAGGAGTTGCGGCCGCACTGGCAGCCGCTCGCCGAGATCCTGCGCGTCGGCGGCATCGGCGCCATCAACACGGTGCTCACCAACCTCACGATCGTGCTGATCACGGCGATGATCGGCCGCTTCGGCGCCGCGGCGATCGCCGGCTATGGCATCGGCTCGCGGCTCGAATATCTGTTGATCCCGCTCGTCTTCGGCTTCGGCGCACCGCTCGTGGCCATGGTCGGCACCAATATCGGCGCGGGCCAGATCGAGCGTGCGCAAAAGAGCGCCTGGACCGGCGCGCTCATCTGTCTCGTCGTGACCGAGGCGATCGGGCTCGCCGCCGCGCTCTTCCCCGAGGCGTGGATCGGCCTCTTCAGCCGCGAGCCCGCGGTCATTGAGATGGGGAGCCTCTATCTGCACCGGGTGGCGCCGCTCTACGGCGCCTTCGGCGGCGGCATGGCGCTTTATTTCAGCTCGCAAGGCGCGGGCCGCATGGCCTGGCCGCTCACCGCGGGCCTGCTTCGGCTCCCCGTCGCCGTGGGTGGCGGCTGGCTCCTCGCGGATGGGTTCGGCATCGGGCCCGCCGGGCTCTTCGCCATGGTGGGGATCGGCCTCTTGGTCTTCGGCGGGGTGATCGCGACGGCGATCGCGCGTGGCGCCTGGCGGCCCATCCGTTCGTGACGAGGGCGCCGCAAATTCCCGCGTGAAGCAGTGCTGCGCTTCTGCCACACTTCCGCTGAAGAGCGGGAGGAGGCGCGGGCGATGATCACGCGGCTTTGGACTGGCGCCGCAACGGCGATCGGCATCGTGTTGTGCGGGGGCTTGGCGTGGGCGCCCGCATCGGCGCAGCAGAAGGAGATGGCGCTCGCGACCGGCGATGGCGAACTCGCCGGCGTGGTGACGGGGCCGGGCGGCCCCGAGGCCGGCGTCTGGGTCATCGCCGAGACCACCGATCTTCCCACCAAATTCGCCAAGATCGTGGTGAGCGACGATCAAGGCCGTTATCTCATCCCTGAATTGCCCAAGGCCAAGTATCGCGTCTGGGTGCGCGGCTACGGCCTCGTCGATTCGCCCAAGGTCGAGAGCGAGCCCGGCAAGCATCTCGACCTCACCGCGGTGCCGGCGCCGAGCGATGCCGCCGCGGCGGAGTACTATCCCGGCATGTATTGGTATTCGATGCTGAAGATCCCCGCGGCCGATCAGTTTCCCGGCACCGGCGATCAAGGCAACGGCATCGCCCCGGCGATGAAGAACCAGCATTACTGGATCGACACGCTCAAGAATTCCTGCCAGTCCTGCCATGCGCTGGGCTCACCCGGCGTGCGCCGTCTCTCCAAGGATCTCGGCACCTTCGCGAATTCGACCGAAGCCTGGGCGCGCCGCATCCAGTCGGGTCAGGCGCAAGCCAACATGGCGCTCACCATCGCGCGTTTCGGCACGGAGAAGGCGCTGTCGCTCTTCGCCGATTGGACCGACCGCATCGCCCAGGGCGAGCTGCCCTTCGCGAAGCCGCAGCGGCCGCAGGGCGTCGAGCGCAACGTCGTGATCAGCGTCTGGGCCTGGGGCAGTCATGGGCATTATCTCCATGACGCGATCTCGACCGACAAGCGCGATCCCACCGTCAACGCGAACGGCCCGATCTACGGCTCGCCCGAGGAGAGCACCGATCTCGTGCCCGTGCTCGATCCCGTACATTCCAAGGCTTGGGAGATCAAGCATCCCTACCGCGACCCCAATACGCCCTCGGCCAAGGATCTGCCGATGGGACCCTCGGTCTATTGGGGCGAGGAGCCGATCTGGGACGGGCACACCAGCATCCACAACCCGATCATGGACGAGAAGGGCCGCGTCTGGTTCACCGCGCGCATCCGGCCCGCGGCCAACCCCGCCGATTGCAAGCAAGGCTCCGACCTGCCCTCGGCCAAGGTCGCGCCGTTGAACGAATCGGCGCGCCAGCTCTCGATGTACGATCCCAAGACCGGGAAATGGACGCTCATCGACACCTGCTTCACGACCCAGCATCTTTACTTCGCCAAGGACGCCCACGACACGCTGTGGACGAGCGCCGGCGGACCGGCGAGCGGCGTTGTCGGCTGGCTCGATGTGAAGAAATTCCTCGAGACCGGCGACGAGAGGGCGTCGCAAGGCTGGACGCCGCTCATCATCGACACCAACGGCAACGGCAGGCGCGACGCCTGGGTCGAGGCCAAGGACCCGGTCGATCCCGCCCGCGACAAGCGCATCATGGCGGCCTTCTATGGCGTCCAGCCGAGCCCCGTTGACGATTCGATCTGGGGCCAGTCGATGGGGGTGGGCTTCTCCCGCATCGATCAACCCGGCTATGTCATGCGCCTCGTGCCGGGCGCCGACCCGCCCGAGACTGCGCTCACCGAGGCCTATCTTCCGCCCGACGAGGCTTACGGGCCGCGCGGCATCGATGTCGATCTGAACGGCGTCGTCTGGACCGTGTTCTCGAGCGGCCATATGGGCAAGTTCGAGCGCGCCAAATGCAAGGGCCCGCTCAACGGACCCAAGGCGACCGGCAAGCACTGTCCCGAGGGCTGGACGCTCTATCGCATGCCCGGCCCGCAATTCAACGGCGTCACCGACTCCGGCAGCGCCAACCACGCCTATTACATCTGGGTCGATCGCTACAACACGCTGGGTCTCGGCGCCAATGTGCCGATCGCCGAAGCGAATGGCGGGGAGTCGCTGTTGGCGCTGGTCGATGGCAAATTCGTCGATCTGCGCATCCCCTATCCCTTGGGCTTCTTCAGCAAGAATGTCGATGGCCGGATCGACGATCCCAAGACCGGCTGGAAGGGACGCGGGCTATGGACCACCTTCGGCTCGCGCGCGCCCTTCCACGGCGAGGGCGGCAAGGAGGCGCTGCCCAACGTCTTCAAGCTGCAAATGCGGCCCGACCCGCTCGCTCATTGAGAGGGCGGCGGCTCAGGTCGCGCCGCCGCCCCCTTGCTGCACGCCCGGCAACACGATGCCGGTCACAGGATCGACCCGCTCGCCCGCGCCGTTGCGCGGTCCGTCCGCGTCCCATTGCGCCCCAATCGCGCATCCCGCCAACAGCGGACCGGCGACGAGAAGGGCGAACGCGGTGCGGAGCCGCCGCTTCATCTGCATGTCGTCAACTCCCGAAGAGATCCTTCACGCCGCGCGTGTCGTTGCACCCGCGCGGCCGAAGGTCATCGTGCCGTCGTCGATCGCGCCGAATCTGAGCGCCGCCATGTCGAGCGCGTAATTCTGATGGAGCCGCCACGGCTTGCGCGAGCCTTGCTTGGGCAGGAGATCGCTCGCGCGGCGGATATAGCCCGAGGTCAAGGTGATGGCGGGCTCCTCGCCGATGCCGGCTTGCGGGCGGCGCGGCACGCACCATTGATGGCCGCGCGCATCCATGTGATTGAGAAGCCGGCAGACATAGGCCGAGGTGAGCTCGCATTTGAGCGTCCATGACGCGTTGGTGTAGCCGAGCGCCAGCGCCAAATTGGGCACGTCGCTCAGCATCATCCCCTTATAGGTGAGGGTTTTCGACAGCACCACCGGCGCGCCGTCGACAGCGAGTTCGACGCCGCCCATCATGCGCAGATTGAGGCCGGTCGCGGTCACGATGATATCGGCCTCGAGCTGCTCGCCCGAGCGAAGCGCGAGCCCGGTCTCGGTGAAGCGCTCGATCCGGTCGGTCGCGACCGACACCTTGCCGGCGCGGATCGCCTTGAAGAGATCGGCGTCGGGGATGAGGCAGAGCCGCTGATCCCAGGGATTGTAGTCGGGCGTGAAGTGCTTCTTGACGTCGTAATCGGCGCCGAGCTGCTTCTGCGCCTCGCGCAGGATCGCTTTCTTGGTAAGCTCGGGCTTCCAGCGCGCGAAATTGTAGAAATACATGGTGAGCGCGACGTTCTTCCAGCGCGCGACGCCATGGGCGAGCCGCGCCGGCAGCCAGCGATAGAGCCATTGCGCGATCCGATCACGCGCGGGAAGCGCCACGATATAGGTGGGCGAGCGTTGCAGCATCGTGACATGCCGCGCCGTCTCCGCCATCGCCGGCACCAGCGTCACCGCGGTGGCGCCGCTGCCGATGACGACGACCCGCTTGCCGCTATAGTCGAGATCCTCGGGCCATTTCTGCGGATGGACGATGCGGCCCCGAAACCGCTCCATCTCGGGCCAGCCCGGCATGTAGCCCTGCTCGTAGTCGTAATAGCCGCTGCACATATAGAGGAAGTTGGCGGTGAAGCGGGCGATGCGCTTCTCCGCCCCGACCTCCGCCTCGACCGTCCAGCGCGCATCGGCCGTGCTCCACGACGCGCGCACGACGCGGTGGCCGAAATGGATTTTGCGATCGATGCCAAGGTCGCGCGCCGTGTCGCGGACATAATGGAGGATGGACGGCCCGTCGGTGATCGACTTCTCGCTCCGCCACGGGCGGAAGCTGTAGCCCAGCGTGTACATGTCGCTGTCCGAGCGGATGCCGGGATAGCGGAAGAGATCCCAGGTCCCGCCGATCGCTTCCCGTGCCTCCAGGATGGCGTAGCTCTTCCCCGGACACTGCGTCTGCAAATAATAGCCGGCGCTGATGCCCGAGATACCGGCGCCGATGACGAGCACATCGACATGCCGAGTGCCGGCGCGCGGCTCGGCGGGGGTGGTCTCGGCGAGGGCTGCGTCGGGCATGGTCCCACCTGCGGATTTAGGTGATGCACCCTAGAGATAGCAGAAAGCCGCGCGGAGTCCAGTTCCTTGCGCCGGCCGGAGGTTGCGTACAGCCGGCCGTTGGCTTGCATGGTAGCTTGGCGGGTGACCGCGAGACACACTCGCCTCGGTGCGTGGGAGGAAGGGCATGCACGGACACGTGATGATCAAATGCCCGAACACCGGTGCGTTGGTCGATACCGGTTTCGGGATGGATCGTGAATTCTTCGAGGCTGCGCCGCTCAAGGACAACACGATGCGCTGTCCGGCCTGCGGCGTGCTCCATGCGTGGGGCAAGCCGGCCGTCTATTTCCGCGAGGACGCGCTGGTCGCGGCGCCACGCTAGACCAGGCGGCGGTTGCGCGGCTCCTTGTCGGTGCGCGATGCGGCGCGCCGAGTTGCCGTCTGCGGCGTTCTCTCCTGCGATGACGCGACGTTCAGGGAAGGAAAGGACGTGGTCGAGAAAGCCAAGCATGTCGCACTGAGCAAGGTTCCCGAAGTCACCCTCGTTTTCTGGATCGTCAAGATCGCCGCGACGACGCTCGGCGAGACCGGCGGCGACAGCGTGACCATGACGCTCGGCTGGGGCTATCTCGCCGGCACCGCTCTCTTCGTCATCGCGCTCATCGTGCTGGTCATCGCGCAAATTCGTGCCAGCCGATTTCATCCCTTTCTCTATTGGGCGACCATCGTGGCGTCGACGACCTTCGGCACGACGATGGCCGATTTCGCCGACCGCTCGCTGGGCATCGGCTATACCGGCGGCTCGACGCTCCTGTTCTGCTGCCTCGTCGCCGTGCTCGGCCTCTGGTATTGGTCGCAAGGCACCATCGCCGTCAACACCGTGACGACGCCCAGGGCCGAGGCGTTCTACTGGGCGGCGATCACCTTCTCGCAGACGCTCGGCACGGCGCTCGGCGATTGGGCGGCCGATACCGGCGGGCTCGGCTATGAAGGCGGCGCGCTGTTGTTCGCCGCCGGTCTCGCGGTGCTCGCGGCACTCTATTTCTGGACGAGCCTTTCGCGCGTGCTGCTGTTCTGGGCGGCCTTCATCCTGACGCGGCCCTTGGGCGCCACCGTCGGCGACTTCCTCGATAAGCCGGTGAGCGATGGCGGCTTAGCGCTCAGCCGTCCGATCGCCTCGGCGGTGATCGCCGCCTTCATCATCATCTGCCTGCTGATTCTGCCGCAGCGCGCGGGCCGGCATCCGGCAGCGTCGAGTTCGGCCGCACCCGGCTGAGGGTCAGCCGAGACGGCGAAAGAGCCAGCCGGTGACCGCGCCGAGGAGGAGCCAGAAGAGCGCCGCGGTCGCGATGGAGGCGATGGCGAATTGGGCGGCGATGTCGCCGGGGACCGTGCCGCCGGGATGCTCGGCATGCGGCGCGCCGATGAGATGCGGCAGCAGCAGGATCGCAGCGCCCGCCGCTTTCACGATAAAGGGTCGCCAGAACACGATGAGGCCGAGCCCGACCGCCGTGGCGAGCGCGGCGGCGACCCACCAGGTCTGGCGCGCGGCGAGTTCGGCGGCTTCGGCGCCGGGCGGCAGCGGGGGAAGGCCGAGCGACGGCGCGAGCGTGAACGCCGCGAAGCCAGCGGCGCCCCAGAGGAGACCGCGCCGCGCATCGACCGCATGTCCGGCAAGGCCCGCGACCGCGATCGCGCCGGTGAGGATCAGCGCGAAACCGATGCCGGTCAGAACATCCGCCAGCACGGTATAGGCCATGCGCTCGAGCCCCGGCGACGGCTCCCACGCCGCGCCGTCGTGATCATGCCCGGCCGCTTCATAGATCTCGGCCTGCTCGATGAGCGGGACCAGCTTGACGCGCTGGGCGCCGGCGGCGAACAAGCCGGCGATCAGGCCGGCCAGCAGCGCCGTCGCGAAAATCCGCCGAAACAAGGGCGCCCGAGGAGCGTCAATGACAGGGAAAGGCGAAGGAATGCCGGCCGTCATGGGCGGCGTTGTGAAGCGCCGCCGGCGCGGCGAAGCCGACGCCGAAGATCAGGAACGCGCCGAACAGGATCGCCGCGACCGCCGCCAAGGCGGTATTGGTTGCGCTCGTCGCCACAGGCGCGATCGGCCGCGCCACTCGCATGTCCATCATGCGTCCCCTCCCGAATGCCGCGGCAATCGTAGGAATTCGCGAAGAACGGGTCAACCGCCGAGAAACCGCTGCCGCCGCTCCTAGAGCGGGTCCCGCGCAGGTGGAATCGGTTTGAACGGCGTCATTGCGAGGAGGCAGCGCCGACGAAGCAATCCACTGTTGGCGCGCCGTCGCTCGTCTTGGATTGCTTCGCTGCGCTCGCAATGACGGTCTTGTTCCATCTACTCGGCATCCGCTCCTAGGAGATGACGGTGCGCACCAGGATCATATCGACGGTCGTGCCGTCCCTGCCCAAGGGGAGATGGACGGCCTCGAAGGAATGCCAATCCCGATCGGCAAACCAGAGGCGCCCCATCGCGCGCAGCGGGCGGCGGTTCTCGACGACCCATCGGAACGGCGCCACGACCGCGTCGTAATGTTCGGCCGGGTAGACATCTTCCAGGTGAAGGCCGGTCGAATCGCGGCCGACGCGGCGGGTGACTTCGGTGCCGATGAGCCGGTATCGGAATCGCGCGGGCAGGCCGATGACATCCGCCAGGATGATCCAGCCGAGATGCTCATGCATCTCGAGCGGGTCGAGATCGGCGCGCGCGGGAAGCGTGCGCGCGCCCCGCTTCTGCTGCCAATAATCGAGAATACTCGCCAACTCCCGATGCTCGAAGGCGAGCGTCTCGTCCGTGTCGAGCTTGTATTCGGGCAATTCCATCGTCGAACACTCAAAGCTGTCGCACGAAAAGCAAGGCGCTGGCCGGGTAGTTTTCGGGCATCGCGAGTGGATGGCTGCGGGCCGGGCGTTACGCCGGCAGCTATCTCGGCAAGCGCGCCCATCGATCCGCGGGACCGTCTCGGCGGCTGGCGCCGGCCGGGCTTCACTCCTGATTTACAAGGCCGCAGCAAAACCAATATAACGTGAAGCGCGCGCCCAACGCCATCTCGCCTTGCGAAGAGCGAAGCGGCGGAGTTGCGGAGCGGGGCGCGGGAGAGCAGGGCGTGGGATGATGGATCTGTCCGGGCTGGCAGCTTCTGCCGAGGTCTATGCGGGCGCGCTGCTGATCGCCACATTTCTCGTCGGCGCGGCGACGGTCGTGGAGAAGATGTTCGGCATACCCAGCGGCCGCATCGGATTATGGACGGCCACCGCGCTTGCTCTGCTGTTCGTCGGCCTTTCCGTTGCGCGGGCGATCGGGCTCGAGTGAGGCTCGCGCCGTTTCCCGCAGCGGTCGCGAAGCCGGATGGCCTCGTGATCGCGCCGCGGCAACCATCAATGAATACCGCGTGTCCTGCCTGTGGCGGCCGGTGCGCGCTATTGTCCCCTCCGGGGGATCCGCCTAGGCTCAAATGCTACCCTCTTTGATGGCAGGGGTCGCGGCTTGCACATCTCCTGGTTCGCGGACAATCTGCGCTCTTTGCGCCGACGGCATCTCCTGGCCGGGCTCGCGCTGACCCTCGGCTATATCGGTGCCGGGCGATTGGGGCTGCTCCTCGCGGTGCCGCCCGGTTACGCGACGGCGATCTTCCCGCCGGCGGGGCTCGCGGTCGCGGCGATGCTCATCGGCGGCGGCAGGACGCTGCCTTGGACTTTCCTTGGCTCCCTGCTGCTCAATTTCTGGATCGGGGCGGCGCAGGGCTCGGCGCATGATGGGCCGGCGCTTGCCGTCGCGCTCCTCATCGCCGCGGCGTCAACCCTTCAGGCGGGGCTGGGCGGCTTCGCGTTGCGCCGCTTCATCGGCTATCCGACGGCGCTCGACAATGGCCGCGATCTCGCCCGCTTCTTCGCGAGCGCGCCCATCCTCTGCCTCGTCAGCGCCACGCTCTCGCTCGGCGGCATGGCGGCGCTCGGTGCGGTCGCGGTCTCGGAGATCGGTGCGAGCTGGCTCACCTGGTGGATCGGCGACACGCTCGGCGTGCTGCTTTTCCTGCCGCTCGTGATGATCGTCGCGGGCGAGCCGCGCCTCTCCTGGCGGAGCCGCGCCCGGCCGGTGGCGTTGCCGATGCTGCTGCTCTTCGCGCTCTTCGTCGCCATCTTCGTGCGCGTCAAGAGCTGGGAAGAGGATCAATCGCTGCTCGAATATCGCCTCCTGTCGCAACAGCTCGTCGACGGCATCGCGGCTCGGCTCGGTGCCTATGAGGCGTTTCTGGCCCAGCTCCGCGCCGCGATGAGCGGCCCGGCGCGCCTCTCCGAGCGGGACTTTGCCGCTCTCGTGCGCTATCTCCTGCGGCATTTCGCGCCGATCGAGGCCGTCGCCTGGGCGCCGCGCGTGACGGCCGACGAGCGCCAAGGCTTCGAGGCCGCGCTCCGGCATGAGACGCCCAGCTTCACGATTCACGGTCGGGACGAGAGCGGCGGCGGCGCGGCCGATGGGCGCCGCGAATTCTATCCCGTCGCCTATATCGAGCCGACCGAGGGCAACGAGCCTGCGCTGGGCTTCGATCTTCTCTCCGACCCGGTGCGCCGTGCCGCGATCCTCCGTTCTATTGCGACCGGCGCCGCCAGCGCCACCGCGCCCATCCGCCTCGTGCAGCGGCCGGAGGATCCGACGGGAATGCTTCTCGTCCGCGCCGTCTCCGGCGGGCCGAACGGCCCGGGCGTCGTCAGCATCGTGCTGCGCATGGACAAATTCATGGATGCGCTGGTGGCGCCCATGGGCAAGGCGCTGGCGATCCGCGTCACCGACCACGAAAGCGGCGAACGCCTCTTCGACAGCTTCGCCGAAAAGGCCGGCGCCCCGCAGATCCGCGCGATCGCTTTTGCCGAGCGTCTCTACGACGTCCGGACCGCGCCGACCGGGCTCTATTTCGCCCAGCATCGCGCCTGGCAGAGCTGGGCGGTGCTCGTCATCGGCGTCCTCAGCACCAGCCTTCTGGGCGCGCTGTTGCTGCTCAGCACCGGCGAGCGTCAGCGCTTCACGCGCCTTCTCGACGAGCGCACGCGCGAGCGCGACCGCATCTGGCAGGTTGCCGAGGATCTCCTCGGCGTGAGCGATTTCCGCGGCTATTTCCTCAGCACGAACCCCGCCTGGACGAAGACGCTCGGCTGGAGCGAGGAGGAGATCAAGACGCTTCATGTCGATGAGCTGCGCCATCCCGACGACAAGCCGATCGGCGTCGAGGGCCGCAAGCGCCTGGCCGAAGGCGCGGGCACGGTGCGCATGGAGAACCGCTTCCGCCACAAGGACGGCTCCTATCGCTGGATCTATTGGACGATGACGGCGGAGCAGGGGCTGATCTATGTCATCGGCCGCGACGTGACCGCGGACAAGGCGGCGGCGCAGGCGCTGCGCCGCACCGAGGAGCAGCTTCACCAGCTGCAGAAGATGGAATCGGTGGGCCAGCTCACCGGCGGCATCGCGCATGATTTCAACAATCTCCTGACCGTCATCATCGGCAATCTCGATCTCGTCGAACGTTCGCTCGGCGCGGCGAGCGGCAAGCTGCGCAACGCGTTTGACGCGGCGATGCGCAGCGCAATGCGCGCCGTCACCTTGACGCAGCGGCTCCTCGCCTATGCCCAGAAGCAGCCGCTGCGCCCCGACGCCGTCGATCTCAACGAGCTCGTCGCCGGCATGTCCGACCTCATCCGCCGTACGCATGGCGAGACGATCGAGTACGACTTCGCGCTCGCCGAACGGCTTCCGCCCTGCTTCTGCGACGCCAATCAGCTCGAGACCGCGCTGCTCAACCTCGTCATCAATGCGCGCGACGCGATGCCCAAGGGCGGGCATCTCCGCATCGCCACCGCCGAGCGCCGCCTCGAGGGCGCGGCGGCCGAAGCGCTGGGCGTCAAGTCCGGCGCTTACGTCACGCTCGCGGTGGGCGATACCGGCATCGGCATGTCGCGCGAGACCGTGGCGCGCGCCTTCGAGCCCTTCTTCACGACCAAGGGCGTGGGCAAGGGCACCGGCCTCGGCCTCAGCATGGTCTATGGCTTCGTCAAGCAGTCGAGCGGCCATGTCGAGATCGACAGCGCGCCCGGCCGGGGCGCGGTGGTCACGATCTATCTACCGGCCCTCGTCGCCGACCAGTCATCCGCCTCGGGCCGCCTGCCCGCGGCCGGCGAAGCGCCGGCGGAGCCGGTCAAGGTCTCGGCGGCGGGCGAGACGATCCTCGTCGTCGAGGATGACGAGGCGGTGCGCGGTTATATCGAGGCGGCCTTGCGCGACCTCGACTATCGCGCGCTCGCCGCGGCCGACGCCGCCGAGGCGCTGATGCTCCTCGAAGAGCGCGAGCTGCCGATCGATCTGCTGCTCACCGATGTGGTGATGCCCGGCCTCAACGGCCGCGAGCTCGCCGAGCGCGCCCGTGCGCTCCGCCCCGGCATCAAGATCCTGTTCATGACCGGCTATGCCCGCGACGCGATCATCCGTGAAGGCCGGCTCGAACCCGGCATCACGCTGCTCCAGAAGCCGTTCCAGCGCGAGACGCTCGCCCGAAGCCTGCGCGCCGTCCTCGATGGCGCTGATGCCGGCCCTCTCGGCCCCACCTCACCCTCCCGTCGCTTCGCGTCGGGTCCCTCCCTCTCCGCCCCTCAGGGGCGGAGAGGTTAGGTGAGGTGGGGGTGATCACTGGATCACAGCGCCGGGTACTTAAATCACGCCCAGCGCCTGTAGCGTCTGGAGATCGAGCTGCCCCGTCGGATTCATGCCGCGGCTGCGCTGGAAATTGCTCACCGCCTCCATGGTGCGCGGACCCCATTGGCCGTCGATGTTGTCGCGCACATAGAATCCCAGATCGTGCAGCCGTTCCTGCACCTTGAACACTGTCTCCTGCGACAGCGGCGCCGAGGCGTTCGAGGGCGGCGATGCCGGAGGCATCGCCTGCGGCGGCGGGGGCGGCTGGTTCTGGTTGAGCGCGACCGGCTGCCAGCCGCCATCGGGCTGGCGGCAGGCGGCATCCTCGGAGCGCTGCGTCTGGCCGTTGACGACGGCTTGGGTGATGTAGGTTCGGCAGGGCTGGCCGTTCGGCCCCTGATAGGTCTGCGTCGGCGTCACCCAATAGCGCGAGCCGCTATCGGGGTTCTGCCAGGCAACCGTCTGGTTGGTCGGCGTATGCTCGAGCGACTGGCCGATGCAGGATTGGTCGGCCGGGTCCATCGACCGGCCGATATAGCCGCCGGCGATTCCGCCGCCGACCACGCCGACGATGGTGGCGATCGTGCTGCCGGTGCCTTTTCCCATCTTGCTGCCCAAGAGGCCGCCCAGCGCCGCGCCGGCCGCGGTGCCCAGGAGATTGCCGCGCGAGGTGCTCAACATTTGCGAGAGTGTGCTGCGGTCGCAGTAATTCTGGTCGGTGCCGAAGCTCGGGCTTTGCGCCAGCGCGGCTTCGGCGGAGAGGCCGAGCATCGCGGTCCCGAGCACCAACAACCCGCCAATACGCCGCATCATCGCTCGCATCCCTGATCTCCCTGCTCTGTCTCGTGAAATCTCGATCGGGCGATTTTACCGGAAACCCGCCCCCGGGAAAGATGCTGCCGCTCGGCCAAGCAGGCTCAGTGGAAGACGCGGATGAGCGCGAAGATCAGGAGAATGACGGCGGCCCAGGCGCAACAGGACAGGAGCAGCACCAGCGCCGCCCGAAGATAGGCCGATCGAAAATGCTTCCCCCCATAAACCAAGACCGGCCCCGCGCAACAATGAGCTGGACTAGCCGCGACACAAACGCGAGGATTATGGTTAATACGCTGTATTTGGCAAGAGTTTATTCAGCAGGGCTTACGGTTTTCTTGCTGCAATTGCGAAGAGGCAGAATAAATATTTACGAATACAGTATTTCACAGAATCCATGAGTTAACATTTCGGAATTCAAAGAACCAAAGGAAACAGAAGCCAGACGGCAAGCGACAATGCCATGACAATGACAATGATATCCCAAGCGATTTTCCAACCTTCGTTGTCACTTGGCATATTCGAATGCGCCGCTTTTCACCCTTTCCGCCCGGCCTGTGCTCGTTTGATTGGAAAATCTTCCAACGGCGAAGCGGGCGTTCGCGCGGCGCCGGCGTTCTCTCCGGTAAGCGAGAGCCTTGCCGACGCATCGCGAGCTTCGCCTCGCGTGAAAAGAAAACGGCCGCCAAAGCCGTGCGCTCTCGCCCGGAACCCGTGACAAAGAAAAGGCCGGCGCAACCGGAGATCACCGGCGGCGCGAGCGCCGTCAGCGGTGCGGCCGGGAGATGCGGAACAGCGGGGCGCGCGGCGCACCAAGGCGCGTCGGTCTGGCGAGATGGATCTCGCCGGCCCTCGCAAGACCGCAACGCAGCAGAAGCTTCTGCGACGCCGCGTTCTCCGGGTCGGTGACGGCGCGGATCGCGTCGATGCCGAGGACGCCGAAGCCGTAATCGAGGAGAGCGCCCACCGCCTCGCGCCCATAGCCTCGGCCCCAATAGGGCCGCCCAAGCCAATAACCGAGCGCGGTCTCATCCGTTTGGCCGCCCGGATCGCCGTCGAAGCCAACGCCGCCGACGAGGCGGTCGTCATCCTTGGCGGCGACGGCAAAGCGGCGCGGACGGCCCGTTGCGTGATCCTGCCGCACGATGGCGATCCACTTCTGTCCGTCCGCCTCTCCGTAGGGATGCGGCACCAAGGAGAGCCAGCGCGCCACGTCCCAGTCGCCGATCAGCGCGACCAGCGCTCCGAGATCGTCGTCGCGGAACGGGCGGAGCCGGAGCCGCGCGGTTTCGATGGCAAACTCGGACGCGGTCATGCGAATAAATCCACTCCGGCCCCGATTCCCGCTCCTGCGAATAAATCCACTCCGACCCCGATTCCCGATACGCGTTAAGGGACGCAACGCGATTGCCCCGACGTTTTCGTTGAAACGACGTTCCAAAACGATAGCTGTCGTATTCTGCTATCGCCGCGCAAACATCTTCGCGAAGAGCCGCTCCGCCTCGCGGCGCCCCTCTTCGGTGAGGATGACGGATTTGGCCCTGCCGGCGGGTTTGGAGATGAAACCCTTCGCATAGAGCCGGTCCATGGCGGCCCAATCGAATCCCTTCCACACGCGGTCTCCGTCGTGGAGACCGAGCAGCAGCAAGGCCAGGACGGCTTCGTCGATGCGATCGGTGTCGATGTCCATGAGCGGCTCCCTCGCGGCACGGCGCTCGATTGCGGCGACATTCCGATGGAGCGCTATTGCGGCAATATAGCATCGCGGATCATCCGTTTCGCGGGGCGGCACGATCAGGGAGGCGCCGCAAGGCATCGAAGCTCCTCGAGACTCCGCCGCACCGCGTCGTCGAGCGGCGTTCTCGGCTCGGGGCCGATGAGCGCGACGAGCTTGCGATTGTCGAGGC
>Ga0209062_1002666_pt1 | contig 22927 bp, 26 predicted proteins | sample Coa_R2_2_FD_187158 | JGI IMG/M metagenome (GOLD analysis project Ga0209062, IMG submission 187158) | Surface soil microbial communities from Centralia Pennsylvania, which are recovering from an underground coalmine fire - Coalmine... | ecosystem: Environmental > Terrestrial > Soil > Unclassified... | reverse complement strand
TCGAACCTGGGGCACAGCCTCCAGGACCTGAAGGCCCGACAGAAGGCGTACGACGCCTTCCACGACAAGCTGGTGGCGTACAACCGCCGATACACGCCCACGCACGTCGCTGAGCTGCTGTTGAACACACCGCTCCGGCTGGCACTGTGGTGCCGGAAGATGCGCGACCTCTACCGCCGGGTGGAGCATATCCCACAGGGCCACTGCCCCGTCCACGTGCTGGAGAAAGCCTACCGCTGTGCCGACCAACTGGCCACCCGACTCCATACGGCCCCCGCGAACCGCCCCGCAGTGCTGCCGGGCACGAGCCTCGATACGGCTGGGGCCCTTGAGGCGCTGGCTCAGTGGTGCGATGCCCTGGCTGGCGTCTCCGCAATCTGCTGAGCGGGTCCTCGCTCTGGCACGTCCCTTCTGGTATGATCCTCTTTTGCACCCTGGCCACGGCAACCGCGCGTAGGGGGACGGACGATGAAGAAAACGAATCTCGTATCCTGGGTGGTCTACCGGATGACCGTTAACGGCAAGGAATCCGGGATGAATGCGGTCTGCGAGCAGAGCGAGTGGGACGAGATGGAGCGGGCCAAGCCCGGCTACCACAAGCTCATCCAGACCGGCATCACGAACGAGGTTGAGGCAGAAAGGCTCGCCCGGAGCACGGCAGGCGACCCCCCGAAGAGGCGTTAAGAGTGCGCGTACTCGCCCCGCTCATCGCCATCGGTTGACCTTGTGCGGCGTGCCGTCCAGGCGGCAGCGCGCACGCTCGATGTACCAGCGGGCCCGCTTGTCGTCTTCTTCCCCGGTGACTGCCTGCAGACGTTCGATCCCCGCCAGGACGTCGCGTGTGGTGTAGCCGGGGTGCTCCATTTCGAGATAGCAGCTCAGGAAATGACACGCTTCCTCGAACGCCGATGCATGACTCATGGCTCTCCCTCCGAGGCGACGACCCCATCGTACCACTGCTCGAGCCGCAAGGCACTCCCCCGTGTCACGTTGGAGAGCACTCCTGGGCGCGGCCGTAACGTTTCTTCCAGCAATTCGCTATAGTGGGCGTTCTTCCATTTTAAGTCGCACGGGCTGGATCACGCCCCATAACAGGCGCACATTGCCAACCAAGCGAGGTGCGATTTCCCTTGCTGTTAGCCGGACTTTCTCCAGAGGCGAAAGTCCTCGCCGCCATGGTGAGTGACCAACAAAGCGCCCGCGCCGGCGTGACGCTCGAACCACTGGCCGAGGGCTCGTTCCTCGTCAGGCCACGGATAGGCGAAGATGATACCAAAATCCTCCGTGGCCAATCCAAGCTCTTCATGTGCCGGTGCTGCCGTTGTTGTGAGCGAGGCGAATGGGCCGGCGGCCCCCATTATCGCAGCGGGTGACATCTAAATACCCACTGGCTAGCGAGAAGGTCTGCTTCTCGTCCCAGTCCTTTCCGGATGGACGCCTTCCGCTGCAGGCTATGGACGTGCCCGCAGACCCTTCTTGGCCAAGGCCTTGCCCTTGCGGATGGCGATCAGCTTGCGCTGTTCGCTGTGCCGCCTCTCCTCGCAGGGCTTCACGTAGAACTTGCGCTTGCGCAATTCTTTGGTGATGCCGCTCCGTTCCAACAGCTTCTTGAAACGGCGCAGGGCCGCTCCGATGTGCTCACGGTCGTGGACACGCATCTTCAACGGCATAGGCTCTCCTGAATGGGCTAATAGTGTTTGTGGATCGTCGGCGTCGCCGTGAGGACGTTCCCGTCGCCGTCGGCCACGACGAAGTAACTGTGGGGAATCTTGGCGCAAACGGCGTCAGCGCCGACGAGGACGTTCACCCGGTATTTGTCGTCCCACAGCGGCCGGACCTGCACCTTGAGCAGTTTCTCTGGCTTGCCGAGAGCGTGGAGCACTTGTTCCCCGATGAGAGCGTTCAGAATCGCCCGCTCGTGGCTCTCCACGGTATCGTATGGCGTAACCGGCTCCGGGATCGGTTGCCCCGCGCCTCGCCGCGCCTTGGATCGAGTGTTTTCAGCGGTCATAGGTGTCCCCCTTTGTTGATGGGACGAGCGATTGATTGGACGGACCCACCGCCCACGGCCACCATCGGCGCGGGACGGACCTTACCCGCGAACTGCGGGCTGACGTTCTTACCCAGGACAATTGCTGCCACGAACGAGAGGAGGGAAGGAAGGCATCCAGGATGGACCCTAACATGCCCATTCTACGCAGCCAGGTCGCTCGCGACAACCTTGGTCAAACGCAGGGCGAGCTGGTCGAAACGTGTACCATTCTGACCACCGAAGCCAACGAGCTAATGCGGCCTATCCATGATCGCATGCCGGTGATTCTCGACCCTGCAGGTGAGGACGCCTGGCTCGAATCGCGCTCTTCCCCCGACGGCCTGCGGGCCGTGCTGGTGCCTTTCGCCAGTGATCGGATGGAAGCCTTCCCGGTGAATTCCTATGTGAGCAATGCTAAGAATGTTATGTGGTCCAACCGCTTATGTGGCCAAACGCTGCTTCATTGCATCAAATCAGCTAACGTACGATTCCTCACACCACAAAATTACAAGCCTTGTGGCTGACCAGTCGCTGGGGGCCTCCGTCTTTCAGGTGGTTGGGTTGCATTCGAGCAATTCCTGGGCAACGCGACGGGCGAATGCGTCGCGTCGGTTTGATTCGCTGAATCTGGCATTCGCGTACAAAGGTTCGCCACCAGCTTGACAAGGAGAAAACACCATGCAAACACGAGCCGCCCGACTATCCGCATCTCCAGAGTTAAAGGGTCATGTCTTGTTCGACCGGCGAGCCGCGTGGCGCCTGCTTGGCTAAGTGGCGGCTACGCAGTTCAGCGGACGGACTCCGAATAGTCGCTTGCCATACCCGCCCGTTTCCCTAAGATAATCCCACTGGCCGGATGGCCACTTTTCTTATTTGGGTCCCTTTCCGGGACAACCACCTAATCAAATTGACCATCCATTCGTCGGCTCACGTTGCCCCCGACATCCGGGGGAGCTTCGCACTAGTTCGGGGAGACACCGTATGAAGTCCTACCGCCAGAGCCGCGTTCGGAGTGTAGAGGCCTGCGGCGCCGCCGCCGGCAGCGTCGTCCGTGGCTACGCCGCCAACAACCAAGGCGTCCGCATCCGGGTGCTGTGCGAGCAGCCGAAGGGGCACAGCGGTGCCCTCAGGGGCGCCTTCGTCATCCTCGACGCCGGCGACAACAAGCACACGCTCGCCCTACTCCCCCTGCTGGGCCGGGAAACCGACGCCGCGGAGGTTCAGCGGGTGAACAGGCGCGATTCTCCCTCCTGCGTCAGCATTGCCAACGCCAACATCTTGGTCCCCGAAGAGCGCCCTCGAGAGGAGCAGCCGTAACGCTGGCGTGACGACTCAGGGTTGATGGAGTTCTTGAGAACATTGTAGTGGCGCGTTATGTGGCGTTCAGCATCTGACGTTCAGCCAAGGAAAGGCCGAGATTTCCTCAGGATGATGGCTGGACGCCACATAGGTCTGGCGGCCACATTACTCACCTAATGTGGCGGGCCACATAAAGAGTGAAGGGCCGCGGTGCATAGCGCCGGCGGGTGCGCTGTTTAATGGAAGACACCAGATCAGAACCGCGCTCCGCCAGCCTCATTTCTTCGCTGCCGGCATTCCCACGGCTTCGGCTTGCAACATCGCCCGAGACCACGCCTCTACTAACAAGAAAAACACAAAACCCTGAGTTTCCAGATTTTTTGATCGTCCACTACATCAATTGTCCCTAAAAAAGCATTAGCTGCGGGTGTAGTCGGGTGTAGTTTCCAGACCACCTCTTTCTGCAATTCGAGCAACTCATCCGAGCGAGTCCCTGTCGCGATTTCCAACCTTGGCAGTCCGTAATCCGTCGATCCGGCAGGTCAGGCATCCGAGATGCTACCCCTCTATTCGACCTTGCAACCCGACCGATGGGTTGCTGGCAAAGTCGATGGTGCAGGCGATGTTATCGGTGTCGAAGTGTTAGCAGTTCCAGGTAAAAGCCCTCGGATGGCCTCCCAACCCAACGGAAGGCGACAACCTGGCCTATCCCCCGACCTCAAAGGCAGAAGTGGACGAGGTGGGCACGCCCACAGCGAATAACTCTCTGGGCCGGATGATGATGCGACCAACGGTCACAAATCCGTGTGGAGCTTCCGGGTGAGGCACGCCGACCTTCAGGGAGAAGAGTTGGGCGTTCGCGGGGAACTCGCCGTTTTTCAGGGCGCGGGCGAATGCCTGAAAGACGTTCTCGGTGCGCTGGCAAGCGACTTCCTTGATGACCATCATCCCTCCCTCCGTGGTTTGTCAGACAAACGCAGTGATACCTGCCTCCGCAGATGCGGTCAACCGCACTTCATTGCCGCGCCAAGATTTTTCAGGGCGGTGATCGTAGGCGGGGCGCGCCTATTCGACTCGCTACATCGGCTCGCAGGTGGCCGCTCGCACTGCTACCTGCACACGCCGACACGGCAGTATGCTGGCGGCAAGTCGCGTCTGATGTACGAGGCCAACCCGATCACCCTTCTGGCGGAGCGGGTGGGCGGTGTGGCCACCGACTAGGTGAGGCCTATTCTGGAGGTTCAGCTGACGGAATTGCTTCAAAAGCACGCCGGCGTTGTTAGGCTGATCGATAGAGGCCGAGATATTGATAGGGGGATGTTGCTCTGAATCATCATCGCGCATACTCGAAGCGAATTGACCGGGCGGCAGCCGCGGCCTAGACTTGTTGTCGCCCTGTACCACTCGGCGGCACGGTAGACCACTCTTTGGTAAGGGATGCTGCGAATGGCCGGAGAATTGAGTTCCTCTTTCTGGTTGATCACCACCGTCACGGCCGCTGGACTTGCGGCGGTTGTGATCGGCCGCCCCTGGCGATTCTTACGGCAGCGGAGGTCTTGCCCGCAGTGCCGGAAGCTGCTGCCCCGGTGGGACCGCTGGGGGTGGATCGAGGTTTGGACCTGCTCACGCTGCGGCTGCCAGGTCGGCCGCTAGGTAAGAGGCCAGCCAACGCCTCGGACATGAGGAATGCTCGCATTCGCGTTGGTCGAGCACGTTTATCTCTTTTGGTAGCCGCGCTCCGTGGCGTGCGGGCGGCGCCTCGTCCTCGAACGAGGCGGCGGGATGAGGCCCAGAGCGCGCAAGCAGTTCCTCGCTGGTTTGAGCGCGGCCTGGGATTAGCCGTGTCTATTCTTTGCCGCCTTCTCCAATTCTGCGACTCGCTTCTCCAAAGCGGCAAGACGCTCTACTATGCTCGGATTGGAGCTACCTTCGATTTCCAAAGCGTCGGGTGAAAAATAGTCGAGGCTGCCTTGTTCATTTTCGCACAAGGCTCGTTCGCCTTCCTCTCGCTGGACGATCCGTTGAAAGACGTATTTCTCTCCGAGGACCGGCCTTTTTCATTTGATCTGGACACCAATGAGAGTCGCTCCGGGTTGAATGACCGCTTGGGGCGAAACGGAATCCACCACGCTATCCAGAAAGTGACGCAAGAAGGATAGATATTGATCGCCGCATGCTCATGCGGTTGCATTCGGCATCCCCATGCGCCGCAGCCAGCGGAAATGTGATCTCAGGCCGGCCCAGAAGGAAGAGTGCTCCCGATACCTTACCCCGAACTCGCGGCAAGTGTCCTCAACGAGCTTCGAGATTGCCGGATAGTTGACGTGGCAAATACGCGGGAACAAATGGTGCTCGATCTGGAAGTTCAGGCCGCCGAGCAGCCAGGACGCCACGCGGCTACGCCGGGAGAAGTCCACCGTCGTCTCCGCCTGATGGATTGCCCAGTCGTTTTCGATGCGGCCGCTGGCCGGCCCCGGCTGCGGGAAATCCGCCTCCTCCACGGCGTGGGCGAGCTGAAAGACGATACTCAGCGTCATCCCCAGCACCAACTCGACGATGCCGTAGAACAGCATGGCGATCCAAAAGCGATGGAACAGCAACGGGATTCCGAACGCCAGGCTGAAAAAGATTATCTTGCCCGAAAGTAAGATCGCCAAGTCCCTCCCCTTCGGGCGGGGAAAGCGATGGCCGCCGATCCGTCCGGTGATGAGGTTGTAAAAATCCCCGGCCAGTTGCCAGCTGATGGCCAGTAAGCCGTAGAGCGGCCAGAGGTAGAAATATTGCCAGCGGTGAAACCAGTATCGTTTCTGGTGCGGCGTCAGTCGGCCGAGGATGCCCAGGTCGATATCGGAGTCATGGCCCGTAATGTTGACGTAGGTGTGATGAAGGATGTTATGCTTCCAGTGCCAGATATAGGAGCTGCCGCCGATCAGGTCCATGGTCATCGCCATCGCTTTGTTGATCCAGGGGTAATTGGAGTAGGCTTGGTGCTTGCCGTCGTGCTGGATATTGAAACCGATGCCGGCGGTTGCCAGTCCGAGGAAAATGGCCAGCGGCAGGGCCTGCCACCACGTCGCTGCCACGAACAACAGTAGCGTGTACGATGCCGCGAACGCAGCGAGAAGGATCGCGGTCTTCAGGTACATCTGCCAGCAGTCGCGCTGCCGCCGACCACTGCATCGAAAGAACTCCTCAATGCGCCGTCGCAGCTCCACTTGAAAGTCGCTGCTGCTCCCGAATTTCAACCCTCGAGTAGACTCTTCGGTTCGTGCAGGTTCATCGAGGCAGACCAGGACCGCGTTCTGTTTGGTCATGAAAACACTCTCGACTCCACACGGGGAGTTAGGATGGGGGATGCCGTTGCTCCACTCCCCTCTGATGGCTCATTTCCGCGGCGCCGGAGGAGAAGCACGACCGTCAGGGAAACCTTCGGCAGTTTCCCGTTCTGCAATCGCAGCGCCGACACAAGCGCACAGCAGAGATTGAACAGAAGAAACGAGCGGCCGGAGGTTGGCGCCCGGGCTCGAGATGATAAGAACCGTGGTGCCCCTGCCCATCCAACAGAAGGGCCGAGGCACCGCGGTTGCTCGCATTAGTAGCGGCCACCACGTCCGCCATAACCGCCGCGATTTCCGCCGCCGGAGCCGCTTCGTCCGCCCCGGTAGCCACCGCTACCTCGGTCCTCACGAGGACGGGCCTCGTTGACGTTGAGGGTGCGGCCATCCACGTCTTTGCCGTTGAGGGCAGCAATGGCGGCTTGCGCCTCCTGGTCGCTTCCCATCTCGACGAAGCCAAAACCTTTGGAACGGCCGGTATCGCGGTCCATGATAACCTGAGCCAACTGCACGGTCCCATGCGCCGCGAACAACTGTTCCAAAACACCGTCGTTCACACTGTAGGCAAGATTGCCCACGTACAACTTTTTGCCCATTAGGGCCTCCTCAAGTGAAAGAAGAAAGTGTGTGCCCCTTGTGGGGCACTAGCTCGGTGACGAGGGACAAGAGAAGGCCAGATGGAAGTGGGTAACGACCAAGGAAGCGTTCGCAAGACCCAAGTACAGCTCAAATATAGAGTACTCCGGCGCTGTGAGATAGATGTCTTTCCTAATTATCCTACCTGGAGGTTAAGGGTTCAGTTCGAGGGCAACAGCGCAGAACGCTCGCCCATGCAGTTGGTGGAGAACCAAGCAGGCAACCGAACGATGCCAAGGCGACCAATTAAGTCACTTTGCCGGCCCGAAAAATATCCTTTTGCACCCGAACAGACGGCAAACGCCGACCGAGGAAGAGTGCGGGTAGTATTATCCTGTGCGAAAACAGCTCGCGATTAATAGGTTTGCGTGCGTCAAGACGATGATCCTTCGAGAATAGAAACCTCAAGGGATAGCATAACTCGGAAAAAAAGGACTGGACGACGCCCTGCTGACCGTATATACTCCCCAACAGTAGCTCTTCATTCCTGGTGCCTTCCTCATCCCCAGAACGGTTCTCCGGATCTGGCGGACATCACGCGTGCGGAGTAGGACGTTTTTTTCGTCCTCGCGAGCACAAAGATGCCGACCCAGACCCCATTCTCCTTAGCCGAACCCGTGCGCGAAAGGCTGGCCCCCAACAAGATAAGCTCGACCGGGTGGCTGCGCTTCTTCGGGCTATGCGGAGACGGATTGTCTTCGTGAGACCATCGGCTCGGTCTTGTTGCGGCACGATGTCCTTGCGGGGAATCACCCCCTAGCAGGGAGGCATAGCCATGTTGGTTTTGACACGGCGGATCGGTGAACAGATTGTGATCGACGGTGTGATTTCCGTCACGGTGGTGGCGATCCGGGGAGACAAAGTCCGCCTCGGAATCAATGCGCCCCTATCCGTCTGCGTTGACCGTTCCGAAGTTCACGAGCGGCGTCGGGCGATTGGTTCGGCACTCCAGTGTCCCGAGTTCTCCTTAGTCCAGGCTCCAACGGAGTAATCCTCATGCGAATTGCTCAACAAGGCGACCGCGTTCAGGTGCATTACGTGAAGCGCTTGCGAGACGGCCGGATGGCCACCTCGCGGGAACCGCTCCAGTTGACCGTCGGCATTAACCACGCCCGCCTCCCCGGACTAGGAGTAGCACTCGTAGGACTTACGGAGGGGCAGGTGGCGACACTCACCGTACCGCCCGAGCGAGCTTACGGCGTTCACGACCCCATGCGGATACGCCGCTGGCCCCGCCGGCGGTTCCCTAAGGAGGCAACACTTCGAGCGGGCGAGCTAATTTGGCTCACGGACGAGCGAGGCCGGCGTCGCCGAGTACGGATCCTGGAGGCGAATAGCAAGGTGGTGATGGTCGATGCCAACCACCCCTGGGCTGGTCAGACGCTGGAGCTAAAGGTGACGCTGCTCGGCTTCCTAGAGCCGCCGCTCGGCCAGGAAGTAACGACCATGGCCCCTAGCACGCAGCAACCGCGCCGATCACGTGTCGTTGCCTTTGATGTGGACGCGGCCAGCCTGGCGAGTCTCCGCGATGCCCTCCCGGAATGGGAGATCGAGTCGGTCAACGGGACCACTGCCGCCTCCCTGTCCAGACACTGGCATCCCAGTGCCGCAGACCTCCTGGTCGTCGGCCCAGTCGACAACGTGTCGGAGACCCTGGGGCTGTGCCGGCTGTTGTCGTTTTGCACCTCTTACTCCCCGGAAGCCCGTAGAGAGGGGATGGAAACCTTGGTCCCAGAGCAAAGCCCTCAGAGAGCAGCGATTAGGAACGCTCCCCTTCTCGTCCTGGTGCCCGCCGGACAGAAGACGCTCGTGGAGGCGGCGCTGGAGGCGGGCGCCCGTGGCTGCCTCATGCTTCCGATCCACGCCAAGGAGGTGACGAGCATGCTGGCGCGCGCGTTGGCAGATAACCAGCCAGGCCGGCACACGCTGGATCTCAGTCGGCCCCAGGAAGACGACCCGTGGCAGGAGGACGGCGGCGAGGCTTAGCTGGGATGACCTAGAGGATGAACGCTTCGAACGACGACACCCCCTAACCGGGTTGCGGAGAAAAGGATGCCGGCGAAAGAGCAGAGCAAGAAGCAAGCAGAGCAGGCGAAACCATCGCACGAGCAGCGAAGCAGTGTCATCGCCGGCCAGCTATTACAGACCCTTGGTCGTCCAGCCACCCTGTACCGGGTGGAGGTTCGACATCTGTGGGAGGACCACTACCGCATTAACGTTTTCGTCGGCGCTGACGCCGCTTCCACGCGGGTTGCCCACAGCTTTTTTGTGGTGGCCGATGAGGACGGCAACATCATCGTGTCCAAGCCGGACATTACGAGAAAGTATTAAGTGATGGCCGAAACGGCCATCAGCTACCTTTTTTGGTTGATGGCGGGGAAGCAGTTCCAACTTCAACCTAACGGGAAAGCAGGCTGATATGGCAGGCCGAATCCTAAATCGACGAGAGTTACGCAGGCAGTCCGATCAAGTAGAGCAGGCCGAGTCGAGTGTGTCAGACTTAGCCGCCACCGTCGCCCTCCCAGACGGAGTGGCCAAGAGGAAGTCCGGAGCGGCCGCCAAGGTAAGCAAGCCGCGCAAGCCCAAGTCGCCGCCCCGCATGCGGGCCCTGTGGTGCGTCTACGACGGCGGCATGAAAGAGGTCGCCCTGTTCGACTACAACCAGCGGGCCGCCGCCGAGGCAAAGCTAACGGCGATGCTGGACAAGAAGAAAGGCATGTACTTTTTGCAGATCGTGAAACAGCCGATGCCCGCGGCAGAGCCAGGTGCAGTATCCTGAGCGGATTAAGTCAACCATGGATTGTGTTCCTTTTGTTATGCGGCTCGCTTCCTCTCGTGGAGGAGCCGGCCTATTTCGTGAAGCGAGTTGGTATGGATAAGAAACTGTATGTCGGCTTCGTGGAGGGAGTTGGTATGGGTAAGAAACTGTACGTCGGCAACCTGGGGTACGGAGTGAGCTCCAGCGACCTGGAGACAATGTTTACGGCCCACGGCACCGTGCAGTCGGCGCAAGTCATCGTGGACCGGGACACTGGCCGATCGAAGGGCTTCGGCTTCGTGGAGATGGGCAGCGACCAGGAGGCACAAGCCGCCATTGCCGCCCTCAACGGCAAAGACACCAACGGTCGCGCCCTGAAGGTCAACGAGGCCAAACCCCGCGAGGGTGGCCAGCGCGGCGGGCGAGGAAGTCGCTATTAAGGTTCAATAGGTCAACAACACATCAAAGGATTATCGACTCCCCTCTCGTCTTCGCCAAGCGGGAGGACGTTGCTCGCTAGACCTCCTGATTACCCGCCGCGGCGTCCGATGTCCGGCACAGAAGGGATGGCACATGACGGATTTTGTACGGCCGCATGCACCGGCTCTTGAGTTTGCTTTATGCCGGCTGTACCGACGTTTCTTCGACCAGGCCGAGAGGAGGAGGCGCTGGTCCATCAAGACGGACATCTTTAACAACGAGATTTATGTACGCGAGGTGTACTTGCCCATCCTGCAAGAGTTGGGAGTGACTCGACCGGAGATGCGGTCCCACGACCCGAATGGGGAGTCGGCTCCGACTAATAGCGCGTTCGGACCAGCGCCGTTCACCACGCGGTCTGCACGGAAGCACGGTGTCCGATCAGCCGCATCCTGATCGCTCGAAGGAGGGCCGCTTATTGACGTACTCCGGATGCAGGTAACGGAGAGCTTTCAACGTGAGCATTGGCAACCAAAATAGAGAGGTGTCGATTGAACTCATTCCCCGGCATTGACAAGCCGCCTCTGCGGACCATCGCCTCGAAATTACTTCGCGTTGCTCAGCCGGCTGAAATTCTGATCGCGGACAAACGATCGGGGGTGACTCCCGCCGCTATGGTCGAGCAACGTTTTCAAGCCTTGTTACTCGGCTCTTCCCTTATCCCTGGCATGCACGGGGTCAGCATTTCCCGCGCCGACGGGCACATCAGGAGGACAATCGCGTACGCATCGCTTGGGGAACCCAAGGAAAGCGCCACTCTTAGTGTGGCTATACTGCGCCAGGGAGAATCACCCATGTATGCCATCAGCCTCGAGCACTCTCATGCGACCGAAATCCTTGCCAGGTTGAGTCCGTGCCCGTTCCTCTTCTGGCGAACGGACCATCGCGGACTGCTGCTCATTCACGCCCGCACACCGAAACTCGCCCAGGAAGTCTCGGCATCTTCCCAAGGCCACCGGGCTAACGCCCTCGTGGGAGTCGTGGACCTGATGGACTGCATCACCTCTACGCGCCCCGGCAATGATCCCGACGAGGTCGAGTATCACTGGCTTCTGGCCAACCCCCGCACTTTCGCTCAACCTCTCCCTTACCCCGGCAGGCTGGGGCTTTTTTTGGTTTCGGAAAGTGTGGTGGCCGCCGCATTGCAGCAGGTGGGGATATAGCGGTGGCCGCAGGGAGGATGACCTTTCAGAGGCACTCCTACTGCCAGAGCGGGTAAGGGTTGATGTTTCGGGTCTTTTCCCGTCCGAAACTCTCAAGAGACTTCGTGCCTAGGCACGGACAGTCGACTGGCAGAACGGCGACTGTATGACGAATTGGATCACGCCGAGCGATCCGGCAAATCATCGAAGGGGGGATAGGCATGAGTGACCAGTTGAAGCCCGGCGATCGCGTGCGCGTGACCGATCGCAATCGCGTGCAAGGCTATGCAGTCGGCGATAAAGGGATGGTCCAGGCCGTGGCAAGCATCCCCGCCATCGGTGATCAGCTCCATTATCAGGTGACCATGGACAGCGATGGCGGGGTGACCCGTGCCGTCTTCACCGCTGAGGAGATCGAACTGGACGTGGGACCGATCCGAGGCTGCACCCAGGCGACGGTCCTGCTTGAGGAGAACCAGTTGGATCGAAATGAGCATCGTATGGCATCCAGACCGGAGACGACATCATGAGCCGCGACTTGAAGATCGGAGACCGCGTGCATACCACCCGATGGAACCGCCAGAAGCGTTACCATACTGGCGACACAGGCACGGTCCTGCGGACCTTGAAGCTCCATGACGGCGGTCTGCACTACTGCCTGGTGGCGATGGATAATGATCTTCCCACCGGCGTCGGCGTGCTTTTTGACGCCAACGAGATTGAGGCTGATTTGTAAGGACACCGGACGGCAAATTCCGGTCACGGCGTTGTGAATCTCGCCGCCATTTCCGGTGCTGGACCCGCACGCATGAAGGGTCTTTTGCATACTCCCTGCGGAGACTCTGAGATCCGGCTCATGCTATCGGTCACGACTCCGCCGACGACCTGGCAATCCCACCACCGATTCCTACAACAAAACCGGCTCTATGCTCTTGATGCCTCCTCTTTCCAAAGCGCACTTTTTGGACCCGGCAGACATCACGCATGCGCAGAGTGGGATAGGTCGTTGTCATTCCTCCGACTTTCTTGGTCGGCATACCCTGCTGGAGGAAAGAAACCGCCATGCGAGTCTCCATCGAAATCGAGAACATTGATGAGCTGCGCCGGTGCAACGGCATCGACGATATCGAGTTGCATAAGGATATCGGGCATCTCCGGGTTGGCGATCACGTATTTTTGACCTTCCTCTCCGGCAGTAATCTGCGCGCGATTCTGCAAGTGCGCATCACGCGCATCTGCGCAGGTCAATTCCGCGGCCGCCTCGCCACTCCCACCGCCCGACCCGAATGGTTCGGTCTACGACCCAATGCCTTGGTGACCTTCTCGGCCGGGTAGATCCACTCCATCGATCGGTCGCAGCCGGAGTCCGCTCGTGGCAAGAACCAGCGAGGATGTTGAGACCGTTTTTGCTTGGCCCAAAGCACATCGTCAAACGTCATATTCCGCTCAGAAAGGCTCTTCACCATTAATCAAGCGCAACAGGGAATTGGTATTCAGGATGCGCCGCTGTCCGATCTGCGAACCTTCCCATTCCTGGAAATGCGTCTGCCAGGAACTTGACGAGGAAGAGGCAGCACTGATTGGTCCGCCTCTTTGAGATACCAAGTCACTGTCTCGAAAAGCTCGGCCGTGTTGGGCGGACAAGGGTCCGTGCCCTCCATGAAGCCGGACCGATTCGGTGGGCTGGAACGACACCACGGTGATCAGATTGGGTCGAAACAGACGACCGAAGAATTGCCCCCCTAATGCCATCCTCACCATGCCAGAGACTTCTTGTTCGAGAGACGGTTGCGCATTTCCGACCGCTGCACTCCCAGATCGTCGAGGATGGGCAAATACACCTCGCGATGGTAGGCCATCTCATCAAAGATGTCCAGTTCCTTGATCCGCGCCACGCGTTGCCGGCCGTCGGCTAGACCGCCAATCGCAGGCATGGCAAAGCAGTTCATCACGCGCCGCAGTTGCTTCAGCGTGCTGTCGCGATCGAGAGCGAGATACAGGCACACGGCGTCACGGAAGAAGCTGTGATGCGCCTGCTCATCGACGGCTAAGAACCTCAATAGTTGTTCCAGGGCCGGATCACCGCCAAGTTCCTGGGTTCGCCGCCGTAGATTGCGGTAGTTCAGGGCCGTGGCCCGCTCCTGCACCATCGCATAAGTAAGCATGGCCACGACGTTGTCGTGCGGCAGCTGCCAGGGATGCTGAAAGATCGTACTTTCCAGGTCGGCCATCCGCTCCTCACTTCGCTGTCCGGAGCGGAGCAGCCAGTCGTTCAGCGCCAGCGAGTGCTTGGACTCTTCGTACCCCCAATTGGCGTAGAACCAAGTGCGGGCGCGGCTGGGCCGCGACCACGGCATGGCGTGGACCAGATAATCAGGCAGATACAACTCGACGGCGCAAAACGACTCGACCACATCGACGATGACCGGATTGAGGCTTTTGTTGCATTTTTCCCAAGGGATGTCCTTGTCGATGGACCAACGCCGCCGTCTCTCGGACTGTGCGAAGAAACTGCGGTAAAGCCGCCACATGGCTGGTTCGAGAATCGGATCATCCGGGCGTGCATAGTCTGTCATCAACTACCTCGCGTAAGTCGTATGAAGCCGGCCTTCGTTGGCCAACCAAAACAAAGAGCCGGGGAAATCCTCCTCCGGCTCTCAAGAACGACACGCTCACATCCTTGTTGGAGGCAATAAGTCGCAAGCCCCAAGTCAATTCTTAACGATAACGAATCCGAGTGGGGCGTGATAGAGCAGATGAGAAGCGGCATGCCCGCCTGAACTTCATCGCTCACATTCTGAAAATGGGTCCCTCCGCAGATGCCACACCGCTGCCTCTGAGGTTGTCGCAACCCAGACCCTCGGACGAGAGCTAGCTGCGTCCGCCCAAATCGGACCAGAACATCGTCCGGGACCTGAAACTTTGACGGGCGACTTACTCCCCGTTCATGCTAAGGCGTGGGAGTGATTTCTGGCGGGCAACCATGCGCATTTAATACACCTGTGGAGATGGCAGCCGGACGCTCGCTAAATGGTCGTCGATGGCGTTGCAGCACTGGCTTGGTCGATCACGCCCCATTCGTCCCGTCGGCCTAGTCGTTTACTGTAGCGGCCATTATTCCTCCCGATGAAGCTGGTGGAACGGGCAGGTATGGACCGGCTTCTGAGGTGCCCAACGGATTCCGTGGTCCACCGCGCGGTAGCCGCCCCCGACTGCTCATCCGGGGTGTAGGTATCAAGATGCACCAGTTATGTTACCAAGTCCCGCAGAAGCCGGCCAGGGTACTCGTTGACATGACCTCGAGCCTAGAGAATCAGTCAAAAGAGTAGTTCACAAGATTACTTTGCGGCTGCCGACCGCGTCGAAGACGGTGCAGGGCCGTCCTGTGAGCAGCGACGACCCCGCTCGCATGGCGGAACTCGAATTCCAGCAGAGGATGTCGAAGGATTTGCCTGCCGACAAGATCCCCCAACAGGACATCCTTAAGCTTGCACCATTCGTCGAGGGGACCTCAGCGTGCTAGTTCTTGGTAAACGGCTCGGTAGACAGACATGAATCATCTGGTTCAGGAATCGTCTCATCGACGACCATATCAGCCTTGTGCCCCTTCCGAGGACTCGATGCACTAATGAAGCGAAGCATGCTGTAGAAAAAATCTGGCATCCGTCCAGTGAACCCCAGCAAGGAGGCCGGTTATCGTCAGGTCTCGGACAACCTCTCTCGACTGCGCAGCACACATGACATTAGGCCATACTATCCAGTAGCGCTTTGGCATCGACGAGGTCCGGCGTCGTGAAACCTTCCGTGTACGTGCCGTAGACCGCCGCGAGCGCGGCGCGGGCCTCATCGCTGCGGCCCTGCCGTTGCCAGAGCCGGGCCAGACTCATCTTGGCCCGCAATTCCCACGACTTGCTCTGCTGGCGGCGGGACGTCTCGACGGCCATGATGAAGCAATCCTTGGCGGAGGCTTGGTCATTCGACTTGGCCAGGAGCAACTCGCCTTTGAGGCGGTGCAACTCGGCCTCGCTAGAACGGTCGTCGTTCTTCTCCGCCAGAACCAGACCCTCATCCAGAGCACAGAGTGCGTCCCCAAACCGGCCAGCCTGCGTGTATGCGTCACCCAGGATGCTGTGGTAGTATGGGAGCGCCATCCCGGAGCCGGTCGCGCGATAGGCTTCGAGGCCCTTCTGCAAATCCTGCAGCGCTTCGTCTAACCGCCCCTGGAGGAGCAACGCCGCACCCCTGGACATGATGGCTGTAGTCAGCCACCAGGCGAAACCTTGTTCGGTCGCCAGCTTGATCTGTTCCTCCGCAGCCGCCAGGCCTTCGACGCCGAGCCGGCTAAGCTGTAGCACCCAGTTCACATTGTACAGGGCGAAGCCGAGGCTGAACGGACTGCGGACATGGCGGGCCAACTCCCTCGCGCCCCGGCCAGCCTTGAAGGCCTGGTCAGGGTATCCCAGGTGCCATAACGTAGTCGAGTACAACGCTCGGAGGCAGACGCCTGTGTCCTCGCCGGTGTAGCGTAGCCAATACCTGCAGCGCTCGCGATCCTCGTAGTTGTTTAGCGCTCGTTCAAAGAACTGGCGGGCGCCGGCAAAGTCCGCGCGGAAGAGCAGTGTCGCCGCCGGTTGCCATAACGCCTCCATCCAGATACCGGGGTCGTTGAACCGTTCGGCCAGCTCCATCGCCTGCGCGGACTGGTCCATACACAGCCGGAAGTCCCCGCGCACCATATGATACGACCAGTTGCCGCGCATGATGGCGAACCACTGCTGTGGCTCCCCCACGCGATCGCATAGCGCGCGCGCCCTAGAGAAAACCGGAGCGACTTCGGGCGCGGCAAATCCACGCGATGCGATATACGCGTTGCCCAGCGGGCTCAGGAACTGCAATTCCTGGGCGTCTCGCCCGGACGACTCCGCGAACGTGCCGACCAGCGCCAATCCTTTCGTCAGGTGGCCGATCGCCTCGACGTTCGCCGACCGCTCCCGCGCGCAGCCCCGCCTTTAGCCAGTAGCCGACACCTTTCTCGGCCAGCCCCGCCTCGGTAAAGTGGTGCGCGAGCAGCTCCGGCCGCGGCTCCACGGTCTGTGGGAATTGCGCCTCGAGCACTTCGGCGACCCGCCGGTGGAACTGCTGCCGCTTGCCCTTGACCAGGGAGTTGTACAAGGCGTCCTCAAGCAGAGCGTGCTTGAAGATGTAGCTGCAGCAGGGCGGATGGCCCTTCGGATTCAGAATTTCTAACTGAACCAGTTTGGCCAACTCGACCTGGAGCGTTGGTTCATCGACGGTCATGACGGCAGCCAGCAGTTCGTAGCTAAACTCGCGGCCGAGCGTCGCGGCGAGCTGAGCCAGCTCCCGCTCGTCCTCCATCCGGTCCAAGCGCGCCATCACCAAGTCCTGGAGCGTGGCGGGGATCTCGCGCCCGAGCAGCGTCGGCCGGCCCTCGCTGCCTTCTCCCGCCGCCTGCGCACCTGACTCCTGCACCATCTTGGTGAACTCTTCGACAAACAGCGGTACGCCGCCCGTGCGGCCATAAACCTGCTCGATGACCGTTTCCGACAGCTCGCTGCTCGCTTTTTTTCGCATTAGGTCGCCGACCTGGCGCCGCGTGAGCCGGTTTAGGGCCAGGCTCGTCTGGTGTGCGACCACTGGCCACGGTGTCTGGAACTCCGGGCGGAAGGTGAGCACGGTTAGGATGCGGTCGTGCAAACCCGCGGTGAGAAACTGCTCCAGAAACTCCAGAGTCGAGGCGTCCACCCAGTGTAGGTCTTCGACAACGAACAGGACCGGCTTCCGCGCAGCCCGTACGTGCAGCCACTCCAGGATGGCCCGGAAGGTCTCTTCCCGCTGGCGGACGGGCGACAATGAAAGCGGAGGGAAGCGCTCCGGAGTGGGCAGCGAGAGCAAGGACGCCCACAAGGGCAACGTCTCCGGCCGAGCCAGGCCGTACTGCTCCAGACGGTGGAGCAGACGGTCGAAGCGGTCCTGCGGCGGCTCTTCGCGCCCGAAGCCGAGGCCACGCTCATAGAAGTCGATGGCGGGGTAGAGGCTCGTGTTCTGGTAGTGCGGCGAGCAGCGCCACTCGATGACGGGTGCGTCCACTTCTCCTTCGACCATCTGTCCCAGGACGTGCTCCCTCATCGTATAGACGAGGCGCGACTTGCCCAGCCCGGGCTCGCCGATGAGCAGGACGACCTGACCCATGCCTTCCTGGACCTGTTCCCAGCGCTCCTTGAGCAGCCCGACCTCGTGGTCTCGACCGGTCAGGGGCGTAAGCCCGGCATGCCCCACCGCCTCGATGGGACTGCGGGCCTCGCCAATCCCCTGCACTCCGAAAAGCTCGACGGACTGCGCCACTCCTTTGATCTTCCGGGGCCCAAGGCTGACACATTGGAACTGACTCCGGACCAATCGGTGGGTGGCCTCGGTACAAACAACCTGGCCGGGCGCGGCGACATCCTCAAGCCGGATGGCCAGATTCCGTGCTTCCCCCATCAGAGAGACCACATTCTCCTTCGCCTCGACGACGGACGGGCCGGTGTGAAGGCCGACCCACGGGCTCAGCTCCGACTTGTATCGGCGGCGAAGCCGCTCGCCGAAACCCTTCAGGTTCTCAAGGAGGCCCAGGCCGGTTCGGACCGCGCGGAGTGCGCTGTCCTCGTAAGCCACCGGATAGCCGAAGCATGCCAGCAAACCTTGCTCGTTGCACTGCACGATCGTCCCATCCAACTGGCGCACCGCCTCCTCGCTAACCTGCTGAAAGGCCCGAAGCACCTCGGCCTGATCCTCCGTGTCAAGTTGCAGATACCCCTCGGACTCGAACAGGTCGCAGCCGCAAACCAGGACGGTCACCTGGCGGCGCTCGGCCTCGCGGGACCGGCGCCGGGATGAAGGCGGCGTCACGGTCTGCGGTGGGGGAGCCAACGGCGGGGCCGCGCCCGGTGCAGCCCGTGAAGGAGCGACCGGCGTCTGCCTCGGTGTCTGCCCCTCGGCAGCCATCGTGAGCACGCTCCGAAGGTCGCTGGCGAAGTCGGCTGCAGTGGTGTAGCGGTCCTGCTGCCGCTTGGCCAGGGCCTTAAGGCAGGCCCGTTCCAGTTCGGGGGGGATGTCACTGACGAGCTGCCGGGGAGGTTGCGGCTCGTCGTCCCGCACTTGGCGCATTAGTTCCGTTGAATCCGTTGCCCGGAACGGTACGTGGCCGGTGAGCATCTGGTAGAGAACAACGCCGAGGCTGTAGATGTCGGTGCGGCCATCGATGCGGTGGGCCATGCCCGCGACTTGCTCCGGCGACATGTAATATGGTGTGCCGGAAATAATGCCTTTTTCCCGGCCGCCGGCCTGGGCCTCGTCCAGTGCGAGGCCGAAGTCCACGAGGACCGGCGCGCGGTCGGCGGTGAGGAGGATGTTGGCAGGTTTGACGTCGCGGTGTACGACGAATTGGGCATGCGCGTGGGCCAGGGCGTCGGCCACCGCTGCAGCGATCCGGGCCGCCTCCGGCCAGGGTGGTCGGTTGTCTCTCAGCCAGTGGTCGAGATCAGGCCCGTCGAGGTAATCGGAGACGATAAACACTTGCCCCTCTTGCACGCCCACGTCGTAGACCATCACGATGCCCGGATGGCGCAAGCGGGCGAGTCGCCGCGCCTCCTGCAAGGCCCGTTCGCCCTCGGCTTGTAATTGAGCCGATCCGGCGCGCAGGATTTTGATGGCCACAGGCCGGTCGAGTTGGGTGTCGTGGCTGAGGAACACGGAGCCGAAACCGCCCGCCCCAAGAGCGCGGCGCATCTGGTAACGGCCGAGGGCCGCGGACGGCGCTGGCGTAGATTCGAGCGGCGCGGACCCGGCCGGCGTTCCGGCTGCAGCGGGCGGTGTGTGATCCCCGGCCTGAAAGTCCACCGTCGCGGGGATCTCCGGATCGCTGACTATGCCCGGCGATACTGGCTCTCGCCGCTCGGGGGTCATGTCTTTTCCCTCTCTCCAAGGTAGCGGATTTTGGCGTGCAGCGACCTATTAGCTGTGTACTTGCCTTTTATAGATTGGGAACACTAATATTCTATCTTGCGCAAGCTCGACGCGGAGGGGAGTTGCGCAGGAACTCAGGCGTGGCCAGTGTGCGTGACAAGACAAACGCCCTTTGCTGCTGGACAATACGTGGTTCAAATCCCGTCGCCAGTTTCGAGTGACCCCAGGCCGAGGCGAAACGGAAGAAGAGCGGGCAACGGGCCGAAGCGGTACTGTACTTTGAGAGTTTCGAGTGGCTGCGCCGCAAGCAAAGGGAAAGAAACGCCAGCACCGCGAAGCGAGCGTTCGACTTCCTGACCAAGCTCCATCGGCCCGACCAGGGCGGCACGCACGAGGGCTTCCTGCGTCTCAAGGACGCCTACGACCGGGCTATAGCTGCCTTTCGGAACGCTGCCGCGTAGAGTATTGAGGGACAGCGATGCCGGACCTGCGGGACGACGACTGAGGCAGGACCGTACGTCTTCGGTGCGCTGCGCGGACACATATGTGACGCATATGCGATAACATGGCGTCCGTGCTGTGCCGCTGTTTCAGTGCCGATATGCCCGCCGTTGGGCTGAAGTCTAGGCCAGCGTCAAAGCCATGAACGTCGTCCAGTTCTGCCGCATGGCCTTGCCAAGATAAGGATAACCGATCGGATGACGCCACTCGAATCCGCAGTCACAGTGCCGGCCTATTTTGTCGCCCTGGTCGAGATTCATGACCCAGCAGTATTTCATTCGTATCACGAACAATTTGAAGCCACTCTCGCACCGTTTAGAGGACGGCTGGTCTCTTTCGGGGCAACGATCGTCCCCCTGGAAGGGATGGACGGGGCGATGGCGAGAGCGGCAATTGTCGTTTTTCCGTCCCTCCAGGCGGGACGGGATTGGTTCGAATCGCCTGCCTATCAAAAAATTGCATCGCTTCGTCAACGATCCGCACGGACCAGGGGCTTCTTCGTCGAAGGACTCCCCGTGCCGAAGCAATGAAGCAGGCAGGAGACATTCCCCGTCTCACTGGCCAGGGAGATAGCGATGAGAGTAGTTAAAGCTGCAGCGGTCCAACTAAGTCCGGTACTCTATAGCCGCGAAGGAACCGTCGAAAAAATCGTGCGGACGATTCTCGAACTTGGCCAACAGCGCGTGCAGTTCGCAACGTTCCCTGAGACGGTGATCCCTTACTACCCGTACTTCTCGTTCGTCCAATCTCCTCTCCAAAACATCGTCGGACCAGAGCAGCGGAAACTGCTCGATCAAGCGGTGACAGTGCCGTCTGCCGCCACCGACGCGCTTGGTGCAGCTGCACGACAAGCGGGCGTTGTCGTGTCGATTGGCATCAACGAGCGTGACGGTGGAACTGTGTACAACACCCAGCTTCTCTTCGACGCCGACGGCACGTTGATTCAGCGCCGGCGGAAGATCTCGCCCACCTATCACGAACGGCTGGTTTGGGGCCAGGGAGACGGCTCGGGGTTACGCGCCGTCGATAGTCAAGTCGGCCGCATTGGACAACTGGCATGCTGGGAACACTACAACCCTTTGGCGCGATACGCGATGATGGCCGATGGTGAGCAGATCCACTCGGCGATGTATCCGGGCTCCATCTTCGGCGATCTGTTCTCCGAGCAGACTCAAGTCAACATCCGACAACATGCCTTGGAGTCGGGGTGCTTTGTCGTCTGCGCGACCGCTTGGCTGAACCCCGATCAACAGGCCCAAATCATGAAGGATACCGGCTGCAGCATCGGCCCGATCTCCGGCGGTTGTTTCACCGCGATCGTGGCACCGGATGGGACCTTGCTGGGTGATCCCCTCCGCTCGGGTGAAGGCGTGGTCATCGCCGACCTCGACTTCACTCTGATCGACAGACGCAAGCAAATGATGGACTCGCGCGGCCACTACAGCCGGCCAGAATTGCTCAGTCTCCTGATCGACCGCACTCCCATTGCGCACGTTCACGAACGCGCTGCGAAACCCAGGTCGAGCACTGAGCAAGGCTCGGAGGAACCGCGCACCACGGTTGCCTCGTGCGAACGATGAGAAATGAGGAGGGCTGGACAATGACGCATCCCATTCTTGTCACGGGCGCCGCGGGCCGGGTTGGCGGCGTGGGCGGGCTCATCGTGGAGGCGCTGCGCCGGCGCGGCCTGCCCGTCCGTGCCCTGGTCCGGCGTGAGGACGAGCGCGCCGAGGCGCTGCGGGCGACCGGCGTCGAGGTCGTCGTCGGTGACCTGACCCGCCCCGCTGACGTCGGACGAGCCCTGGCGGACTGCCGTCGGATGTATTTCGGCATGAGCGTGTCGGCACCCTACCTGGAGGCGACCATCACGGCCGCGACGGTGGCCCGCGGGCGCGGCGACCTGGAGGTGTTCGTCAACATCTCGCAATGGACCGTATCGCAAATGAGCTTGACTGAGACGACCGACTCGACGCAGCAGCGGCAGCACTGGCTGGCCGAGCAGGCGCTGAACTGGTCTGGCCTTCCCGTCGTCCACGTGCGGCCGACGGTCTTTCTACAACACTTCTTCTTCCTCGCCTGGGCCGCCGAGTTGATTGCCCGCGACGGCACGATCCGGCTCCCGTTCGGTACAGCACGGACGTCGCCCGTCGATGTGCTCGACGTTGCAGAGGTGATCGCGACCGTTCTGGCGAGTCCAGCCGGGCACATCGGCAGGGTCTACGAACTGACTGGCCCGAAGTCGCAGGATGGGCACGGCATGGCGGCCGAGTACTCGGAGGCGCTAGGCCGGCCGGTCGCCTATGTGGACGTTCCCTTCGAGCATTGGCGCGACCAGGAGTTCCGGACACATGGCCTGCCAGAGTACGTCGCCGAGCACCTGCTGACCATGGCCAAGCTCCACGCCGCCAACCGATACGACCGCCTCACGCACGACATCGAGGCGATCATCCGAAGACCAGCAGCCAGCGTCCGAGATTTCGTGGCCCGGAACGCGGAGTCGTTCGCCCCGAGAGCGTAAGGCGCCAAGTGAGACTGCAGGAAGAGCGATGAAGATGGAACTGACCCCGTTCGCGTGTCTTCCATTTCCTGCGTCCAGGGCTGGATGGGAGGATCAATCCTAGGTCGGAGCTTAAACGTTACACGCTCAGGACGGACACACGAATGGCACTTAGATCACGATAAGGCCTTGCGCCATCTTGCGTTTCATCTCGGCGCGGGGCTTGGTCAGCCAGTCGTAGTTATTGCGCCGCCGCTTTTTCAGCCGCGGCTCGTAGCGGTC
>Ga0209062_1002665_pt1 | contig 22936 bp, 19 predicted proteins | sample Coa_R2_2_FD_187158 | JGI IMG/M metagenome (GOLD analysis project Ga0209062, IMG submission 187158) | Surface soil microbial communities from Centralia Pennsylvania, which are recovering from an underground coalmine fire - Coalmine... | ecosystem: Environmental > Terrestrial > Soil > Unclassified... | reverse complement strand
CTGAACTGCAGGACGACGGTTCCCTCAAGGGCGAGATCTCCCTCGACAACGGTGATGACATTGCCTTCATCGCTCGCCGTTAACCGACTTCTTCAACAGCCTGCTAGAGCGGGATGACTCAAACTCCCTCCGTCGTCCCGACCGAAGCCGAGCGCAGCGAGGCGTAGCGGAGGGACCTTGTTTCAACGATTTGCGGCTAATCGTGGAAACAAGGTCCCTCCACTCGCTGCGCTCGGTCGGGACGACGGGCGATTCGACTACAGGTCATCCCGCGCTAGCCTCACTGCGGGCGAGGACGGCTTCAGCACCCTGCCGTATGCTCAATCTGCTTTCCCTGCCATCGCCTGCAACACCTCCTGAAGCGTGGACTGAAGCTGCTCCATCGTGGCCAGGAGCTTGTCGCTCTTGCTGACGCGGATCGGAGGCCGCGGCAGCTTCAGGGCGGCCGCGAGCTGCTCGTGCTTGATCTTGCAGACGATCCCCTCGGGCACGCCGTAACGCGCCGCGATCTCCCGCGGCGATCCCGTGGCGTCCCGGATCGCGGCCAGTGCGCCGTTGGTCAGTCGCCCGCGTATCCGCTCCTTCTCCCGCAAATCGCGCATATTGTCGGACGTCGTGCCGAGAAACAGATGCGCCGGGTTGATGCAGGCCCGCACGTCGCAACGGTGCAGGACGTTCATCGCCGACGGGATTCGGCCGTGAACATCCATCCAGGCCAGCCGGTGGGCGAGCCAGACCTGATTTTGCCAGTTCAGCATGCCGTAGCCGTTCTTGCCCATGTTGCCGACCCACAGGATGCAGCCGCTGCTGGGGTCGGCGATCGAGTAGTGGTCCAGGCGCTGGCGCAAAGTCCAATGGGAAGGACACCTGCTCTTCCGGGTCCTCACGAGCGCGTTGTCGAATGACTCCTTCATCCACCAGTTTGTAGGGCGGACCGGGGCGATTCATCTATTACGGGCAATGGACCCGGAATCGCGGCGCCGGTTTGCGGGCTTCCCCGCCGCGCCAATGGCCATAATGAGACTCGGCAGGAGGCGGTTATCCACAGGATTTCGGCCGGTCACAGCTCGCGATGGCGGCTCTCGGGCATGGCCAGCATCGCGCCCAGCGTGATGAGGCTGGTGATCACCACGTACCAGGCGGGCGATACGGGGTTCTGGGTCACGCCGAGCAGCCAGGTGATGACGAACTGGGTCGAGCCGCCGAACAGCGAGACGCCGAGGGCGTAGGTGACGCCGAGACCGGTGGCGCGGATCGAGGCGGGCAGCAGCTCGGGAATGGCAACCAGCGATGCCGTGCTGCTCATGGCGGTCAGCGCGGTGAGCGTGATCGCCGCCAGGTAGAGAGTCAGCGCCTCGGGATGCCAGGCCAGAAGCAGGAAGGCGGGCCACACCAGCAGGGTGAGCAGGATGCGCGGCACGATCATCACCACGCGGCGACCGAACCGGTCGGCCAGCCAGCCGCCCAGCAGCGAGAACAGGAAGGTCGAGCAGCCGGCCACCAGGGTCGCCGACAGCGAGATGCTGGCGGAGAAATGCAGGGTCGTGATGGCATAGGTCGTGAGGTAGTTCGCGACATAGGTCGCGACGGTGCCGCCCACGATCAGCAGCACGCCCAGGATCAGCAGCCGGCCATGACCGAACAGCGTCGAGACCATCGTGCCGGAGGTCTGCGGCGGCTGATCCGGGCGCTCCTTCATCGTTTCCGGCATGGCGCGACGCAGGTACAGCGCCACCGGGATCAGCGCGAGCCCAAGCACGAACGGCACGCGCCAGCCCCAGGCAGCCATCTGAGCCTTGTCGAGCATCAGCGACAGCGCGGTGCCGAGGCCGCCGGCGAGGATGCCGGACATGCCCTGGCTCGCGAGCTGCCAGCTCGAGTAGAAGCCGCGGCGGCCGGGTGGCGCGATCTCGACCAGGAAGGTGCTGGCCGGCCCGACATCGCCGCCGAGCGCCAGCCCCTGGATCATGCGGCAGACGATCACGATCACCGGGGCAGCGACGCCGATCGAGGCATAGGACGGGGTCAGCGCCAGGCCCGCCGTGCCGATCGTGATCATGGCGATGGTCAGCAGCATCGCCGGCTTACGGCCGGCGCGATCGGCATAGGCGCTGATGATCACTCCGCCCAACGGCCGGAACACGAAGCCGACGCCGAACACGCCGACCGTCACCAGGAGGCTCATGAACTCGGTCTTGGCCGGAAAGAACGCCTCGGCGATGTAGACGGCGAAGAAGGCGTAGGTGACGAAGTCGAAGAACTCGAGCGCGTTGCCCGCGACCGCGGCCGCCACCACGGCGACCGGCACCCTCGAACGCCCTGTCGGGCCCGTACTCGGCCCCCCGGGGCGCTCGGCCATTCCGTGCATCGATGAGCTCCTCGGTCTGTCGTAGGTCAATGCCTCGAGGCATTGCCGAGTTCCTTCGCGCGCCGTGCGATAGCGGACGCAGGTGTCATCCCGAGCTGCGCTCGGGATGATACGGGTTCGGCTCGAAGCAGCCGTCGTCTAATCGGCTGCCTTCTCGTGCTTCTTGATGGCGGGCATCAACCCGGTCGGATCGACCAGGCGGCCGTGCGCGATCATGTTGTGGGCGTGCGCCAGGTGGTGCAGCGCGAACGAGGTCTGCATCGCGCTCACCCGCCCCTGCGCATCCTGTGCCGCGTTCACCGCCTGCTTGACGAGCTTCAGCGCGAACAAGGGCTTCTGGGCAATGCGCCCCGCCATGGCGAGGCCGAAGCTCTCGAGCTCGGCGCGCGGCACGACGTGGTTGACCATGCCCAGGCGATGCGCCTCCTCGGCCTTGATCCAGTCGGCGGTGAACAGGAACTCCTTGGCTTTGCGCACGCCGAGCTCCCACGGATGGGCGAAAAACTCCGCGCCGCCCACTCCCATCGCCACCGTGTGGTCGAGGAACTCCGCGTCGTCGGCGGCGACGATCAGGTCGCACGGCCAGATCAGCATCAGCCCGCCGGCGATCACCTTGCCCTGCACCAGCGCAATCGTGGGCTTGGGGATGTTGCGCCAGCGCTCGCAGAAGCCGACGTAGATCTCCTGCTCGCGGGCATACTGCGCCTCGGCGCCGGGCTTGCCGAACCCGGACCAGGTGCCGACCGTCTCGTGCTTGCGCATGTTGCCGTGCCCGTCCGTCTCGCGCAGGTCGTGGCCGGACGAGAAGTGCGGACCGTTGGCCGAGAGCACGATGACCTTGACGCTGTCGTCCTGCGCGGCGCGATCGAAGGCGTCGTTCAGCGCATAGAGGAACGCGGTGTCCTGCGCATTTCGCGTTTCGGCCCGGTTCAGCACGATGCGGGCGATGCCCGACGGCAGGGTCTCGTAGAGGATGGGCTCGGTCATCAGGGCCTCCGATGTCTAGTCTAGCGGGGCAGTATCCGGAGACGCATCTTCCTCGCTGCAGCGCGCATCTTCAAATCCGTCGTCGCCACCGGCAGGCTATGGCGCAGCGCAAGCTCGAGGTAGAGCGAGTCATAGACGGCAAGACCGGTGTCGCGGCCGATCGCCAGAACGTCGCCCGTCGTCCGCGACAGCGGCGCTTCCTCGACGACGATCGGCAAGGCCAACAATTGCGCAGCGAACGCCCTCGCCTTCGCTCGGTCGATTCGGCGCCGGCGCTCGGCGACCAGCAGTACGTTGGCGACCTCCGCCGACCACATGCCGGGCACGAGGGCCGTATCCTCGGCAAGCCTGTCGAGCAGACCCCATGTTTCGTCCGACGCCTCATCTTCGAAGCACCACGCCATGGTGACCGAGACGTCCAGAACGAAGGCCGTCACGCGCGGCCGCTCTCCCGCAGCTTTCGCACCCGGAGGTCGCGCAACCTTTGCCCGCGGCTGCCGCGGCGAAGCGCCGCGATCGCCGCCTTGGCCGCGCGGCGATCGACGTCACCCGCCGGCACGAGGCGCGCGACTGCCCGGCCGTGCTTGGTGATCACGACCTCCTCGCCGCCCGCAACCCGCTCGAGGAGCGCGGAAAGAGTGGTCTTGGCCTCGAACGCCCCGACGGTGATCATGAGAACTCCAACCAGAATTCAGACCAGTTTAGGGCATTTCCGCCGCAGCCGCAGCACTCCGCCACCGTCTCGCGGGCGGCGAGGCGCCATCGCGCAAGCCGCGGGCCCTTCCTCTTCCCGGTCCAGACACTTCGCGGCGGAGAGGTCTTTTGAGGCCGGTTGCGCTTTCAGTTCCGCATGTAGCCTTCGAGCTCGCCCTCGGCCCAGGCGAGGGTCTTCTCCAGCGCCTCGCCGTTGAAGTGGCGGACGGCCATCTGGCACATCAGGCTTGCCGTGCCGATCTGCTCGGCGATCTTGTGCGGTGCAGGCGCGCCCCCGACCGACAGGATCTGGTGATTGTACGGATTGGGATAATGGTAGAGCGTGCCCTTGGGCGGCTCCGCCTCGGCCCAGACCTTGAGCGTGGTGAGCTTCTCGAACGACGGCAGATCGTAGCCGCCCGAGGCCACCACCATCTTCTCGATCGCCTCCGGCGTCGACAGGTGCGCCAGCAGGCTCTTGGCCGCCGGGATGTTCTTGCTGAAGTTCCAGATGCCCCAGAAGAACGGCACGAACGGCGCGTATCGGCCCTTCGGCCCGAGCGGGAAGCCATGCGTCCAGCACTGCTGGGCAACCTGCGGCGCATCGCGCTTGGCGACCGCCCAGGCGCTCGGCGGGTTCATGATTAGCGAGGCCTGGCCGGAGATCAGGAACTTGTTGTTCGAGGCGTCGTCCCAGGCGGCGACATCGCCCGGCAGGAACTTCATCATCTTCTTGTAGAAGTCGAGCGCCTGGCGGACGCCGTCGCTCTTGACGGTGATGTCACCTTTGGCGTTCACCAGCTCCGCCCCAAAGGCATGGAATACCGCACCGATCGTGTCGGCGCTGTCGCCGGTGTTGCCGACGCCGATGCCGAACGGCTTGCCGCCCTTGTGGCAGGCCTCGGCCGCCTTGAGGAAGGCGTCGAGCGTCCAGTCGTCCGCCTTGGGCGGCGAGCCGGCGGGATACAGCGCCTGAACGTCGATGCCGGCGAACTGCTTCATATAGTCGATGCGCGAGCACGGACCCTTGATCTGGCTGCCGACCGTCGCCGGGATGGCGAGCCACTTGCCGCCGATCTTGCCGAGATATTCGACAGTGGCGTTGACCGCGCCGTTGGTCTTGATCAGCTGGTCCATCAGGTCGTTGACCGGCACCAGCTGGTCGGCATAGCGCGCCGGCAGGAACGACGTGTGCGCCAGGATGTCGTGCCCCGTCTTGGCCTGCGATTCGGCGGCGCCGGTGAGCAGCAGCTTGTTGGCCTGGGTGGTGATGAAGTCGAGCTGCACCTCGACCTTCTCTTTTTCGCCCCATTCCTTGACCAGCGCCTGGGTGGCGTCGTTGGCATTGGGCACCCAGTGGTCCCAGAAGCCGACCGACAGCTTGCCGGCGGCGTGGGCACCGCGCACGAACGGCGCGCTGAGGCCAAACGCGGTCGCTCCCACGACGGCGGTGCGGCGGGAGAGTTTGGTGGATCGCAGCATGACATCGCCTCCCTGAAGGAACGCTTGTCGACGCAACTACCAACGTTGAATTTTACGTGTGACGGGAGGGAGGTTAGCGCGGCCGCGCTTGCGGCGCCAGATATGCAGGGGCTATGCTACGTCCAATAAATACGCCGATAGGGAGGGCTCAATGGTCAGCGTATCCCGTGAGTCGCGTAGAGTATTTCTGAAGCGTACTGCCCTGGGCGCCGCCAGCACGCTGGTCGCGCCCTCCATCGTCCGCGCGGCTCCGAAGTCGCTGACGATGATGCACGAAAGCTCGTTCATTCCGCCGTTCGACGCTTTCTTCAAGAACAAGCTCGCGGCGGCCTACGAAAAGGCCACGGGCATCAAGATCAACTACGACATCGTTTCCGTCGGCGGCCTGCTGACCCGCGTCACCACCGCGGCCGAGAACGGCACCGGGCCCGACATGAGCACCGTCGGCTTCAACTGGGCCTACCTGTTCGACGAGAAGCTGATCGACGTCAGCGACATCGCCGAGGAGATCGGCAAGGAGTCGGGCGGCTGGTACGAGAACGCCAAGGAAGCCGTCGTCGTGAACGGCAAATGGAAGGCGATCCCCTACGCCAACATCGGCCAGCTGATGAACTGGCGTACCGACTGGTTCAAGGAAGCGGGCTACGAGAAGTTCCCCGACACGTGGGACGAGCTGCTCGAGGCCGGCATCAAGCTCAAGAAGAACGGCCATCCGTTCGGCTTCGAGCTGGGCCATGGCTTCGGCGACAACCACGGCTGGCTCTATCCGCTGCTGTGGTCGTATGGCGGCCGCGAGGTCGAGGCCGACGGCAAGACCATCGTGATCGATTCCGACGAGACGGCGCGCGCGGTCGATTACTGCCGCCGGCTCTACAAGGAGACGATGCTCGAGGACTGCCTGGCCTGGACCGACGTCAGCAACAACAAGGCGTTCCTGTCGGAGCAGATCTCCTGCACCAACAACGCCGAGTCGATCCTGTGGGCGGCCAAGAAGGACTTCCCCGACATGGCCAAGGTGATCGACCAGTCGCAGAACCCGAAGGGGCCGAAGGGCCGCTTCCACATGCTCAACCCGCAGGCCCATGCGATCTTCTCGCACACGCCCGACAAGCAGGCGGCGAAGGACTTCCTGCGCTGGCTGATGAAGCCCGAGCAGCTCGGGCCCTGGTACGACATCGCCGTCACCTACTACCAGCCGTTCCTCCACAAGTACGACGACGCGGCGATGTGGAAGGTCGAGCCGCGCAACATCCCGTTCCGGGACGCGACGGCCAGCGCGCATCTGCCGGGCTGGCCGGCGCCGCTCAGCCGGGCGCAGTCGGAGACCATCGCGAAGTACGTCGTGATCGACATGTTCGCCAAGGCCTGCACGGGCAAGTCGACCAAGGACGTTATCGCCGAGGCCAAGGCGCAGCTGCAGCAGATCTACAAGACGGCGTAGACGCTCCGTGTCATCCCGAGCGGAGCGAGGGATCTATGCGATGCATGACCCAGATCCCTCGCTTCGCTCGGGATGACACCGTGTTTGATGAAGCACTCCCAATGACCGATCCCATATCCTTCAGAGCCGCCGCATGACGACGGAGACGCTCGCGCCCGCCCTCGTCCACCGGCGGCCGGCGTTCTCGCTCGCCCGCTGGCTGGAGCAGCCCAGCGTGTTCAGCTGGCTGATGGTGACGCCGCCGGTCCTCTTCCTGGCGGCGCTGGTCGGCTATCCGTTCTTCTACGGCATCTGGCTCAGCCTGATGGACCGGCCCGTGGCGAGCGAAGGCCGGTTCGTCGGTCTTGCGAACTATGCCCAAGCCTGGCACGACCCGGTGTTCTGGCAGGTGGTGATCAACACCTTCGTCTACACCGCGATCGCCACGCTGCTGAAGATGTTCGGCGGCCTCGGCCTCGCCCTGGTGATGAACCAGGACTTCCGCTTCAAGAACCTCACGCGCGCGCTGCTGCTGCTGCCGTTCATCGTGCCGACCGTGCTGTCGACGATCGCCTGGCAGTGGATCCTCGATCCCGCCTTCAGCATCGTGAACTGGACGCTGGGCGCGCTCCACCTGATCACGCCGCCCGGGCCGAGCTGGCTCGGCAATCCTCATCTCGCGATGGCCTCGCTGATCGTCGTCAACGTATGGCGCGGCCTGCCCTTCTACGCCATCACGCTGCTGGCCGGCCTGCAGACGATCTCGCCGGAGCTGTACGAGGCGGCGACGATCGACGGCGCCTCGAGCTGGGGCCGCTTCCGCTACGTCACGCTGCCGCTGATGAAGCCGGTGATCTTCATCGTCACCATGTTCTCCGTGATCTTCACCTTCGCAGACTTCCAGCTGATCTACGTGCTGACGCACGGCGGACCGGCCAACGCCACGCAGGTGTTCGCCACCTACGCCTTCGACATCGCGATGAACGGAGGCCAGCTCGGCCAGGGCGCGGCGATCGCGCTCACCATGGTGCCGCCGCTGGCGCTGCTGATCCTGGCGATGGCGATCTACCTCAGGCCGGACAAGACGACATGACGGTCGGCGACCGCAATCCCCTCGCGCGCCTGGTCAAGCTGTGGCTGCCGCTCGGCATCTCGCTGCTGTTCACGCTGTTCCCGTTCTACTGGATGGCGGTCACCTCGCTGAAGCCGAACCAGGAACTCTACAGCCGCAAGGTCATGCCGCTGATCGTGCATCACCCGACGCTCAAGCACTATGTCGACCTGCTGACCGAGACCGGCTTCCTCCTGTGGACGTGGAACACCTTCGTCGTCGCGGTGGTGTCGACGGCGATCTCGCTGATCTTCGGCGCGATGCTCGCCTATCCGCTGGCGCGCGTCCGCTTCGCCGGCGCCGCCCTGGTCTCGTTCGCGATCGCCGCGACCTATCTCGTGCCGCAGCCGCTGCTGTTCGTGCCGCTCGCCGACATCATCAACAGCCTGGGCCTCGGCGACACGCTGACGTCGGTGATCCTGACCTATCCCACGCTCCTGATCCCGTTCTGCGCCTGGCTGCTGCTCGGCTACTTCCGCACCGTCCCGGGCGAGCTCGAGGATGCCGCGCGGATCGACGGCGCAAGCCGCCTGCAGACCCTGGTGAAGATCGTCCTGCCTTTGTGCGGGCCGGGCTTCATCTCGGCCGGCATCTTCGCCTTCACCCTGGCGCAGAACGAGTTCCTGTACGCGCTGATCTTCCTCACCAAGACCGAGGTCCGCACCGTGCCGGTCGGCGCGATCTCCGAGCTGGTGCGCGGCGACGTCTTCTACTGGGGCCAGCTGATGGCGGCGGCCTTGCTCGGCTCGGTCCCGGTCGCCATCATCTACTCCTTCTTCGTCGAGCACTACGTGGCCGGACTCACGGCCGGCTCCGTCAAGGGTTGAACGGGCGTAGGCGTAGTTCGTAGTTCGAGGGCGTTGCTCAGTAGCTGAGTGGACCAGTGGCCTGGCGTCCTTGCCAGCGCATATCGACGCGTTTCGTTTTCAAAACATGCGGAAGATCCTCGGGAGGCGACCATGACTCGCATCGCGCGGCGTAAGCTTTTGAAGGGTGCCGGCGGCATGGCCGCCATACTGGCGGGCGGCTCGGGACCGGCGCTCGCCCAGGAGAAGAACGTCCATTGGCTGCGATGGACCGACTTCGTGCCGGCCTCCGACGCCCTGCTCAAGGGCAAGGTCGTGCAGGAGGCCAAGAAGCAGCTCGGCATCACCCTCAAGATGGAAACGGTCAACGCCAACGACCTGCAATCGCGCATCACTTCGGCGATCCAGTCCGGCACCGGCGCCGACATCATCATGGGCTTCAGCAACTGGCCGCAGCTCTACGCCGAGAGCGTGGTCGACGTCGGCGATATCGCACAGGAGATCGGCAGCGCGCAGGGCGGCTACTACGACGTCTCCAAGCAGATCGCGACGGTCGGCAACAAGTGGATCGGCGTCCCCTTCACGGTCGGCGGCGGACTGATCTCCTGGCGCGTCTCCTGGTTCAAGGAAGTGGGCCACGACAAGTTCCCCGAGACCTGGGACACGTTCCGCGACGCCGGCAGGAAGCTCAAGGCCAAGGGCCGGCCGATCGGCCAGACCGCCGGCCACACGTTCGGCGACGCGCCGGGCTGGTGGTACCCGTTCCTGTGGTCGTTCGGCGGCAAGGAAGTCGAAGCCGACGGCAAGACCGTGGTGCTGAACAGCAAGGAGACGGTCGAATCGATCAAGTACGCGGTCGCGCTGTGGAAGGAAACCATGGACGAAGGCGGGCTGGCCTGGGACGACACCAACAACAACCGCGCCTTCCTGTCCGGCACGATCAGCGCCACCAACAACGGCGCCTCGATCTACATCGAGGCCAAGAAGAAGCCCGACACTTACCAGACGGAGAAGGGCACGCCGATGTTCAAGGACATCCAGCATGCGCCGATCCCGAAGGGCGTTGCCGGCCAGTACAACTCACCCGGCGTCTTCACCGACATGCTGATGAGCTATTCCAAGAACCAGCCGGCGTCGAAGGAGTTCATCAAGTGGATGCACTCGCCGCAGGTGTTCGGCGAGTGGTTCACCTCGCAGCAAGGCTACACTTCCGGCGCAACCAAGATGTGGGAGAAGGACAAGGTCTGGGAGATCGACCCGGTGATGCTGCCGTTCCGCGATCTGCCCAACAACGGCCGCCTGGTCGGCTATGCCGGACCGCCCAACCGCAAGGCGGCGGAGGTCGTGACCAAGTACATCGTCGTCGACATGTACGCCAAGGCGATCCAGGGCATGCCGGCCGGGGAAGCCGCCAAGTGGGCCCACGGCGAGGCCGAGAAGGTCTACGTCTGAGCCGGACGAAAACGAAGAGGCCTCTCGCTTGCGCGAGAGGCCTCTCGTGAGTCGACGGCGCCGGAGTCGAGAGGCTGGACGGTCAGCGGGCGGCGTGAACCTCGGCCTTCTTGGCCGATTCGGACGCCGCCTCGACGACCATGTTCTTCATCGCCTTCTGCAGCTTGTCGAAGGCGCGCACCTCGATCTGGCGCACGCGCTCGCGGCTGATGCCGTACTTGGCGCTGAGGTCCTCGAGCGTCTTGGGCTCGTCGACCAGGCGGCGCTCGACGATGATGTGCCGCTCGCGGTCGGTCAGGCCCTTGAGCGCCTGCGCCAGCATGTGCTTGCGCTGACCGAGCTCCTGGCTCTCACCCAGGCGAGCTTCCTGGTTGGGCGTGTCGTCGACCAGCCAGTCCTGCCATTCCATGTCGCCTTCGGCCTTCACCGCGGCGTTCAGCGAGCTGTCGGGCGCGGCGAGGCGGCGGTTCATGTTCACCACCTCCTCCTCGGGCACGCCGAGACGGGTGGCGATCTTGGAGACCTGCTCGGGGCTGAGATCGCCCTCCTCGATCGCCTGCATCTGGCCCTTGAGCTTGCGCAGATTGAAGAACAGCTTCTTCTGCGCCGCCGTGGTGCCCATCTTCACCAGCGACCAGCTATGGAGAATGTACTCCTGGATCGAGGCGCGGATCCACCACATGGCATAGGTGGCCAGCCGGAACCCGCGGTCGGGATCGAACCGCTTCACGGCCTGCATCATGCCGACATTGCCCTCGGAGATGAGCTCGGCCACCGGCAGCCCGTAGCCGCGATAGCCCATGGCGATCTTGGCCACCAGGCGCAGGTGCGATGTCACCAGCTTGTGGGCAGCCTGCGTATCGCCATGCTCACGCCAGCGCTTCGCTAACATAAACTCTTCGGCGGGCTCTAGGAGGGGGAATTTGCGGATCTCGGACAGGTAGCGGCTGAGATTGCCTTCCGGCGAGAGGGCCGATGGGAGGGCGGGTAGGTTGGCGGACGCTGCACTCATGGGGGTTCCCCCTTTCTCGCGATGAACGGACGTTTAGCACTCTCGCCCGTCGACTGCTAATCCCGACTCTACAAGTCGGATGATCAGCGGGTCAAGTAAATCCTACTTCCCCCCTCAGGTATTAGGGGGATTACTTAACACTGTTCAGTTCTGCCACGAGCTTTGCCATGTCGTGCGGCAATTCTGTGGCGAAGGTCATCTCCCGTCCGGTCCGGGGATGCCTGAACTCCAGGATGGCCGCGTGAAGCGCCTGCCTCCCAAAGGATTTCAACGGCAAGGGACCTGCACTGTTCCGGCGCCGGCCGTACACAGGATCGCCGACCACCGGGCAGCCGATATGCGCCATGTGGACCCGCACCTGGTGGGTCCGCCCGGTGTGGAGCTTGGCCCCCATCAGGCTGGCGATCGGCGTCAGCGGGGGCCCGAAGCGCCTTTCCAGCCAGTATTCCGTGACGGCCCGCTTGCCGCTGGTCTGGCGAACGGCCATGCGCTTGCGGTCGACCGGATGGCGGGCGATCGGCGCATCGATCGTACCCCCCTTGGCTTTCGGCGCGCCCCAGACCAACGCCCGGTAAACCCGGGTCAGGTCGTGGGCAGCGAACAGCCTCGAGAGGGCGTGGTGGGCGACGTCATTCTTGGCCACCACCATGACCCCCGACGTGTCCTTGTCGAGCCGGTGGACGATGCCGGGCCGGCGCACGCCGCCGATGCCCGAGAGGCTCTCGCCGCAATGGGCAAGGAGGGCGTTGACCAGCGTATTGTCGAGGTTGCCGGGAGCGGGATGGACGACCAGCCCGGCCGGCTTGTTGAGAACGAGCAGATCGTCATCCTCGAACAGAATATCAAGGTCCCGCGCCTGCGGCTCGGGCTCGGCGGGCGCCGGGGCCGGAATGTCGACGATGAAACGCTCGCCGATTTTGACCTTGCGGGAGGGCTCTTCTACTGTCCGCCCCCATTGGTCTGAAGGTTCAGCCAGCGCCACCCGCCGGCTTTCGATCAGCGCCTTCACGCGGCTGCGCGTGAGGGTCGGCAAGGCGGCCGCGAGCGCGCGGTCCAGCCGCTCGCCGGCGGTGCGCTCGTCGACGGTCACGATGTGGCGCTGGGCTTCGCTCATGAGGGTCTTCTTGGCGTCCCCGTCTTCCTCGCAGGCTTTTGCACCGCTCTGGCTGAAGGTGCTGGTGGTCGTGATGGGCCTGCTGATCGTGGTGGGCTTCATCGTCGTCGCGTCGGAGATCGCGCGCCGCATGTCTAGCGCCTCCTCCGGCGCGGCGCCATCCGGCACCCCCTTCACCCAGCACATCACCCTTCCCTCCGGCGCGCAGGTCGTCTCGGTCAGCCCGGCCGGGGATCGCGTGGCCGTGCACGTCAAGGCCGCCGACGGGCGGTCGACCCTGTACATCGTCGATCCGCGCAACGGAGCCCTGCTCGGCACGGTCGATTTCCCGCCCGGTGCCGCGCGTTAGGATCAGTTCCCAGGATCAGTCCGATGAATTTCCGCAGTGACAACGAGACCGGCGCCCACCCGGCGATCCTTTCCGCCGTGACCAAGGCCTTCCAGGCCGGGCCGGTGCATTCCTACGGTGCGGACGCCTGGACCCAGAAGGTCGAGAACCGGCTGCGCGACATCTTCGAGAAGCCCAACCTCTGCGCCTACCCGGTGGCAACCGGCACCGCCGCCAACGTGCTGGCGATCGCCAGCTGCTGCCCGCCCTGGGGGGCGATCTTCTGCCATCCCGCCTCGCACATCGCCGTCGACGAGGCGAACGCGCCGCAGTTCTTCACGGGCGGCGCCCAGCTCGTCCCGATCGACGGCCCGGCCGGCAAGATCGACCGCCGCAAGCTCGAAGAAGCGCTGGCCCAGCCGGTCTATGGCGTGGTTCACCATCCGCAGCCGGCCGTGGTCAGCCTGACCCAGGCGACCGAGTGCGGCGCCGCCTATGCGCCGGAGGAGATCGCGGCGATCTCGACCGCCGCGCGCCGGCACGGGCTGAAAGTGCACATGGACGGCGCGCGCTTCGCCAACGCGCTGGCCTTCGTCGGCTGTTCGCCGGCCGAGCTCTCCTGGAAGGCGGGCGTCGACGTGCTCAGCCTGGGCGCCACCAAGAACGGGGCATTGGGCGCCGAGGTCGTGATCTTCTTCGAATCGGCCACGGCCACGGAGTTCGAGTTCCGGCGCAAGCGCGGCGGCCACCTCTTCTCCAAGATGCGGCTTCTGTCATCGCAGCTCGAGGCCTATTTCAGCGACAGCCTGTGGCTGGACAACGCCCGGCATGCCAACCAGATGGCGCGCCGCCTGGTTGCCGGCCTGACGCCGCTGCCGGGCACGGCCCTGCTCTACCCGGTCGATGCCAACGAGATCTTCGTGGTCCTGCCGGCCCCGATGCACGATGCGCTGCAGGCGGCCGGCGCGCAGTACCATCCCTGGCCGTCCGACCGGCCCGGCGAGCGGGCGTTCCGGCTGGTCACGGCCTTCGACACCCAGTCCGCCGACATCGATCGCTTCCTCGCCGTTGCCAAGTCGAGTGTGAGTCAATGACCCATCAGCGCACGCTTACCGCCGCCCATTGGGGCGTCTACGAGGTCGAGTACGACGACAAGGGACAGGCTGCGAAGCTGCATCCTTTCTCGAAGGACCCCGATCCCTCGCCGATCGGCCTGCACATGCTGTCCGACGAGGTGGCGCGGCTGCGCGTTCGGCGGCCGGCCTTCCGCAAGGGCTGGCTGGAGAAGGGCCCCGGCGCCGCGAGCGACAAGCGCGGCCAGCAGCCGTTCGTCGAAGTGCCGTGGGACGAGGCGCTCGATCTCGTCGCGGCCGAGCTCAAGCGCGTCAAGGACAAGCACACCAACCGCGCGATCTTCGGCGGATCGTACGGCTGGTCGAGCGCCGGCCGCTTCCATCACGCCCAGAGCCAGGTGCACCGCTTCCTGAACGCGATCGGCGGCTACGTCCGCCACATGGACTCCTACAGCCTCGGCGCCGCGCGCGTGCTGATGCCCCACATCGTCGCCGGCATGGAAGACCTGATGTCCATGCATACGACGTGGAACGTGCTGGCCGAGCATTGCAAGCTGTTCGTCACCTTCGGCGGCGCGCCGCGCAAGAACGCGCAGATCAATGCTGGCGGCGCGATGGTGCATCGCCTGAAGGACGGCCTGTACGGCATGCGCGCCAAGGGAGTGCGCTTCGTCAACATCACGCCGACCGCGGAGGACCTCGACACCGGCGGCGACATCGAATGGCTGGCGATCCGGCCGAACACCGACGCGGCGATGATCCTGGCGCTGTGTCACGTGCTGCTGACCGAGAACCTGCATGACAGGGAGTTTCTCGACCGCTGCACCGTAGGCTTCGACAAGTTCGCGCCCTACCTCGCCGACAAGACGCCGGAATGGGCCGAGAAGATCACCGGCATCCCCGCGCATCGCATCCGCAGCCTCGCCCGCGAGATGGCGGCGACGCGCACGACGGTCAACATCAACTGGTCGCTGCAGCGCAGCCACCATGGCGAGCAGCCGTTCTGGGCGCTGGTGACGCTCGCCTGCATGCTGGGCCAGATCGGCCTGCCAGGCGGCGGCTTCGGCGCGAGCTACGGCCCGACCAACATCATGGGCAGCGACGCGGTGCGCTTCTCCGGCCCGACCCTGCCGCAGGGCACCAATGCGGTGCCCGACTTCATCCCGGTCGCCCGCTTCACCGACATGCTGCTCAATCCGGGCGGCAAGATCCCCTACAACGGGCAGGAGATCACCTACCCCGACATCCGGCTGGTCTACTGGGCGGGCGGCAATCCGTTCCATCACCACCAGGACCTCAATCGCCTGCGCGTCGCCTGGCGCAAGCCCGAGACGATCATCTTCAACGAGCAGTTCTGGACGCCGGCCGCGAAGATGGCCGACATCGTCCTGCCCGCGACGACCGGCCTCGAGCGCGACGATATCGGCTACGCCCGCAAGGAGCCGTTCCTGATCGCGATGAAGAAGGCGCGCGAGCCGATCGGCGAGGCACGCGACGACTACTGGATCTTCTCCGAGATCACCCGCCGGCTCGGCGCGGGCGACATCTACTCGGAGGGCCGCGACACCATGCAGTGGCTCGCGCATATGTACGAGGAGGCGCGCGAGAGGTCGGCCAAATCCGGCGTCGACCTCCCCGCCTTCGACGAATTCTGGGAAGCCGGCATCGTCGAGGTCGAAGGCAAGGAGCGCGAGCCGGTGATGCTCGCCCGTTTCCGCGCCGATCCGGCGAAGAACCCGCTCAAGACTCCGTCGGGCAAGATCGAGATTTTCTCCGAGACCATCGCCTCGTTCGGCTACGACGACTGCCCCGGCCATGCGGTGTGGCTGGAGCCGATCGAATGGCTCGGCTCCAAGAAGGCCGAGCGCTACCCGCTGCACATGCTGTCGGACCAGCCGACCGACAAGCTGCACAGTCAGCTCGACCACAGCCCGCACGCCAAGGCGACCAAGGTGAAGGGCCGCCAGCCGATCACCATGCATCCCGACGACGCGAAAGCGCGCGGCCTGGCCGACGGCGACCTGGTGCGCGTGTTCAACGACCGCGGCGCCTGCCTCGCCGCGGTGCGCACGAGCGACCGCATCCGCCGCGGCGTGGTGCGGCTCTCCACTGGCGCCTGGTTCGATCCGGAGGATTCGGGTTCCAACACGCCGCTGGAGAAGCACGGCAATCCCAATGCGCTGACGCTCGACATCGGCGCCTCGAAGCTGAGCCAGGGCTGCATCGCCCAGACCTGCCTGGTCGAGGTAGAGCGCTTCGACGGCCCCGCCCCGCCAGTGACGGCGCATCAGCCACCGGCGATCATATAGCTTCTAGTCTAGCTTCGTCGCCCCTCGGCTTCGCTCGGGACGATGGGCCAAGGCGTGTCGGTTCCACCGCCGGTGTGGCCTTGTGGTGACAAGTGAGGCCTTCCCACCGGTCAACCGCTTGTCGTGACTCTGCTCCCTAGGCATGGTGCGGCCCATGTCGGAAGTAGTGTCGTCATTGCCGACGTGGTTGACGTATCATCAGGTGGCGGAGCGGATGGGCCTGCGGACGGCGAGCGCAGCCGCCGCCAGAGCCCGGCGCGCAAAATGGCCGAAGCGTATCCGCAACGACACGCTGGAGGTCGAGGTCTGTGTCCCGGCCGAAGCGCTGGTCGCCGGTCCGCCGAAAGCGGACGAGGGCCGCCAATCCCATGAGAGTGGCGATGAGAGCGCGCCGACGACCGCGGAAGCGATCGCCGCCGCCGTTGCTCCCCTGCAAGGCATCATCGAGTCCCTGTCCAGTGAGCTGAATGCGGCGCACGCCGCCAACGACGCGTTGCGCGAGGAGGTCGCCGCCGCCCAGGCCGCGGCTGCGGAGCTGAGGGGCAAGTCCCTCGCGGTCGAGGCCGCCCTGGAGCGCGAGCTGACCGAGCGGCGCGATCTGCAGCAGCAGGTCGAGCACCTGCGCCGGGAGTACCGCTCCGTGCACGAGCGCGTCGTCCAGGCGCAGAGCGAGGCTTTCGATGAACGCCGGGTCCGGCTTTCCACCGAAGACCAGCTGATGCGGCTCAAGCACCGGCTCAACGAGCTGCAACAGGCCAGCGAACGGCGCCGTTGGTGGCGCCGCCGCTAGAGCGGCCGCCCTCCCCGAAGACGTAGGGCAATCGCATATGAACCCAGCCTTCCCCCGTCTGCGGGGGAAGGCATGACGTTTGGCTCCCGCGCCCATATGCGATTGCCCTACCCGAAAACGAGGGAGGTGTAGGCGCAGGCGATCAGGTGCTTTCGTTGTGCATCACATCGCCGAACAGCTCCCAGGTCTCGCCCTTGAAGCGCGACAGCTGCACCGCCTGGACCGGGTAGAAGTCGGTCGGGCTGGTCGTGACGGTGATGCCCGGCAACAGGCCCGGCAGGCGAAGCTGGTGGTGGTTGGCCGCCTGACGCATCAGGTTTTCGCGGGTCAACACGTCGCCGCACTTCTCCAAGGTTATGCGCATCAGAGTCGCGACGCAGTAGGCATAGACGTAGCTGGCGTCGCCGAGATTGGCGTCGGGCATGTGCTTGCCCATGAAGGCGCGCCATTCCTTCATGTCGTCCTCGTTGTCCCACTGGCGATCGGTGGGATCCTTCAGCCACGCGGCGGTGAGGACGCCCTGCACGTTCTCGAAGCCGGCCGGCTTCATGGTCGTGGCGACGCTCGCGGCCACGTTGTTCATGTACTGGACCGGCTTCCATCCCAGATCGGCGGCCTTGCGCATGGCCTGGGCGGCGAACTTCGGGATCGACACGTTGTAGAAGACGTTGGCGCCCGAGTCCTTCAGCTGGATGATCTGCGAGTCCACGGTCGGGTCGGTCACCTCGTAGGTGACGACCTTGACCATGCGGCCCGCCTCCTTGCCGAGCCCGTCCTTGAGGCCGTTGAAGTAGTCCTTGCCGTAGTCGTCGTTCTGGTAGAGCACACCGACCTTGGCATCCTTTACGTTGCCCAGCATGTGCTTGGCGTAGATGATGCCCTCGGTGTGGTAGTCGGGCTGGAAGCCCATGGTCCATGGAAAGTTCTTGGGATCGCCCCACTTCGACGCGCCGGTGGCGACGTAGAGCTGCGGCACCTTCTTGTGGTTCATGTATTTGTGGATCGCCGTGTTGCACGGCGTGCCCAGCGTATTGAACGTGCACAGCACCCGGTCTTCCTCGACCAGCTTGCGCACCATCTCAACCGTTTTCGGCGGCTGGTAGCCGTCGTCGTAGCTGATGAAGTTAATCTTACGGCCGTTGATGCCGCCGGCTTCGTTGACCGACTTCCAGAAGGCCTGATGCAGCTTCCCGATCGTGCTGTAGGAAGACGCGGGCCCACTATAGGGGTTGGTGTGGCCGATCTTGATCTCGGTGTCGGTCGCCCCAACGTCGTACTTCTTCTCGCCAAACACCACGCGATTCACGCTAAGCGTCGTAGCGGCCGACATGCCGGCCAGGAAGGTACGCCTGTTGGTCTTCATGTGATGCTCCCTGTCGTCAGTTCACTCCATGCACTCTCCTCACGCTGAAAAAAGGAATCCGGGCCACTCTCTCACCAGGACGGTGGACACCGGAACGGCACAGAACGCCAGTACCCCGGAGACCGGCGATCAGGTGCTTTCGTTGTGCATCACGTCGCCGAACAGCTCCCAGGTCTCGCCCTTGAAGCGCGACAGCTGCACCGCCTGGACCGGATAGAAATCGGTCGGGCTGGTCGTGACCGTGATGCCCGGCAACAGTCCCGGCAGGCGAAGCTGGTGGTGGTTCGCCGCCTGCTTCATCAGGTTCTCGCGTGTCAGCAGGTCGCCGCATTTCTCGAGCGTCCTGCGCATCAGGGTCGCCGCGCCGTAGGCGTAGACGTAGCTGCCGTCGGCCAGGTTGCCATCGGGGATGTACTTGGCCATGAAGGCGCGCCATTCCTTCATGTCGTCCTCGTTGTCCCACTGGTGGTCGGTGGGATCCTTCAGCCACGCGGCGGTGATCACGCCCTGTACGTTCTCGAAGCCGGCCGGCTTCATGGTCGTGCCGACGCTCGCCGCAACGTTGTTCATGTACTGGACCGGCTTCCATCCCAGATCGGCCGCCTTGCGCATGGCCTGGGCGGCGAACTTCGAGAGCGACACGTTGTAGAAGACGTTGGCGCCCGAGTTCTTCAGCTCGATGATCTGGCTGTCGACCGTGGGATCGGTTGCCTCGTAGGTGACGACCTTGACCAGCCGGCCGACTTCCTTGCCGAGCCCGTCCTTGATGCCGTTGAAGTAGTCCTTGCCGTAGTCGTCATTCTGGTAGAGCACGCCGATCCGGGCGTCCGGGATGTTCGACAGGTTGTGCTTGGCGTAGATGATGCCTTCGGTGTGGTAGTCGGGCTGATAGCCCATGGTCCACGGAAATTCCTTGGGATTGCCCCACTTCGACGCGCCGGTGGCGACGTAGAGCTGCGGCACCTTCTTCGTGTTCATGTATTTGTGGATGGCCGTGTTGCACGGCGTTCCGGTCATGTTGAAGCAGGCGAGGACATGGTCCTCTTCGACCAGCTTGCGAATCATCTCGACCGTCTTGGGCGGCGAGTAACCGTCGTCGTAGGTGATGAAGGTGACCTTGCGGCCGTTGATGCCGCCGCTCTCGTTGACCGATTTCCAATACGCCTGATGCAGCTTGCCGATCGAGCTGTAGGAAGACGCGGGCCCGCTGTAGGGGTTGGTGTGACCGATCTTGATCTCGGTGTCGGTCGCTCCGACGTCGTACTTCTTTTCGCCAAACACCACGCGACTAGCCGTAAGCGTCGTAGCGGCCGATAGGCCGGCCAGGAAGGTGCGCCTGCTGGTCTTCATGTGATGCTCCCTGTGTCGTCAGTTCACGCCATGCACTCTCCTCACGCTGAAAGATGGAAACCGGGAACGGACGGTACGCTAGCACCGCGGCGCGACCCGCGGAAGGAAGAGACGAAAGCGGACGAACCCGGGTGACAGCCTGCTTGGCCCCCGCCTAGAGTAGGACATGAGAAAACCTCCCGGGCGGCGCGCCTTTGCTCTGGCGCTGCTTGCCCTGCCGATCGCCGCCAGGGCGCAAGGCGGCACCGTCCTCGATTTCCTGAGATCGATCTACGAGCCGTACAAGCGGGCGGGCTTCAAGGGACAGCCCTACTGGGAGGCCCGGCGCTTTTTCGTCACCGATCTCGCCGAGGCGATCGAGCGCGACTTCGCCAACACCAAGAAGCGCCAGGAGGTGCCGAGCCTCGACGGCGATCCGTTCATCAATGCACAGGACTGGAACATCCATTCGATCGACTATGCGGTCACCGAAATGCGGTCCGCCAAGCGCGCCGCCGCGGCCGTCGCGCTCGACAACCTCGGCACGCCCACGTTCCTCGCCCTGTTCCTGATCGAGACGCCGCAGGGCTGGCGGATCGACGACATCGTCACCCGAGGCGCCTCGCTGCGCGGGCTCTACAAGCTGAGCTAGTCTAGCCGCCCGCCGCCGGCTCGCGGGCCATCCTGGCGACATGCGCCAGCGTGTGACGCGCCACCGGGTCGTGCGGGAACTCCGCCTGCATCGCCTCGTAGCGCCGCTCCGCCTCGACGGCATCGCCCTGCGCCAGAGCCGACCAGGCGGCGGCCGTCAGCTCGCACAGCCGGAGCTCGGCGGCGCTCGCGGCCAGCTCGGGATCGTCGCTGCCGCCGATCCCCATCAGCTCGTGGACCATGAAGCGGCCGCTGCGGCCCCGCACCGACAGCCGTTCGAGCGGCCGCGAGACCACGCGGTCGCCGACCTGCTCCAGGACGGCCTCGCTGATGCAGATCGTGCTGCCGAACTGCTTGTTCAGCCCCTCGATGCGGGAGGCGGTGTTCACGCCGTCGCCCATCACCGTGTAGCTGAGGCGCTCGGGCGAGCCGACATTGCCGACGACGACGTCGCTGCAGTGGACGCCGATTCGCACTCGCATCGGCTTGCGCCCCGCCGCCGTCCATTCGGCATTGAGCCGCGCCATGCGATGGCGCGCCCGCAGCGCCGCGCGGCAGGCATGGAAGGCATGGTCGCCGAGCTCGGCCGGCGCGCCCCAGAAAGCCATCACCGAATCGCCGATGAACTTGTCGATCGTGCCCTGCTCCTCGGCCACCGCGCCGGTGACGCTCTCGAAGTATCGCGAGGTCTGCTCGGTGAGGTCAGCCGGCGACAGCTGCTCGGCCAGAGTCGTGAAGCCCTCGACGTCGCTGAACAGCACCGTCATGAAGCGCTGCTCGACGCCCGGCTGCAGGGGCTTGCCCGAATCGATCAGGCGGCGCACCAGCCCGACCGGCACGAACACGGCGAAGGAGCGCAGCGCATTGTCGAGCAGCGCTGTGGCGCGCTCCAGCTGGGCGATCTCGCGGACCGGCGAGCCGGTCGGCAGCCGCTCGGGGAAAGCTAGCCGCCGGATGCCCTGGATCGCCTCCGACACGACCTCGATCGGCCGCGAGAGGCGGCGCGCCATGAAATAGATCAGCAGGCTCTCGACCAGCGCCAGCCCGGCCATCATCCACAGGAGCTTGCGGTTGGTCTCCTTCAGGCCGCCGACGAAGTCGTCGGTCGGCGTCACCACCAGCACCTCCCAGTCCTTGCCGAAGTCGGACGGGAAGCCCGCGAACTCGGCGATGTACTCCTGGCCCTGGCTGTCGAAGGTGAAGAGGTCCCGGCCCGACCGCTGGCCACGCCGGTGCACCGCCTCGACGACCTGCGGCTCGTCGAGCTCGCTCAGCGTCGTCACCTGCGCCTTGCCGCCTTCGTGCCGCACGCCATGCGCCTGGATGGGATGGGCGATGACGCCGCCCATCCGTTGGGCGATCACGGTGATGCTGTTGGGACTCGCCCGGTGCGTGTCGAGGAAGTGCGACATCATCGTCGGCGTGATGTTGGCGGCTGCGACGCCGGCGAACTTGCCGTCGATGTAGATGGGGTAGGCCAGCGCGATGATCGGGTAGCCGGTGTCGGGATTGATCACCGGGTCGGTGATGCCGAGCCCGTTGGCGGCCTTGGCCATGCGGTACTGGGCGAGCGTGCGCATGTCGAGGTCGCTGTCGACGGCGTAGCCGTCGATCGGATCGGGCCAGGTCTCGAAGAAGGTGCGATGCCGCTGGCGATGGGGAACGGCGAACGGATCGATCCAGCTCGAATGCCAGTTGGCCCGTGGCGGAATGCGCGGGTCGCTGCGCCGGCGGTCCGCGTCGATGCGCGTCACCACGCGGTGGTAGCCGTCCTCGAAGCTGACATAGACCGCGTCGATCTGGTCGGCCGAGGTCAGCGCCTTGTAGAGGACGTCGCGGCTCTGCTCGCTGCGGAAGAAGTCGGGCTGAGTGCCGGCCATCTGGGCGACCAGGCGCAGCGTCGCGCCGACCGGCTCGAGGAAGTTCGTGGCCGCGGTGATCGCCTCGTCGCGGGTCCGGTCGATGAAGCGGTCGGTTACGGCATTCAGGTTGCGGGCGTTCTCCCGATAGCTGAAGGCGATCACCAGCCCGAGCGCCGGCAGGATCAGCAGCACGAAAATCGCCGCGATGCTGACCTGGAGGCTGATCTCCCGCCATCGGCCCGACATCGCGTGATTTGACGCCAAAGTGGCAAGGCCGCCAAGGGCGATGATACGGTCGGCCCATGGCGACCCTCGGCATCCGCGGCACGTTCTTCGACTTCGTCGACGATCCCTGGAAGCATGTCGGCCGCGAGCGCGACGCGGCCCGCTTCCACGCCGACGGGCTGATGGTGGTCGAGGACGGCCGGATCGCCGACTTCGGCGAATTCGACGCGGTCGCGCCCCGCCATCGCGCGCTCGAGGTCACGCATCTCGAGAACCGGCTGATCTTGCCGGGCTTCGTCGACGGCCACATCCACTTCCCGCAGACCCGCGTGGTTGGGGCGTTCGGCGAGCAGCTCCTGTCGTGGCTGCAGGTCTGGATCTTCCCCGAGGAGCTGAAATACAAGGATCCCGCCTACGCCGCCGAGGCGGCGACGCGCTTCTTCGACAACCTGCTGGCGGCCGGCACCACGACCTGCCAGGCCTTCACCTCGAGTTCGCCGGTGTCGGCCGAGGCGCTGTTCGACGAGGCGGCGCGGCGCAACATGCGGCTGATCGCCGGCC
>Ga0209062_1002664_pt1 | contig 22956 bp, 16 predicted proteins | sample Coa_R2_2_FD_187158 | JGI IMG/M metagenome (GOLD analysis project Ga0209062, IMG submission 187158) | Surface soil microbial communities from Centralia Pennsylvania, which are recovering from an underground coalmine fire - Coalmine... | ecosystem: Environmental > Terrestrial > Soil > Unclassified... | reverse complement strand
GCTTCTGGTTGCACTTGGCTTCGATGCCAAAGTGGCAAGCGACGAGCTTGGCGTTGCGTCCGCGGTGAAGATGTGCCGCAGCATCATGATCAAGGGCCTGGAGGCGATGGTGATCGAGAGCTTCACCACCGCGCGCGCCTATGGCGTCGAGGATGCGGTGCTCGCGTCGCTGGCCGAGACCTTTCCCGGCATCAACTGGGAAAAGCAAGGCGCCTATTTCTTCCAACGTGTGATCGAGCACGGCCGGCGCCGCGCCGAGGAAGTGCGCGAGGTCGCGGAGACGGTGCGCGAGGCGGGCCTCACGCCCTGGTCGGCGCAGGGCACGGCCGAGCGGCAGGCCTGGGTAGCCGATCTCGCTGACGGCGGGCTGTTCGGCGAGCGCGGAACGAAGGAGTTCGCTCGCAGCGCGGACTGGCGTCTTGAGGCAGATCGGATCTTGCAGAGCTTGAAGAAGTCGTAGCTGGGTAGGGCTGAATAGCCAGGCGTAGTCGGCCTTGGGACGACAATGGCGGATTGCGCTTTCGCCGATCCGCCCTACCGAGCGCACAACGTGGTTTGCTCATGCCACCCGATGGATCGGATTCATCCGCTCGATCATGCGGCCCACATCGGCGGCGGAGCAGGGTTTGCTGAAATAAAACCCCTGCACGGCGGTGCAGCCCGCTTCCCGCACAAGTTCGAGCTGCTCGGCCGTCTCGACGCCTTCCGCCGTGGTCTCGACGCCGAGATTGGCGCCCAAATTGGCGATCGTGCGAATGATCGCGGCGCTTTCATGGGAGAAGGCGAGCGTGCCGACGAAGGAGCGGTCAATCTTGATCATGTCGAAGGGGAATTTTCGCAAGTAGCCCAGCGCTGAATAGCCGACACCGAAATCATCCAGGCTGACGCGGACGCCCAGTTTGCGCAGCTGGTGCAGGATGGCGACATTCGTTTCGTCGTCCTCAAGCAGCGCGGTCTCGGTGACCTCGAGTTCGAGCCGCCTCGGGTCAAGCCCGGCGCTGGCAAGTGCGCTGGTGACCATCGCGACGAGGCCGCGGGCGCGGAATTGCACCGGTGACATGTTGACGGCAATTCTGATGTGACTTGGCCACTTGGCTGCGGTGGCGCAGGCCGCTCGCAGGACCCACTCGCCGATCGGCACGATCAGCCCGGTTTCTTCCGCGATCGGGATGAAATCGGCTGGCGAAATAAGGCCACGGGTCGTGCTCTTCCAGCGCAGCAACGCCTCGAAGCCGGTCAACTCGCTGGTGCCGAGGCGTATCTGCGGCTGATACACCAGATGAAACTCGCCGGCCTCCAGCGCGCCGCGCAGGTCCATCTCCAGCACGTGGCGCGCGCGTGCATGCGCTTCCATATCGGGGTGGAATAGCTGATAGACGCCGCGTCCGCGCGCCTTGGCCTGGTAGAGTGCAAGGTCGGCGCACTTCATCAGCTCGTCGGGGTCAAGGCCGTGGTCGGGCGCAATCGCGACGCCGACGCTGATGCCGGTGTGGATGACGTGGTTCTCCATCGGCGGCGGATGACCGATGATCTCGACCATGCGCGCGGCGAGCCGTTCGGCCGATTGCGGCTGCGGTCCGCGCTGCAGGATGGCGAACTCGTCGCCGCCGAGCCGGGCAACGGTGTCATTAGGGCCGGCGCACTCGCGCAGCCGCGCCGCGACCCAGCGCAGCAATTTGTCGCCGACGGCATGGCCCAGCCGGTCGTTGACCGTCTTGAAGTTGTCGAGGTCGATGCACAGCACCGCCAGCTCGCCGCCCTTCGCGGAGACTTCGGCCAGCGCTTCGACCATCCTGTCGCGGAATAGCACGCGGTTCGACAGCTCCGTGAGCGCATCATGCTGCGCCATATGCGCGACACGCGCCTCGGCCTTGCGCCGCTCGGTGACATCCTCGTAGGTGATGACCCAGCCCCCCTGGTCCATGGGGCGGTGCGTGAGCTTGATGATGCGGCCGTCGCCGAGATGCCGGTGCATCATGTGCTGGTGGCCCAACTTGCTCAGCTTTTCGACATAGTCGTCATACAGCTGCTCGGCCGTGCTGTGGGGGTGGTTGCCGAGCGCGCAGCTGTGCGCGACGACATCGCGCATCGCTACCCCGGGTTTCACAATGTCAGCAGATAGGCGGTACATCTCAATATAGCGCTGGTTGCAGACGATGATGCGCAGCTGGCTGTCAAGCATGACGAGGCCCTGCGTCATGTTGTTGAGCGCCGCATCGAAGCGGCGGTACTGCTCTCTCAATTCGTCGTGAGCCTGCTCGCGCTCGGTGATGTCATCATAGGTGCAGACGAAGCTGCCGTCGCGCAGCGGACGGTAGCGCACGGCGAGCAACCGGCCGTCGACCATGCGTCGATGCACCGCGAGTTCGTCCATTCCGGAAAGCCGCTCACGCAGATCCCTGATGAGATCGTCGACGGGAAAATCGGCCGGATAGACGCCGTTGCGGATCACGGCGCGGAGGAGGTCGCGCAGGTGTGTGCCCGGTCTCGCATCGTCCGGCGTGAGCCGGTAGATCTTCAGGTAGTTGTTGTTGCAAACCAGAAGCCGCATGTCCTTGTCATAGACAGACAGGCCGTGCGACATGTTTTCGAGCGCGGCGTCGAACACGAGGTTCTGCTGCTTCAGCGCTTCTTCCGCGCGCAACCGCTCGGTGACGTCCTCGCAGGCGCTGACCCAGCCGCCGTCAGGCAGCAGTTTGGAAACGGTCTGGATCACGCGGCCATCGCCGCGGGTGAGAAACGCCGGACGGCTCCCCGTGCTGCGGATTTCCCTCATGCGCCGTTCGTAGAGCTCGAGCGCCGAGGCACCGGGCGCGTTGCCGCAGGCGACCCAGTGGGCAATGATCTGTCGATGCGTGACGCCGGGTTTGACGAGTTCGGGATCGAGCCCGTAGACGTCGAGATATTGGCGATTGCAGAAGATCAGCCGCTCATTGGCGTCGAACATGGTGAGCCCGTGCGACATGTGGGCAAAGGCATGCTCGATGCGCTCGGTCTGGACGCGCAAGGCCTTTTCGAGCCTGGCCCGGTGGGTGACGTCATCGCAGACGGTGATCCATCCGCCGTCGGGCAGAGGGCGGATATCGAGCGTCATGACCACGCCGCTCGGCAGGATCTGCTCCACGCGAAACGGCTTGCGTTCGGCGAGCAGCGCGTGGCGCTGGCAGATCAAGGCATCCAGATTTTCGGGCGGAAAGTTGCCGAGCGAGGCGCTGTGCGTCAACACCTCTGCGTAGCTGATGCCGGGCTTGATGACATCCACTGACAAGTTGAACAGTTCGACATAGCGGCGGTTGAACAGCACGATGCGGTTCTCCGCGTCATAGACGCAAACACCTTCAGACACGGCGTCGAGCGCGATCTGGCTCAGGGTCAGCAGGGCCGCCGGTCCGGACGTCTTGCGCTGACGGGTTTTCTTGTTGCGACGCGCAGCCATCGGCCGTTCCAAAAATCCGAATAGTCAAACAGGGATCGTGTCGAGTGGAGTTTGCAGGCTAGCGGACATGCGGGAAAATTGTCTTAAACAGGGGGCTACACGGTGTGCCGCTCAATTTATGGATCGTTTGCCATGTCCTGACCCAACAGGGCCTCGCGCGCCGCTCTGCAATTAGGATAGACAAAATTGACAGTTCGTTTTCAGAACTTTAAAGAAAGTGGAACGCCTTGCTAACCGTGTCAATTCGAGATGCGGCGCGCTGGGCCGGATCGAAGGAGAGGCCGGTGGCAAGCCCTGTCAAAGTGGAATTCCTGTTCGATTTCGGCAGCCCGAACGCTTACCTCTCGCATCTCGTGATTCCAGAGATCGAACGCCGGACGGCCGTGACGTTCGACTACGTCCCGGTTCTGCTCGGCGGCATTTTCAAGGCCACCGGCAATGTGTCGCCGGCGGAATCGCTGCGCGGGATCAAGAACAAGCGTGAATACATGATGGTCGAGACAGACCGCTTCATCCGCCGTCACCACATCACAAGCTTCAGGCAGAACCCGTTCTTTCCCGTCAACACCTTGATGCTGATGCGCGGCGCGGTCGCAGCACAGTTCGAAGACGTGTTCGAGCCTTACGTGCGCGCCGGATTCCACCACATGTGGGAGGAGCCGAAGAAGATGGACGATCCCGAGGTGTTCCGCGCCGCGTTCAAGGCGAGCGGGCTGGATGTCGACGGACTGATGGCTCGCGCGCAAACGGACGAGGTGAAGAAACGCCTGCTGGAGCTGACGACCGATGCCGTCAACCGCGGTGCGTTCGGCTCGCCGACCTTCTTTGTCGGCAAGGAGATGTTCTTCGGCAAGGACCAGCTCCGCGACGTCGAGGAATCCATTGTCGAGCAGAGCAAGACAACCGCGGCTAGCTGATTGGCGCAAGAACGAGCCGAGCTGGCTCGGCTAGGCAAGGGACTTGAGTCGCGCTGATATGACCGACCTCAACCGCCCAGGAGGGAGCACGTGAAGACAGCCATCACCGAAATGTTCGGCATCGCGCACCCCATTATCCAGGGCGGCATGCACTATGTCGGATTTGCCGGCCTTGCGTCCGCGGTATCCAATGCGGGCGGTCTCGGCATCATCACGGGATTGACGCAGAAAACGCCGGAGCTGCTCGCAAAAGAGATCGCACGCTGCCGCGACATGACGGACAAGCCGTTTGGCGTGAACCTGACCTTCCTGCCGGCGTTTACCGCGCCACCCTATCCCGAATACATCGCCGCGATCCGGGAGGGCGGGGTCAAGATCGTGGAGACCGCCGGCCGTAGCCCGGAGCAGTATATGCCCGCGCTGAAGGCGGCCGGGATCAAGGTGATCCACAAATGCACCTCGGTGCGGCACTCTCTGAAAGCCCAGGCGATCGGCTGTGATGCCGTCAGCGTTGACGGTTTCGAGTGCGGCGGTCATCCCGGCGAGGATGATATTCCCAACATGATCCTGCTGCCGCGCGCGGCCGACGAATTGAAAATCCCGTTTGTCGCGTCAGGCGGCATGGCGGACGCGCGCAGTCTGGTCGCTTCGCTGGCGCTCGGCGCATCCGGCATGAACATGGGGACGCGCTTCATCGCGACCAGGGAGGCGCCGGTGCATGACAATGTGAAGCAGGCGCTGGTCAAGGCGACCGAGCTCGACACACGGCTGATCATGCGTGCGCTACGCAACACCGAGCGTGTGCTGAACAACCCCGCGGTCGACCGCCTGCTCGAGATCGAGCGCGAGCGGGGCCGGAATTTGAAAATCGAGGACATCCACGATCAGGTCGCGGGTGTCTATCCCAAGGTGATGATCGACGGTGACATGGATGCCGGCGCCTGGAGCTGCGGCATGGTCGCAGGCCTGATCCACGATATCCCGACCGTGAAGGAATTGATCGACCGCATCATGGCCGATGCCGAGCGCATCATCCGTGGGCGGTTGGTCGGGTTGTTGGACGGCACCGCGGACACAGCTTCGCGCGCCGTCGCCTGATCCGATCTCAAGCCGGAACCGGCGCAGCCGGGGCCGCCTGGAATGGCTTGTCCGGATGGATGCGGAAGGCGAGCGCGGCACCGAGCAGCAACAGGCCGACCGAGCCCGCGAACGGCAAGGTCCAGCTGCCGGTGCGATCGACCAGATAACCGAAGACGACCGGCGAGATGATGCCGGCGGTGCCGAAGCCGAAATTCATCATGCCGCTCGCGGAACCCGAGAACTTGGGCGCGATGTCCATCGGCACCGCCCAGATCGGCGCGACCACGAGCTCGACGAAAAAGAAAGCGGCTGCCAGCGACAGTGCTGCGACGTTGATGTCGTGGACCAGCATCAGCGGCAGCAGGAACACAAAGCCGCCGAGCATCCCCGTCACGATCACGTTGCGCCGTGCAGCGACACGGTCGCCGGTGCGCGCCAGAATCCGATCGCTCATGACGCCGCCGAGCGTGTCGCCGACCACGCCCCCGAGAAAGACGCCCGCGGAATAGAACGCAGTCTGCCGCAGGTCCTGGTGATAGTTCTGATAGAAGAAGGACGGAATCCAGCTGACGAACAGCCACAAGGTCCAGCCGTAGCAGAAGTCGACCGCTGTCACGGGCAGCATGCGCCGAAACAGCTTGAGCCAGGGCACGGGTGCCTTCGCGCTCGCTCGGCCGCGGTTGGGAAGATCGGCCAATTCCTCCGCGCTGAGCGGCGGGCTGGTTGGCACATCGCGGAAAGTCAAGGTCCACACCACGAGCCAGATGAAGCTGGCGATGGCCAGCACGACAAAGGAGCCGCGCCAGGATACGAACTGGATCAACAGCGCGATCAAGGGCGGGGTCACGGCGTTGCCGATCCGCGCAAAGGAATGGGTGATGCCTTGCGCAAAGGCCCAGTTGCGCTCCGGCGTCCATGTCGACATGGCGCGGGTCGCGGTCGGAAACGTCGCGCCTTCGCCGATGCCGAGCGCGACGCGCGCGATGATCAGGGTCAGGAGGCCCCCGACAAGGCCGGTCGCGGCGGTTGATATGCAGACGATAATGCCGCTGATGCACAACGTCAGCCGCGGCCCGAATTTGTCGCCGAAATAACCGCCGATCAGCTGAAACAGCGCGTAAGGGTAGGCGAAGGCGGAAAAGGCAAGCCCGAGCTGGGTATTGCTCAAGCCGAGATTGGCCTTGATGAACGGGGCCGCCGTGGAGATGTTGACCCTGTCGATATACAGGATCATGTACATCAGGCACAGCAGGAGCAGGATCCGGTTGGACGCACCGAATTTGCGCATTACACCGGCCTCGCGCTGCCCTTGATCTGGGTGCGATGCATGATGCGCCGCGCGCTGTCGTCGAAGGGATCACGCCGGTGCATGGTGCAGCGGTTGTCCCACATCACGAGATCGCCGACCTGCCAGACGTGCTCCCAGGAGAATTCCGGACGCTCGACATATTGCCAGAGCTCGTCGAGCAGGGCCTCCGATTCGGCAAGCTCGAGCCCGAGCAGATAGGCATTGCGGCGCCGGCCGAGATAGAGCATCTGCCGTCCCGTGTCAGGATGGGTGCAGACAAGCGGATGCACGGCGCCCGGCGAGGTTCGGGGATCGTCCGTCGGTGTCACGCCCTGGCGCACATAGCCGCCGCTGTTGTAGGTGCCGTCGTGCTTGATCTTGAGCGTCGCGATACGCTGTTTCAGCGCTGCGGGCAGCGCATCGTAGATCGCATACATGCTGCAGAACGACGTGTTGCCGCCAACCGGCGGTATCTCGAGGGCATAGAGCATGCTCGCCATCGGCGGCACATCGAGATAGGACATGTCGGTGTGCCACACGGCCTCGCCGGAACCGAGACTTCCAATGGGCTCGCCATTCAGCTTCACATTGGAGACGATGTAGATTTCGGGGATGCCCTCGACAAAGCGGCGGCCGGTCTCCTGCACCGGGGCCCAGTCGAGATCGCCGAAGCGGCGGCTGAAGGCGACGAGATCCTGGTCGCTGAGCGTCTGGCCGCGGACCAGCAGCACCTCATGCTGGTGCCAGGCGCGCTTGAACGCGGCGAATTGCGCCTCATCGAGCGATTTCAGGTCGATGCCCCGCACCTCGGCGCCGAGCACGGCCTTGTTTGGAACGATGTTAAGAATGTCCTGCGCGGCCTTGCGCGCGATCGGGCTTTCGAGATTCATGTCCGGCCTCCCAGCCTTTGCCAACCCAGCCTTGGCGGAGCTTGTTCTTATTAGAGCGGCACAGGACGTTCGCTGCAACCTCTCGTCGCGAAGCCTCGGTCAACTCCAAGTCAAAATTTGGACGGTCGGGAGGGGAAAATAAAGGGGGGATGTTACAGGATCTCGGACGGATCGCTTTGGGTCAGGCGGTGAGGAAGAGCGGGACCGAAGTCCCGCTCTTCCCACAATCGAGCCGGGTCTTACTTCTTCATCGCCTCATAAACCGCGAAAGAGTAGGCCCCTTCCGGCTTCTTGGTGATGACGGGATCGGAACCGCCGGCCATCAGGGTCGCGACGGTGCGGTCATAGTCCTTGACGTCGAGCTTGCCTTCGGTGTCGCCGAGGAGTTTGGCGACCTCGCCCATCATCCGCTTCTGGTCCTTCTCGGTCTTGGCACCGGTGGTGTCGGCGGCGAGAATGATCTTCACGGCCTCATCAGGATGCGCCTTGGCATAGTCCCAGCCCTTCATCGACGCCTTGACGAACTTTGCCATCTTGGCGACGAAGGCCGGATCCTTCAGGTTCTTCTCCAGCACATAGAGGCCGTCCTCCAGGGTGGCGACGCCTTCGTCCTCATATTTGAAGACGACGAGCTGGCTCGGCTTGTAGCCGCCATCGATGACCTGCCAGTATTCGTTGTAGGTCATGGTGGAGACGCAATCGGCCTGCTTCTGCAGGATCGGATCGACATTGAAGCCCTGCTTGATCACCTTGACGCCGCCCTCGGAGCCGTCGGTCTTGAAGCCGAGCTTCGACATCCAGGACAGGAACGGATATTCGTTGCCGCCATACCAGACGCCGAGCGTCTTGCCCTTCAGGTCGGCCGGCTTCTTGATGCCGGTGTCGGCGCGGCAGGTGAGCTCGAGGCCGCTCTTCTTGAAGGTCTGGGAGATGTTGACCAGCGGCACGCCCTTCTCGCGCGAGGCGAGCGCGGAGGGCATCCAGTCCACGGTGACGTCGGCGCCGCCGCCGGCGAGCACCTGGGGCGGCGCCACATCAGGCCCGCCTGGCTTGATGGTGACGTCGAGGCCGGCGTCCTTGTAGAAGCCCTTGTCCCTGGCGACGAAGTAGCCGGCGAACTGCGCCTGCGCCACCCATTTGAGCTGAATGGTGACGGGCTCGGCGGCTCGTGCGCTCGACAGCGACAGCCCAAGCGCCAGACCCGTGACCAAAACCAAACCTTGCTTCATGGATAACTCCAAATTGAAAAGACCTTGCCGACCTAGGTCCGATACGACGGATGCCAGAAAGTTGTCGCGCGTTCGGCCAGCGTGACAAAACCGTAGAACGCCATTCCTGCAAGCGCTGCGAGTGCAATCTCCGCCCAGACCATGTCGATGGCCATACGGCCGGCCTCGGTGGAGATGCGGAATCCAATACCCTGCGTCGGCGTGCCGAAAAACTCTGCAACGATCGCGCCAATCAGGGCCAGCGTGGCGTTGATCTTGAGCGCATTGAAGATGAAGGGCAGCGCCGCCGGCAAATAGAGCTTGGTCAGGCTCTGGGTGTGGCTTGCCGCATAGGAGCGCATCAGGTCGCGCTCGATGTGCCCCGCGGCCGACAGCCCCGCAATCGCATTGACCAGCATCGGGAAGAAGGTGATGAGCACGACCACGGCGGCCTTGGACGGCCAGTCGAAGCCGAACCACATCACCATGATGGGCGCGATGCCGACCAGCGGCAGCGCGGAAAAGAAATTGCCCAGCGGCAACAGCCCGCGGCGAAGGAAGTCGAAGCGCTGGGCGAGGATCGCGACCAGAAGGCCCGCACCGCAGCCGATGATATAGCCAATCAGGACGCCGCGGATGAAGGTCTGGACGAAATCGCCGGCGAGGATCGGCAGCGAGGCTGCAAACCGCGCCGCGGCGGCGCTGGGCGAGGGCAATAGCACCGGTGGAACGCCAAAGCCGCGCACGCCCACCTCCCACAAATAGAACACGGTGGCACCGAACAGGAGCGGGATTGCAATATTGACCACGCGCTGGCGCTCGCGCTTGAGCTTTCTGATCGTGGCGAGATCAATCACGCAAAGCGCCGCCGACACCCAGCAGGCAACGACGATGGCCCAAAATCCGCCGGCTGCGGCACCCGCGACTGCCGGATCGTGCAGCAGCAGCAGCGAGGCGACGCCGCAGCCGAGCGATCCGAGCAGGCCGGGGGGGATGGAGCGGATATCGCCGAGCCAGGCCGATAACAGAAACAGGAGCGCTGCGCCGGCACAGAGTCCGGCGGCAACGGGCCGGGCGAGCAGTGGCGCCGATTGCGACGCGGGCGCAAAGACAAAGGCGAGCGCGATCGCGCCGGTTGACAGCAAGAAGCCGAGGCGGAGCTTGCGCGCGTCCATCAATGCGCTCCCATGCGACGCGCGACACTCTGCTCGATCAGGCCGACGATGCCGATCAGCCCGGAGGCCAGCACGGCCGCTGCGACCAGCGCCGCCCAGAGCTGGATGGTCTGGCCGTAATAGGAGCCCGACAGCAGCCGCGCGCCAATGCCGGCTTCCGCGCCGGTCGGCAATTCCGCGACAATGGCGCCGACCAGCGAGATCGTGATGGCGACCTTCAGGCTTGCGAACAGATACGGCACCGAGGCCGGCCAGCGCAATTTCCACAGCACCTGGCGCGGCGTCGCCGACCAGGTCCGCATCAATTCCAGCTGCAGCGGATCGGGTGACGTCAGGCCCTTCACCATGCCGATCGCGATCGGGAAGAAGCAGAGATAGGCCGAGATGATCGATTTCGGCAACAGCCCGTGCAGCCCGAGCGCGCCCAGCACCACGATGAAGATCGGCGCCAGCGCCAGAACCGGCACCATCTGCGAGCAGATGATCCAGGGCAGCAGGCTGCGCTCCAGCACGCAGCTGTGCACGATCATCAGCGCCAGCGCGATGCCGAACAGCGCGCCAAGTCCAAACCCGAGCACAGTCGCCGAGAGCGTCACCAGCGAATGATAGACGAGGCTCCGCGGCGCCAGCGGCGGATAGCCGAACACACCGTCGAGGAACGTGCTGACGACCTGGTGCGGCGCCGGCAACAGCGGCCGCTCCGCATCCATCGTGCCCGCGAGCACATCCATGGTCGTGTACGGGGTCTCCTCGCGCTCGAAGCCGTCGCGCACCAGCGGCCAGTTCATTGCGACCGCGGCGACGTACCAGATCGCGATCAGCGCCAAGACCATGGTCACGACGGGCGCGTAGCGGACGACAAGCGGATGTTGTGCAAAGGCGCGAGACGAGCGCGCCGACAGAGCGAGCGCACTACTCGTCATAGGAGTGTCCTGCGCGCAGGCCGTTGCGCACGCGCTGCGCCACCTTCATGAATTCCGGCGTCTCCCGGATTTCCAGTGAACGATCGACCGGGAAGTCGCAATCGATGACATCGATGATCCTGCCCGGCCGCGGCGACATCACCACGATCCTGGTGGAGAGGAAGACCGCTTCCGGAATCGAATGGGTGACGAACAGCACGGTCTTGCCGGTGGATTTCCACAAATGCAGCAGTTGCTCGTTGAGATGGTCGCGCACGATCTCGTCAAGCGCGCCGAACGGTTCATCCATCAGCAGCAGCGCCGGATCGAACGACAGCGCGCGCGCAATCGAGACGCGCTGCTGCATCCCGCCGGAGAGCTGCCAGGGGAATTTGCGCTCAAAGCCGGTGAGGTTGACCATGGAGAGATAGCGCTGCACCCGCTGCTGCTGCTCGAACTCCGTATAGCCCATGATTTCCAGCGGCAGCTTCAGGTTCTTCTCGATCGTCCGCCATGGAAACAGCGCCGGCGCCTGGAAGACATAGCCATAGGCGCGCGCGAGTCGGGCCTGCTCGGCCGTCATGCCGTTGACCAGCAGCGTGCCTGATGTCGGCTGCTGCAGATCGGCAATCACCCGCAGCATGGTGGTCTTGCCACAGCCGGAGGGGCCGATGAAGGAGACGAACTCGCCTTCCGCCACCTCAAGATTGACATTGGACAGCGCGTCGACGCGGCCGTCGGCGGTCTCGAAAGTCAGGGAGATATTTTGCGCATCGACGACGCGCCGCCGCGGCGCCGTCTCCACTGAAGTTGGGTCAAGGAGGCTGACTGATTCGACGCCGGATGTGGCTTGTCCGGACGAAGGAGTGGGGCTCATTTCGCTGACAATTGAGATATTTGGCTTCGCTGTTGCCATGGCGGGAGTGTGTCAAAACCTGTTGGTCGAGGCGCGCCCAATGTTTGAGCACGCCGAAATAATAATAAGCAGGGTTTTGCTCCATCTCCATGCATAAACGGCGGTTCTCCCGGCAAGCGACTTTTGACTTGCATGCAGCGGCGACGATAGCCTTGCCCTCGCGCTTGCGAAGTGATTGCAGGCGTCGATCACTTGAACCGCGAGCCCGGATGAAGCCTGCGCCCTTCAAATACGTCAAAGCTTCCTCCCTTGCGCAGGCGCTGTCCCTGAAGGCCGAACATGGTGACGACGCCCGCTTTCTAGCGGGCGGCCAGAGCTTGATTCCAGCGATGAATTTCCGGCTGGCCCGGCCCTCCGTGCTGATCGATATCAACGGTCTGTCCGAACTCGCCGGCTGCTCCGGAGCTGACGGCGGCCAAGTGCGCCTGGGTGCGCTGACGCGCTATCGCGCGCTCGAACGCGACGGCGATTTTCTCAAAGCCTGTCCGCTGTTCGCGGATGCGTTGCCCCATATCGCCCATCCGCAAATCCGCAACCGCGGCACGGTCGGCGGCAATCTGTCCCATGCCGACCCGGCCTCCGAATTGCCGGCGGTTGCGGTGGCGATGGGCGCCCGCCTGCATTTGCAGTCGGCGAGTGGCGAGCGGGAGGTCGACGCCTGCGATTTCTTTATCGGGCTGCTCACGACGGATGTTCAGCCCGATGAGATGTTGGTCGACATCAGTCTGCCTGTGCAGAAGCCGCGGAGCGGCGCCTGTTTCATGGAAGTGGCGCGCCGGCGCGGCGACTTTGCGCTGGCCGGCGTTGCCGCCATCGTCACGCTTGACGTGGAGCGCCGCTGTTCGGAGGTTCGGCTGGGCTTGTGTGGTGTCGGTGAGACGCCGGTCGATGCTAGCAGCGCGGCGGAAGCCCTGATTGGCGAGACTTTCAGCGACAGGGCCGTCGAGGTGGTCGCGGCCGCCGTGCAGCGCATGATCGAGCCGGCCGGCAATGTCCATGCAACGGCTGATTATCAACGCCATGTCGCGGGCGTGCTCACCTCCCGCGCGCTTCGTGCGGCCTATCAACGGATCGCGCGTGCAGCCTGACCGTCACGAAATCGCGCTCTCCGTCAACGGCACCGCCTATCGCCGCGAGGTGGAGCCGCGCATGCTGCTCAGCGATTTTCTCCGGCATGAGCTGATGCTGGCCGGCACCCATGTCGGCTGCGAGCATGGCGTCTGCGGCGCCTGCACCATTCTGCTGGACGGCATACCGGTGCGCTCCTGCCTGATGCTCGCGGTGCAGTCCGATGGTCATGAGCTTTCGACAGTCGAGGGCCTCGCAAGCGAAGCCGGACTGCATCCGGTCCAGCAGGCGATGCATGAGCATCACGGCTTGCAATGCGGCTATTGCACGCCGGGCATCCTGATGACCATGACGGCGTATCTGAAGGAAAATCCGTCGCCGTCCGAAGAGGAAGTGCGGGAAGCGCTGTCAGGCAATATCTGCCGCTGTACCGGCTATCAGAACATCGTGGATGCGATGCTGGCCGCGGCCAAGGCCATGCGGGAAACCGCGCCATGACCACCCGCTTCTTCGGGGCGCCGGTCAAACGCAACGAGGACAAGAAGCTCCTCGCCGGACAGGCGCTATTCATCGACGATGTCGAGCTGCCGGGCATGCTGCACGCCGCCTTCCTGCGCAGCCAGGTCGCGCATGCCCGTATCAACCGGATCGACGCTTCGGCGGCTTTGCAGCGCAATGGCGTCGTTGCCGTGTACACGGCCAAGGATCTTGGCGCCTATTGGCAGCCCGGACCGCTGCTTGTGCCGCCGCCACCGGTGCCGGGCATCGTTTTCAACTTGCGCAGCCACGTTCCGCTGGCGAAAGACATCGTCCGCTGTGCCGGCGAGCCGCTCGCGATTGTCGTGGCCGAGAGCCGCTACATTGCCGAGGATGCGCTGGACGACATTGCGGTCGATCTTGAGAGTCTTCCCGCAGTGGTCGACATCGAAAAGGCCTTGGAGAAGGACGCGGCCTGCGTCCACGCCGATCTTGGCAGCAATGTCGCCGCGCATGTCCATCAGTCCAAGGGCAACTATCACAGCGCCGCCGCGAAAGCCCACCTCACGCTCAGGCGCCGCTTCCGCTATGAGCATGGCATCTCCTCGCCGATCGAGACGCGCGGCGTCGTGGCGCAATGGGATGGCCGCGCCGAGCACATGACGGTCTGGGACACCACCCAGGCGCCGGTCTTCGTGCGCAATGTGCTGGCCGGCGTGCTCGGCCTGGGTGAGGGCCAGGTGCGGGTGATCGCGCCCTTCGTCGGCGGCGGCTTTGGTCCAAAGATCATGATGCTCTATCCGGAAGAGGCGACGCTGCCGTGGATCGCCATGCGGCTCAACCGTCCGATCAAATGGATCGAGGACCGTTACGAGCATTTTGTCGCGACCACCCATGAGCGTGGCCAGATCCACGATGCCGAGATTGCGCTGACCCGCGACGGCCGCATCCTCGGCGTCAAGGACGTCTTCCTGCACGACAATGGGGCCTATAACCCTTACGGCCTCACGGTGCCGATCAACAGTCAGTGCACGCTGCTCGGGCCCTACGTGATCCCGGCCTATGACAGCACCTTCACCTCGGTCTTCACCAACCTGCCGATCGTCACGCCCTATCGCGGCGCCGGCCGCCAGCACGGCGTGTTCGTGATCGAGCGCCTGCTCGATCTTGCCGCGCATGCGCTCGACATCGACCCCGCTGAAATCCGCCGCCGCAACCTCATTCCGAAGGACGCGTTTCCTTATCAGAACCAGATCATCTACCAGGATTTCGCGCCGCTCGAATATGACAGCGGCAATTACGAGCCGGTGCTCGACAAGGCGCTCGAGGCGATCGGTTACGCCGACTTCATTGCCAATGAGCAGCCAAAGCTGCGCGCGCAGGGGCGCTCCGTTGGTATCAGCATCGCCTGCTATGTCGAGGGCACCGGCATCGGGCCATACGAAGGCGCCAAGGTGCAGGTTCGCGCCAACGGCAAGGTGAGCGTCGCCACCGGCATCGGCACTCAGGGGCAGGGGCATTTCACCAGCTTTGCCCAGATCGTCGCGGACCAGCTCGGCGTCGACGTCACCGACGTCGATATCGTCACCGGCGACACCGATCGCTTCTACTGGGGCGCCGGCACTTTCGCCAGCCGCGGCGCGGTGGTTGCCGGCAATGCGGTGAGCGAAGCCTCCCAAGCGGTGCGCAAGAAGGCGCTGAAGCTCGCCAGCGACGTCTTCGAATGCGCCGAAGAGGATCTGGTGCTGGCCGACGGCAAGGTCTCCATCGTCGGCGTCCCCGAAAAGTTCATCCGCCTCGGCGAGCTTGCACAACGCGCCAATCCGATGCGCGGCGCGGTCAAGCCGGGCACCGAGCCCGGGCTGGAGTCCACGCAATATTTCGGGCCGCCGAGCGGCTCGACGGCGAACGGCGTGCATGCCGCGATCATCGAGGTCGATCCTGCGACCTATGAGCTGAAGATCCTCAAATATGTCGTCGTTCACGACTGCGGTACGGTGATCAATCCGATGATCCTGGAAGGGCAGATCCATGGCGGCGTCGCGCAGGGCATCGGCAATGCCTTTTACGAAAAGCTCTGCTTCGACGAGCAGGGGCAGCTCCTGAACGCCTCGCTCGCCGACTATCTGCTGCCGACCGCGCTGGAGGTGCCGCGCATGGAGCTCGATCACACCGTGACGCCGTCGCCATTGAATCCCCTCGGCATCAAGGGCGCGGGCGAGGCCGGCGCGATTCCGGTCGGTCCACTATTCGCGCAGGCGATCGAGAACGCGCTGCAGCTCAAGCAGCGCAAGATCGAACTGTTGGAGATCCCCCTTAGCCCCAGCCGCGTGTTCGAGCTTATCCAACAAGCCAGCCAGGAGGGCAATAAGACATGAAACGGGCGCAGGTCTTCAGGCTCTCGATGGCCCATCCGGGGGACCTGTCCGAGCTCGATCACCTGATCACGAGCGGAGAGGTTCGCGCCGCCGAGGTCACCGCCATCATTGGCAAGACCGAAGGCAATGGCGGCGTCAACGATTTCACCCGCGGCTATTTCACCCAGACCTTGATGGGCCTGCTCTCGCAGCATCTGGGCAAGCCGGCCGCACAGCTGGTTCGTGAAATCCCTTGCGTGCTGTCCGGCGGCACCGAGGGGGTCATGAGCCCGCATTACAGTGTGTTCTGTGTCACCGAGGCCGCGCCGGCCGCGCGGACATTTCCTTCGGCGCTGGCGATCGGCACCGCGTTCAGCGCGCAAGTCGCGGCAGAGGATGTTGGAAGGCGCGCCCATGTCGAGAGCGTCGCCGCCGCAGTGCGCGAAGCGATCGCCAATGCCGGAATCGAACGTCTGGACGATGTGCATTTCGTGCAGGTGAAATGTCCCTGCGTGACGGTGGCGCGCGCAGCAGCCGCGATTGCCGCGGGCAAGCAGCCGCTGACCGGCGATCCCAACAGGTCAATGGCGTTTGCGCGGGCCGCCGGCGCCTTCGGTGTCGCGCTGGGGCTCGGCGAGATCGCATCCGATGATTTCACAGACGCCTCGCTGCTGAGCGATTTCTCCATCCAGTCGCCGCGCGCCAGCATTTCCTCCGGCGTCGAGGTGGAGAGCAATGAAGTGGTCGTGCTCGGCAACAGCCCGAACTGGGCGGGGGATCTGAAAATCGCGCACCGACCGATGCGCGACGCGCTTGATATCGGCGGCATCGTCGACACGCTCGCCGAGCTCGGCATCGCTGCAAGTCCGCAGGTTTCTGCGGCGGATCTCGCTCGCATCGCCTGCGTGCTGGTGAAGTGCGAGCCGGATCGTCGCGGCAAGGTACGAGGACAACGCCACACCATGCTCGACGACACCGACATCAACGCCCAGCGCCATATCCGCGGCGCGGTCGCGGGGCTGGTGGCCGGCGTAATTGGCGATGGCAGGATCTTCGTCTCGGGCGGGGCTGAGCATCAGGGGCCGGATGGCGGCGGCCTGATCGCCGTCATCGCCGCGCAACACGGGAGTGCCGCTTGATGCGGATCGTGATCATCGGGGCGGGCGTCGCCGGCTGCGTGATGGCGCGGCGCCTCGCGCTGCTCGATGGTGTCGAGGTGACGTGTCTCGAGCGCGTCACGAGGGATGATCATTCCGAGGCTGGCACTGGGTTGAATGTCGGCCCGAACGCAGTGAAGGCTTTGCGAGCTGTCGATCCGGAGCTGACCGAGGCGATCACGCAGGCGAGCTTCACCTGGAAGAATTGGCGGATATCCCTGACGGACGGCACCGTGCTGTTCGACCTGCCGCTGTCCGATGTCGCGGACGGGCCGGGCTGGCGCATCCGCTGGTCCGAGCTCTACCACGTGCTGCGCGAGGCCGCGGCGCCCGCGATCGCTTACGGCTGCGAGATCACCGCGCTCGGCCGCGACGCGGCCAATCCACGCAAGACATCAGTGGCATGGAGGCAGGACGGAGAAGAGTTTCGGCTCGACGGCATTGATCTGCTGATCGCCGCAGACGGGCGCTATTCAAGCGTTCGCCGCGCCATCTCCGGCGACGTCCCGGTGCGCCAGATCGGCGTCGCCATTTCCCGCGTGCTGGTGCCGGATACATCGCGCGGCCTGATCGACGATTACGAGCAATGGTTCAACGGGCCCAATCGTCTCCTGGCATTCCGTGTGCCGCCTGATCACATCTACATCGCATGCGCGTTTCCCATTCCGCCGGAAAGCGACATTCCGCCGGAACTGAAGAAGCCGGAGGCCTTGCGCGCGGCGTACACACCGCCGCACGGCGCGGCCAGCGCGCAGGCTCAATGGATGATCGAAACCATCTGCGCCAATGTCGCGGAGACGCATTGGGCACGAATGCAGGAGCATGACGTGCTCTACCGCGCCGCCGATTGCAGCGTGCTCTATCTCGGCGATTCCGCGCACGGCATGGTGCCGACGCTCGGCCAGGGGGCGACCCAGGCGATTGAGGATGCGGCCAATGCGGCCGCCCTGATCACGCGCCGCTACAAGGATGGCGAACGGGACGTCGCCCGCTGGCTCGCGGAGATCGAAGCACTGCGGGGGATGCGCATGCGCTTCGTCATGGAGTTTTCGCTCGCGGCGACCGACACCATGCTGGCCGGCGCCGATCCGGTGACTGGAACGAAACACAAGACCGAGGCGCCGTTCCGCCAGAAGCTGTCCCGGCTCTACGGCGATATCGGGCCGCTTTTGGAGCGGACATAACAGGAGATAAGGCAATGACCACGCTGCCGCTCGCGACCGTTCACGGGCTCTATCACATCGCGATCAAGACCGAGAATCTGGCCGCGACGCGAAAGTTCTGGACCGAAATCATCGGCCTGCGTGAATTCCCGCGCCCCGATTTCGGCTATCCCGGTGCCTGGCTCGGCTGCACCCAGCCGGGCGGGCTTGCGATCATCCATGTCTATGCCGGCGGGCCGGCGCTCGGCCCCGAAGGCAAGGCGCCCGCGGGCACGGCGGCGATCGATCACGTCTCGCTGGCCTGCTCGGGCTATCGCTCCTACGTCGCGCGTTTCAAGGAAGCGGGTCTCGACTGGCGCGAGTTCATCGTGCCCGGCACCTCGCTGTGGCAATTATTCGTCTACGACCCCTCAGGCGTGCAGCTCGAGCTCACCTTCGAATGCGGCGGCGAGGGCGAGGAGAAACCCGACATGTCGCCGGGCCGCAAATATGTGGCGGGCGCGAGCTTCTTCGATAGAGCGACTTATCCGAGGCTCGGTTGATGCGCGATGTCCGCCGGCGCGCGGTCACACATGCACCGGCATCCGGACACGTCCGGCGCCGCCGAACACGCGCAGATAGCGCTCGACCTCGGACGGAATGCCCGTCGCTTTCTCCGGATTGTCCGAGAGCTTCACGGCCGGCCGGCCGTCCACCGAGGACACCTTGCAGACGATCGAGATCGGGTCGAGATTCACCGAGGGATCCGGGGCGCAGCCAACGAAATCATTGGTGAGGTTGGTGCCCCAGCCGAAGCTTAGGCGGACACGGCCGGCGAAATGATGGGAGGTTTCCTCGATCGATTCGACGTCCATGGCATCGGAGAACACGAGCAGCTTGTCGCGGGGATTGCGGCCCTTCTCCTTCCACCATTTGATGATCTCCTCGCCGGCCTGGATGGGCGGGGCGCTGTCGGGACGGAAGCCGGTCCAGTCTGCGACCCAGTCCGGCGCATCGCGCAGGAAGGCGCGGGTGCCGAACGCGTCGGGCAGCGCGATCAGCAGATTGCCGCCATAGCTCAACCGCCATTGGTCGAGAATACGGTAGGGCGCCCAGCGCAGCTCGCTATCGTCGTTGGCCAAGGCGGCCGCGACCATCGGTAGCTCATGGGCATTGGTGCCGATGGCTTCAAGGTCATTGTCCATCGCGAGCAGCACGTTGGACGTGCCCGTGAAGGCGGGGCCGAGACCTTCCTTGACGGCCTCGACGCACCAGCGCTGCCAGAGAAAACCATGGCGCCGCCGCGTGCCGAAATCGGAGAGGCGCAGGTTGTCGAGCTTCTTCAGCCGCTCCACCTTGGCCCAGAGTTTGGCCTTGGCGCGGGCGTAGAGCACGTCCAGCGCAAAGCGGCCGAGGCCCTTCATGGCCGCGCGCGAGCGCAATTCGTTCATGATCGCCAGCGCCGGGATCTCCCACATGGTGGTGTGGGTCCACTTGCCGTGAAAATGCAGCTCATACTGGCCCTCGACCTTGCGCAGCTCATATTCGGGCAGCTGGAAGCCGGCGAGCCAGTTGATGAAATCGGGCGAGAACATCTGGGTCTTGCCGTAGAAGGTGTTGCCGGCAAGCCAGATCAGCTCCTTCTTGGCAAAACGGATGGTGCGGGCGTGGTCGAGCTGGGCGCGCAATTCGCCTTCGTCGATCACCTCCGCCAGCCGCACATGATTGGAGCGGTTGATCACCGAGAAGGTGGTGTCTGTCTCCGGGTAGAACTCCCGGATCATCTGCTGCATCAAGAGCTTGTAGAAATCGGTGTCCAGCAGACTGCGCACGATCGGGTCGAGCCGCCAGCCGTGGTTATAGGTTCGGGTCGCAATATCGGTAAATGTCGTCATGGCCGCCAACTTACCGTGCCGGAGCGGCAGTCACCAGTAGGGGGCGGGCGATGAGCTTTGCGAATTTGCCGGTCTCGCCCCCTTGAAATTTCGGCTTTTCTGATCCTGAGCCTATTGCCGACGAGGCGGAAGCGCACTCCCGGAGCTATTTCAGCATCAGTGCCTTCAATACGAGCCCCTGATGCGGCTGACCGCGCCTGCGACATCCTCCCAGTCCGGCTTATCCGGTGCGAACTGCCGCCGCAGGAAGGAGACGAGCTCTGCAACTTGCGCGTCGCTCATGTTGTCCTTGAAGGCCGGCATGTAGCCGAGATCGCTAAAGGCGGGTTTTGTGATCCCGTGCAGGATCACTTGAATGAGATTGTCGGGTCTGGTGCTGTGCAAATTGCTGTTCAGAGCTAGCGACGGCCGGCTGCCGAACAGTGGCAAGCCGCCGACCTCGTGGCACACCGCGCAGGCACCCTGGTAAAGGCGCGCGCCGGAGGACGAGGCCAGCGTGACGCGGGTTTCGATTTCGAGCCTGGTCGCAAGCGCGTGCTGCGCATCCGGATCAAGCGCGGTGCTACCGAAGGACGCGAGATAGACCGCCATGGCGCGGATGTCTTGATCGGAGAGCGCAGCAAGATCCTTCACGATCGGCGCCATCGGGCCGGCGGCGACGCCGTGAAAGCGCGATTCGCCCGTCCGCAAATAGGCATAAAGCTCATCCTCGCTCCATGGGACCGGCGCATGCGAGAGTGACGTCAGCGGCGGCGCCTCCCAGCCTTCGGCGATGCCGCCGGCGAGATAAGCGCCGGCCCTCTCGGCGCCGAGCGCATTGCGCGGCGAGTGGCACGCGCTGCAATGGCCGAGCGCTTCGACGAGGTAGGCGCCACGATTCCAGACATCCGTTTTGGTCTGGTCGGACTTGAAGGGCTCAGCCTGATGAAACAGCGCGTTCCATCCCGCAAGCAGCGGGCGCAGGTTGAACGGGAAGGCGAGCGCGTTCCTTGGCGCCGTCGCACGCGCCGGCGGCTGCGCCATCAGATAAGCGTAGAGCGCCTGCAGGTCGGCTTCGCTGGTCTTTGCGAAATGCGTGTAGGGAAACGCAGGGTAAAGATGTCGGCCGTCGCGATGCAGGCCTTCACGCATCGCGCGTTCAAAGGCGGTATAGGACCACGCACCAATGCCGCTCTCGACATCGGGCGTAATGTTGGTGCTGTAGATAATCCCGAAAGGCGTTTCCAGCGCGCGGCCGCCGGCGTTCAGCACGCCCTTGGCGGTCGTATGGCAGACCGCGCAATTGCCGAGTGCCGCAAGCTCCGCGCCGCGGGCAATGGTCGCGGCCGAATAGACCGAAGCATCCGGTCGTGTGATCGGCGCGATGGCGCGGCCCGGCAGCAGCGCAGCGCCGACGCCGATCGCGGCGGCGCAGAGCGCGCCGATTGTCGCAAGTGCGCCGCGTCGTTGAGCGAATGGATTTGTCCATGGTTTGGCCGCTTGCGGCGTCGCGCGCGATCCCAAGGCCTGTAGCTTGGCCGGCGCGCCGCCGCGCAAGCCTTCGAGAATCCGCTCCGGCGTAAACGGCGGCTCGCGGAAGCGGACGCCGGTCGCATCGAAGATGGCATTTGCGATCGCAGCCGCGCTCGGCACCGAGGCGGATTCGCCGACACCGAGCGGCGGCTGATCCTGCCGTGGCAGCATCAGGACATCGATCTTGGGAAGCTCGGGAAATTTGATGATGGGGTAGGCGCCCCATTCCCGCGTCGCCACCTTGCCGCGCTCGAACGCCACCTCTTCCATCAGCGCGCGGCTGGTCGACTGGATCACGTTGCCCTGGATCTGGTGCCGCACGCCATCCGGGTTGATCACCAATCCGGAATCCTGCCCGGCGACGACTCGCGTGACGCTGACGTCGCCCGTCGTCTTGTCCACCGCCACATCGGCGATCCACGCGGACCACGCCGCGCCATAGCCGGGGAATTTGCTGTGGACGTAGAGCGCATAGGCAAAGCCCCGCCCGTGCACCACGTCGCCATCCTTCGCCTGCCGCACGGGGCGTGACGTCCAGCCGGCGCGCTCCGCGACCGCGTTGACGAGATCGACCGCGCGCGGATCCTTCAGATAGCGCAGGCGATATTCGATCGGATCGACGCCGGCCTCCGTGGCGAGCTCGTCAATGTAGCACTCATGCGCAAAGGTGTTGGGCAGCGCCGAGACGCCGCGAAACCAGGACGCGCGCACGATCGGCGGCATGTCATGCGCGACGACGCGCATGTGGTCGTAGTCATAAGGCGGGATCGCGGTGCGATCGCCCATCTCGGACACGGCCGGGATCGGCGCGACCTTGCCGGTGAGCAGCAGCGCCAGCGTCGGCGCGCCGTTCGACGGATAGCGCGTGACGAAATCATAGGCCGCGATGCTGCCGTCCGCATTCAACCCGCCATTGACATCGATCAGCTGCGCGGTGCCCTTGGGCTCCCAGGCGTGCTCCTGCTCGCGCGTGAGCTGCACACGAACAGGACGCCCGACCGCGCGCGACAGCAGCAGCGCATCCGCGCTGACGTCGTCGGCGCAGTTGCGGCCGTAGCAGCCGGCGGCCTCCATGCGGATGATTTCGACATCGTTTTCCGGCCGATCCACGAGCTGCGCAAGATCGCTGCGCAGGACGTGCGGGTTCTGCGTGCCGGACCATACCCTGATCCGGCCTTCGTTAAAGTCTGCGACGGCGCAGGACGGCCCCATCGAGGCGTGCATCTGATAGGGCCAGGTGTAGGTGCGCGCCATCGGCTTTGCCGCGCCCGCGATCGCTGCCTCGACATTGCCCTTGTCGAGCAGTGTCCGTGGCGTCGACGGATTGGCACGCAGCGCAGTCTCGATGTCTTCAAGGTCGGGCAGCGTCGGAACAGGCTTCCACTCCACCTTCAGCCGCGCCGCGGCCTTGATCGCGTTCTCCTCGCGCTCGGCGACCACGCCGATGAAATCGCCTGACGTGACGACGGCGACGAGGCCCGGAATATCGCGCACCGAATTTTCGTCGACCGCAATCAGGCTCGTGCCGACGAACGG
>Ga0209062_1002663_pt1 | contig 22979 bp, 19 predicted proteins | sample Coa_R2_2_FD_187158 | JGI IMG/M metagenome (GOLD analysis project Ga0209062, IMG submission 187158) | Surface soil microbial communities from Centralia Pennsylvania, which are recovering from an underground coalmine fire - Coalmine... | ecosystem: Environmental > Terrestrial > Soil > Unclassified... | reverse complement strand
CACCACAAACGCAATCGAACGGCTGCACGAGGAGTTCAAGCGTAGGATCAAGACGCAGACCGTCCTGCCGTCGGCCGACACCGCCGGCATGCTGTTCTGGGCCTTGCTTGCCTCAGGACAGACCAACATGCGCAAGGTCGACGGCTGGCAGACGCTCGCTACCAAGCCGGTCGATCAGCCGATTGTCCTCGTCGCTTGATCCGATAGCTTCACTCTGTCGGAGATTACGCCACTCCGAATTCCAACCACTCCGGACGACACCTCCCCTCCGGTCGCGGGGCTTCTGTTCTTTCGTGTTTGATTGGTCAGCCGTCACCTACATTACCGACGGTGTGTTTGTTTCGGTGTAGGCTCTGGGGTCATGTTGCGGGACTTACACCCCCGCGATACCCCACTTCGCCCCGCAGCCCGCCCAGGCGGTGGGGCTTTTTCTTGACGCCTGGTTATACGGAAGACGGATGGGGACAGAGTTGCTGCGCAAGGCGTAAACCGAAGGCCAAGCCCCTCTTGCGCAGCGCCAATGCTTCCGACGCCTCCCCCCCGACCTGTGGCGGATGAGGTTTTTTGCTGATCGCATTGAGCTCAGCCCTGATCATCGCTCGAGAGATAGTTTAAGCTCATGTAGCGTGCACGCTGGACGGCGGATTCATGTCGCCAAATCCGGGCGCAGGGATCGTTTCAAATTTTGACTCGAAGCGTTCGCAGTGCTTTCCGACTTGGGGCGGTGACGTAAACTCAAGCCGGCTTTTTTGACTTAAATCAATAAGCCACGAGTTGGGCGCGCTGAGCGAATATGTCTACAAGTGAGGAATGCCTGGAAGGGAACCTCGTTGCAGGCCTCATGCCGATCGCGGCGGCGAAGAGAGAGCCTGATGCGTCAAACACTGAAATGGATCGCACAACCGAGCTTCAAGCGCCAGATGAAGGATACATGAGACAGGCGTCAGAGAGCTCGAGGGTGTCGCTCGTGGCTGGTGCCGCGAACCGCGTCGTCATCGCGCTCGCGTGGGCGGGCGCTTTGCTCTCTACCTCGGTCGCTGCTGACGACTGCAGCCCGCACTGCGATTATTGGCACGACTATGGACCCTACGATTTCTCGTACATCTCTCCAGGCTTGGTCGGTTATCCGCACTGTAACCGGGAAGGTAACTGCTCGCCCTATCTCACCTATGTCTACCCGGAGCGGCGGCATCTCCGCATCACCGTTCGACCGCTACGAGGTGCGGGACCTGTGTCGACGGTCAAAGGGAGGAATTGAAGGTGTGGCAACGAATGGGTTCGCGAGTTGCAACAGCCTTCGTTGTCGCCGCCGGCACGATTCGAGACGATCAAGGCAGTAGATCTCTCCAGGGTTAGAGCTGCCGTCTCGGTTTGTCGACATTATTTGCACGGTCGCAGTTTGCCGCGAAGATGCGACGCAATGATCCACAATTCCGCCGTTCGTCTTCATCGGCTCCGAGACCATCAGCGATTCGGTGACCGGCGTTGGCGACCTCTATCCGCAGGCGGCGTTGAAATGGCATTAGGGCGTCAACAAATTCATGATCTATGGAACGGGGGACATTCTGGTCGGCACCTACAGCTCGACCAGCCTGGCAATCTCGGTATCGGGCATGGCGCGGCCGATGCTGGTGCGGGCTACACCTACCTCGATGAGAAGACCGGGCACGACTTCTCCGCCATCGCAGGGTTTACCTACAACCTGATGAACACCAGCACCAATTATCAGAACGGGGTCGATTTCCACCTCGATTGGGGGGCGTCGCAGTATCTGTCCAAGCAGGGCTTCATCGGAGCTGTCGGCTGCATTTATAACCAGGTCAGCCCTGACAGCGGCACCGGCGACAGAGTAGGAGCCTCCGAGTCGCGCGTCATCGGTGTCGGACCGCAGATCGGATACATTTTTCCAGTTCGAGACATGCTTGGCTTCTTGGGCACGAAGGTCTACCGCGAGTTCGAGGACGCGCACAGGCCAGACGGCTGGAATGTGTGGCTGACGTTTGCGATCTCACCCGCGGCGTCGCCAATGTCGGCAGCGGGCAGTGCCGCGCTGTCCGGGCTCGTGGTGAAGGGTTCATTCTTCATCGCCGTACGGCTGTGGTTTCAGGTGATGCCGGCGCTGCCTGGACGGTCCGCCGCGCAGCTTCTGGCCGCGCTGGGCGCAGCCGCCATGCTGTTCGGCAGCATCGCCGTGCTACGGCAGGAGAGGCTCAAGCTCCTGATCGCCTACTCGACCCTGGCGCAGATCGGTTACCTCTTCCTGATGTTTCCGCTTGCATACGATGCGGGCACGACCCAGATCGGGAGCGCCGGCGCATTGAGCGGCGGAATGCTGCAAGCGATTTCACACGCGACCGCGAAGGCCGCGATGTTCATGGCCGCCGGGCTGATCTACGGGGCGCTGGGACACGACCGCTTGGCCGGGCTCGTGGGCCTCGGGCGAGCGCTGCCGATCACTTTGGTCGCCTTCGCGGTCGCCGGCGTGGCGCTGATCGGGGTGCCGCCGAGCGGTGCCTATGCGGCAAAGACGCTGCTGCTCCAGGCAGCGGACCAGACTCGCAACGGTGGTGGGCGCTCGTGATCCAGGCCGGCGGCGCCTTGACGAGCAGCTACATATTGCTGCTGCTCGTCCATGCGGCCGCGCCCGCACCCGAGCCGATCAAGGTGCCGGCTCGCTTGCCGCGGACACGGGAAGCGGCCGTGCTCGTCCTCGCGCTGCTGTCACTGTCTCTTGGGCTCCTGCCCTGGCACGCGTATCTCCCGATTTACGCGCAGGCGCTCTCGAATCCGCTGACATTCGCGGCGTTGTCATCCGCGCTTTGGCCCATCATGGCCGGTGGCGTGATCGCGGCCCTGATCGGGCGCGGCGTAATCCGACCTTCCGGCATCCCAGGCGTCGTCGTCGCCTTGGCCGACCGAAGCCAGCACGCCGCCTTGGTCGTCACCAACGGCGTGATGCGGATCGATGACGGACTCCGGCAATGGCCCATCGCGGTCCTCGCGCTTTTGGCGGTGACCGTAGCGTTCGGTATTGCGATGGGGACCGGGCGCTGAACCTGACTCAATGAGCAGGTGGCGATGCGCGGCCAATGGATATACAGTTCCTCGGCACGAGGGCGGAGGAGGATGCATCAAATCGGAGCTCAATAAAGGGCGAAGCAATGTCTGCCCGTTACCTCCACAGGAGGCTAACCCCTCGAGTTGCCGGTCGGCTCTTGTTGGTGGCGATCGGCGCGCTGTTGACTGGCGCATGTCAGCTGGAGGCTGAGAATACGGCCTCGGAAGCGCGTCCCGTTCGCGGCATGACCGTCGAGCGACGCGAAGCGGCCGTACCGGTAACATTGACCGGTCGCATCGAAGCGGAGGACGAGGCCGCGCTCGGTTTTCGCATCGCCGGGCGGATCATCGAGAATAATCTCAAGCTCGGCGATCGAGTCGAAGCCGGGCAGTTGCTGGCGCGGCTCGAATCGCAAAACGAGCTCAACGCCCTGCGAGCCGCGCAGGCCGATCTTGCAGCCGCGCAGGGCCAAGTGGTGCAGGCGCGCAATCATTTCGAGCGGCAGGATGTCCTGATGGCTCAGGGCTTCACCACGCGTCCGTTATTCGACCAGGCCAGGCAGGCGCTGCAGACCGCCCAATCGCAGGTCGACAACGCCGAGGCGCAGCTCAACGCCGCACACGATCGATTGGGATTCACCGAACTCAATGCAGATGCCCCGGGGGTGGTGACGTTCACGGGTCCCGCTGCCGGCACGGTGGTTCAAGCCGGACAGACGATCGTGCGGCTCGCCCGCAAGGATGGTCGCGATGCGGTGTTCGATGTGCCGGCTCAATTGATCCGATCGGCGCCGGCGGAACCGCAGGTCACCGTCAGCTTGACGACGGACCGCAGCGTGACGGCGAGGGGACGCATCCGCGAGGTCGCCCCACAGGCCGATCCCGTGACGCTGACATTCACGGTCAAGGTCGGCCTGACCGATCCGCCTGCAGCGATGCAGCTCGGCGCCACCGTGACCGGAACGATGCAGATGGATGCGCAGGCCGTATTTGAGATTCCAGCCGGAGCGCTGACCAAGGCCAACCGGCAAGCCGCCGTCTGGGTCGTCGATCCGTCGAGCTCCACCGTGTCGATACGCAACGTGGATATCCTGCGCCACGGGCCCGAGACAGTATCCATTTCGCAGGGGCTCGATGCGGGAGAGACCGTCGTCACGGCGGGGGTGCAAGCCCTTCATCCGGGCCAGAAGGTTCGCCTCCTGGTTTCGCAGCCATGACTCAGTTCAATCTCTCCGCATGGTCGCTCCAGAACCGATCGCTGATCGTCTATTTCATGATTGTCGCCGTCATCGCGGGAGTGCTTTCCTACTACCGGCTCGGGCGCAGTGAAGATCCCTCTTTCATCATCAAGACGATGGTGGTTCAGGCCGCCTGGCCGGGAGCGAGCATCGAGGAGACCCTCAAACAGGTCACCGAGCGGCTCGAGCGGACACTCGAGGAGACGCCGCATCTCGATCACCTGCGCAGCTACACGAGCGCGGGCGTCACCACGATATTCGTCGACCTCAAGGGCAGCACGCGCGCGAACGAGGTCCCGGATGTTTGGTATCACGTCCGCAAGAGCATCGGCGACATACGCAATACGCTGCCAGCCGGCATCGTCGGCCCGGGATTCAACGACGAGTTCGGCGACACGTTCGGGATCATCTACGGCTTCACCGCCGACGGGTTCACCCAGCGCGAGCTCCGCGACTACGTCGAAGCCGCGCGTACCGAGCTGCTCGGCGTGGCCGACGTCTCGAAGATCGAGGTGCTGGGCGCTCAATCGGAGAAGATCTTCATCGAGTTCTCGATGAAGGAGCTCGCCAGCCTGGGCATCGATCGCGCGGCACTGGTCGCCGCGCTGCAATCCCAGAACGTCGTCCAGCCAGCGGGAATCGTACAGACCGGTAACGAGAGCCTGTCGCTGCGGGTGTCCGGCTCGTTCCAGTCCGAGCAGGACCTGATGGACGTCAACTTCGCGGTCGGCGGGCGCATGCTGCGCCTGAGCGACATCGCCCAAATTCGGCGCGACTATGCTGATCCCCCTGAACCGTTGTTCCGCGTCAACGGCCAGCCGGCGATTGGACTGGCGATCGCGATGCGCGAAGGCGGAGACATTCTTGCATTGGGCAGGAACCTGCAACACAAGATGGCCGAGATCACCGCCAACCTGCCGCTCGGGATCGAGCCGACGCTCGTTGCGGATCAGGCCGTGACCGTCAAGAACGCCATCTCCGAGTTCATGTCGTCGCTGTGGCAGGCGATCGGGATCATCCTGGCGGTGAGCTTCATCAGCCTCGGAGTGCGCCCCGGCCTCATCATCGCCCTGGCCATTCCTTTGACGCTCGCCATCGTATTTTCGATCATGGAGATCGTGCGAATCGACATGCAGCGCATATCGCTCGGCGCGCTCATCATCGCGCTGGCGCTGCTCGTCGACGACGCGATGACGACGACCGATGCCATGATCACGCGGCTCGGGCGGGGCGACAACCACGTTGCGGCGGCCTCATTCGCCTTCCGCACATATGCGTTCGCGATGCTCGCCGGCACGCTCGTGACCATCGCCGGCTTTGTTCCAGTCGGCTTCGCGGCCAGCTCCGCCGGTGAGTACACGTTCTCTCTCTTTGCGGTGGTCGCGATCGCGCTGATCGTGTCGTGGTTCGTAGCGGTGCTGTTCGCGCCCATTCTCGGCGCCGCGATCCTCAAGCCGCCCGCGCCGCAGAAGAGTGCGGAACCCGGTCGGGTCTTTCGCATGTATCGCGGCTTCCTCACCATGGCGATGCGGGCGAGGTGGGTGACGATCGCGCTGACCTTGGCCATGTTTGGCGGCTCATTCCTCGCGCTTTCGCTCGTGCCTCGGCAATTTTTTCCATCGTCGGATCGCCCCGAGCTTCTCGTCGACCTGACATTGCCGCAGAACGCGTCGATCTATGCCAGCGAGGCCGTTGCCCGCCGGTTCGACGCCGCGCTCAAGGATGATCCTGACGTCGAGCGGTGGAGCACTTATGCGGGGCGCGGCGCGATCCGTTTCTATCTGCCCCTGAACGTCCAGCTTCCAAAAAGTTTCTTCGGACAGGCCGTGGTGGTGGCGAAGGATGTCGCAGCGCGTGAACGTCTTCAGATCAAGCTGGAGAAACTGCTGGCCAACGACTTTCCGAGCGTCGTCGGCCGCGTCTATCCCCTGGAGCTAGGGCCCCCGGTCGGATGGCCCGTGCAATATCGGGTGAGCGGCCCCGATGTCAGCCAGGTGCGCGAGCTGGCCTTCAAGGTCGCGCAGGTCGTTGCCGCGAACCCTCAGACCGAGCATGTGAACTTCGACTGGATCGAACCCACGCGCCAGGTCAGAATTCGCATCGACCAGGACCAGGCACGCCAGTTGGGCCTGAGCTCGCAGGCGGTTGCAAGGGTGCTGAACACGGTCATATCCGGCAGCGCTGTCACGCAGGTGCGCGACGACATTTATCTGGTCGACGTGGTCTTGCGCGCAACCGACGAACAGCGCGTGTCGCTCGCGACACTGAACACGCTGCAGGTGCCCATTCCGGGCGGGCGAACGGTTCCGCTCAGCCAGTTCGCGCACTTCGAGTACGAGCAGGATTATCCGGTGGTATGGCGACGCGACCGCATCCCGACCCTTACGGTGCAGGCTGACGTTCGGCCCGGCATCCTGCCTGAGACGGCGGTCAGCGCGATCACCCCGGCGCTCAACGAATTGGCCAGGACTCTCCCGCCTGCCTACAACATTGAGGTCGGCGGCACGGTCGAGGAGAGCGCGAAGTCGCAAGCCTCGGTGATCGCAGTGGTGCCGGCGATGCTCCTCATCATGTTCACGGTGCTGATGGTGGAGCTGCGAAGCTTCCAGCGGCTGTTCATGGTCTTGAGCGTCGGGCCGCTGGGCCTGATCGGCGTGGCCGCGGCTTTGCTGCTGTCCCGCAGGCCGCTCGGTTTCGTTGCCATTCTCGGTATTCTCGCGCTGCTTGGCATGATCACGAAGAACGCCGTGATCCTGATTGGACAGATCGAAGGCAAACGGGCTCAGGGCAAAAGCGTATGGAACGCCGCCATCGACGCGAGCAGCACCCGCTTCCGCCCGATCCTGTTGACGGCCGTGTCGACGGTGCTGGGCATGATTCCGATTGCGCCGACCGTCTTCTGGGGCCCGATGGCCTTCTCGATCATGGGCGGGCTCCTGGTCGCCACTATCCTGACCCTCGTGTTCCTCCCGACGCTCTACATCACGTGGTTCAGAGGCAAGGAAATGCCTTCTTCCGAGGCGCCTGCAGAGTACTGAGCCTCCACCTTCCACGCCCTGCGCGCCGGCAGGGCCATTGTTCAGCGGGAGGACAACGCCGTGTGGGCACGTTCCGGTGATGCGATGGAAAGGTCCTGTGTGGGAGGCGTGCTGTTGCTGGCTGCGGCGGCAGTCATTCTCGCGGCATGTCAGCAGGAGGTCGAGCAGGCTTTGCCGGTTGCCCGGCCTGTTCGCACCATGACGGTCGAGAAGGCCGCGCCGGGGAGACCGATTTCCCTGACCGGTCGAATCGAAGCTGAGGATGACGTCGTCCTGGGCTTCCGGATCGCCGGGCGGATCATGGAGAATAATCTCAAGCTCGGCGACCAGCTCAAGCCCGGGCAGGTCGTAGCGCGCCTGGAGCCGCAAAACGAGCTCAACGCCCTGCGGTCCGCCCAGGCGAACCTCGCGGCGGCAGCGGGGCGCCTGGTGCAGGCGCGCAATAACTTCGAGCGGCAGCAATTCCTGCTCAAGCGCGATGTGGCCTCGCGGGCCACGTTCGAGGAGGCGCAGGAGCGCCTGCAGACAGCACAATCCCAGGTCGATGCCCTGGAGGCTCAGGTGAGGGCCGCGCAGGATTTGGTGAGCTTCACCGAGCTCAAGGCCGATGCCCCCGGGACCGTGATCGGCGTAGGACCCTTGGCGGGCGAGGTGGTCCAGGCCGGCCAGATGATCGTGCGGCTTGCGCGGGAAGGCGGTCGCGACGCGGTGCTCAGCGCACCCGCAGACTTCGTCCGAACCGGCCCACCCGATCCGCAGATCATCGTCAGCCTGTCGGGCGATCCCGGCGTGACGGCGCAGGGGCGCGTCCGTGAGGTCGCACCGCAGGCCGACCCAGCGACCCGGACATTCGAGGTGAGGGTCGGCTTGACCGAACCGCCGTCGGCGATGCGGCTCGGCGCAACAGTAGTCGCCCGGGTGGAGAGTTCGTCCGCTGCGCACATCGAGGTCCCGGCCGCGGCCCTCATGCAAAACAACGGACAGGCAGCCGTGTGGATTGTCGATCCCGAGAGCCTCAAAGTATCGATGCGCGATGTCGAACTGGTGAACGAGGGCTCGCCTCTGGTCGGCGTTTCCAAGGGGCTCGATGTCGGCGAAATCGTCGTGACGGCTGGCGTGGGCTCTCTCCATCCCGGGCAAAAGGTGCGCCTGCTCGGCACGCAAGAGTGATGCATTTTGCGCCGAAGGCCCCGACGGCAACTTAGCGGAGCAGTAGGTCTCGTCAAAAGAGAATATGGTTCCGATTTGCCTCCTGGAGGATAGCGATCGACAGAAGAGTCTGACCGATTTTGACGTCCATCAAAGGCGTCGTTTTGTCACGATTTGACCTAGATCAAAACCGTCACGTCCTTTCCGTGAACTCTTGTCAAAGCTTCAACGAACGCGGACCTCGTTACCTCCAAAGAGCAATATCGCTTCATCACTTTGAGTTCACTTGGATCAGAAATTCGCGAGTTGCATCCCAACGAGTGTCCTCGCGCGAATGCGGCGGGACGACCGAGAACGGCGCGTCATGGCCGCTGAGCTCCTGGAGCGCGAAGCATCCGCCAAGATGATTTTCGTGCCCGGCGGCACCTTTCGGATGGGCTCGGACAAGCATTACCCGGAAGAAGCGCCGGTGCATCGCGTGACCGTTGACGGGTTCTGGATCAGTCGCACGCCCGTCACCAATCGGGAGTTCCGCAGGTTCGTCAACAGCACCGGCTACGTGACGCTTGCCGAGCTCGCGCCCGACCCCAAGGATTACCCGGGCGCGCTCCCGCATATGCTCAAGGCCGGCTCAATGGTGTTCACGCCGCCGAGGGAGCGGGTCGACCAGGTGAAGGGCGGCTCGCACCTGTGTGCGCCCAATTATTGCCGCCGCTACCGGCCGGCCGCGCGGCACGCGCAGCCGGTCGAGACGTCAATGAGTCACGTGGGCTTCCGTTGCATCATGCGAGAGCGGAGAGTGACATGAGCACCAAGGATGAAGACGGCAGCAAAGGCGTGCTGAGCCGCCGCAACATGCTGCTCGCCGGGACCACGCTGGCGGCCACGTCGGCCCTGGGCTCGACGATGAGCGTGCAAAAGGCCGTTGCGCAAGCGCAGCAAGCCGCGCCATCGGGCAGACCCAATATCCTCGTCATCATGGGTGACGACATCGGCTGGTTCAATATCGGCGCCTATCATCGTGGCTCATGTCCGGCAAGACGCCGAACCTGGACAAGCTCGCTGCCGAGGAATGATTCTCACCGACTATTACGCCGAGGCGAGTTGCACTGCCGGGCGTGCGAATTTCATCAACGGGCAAATTCCGCTGCGCACCGGCCTGACGACTGTTGGCCAAGCCGGCGCCGACATCGGCCTGCCGGACGAAGCGATCACCATTGCCACCGCCCTCAAGCCGCTCGGCTACGCAACCGGGCAATTCGGGAAAAATCATCTAATCGGCAGCTTGGATTTTGCCCCGGCTTGTCGCCGATTCGGATCCCGGTCTGGTCCGACTTAAGCTATCGCTGCTTTGCCGGCCAGCCGGCTCTCGTCGCCTGAATGGTCGCGCGCAGCAGCGCAAACAGGCTGCCGCCGGTCAGGGCTCCCAGGACGTAGACGATCGCGGCCATGATCGCGAGCGGCGCCCGAATGCTGAACCACAGGAAAGACATGGTGGTCAACTGAACGTTCTGGATGGCGAACAGCGTGATCGCGGCCACGAAAAGAATAACCACGATCAGATAGAACCAGCGCATGACGACCTCCCTTAAAAAGGCGAGGCGCTCAACGTGTGTTCATCACCAGTTGGGCGCCCCTTCGCAAGCCGAGGCCGACGCTGATCCAGCCCGTACCGGCAAAGATGAGATCAATGCCGAGCAATAATCCCAGAATATAGAGGCCGGATACCGGCCAGTGTGCGATTATCACCACGCCCAGGAGAACGGCGAGCGCTCCGGAGAACACCACCCATATCCAGGGGGTCCCCTGCCTCATGCTAAAGCCCAGAAGCATGCGCATGATCCCCGAGAACACCAAGGCGACTCCGAGGAGAAGCGTGAGAAACGCTGCAGTGAGCAGCGGGTTCTCGAAAGTCACAAACCCCGCGACGACATAAACAATGCCGACCAAGAGCCAAACCAGGAATTTGCCCCAGGTTTTGATTTGAAAGGCGTTGATCACCTGCGCGACGCCGGCGATCAGCATCATGATGCCGACTACGAAAACGGTGACGACGGTGGCAAATACGACGCTGCTCAACGCAAGGAGCCCGGCGATCACGTAGATCACGCCAAGAGCGACTATCCAGCCGGATTTTGCGCGTAGCGGCTCAAGGCCCCCTACGGCGCCGAAAGGGGTAGACGGGCTTGCGGTCGTGGACATGCTGGCAACTCCCAAGTCTCGAGCCCCAACCAGCGATCGCATCATCAGCTAATTGTGTGCGGTTTGTTGCGCCGCGGCGATCACAATTCCGCGAGTCTTCCCCGGGCGAATTGACAGGAAAATCGGGGCAATGCGCCCCTCCCGACGATCTCACCCCCGCGTGGACGATTTGCCATCCGGTCGAGGATGCATCGTCTGCAGCCGCTGGCTGCTTGGCGTATCCGCCGCGCATCGGCTTGTCGTGCAGCACCCCAGCGGCGGAACGAAAGTACAGTGCTCGCGGTTTCTTTCCCGCGGAAAATAGCAGAAAACAGGAGATGAACCCATGTCGAGGAAGGCGATGTTAGCCGTTGCGGCGGCTCTTCTCTTGGGCGGCGCGATGGCCGCGCAGGCCGCAAATGATAATCAGTCCGACGCGACGCGCGGCTATCCCTATGGCCCTGAAGGTCAAAGGGTGGGCGGAAAAGCGGTGAATCCCAAAGATCACCTTTCGACCCGTCCCGGTGGCCCGTATGCCTATGCGGCGTCACCTTCTGCCAGGGCCAAGCCCAAGGGTGAAGATCTGATCATGAGCGACGGCAAATGCTGGCTCAACACCAGCAACGGCAATTACGGATGGGCTGAGTGTCCGAGGCCCCGGCGCTAGGTCAGGATCGCTGATCAACAAATACCCTTGAGCGGGCGACGCTCGCTCCGCCCAACAGGTTCGGAAACATCCGAGCCGTGGCGCCATTGAAAGACCAATACGCCGTGGGTGCTCTTTGCTGACAAACTTGCTCCGCGTCCTCTTCGGTCGCGGGGCCTCTCTCTTTCGGGCCTGAGAGCTCCGTGGTCACCTACTCGGCTGCTGTCGGCTGCGACCGCATCCGGGGTTCGCAGCTTGGCGTAAGTGGCTCCCCGGGCCGGAGACGAAGGAGGAGGCTACCGGGTTGATATGGCACGGCTTTCTCGCCGACGCAACAACGGATACCAACAAATCTACCAACAAAAATTGCGCCGGACGACTCGTAGCGGCCTGTAGAGATCACATCGGATTGCAAGTTCCTCATTAGCGCCGGACCGGCTGTCTGTTATTAACGTGGGCAATTATTGTGGGTCATTGCGGTTCACCCGCGGCGGCATTTATCCCTCCGGCTGTCGAGCAGGACGTGCGGCTCGGCAGGTCAAGGGAGCAACGACATGCACTAACCGCTCAATCCGGACTTTGAGGAACGCGCTGCGATCATCGAGGAGGGCGCCAGAGTTCCACGTGAGTGGGCGGAGGGATTTGCCACGCTCGACGTTATGGAGCCGCCCGCCGACTTCTCACTGCCCGGTGGCGACAACTGATCGATGATGGCGGCCGATTTCTCGACACCTGGGGTAGCCAAGCCGCGGAATTTGGCTGGCGCGTCGAAGATGTCTTCGGGTCGATGGCATCGAACCAGAGACTGGTTACGAAGCTATCGGGTTATCCTTCTCGGTGGCGTAAAGGCCCGCGATGCGCTCGAGTGCCTCGGTGGCGATCGGTGCCGGGCCCGCAGCCGCCAGTTCGAAGAAGGGACGGCGGACGTGCGACCAGCAAAAGGCAAGCTGCACGTCGTTGCGCTCGGTCAAGGCCCAGTAGCTGGCTCTCCCGCCGATTTGACGCCGGAAGCGTATCAAATTCATACACTCAAGGCATAGCAACAAACCCGCATTTTATCGACATTGGCGATCGAGAATTTCGGAATGATTATTGCGTACAGCCTTGTGCGCCGGATCATGTCCTTGAGGTCAGGGCGCTGGTCCTTCCGCCTGAGGGACGCGGGCGCTGTTGATCATGAAAATTCGCCGCTCCCCCTTGATTCCGGCTCAACCTAAGCGTTCACTGCGATGGTATCACGGGGAGGGCTACTGTAGGACGCACTACAGGTGACACTCGTCCCAACCGCAGCGTTGGAGGCCGAGTGGGGAAGGCTTACGCACTTTGGCCGAAGACGACCGCGGATGGTCAGCACCGCGGGCAGCGGTTTCGCCGCCGAATATCGGTCGGCACCTACAATACCGGATCCCGACAGCGCAAGACGCTTTTGAGCGCTATAACGACGAGGCGTGGCGATACCATGGACGTCAAAGAACAACCGAAGCCGGCGCCGCGATACCGCCGCCTAGCCGACAAGCCGGCGCCAGTCTTCGATTTCCTCGTCTACCTAGCCGCCGCCTTGTTTGTGTTCCTCGCTATGGCTCCGCTCCTGTTCCTCTACAAATGGACCGACATCATGAGCAACTAAGGCGGCGTGTTCCGGCAAGGAAGGCGCACGGCTGATGAAGCGGAAATATGGTCTGTTCGTAATGCGCCGCCCAACACAAGAACTAAGGACTTTGACTGGCACGATTGCTCCCACATCGGCACCTGGCGCCGTAACGGCCAGCCGATATACCGATGATCGGACCGAGGATGGCTCGTACCGAAGCTGCTCAAGGAGCTCGACACCGCCGGATGTCTGCCCTGATTGCGATGGCGGCCCGGGCGGAGGCGCTAGCCGTAGCCTCAATTGCTCGGATGAGGGTCGGTACGGTGGCCTCGAGCACCGGGACCGCTCTGGATCACACCCGCGCGTCTCAGGTTGAGCAGTTCAGGTCCGCTGAACCCTCGCTAGCTGCTGCTCAGCGTGGCGGGTGCGCACGGCAAAGATAGACCGATTGGTCGTCTGAGAACACCAGACGTGATCTTTTCTGGTGACGGGGTATGATGTCCAATCGCGTGAGCACACGCCCGCGCGGTCAGGGCGAGAACGGTGAGCGTAGGATTCTGAGTGCCCTGTGAGGGAAAGCAGGCGGCGTCCGTCACATAAAGTCCCCGCGCCTTCCAGCACTGATTGTATGGGTCGAGAACCGAAGTGGCCGGATCGCATCCCATTCGGGCTGTGCCACACTCATGGATTGCGCTGCCCGGGGGCAGAGGGATTTTGTCGATTCGGGTCAGCGTTACATTCGCTGCCTCCGCAATCTCCTGCAGTGCTGTATTCTGGTCTCGGGCCTGTGCCAATTCGGCATCGCTATGCTGGCAGTCAATGTGCAGCGAGGGGACGCCCCAGGGATCACGTAGGGTCGGCAAAGTCGTCACGCAGTTTTCTCGCCGCGGCAACATCTCCCCAAACGAAGCCGCAAAAAAATGAGATCGGAGTCCGTCTTCGGGCCTTTGGTAAATCTGAATACCGAAGCCCCTACCTGCCTGTGGCGCTGGCAGAGCTCGGTGGTCGAAGCGCGGAAGGTAGATACAACGTCCCTGTAGAACCGAGGCGCCAGGCAACAGCGGTGGGCCAAAGCCCTCTGCCGTCACCATGACGTGGTCCATCAAATAGCGCCCTAGCACACCCGTGGCAGCATCCAACCCACTCTCGCATTCAGGTGATTCGGACAGCAGCAAAATGCGCGTCGACTCAAGGGGCGATGCGCAAAGGAAAATCAGCGGAGCGTGTGCTCGGTTCTCGGCCCCGTTACGCCGATCAATCCAGACCACGCCCTGCGCGCGCCCGACTTCGTCAACTACGATCTGACGGACGATCGCGCCCTGATAAATCAATAATCGGCCGGTGGAAGCTGCTGCCTCGAGTGCGTCGAACGGCGGTGTGAACCGGCTCAGCACCGCCCTCCTTCCCGGCCAACGTCGGTGAATCAGCGCCTGAAAGGCCGCTTCTGGGGGCGTAGCCGAGATCTCCTGAGATATGCGAGAGTCGGGTAGACACTGCAGACCATCGCGAGAGCCAAAAAGTCCTATTCGACTTTCGACCAAAGAATACCAGGAATCCAACTCTCCCGGTTGAAATGGCCACCGAGGGCTGAACCCATCAGTAGGCGCGAAGTCGTCAGGCCCCATGCGATAATATTGCCGACCATGCCCCGGGAGTACCATTCGTCCTCCCAGCTGCCAGCATCGTGTCCAGTTGAACCATTGGCCAGCGACTGTTGAATAAGCGCCGACAAAATCGTCTGAACCTGGCCTTCGCCGCCGCCAATCTGCCCATGCGGCTTTAAGTCGACTTACTTTTTGTTGGACCGGGAACTTCGGTCCCTCTTGCTCGGACGTGCGCGCGGGAAAAGAACTGGTGCCGGCGTCGAGGACTAAGACACGAATCCCCGCTTCTGCGAGCAGAAGTGCTGCAAAGCTTCCCGCAGCTCCCGCCCCGATCACCAGCGCGTCGTATTTGTCTTCAGAGAGCGCGGTTTCCAGGGAAGTCGCTGCTATCGCATGAGCAAGCGCTGACCAACGTGCTGCAGATCTCCGTGTTCCGTACATGGCAAGACCAGAGATATTGATCGACCCACTCGCTCACCCAAGGCGGCGATGCCCTCTGCCCTTCCTACGCAAGCCCATTAATTACCTTGACGACCGCCGTAGCCAACTCTTCGATATTCCGGTCGGTCAAGTCAGGGCTAACATCAAGGTGAACAGCGCGGCTCAAAAGATCGAGCGAACGGGGACACATGTCCGCACTGTAGTTCATCTCTCGGTCGTGCCAGCACCATGGTCCGCCGCGCTCAGACCAGGTGCGCTTTTTTACAATCGGGCTCCAATGCGCGTAAATGTGATAGTCCGCTCGGTTCTTGTCATAGAGCACGAAAGCAGGCGCGCCTTCTGCGCAAAGGGCTTCCGCGACCCTCAGCGCTCGCTCTGCGCTTGGCGCGAAGAAAATAATCGATGTGGCGGTGTCTCCGTCGGGATCATTTATCACTCTAAAGGACATGCCCCGGCGGCTTAGTGCTTCTCCCATGAGGCCTTTCAAAGCTGCTTTTCGCTGACGCATGTCCGCCAAGAGCCTCGAAAGCTTTTGGAGCTGACATTGCATGATCGCCCCCTGTAGCTCGCCCATACGAAAATTCTGACCTGCCAACATCTTCTCTTCGGCGATCTGATTCCGCATGCCACCCACAACGTCGTGATACATAAGAATCCGCTCATGCAAGTCGGCACTGTCGGTGACGACTGCTCCTCCTTCGCCGCAGGTGATAATTTTGTTGAATTGAAAGCTAAATGCTCCAACATCCCCTATGCTGCCGAGTCGTCTCCCAAGAAAGCTCCCGCCCGCTGCTTGCGCAACATCCTCCAAGACTTTCAAATCTCGGCGCCGCGCTAATTCCATTATAGGACCCATTCGACATGGCGCACCTCGCATGTGCACAGGCAAGATTGCTCTTGTGTGTTTTGTGATCTTCGACTCTACGTCAGCCATATCCAGGCTTAACGATGAATCTATTTCCGCAATTACTGGCACGGCGCCAACGGAAACAACCGCCTGTGCAGACGCAATCCAAGTGTAGGCAGGCACGATAACTTCATCGCCTGGTCCAACACCCAAAGCCGCCAATCCACATACCAGAGCAGCCGAGCCGGAGCTGACGGCCACTGCGTATGACGTTCCTATATGGTTGGCGAAGTCGCTTTCAAAACCTTGAACGCGCGACGGTCCAGGATGAGGTCCGTAATAGCGAAACAATCGCTTGCTGCGAATGACCTTTAATACGGCTTCCTCTTCAGCGTTGTCTATGCGCATCGCGCCCGGATAGACGGGAGGTAACGTATGTCTGATAGCTGCCGCACCTCCATGAATGGCCAATGTCGTCTTCGCTTGCAGAGGATGACGAAGTATCGGCGCAAACCTTTTGACAGCGAGCTTGGCGCTCGCCAAAGGTCTTGAAGAGTAAAGCGCCTCGCCGACCCATTCGGACACGTTACGCCGCACAGCGCCATCCCCCACTAGCAAAGCAGCAACGGACGCAATCTAATCGGTCGTCTTGCCCAAAAGCACTGTCATTAGAGCACGCTCAGTTTGACGCGGCAATACTGAAGTGAAGTGAAGTGAAGTGAAGTGTAAGCGGTGCTTCCGCGCCCATTATCGGGCGGCTTGACATTCGCGATGGAGATTCAGGCGGCGCGTTGCAGGGGATCGCGTGAGGCGGCCCAGTTCCAGGGGAGGAGCTGGTCGAGGCGGGCGTTGGGCCAGAGGTTGACGAGGCGGGAGAGGACGTCGGCCAGATAGGTGTGCGGATCGATACCGTTGAGCTTGCAGGTCTCGATCAGCGAAGCGGCGATGGCCCAGCTTTCTGCACCGTCGTCGTGGCCGGAATCCAAATCGATGCGGCGGTCGTCGAGGAAACGGGTCAAGCCTTCCCAGTGCTTGAGCGCATAACGGATGGCCTGTGCGATGGGGGCTTTGCCCGACACGCGGTCGAGCTGTTCCTCGAAGAAGCGTTTGAGCGCTTGGCAATGCGCCGTGGATTGCTGCTGGCGCACGGCGCGGCGATTCTCGGCTGGGTTGCCCCGGATGCTCGATGCTCTCCTCGATCCTGTAGAGCGCGGCAATGCGCACCAGCGCCTGCGTGGCAAACCGCGCGCAAGACCGCTTCGACGTCTCGCGCTTCGGCACCAGGCGGCACCCGCACCGTGACAGCTCCGATCATGAGCTCAATGGCGCGATAACCAATGTCGGCTCCTGCCTCGCTCCCCTGCCCGGATCCCACCGGCACCACCGGCACAAACGCCTCCGACCCATCCGCCGGCAAAGCGAAGCGACCCTTGCGCGCAGCCCTGATCCAGTTGCCACGGGACACGATCTGTGTGCCCATTGATTTGCAAATTAATGGGCAAACAGTCGCACGCGCAGATCAGAAAATGTAGGCGGTGCCTATCGGAGGGTTACAGTGTTGCCTCGGCGAACCGCGCAGCTCCGAGAGCCTGATCAAATGTCAGCAAATGTATAAAACTATAAAACGCGTGAGCGGAGGTTTGTTTTGTGGTCAAACCGGTTCACGCTCACGGAACTTCAGTCGGAAGCAAAAGGCTAGGCCGAATTAACAACCTGCTGCAGGAAACTATGGTACATTTCGCCGATCCGAGGCCAGGAAAATGTCTTCGCCCTTGCTACCCTATGCGCCTGTCTTGAAGGGGGCGAATCCAGGGCCGCATCTATTCCTTCAGCAATCGCGTTTACGTCGGCAGTATCAACGAGAAATTCGGTGTCACCTACTATCCAGCGGACTCGTAACGAGTCTTGAGCAACAATAGGCAGCCCACATGCCAAAGCTTCGACAAAGATATTGCCGAACGATTCTTCTCTGGCTAGGTGCAGAAGCACATCTGCGGAACGATACAGCGTAGGCATTCGCTCTGATGGAATTGAAAGACAAGTAAACCGGCCCGGCAGAAGACGCGAGGCTTGCAGTTCGAGCTCGGGGCGAAGCGGACCATCGCCAGCGACGACCAAGTGGACATTATCAAGTTTGTGGATGGCTTCGATACCTAAGTTCACTCGCTTGCGCGGGTATAGAGCGCTGACCATCAGGACGATCTTTTTATCCGGCGGAAGATCGAACTCCTCCCGTGAGGACTGTCCAGGCGTAAAGAGTTCGCAATTCACTCCGTTGGGAATTAGGATGCAGCGCCATCTATTTTTGTTTCTTTCGTAAAAATCGGGATTTGTGCATATCAGCCCGTCACACCGAAAAAGACGATATTCGGAATTCTTCGATTGCGCTGGCCAGTCTCCATTTTGGGTCACGAACACATGACGCGGAGACTTGCGGAGGATGGTTGGCCGGCGAAGGGACCAATTAGTAAAAGGATAGCTGCAAGCTACAGTTACATCGTGGTCGGCGGGCCTGTAGCACCGCAAGAGGTTGCATGCAAAGGTGAGTTCCTCGTAAGTGAACTCGGTTCTAAAAATCGGAATGGAGGGGAAAGATTTGAATCTCTCACGTGAAACACACGGAGCACGCAAAAAGCGATACGATTCCGCTGAGCGATAAAGTCCCGACCCGATTAGCGTGACAGCGCCACCCAATCTAGTCAATTCGCGGGCAATTGAGATAAAGGCAATTTCTGATCCTCGGTCATATCGGTGTAGGCCAGGGTGAGCGAAGAGTATGCGCATGAAGCTACTTTCACCAGGCGGAACCGAATGCGGCGAGCCTTCTGCCTCGCGTTGATTATCATGCGCGCTGCAGACGCCGATTCCATGTCATAGATCGGGATCCGCATTTTGATTGCAAAGTCAGCGAGAGCTGCAAAAGCCAAACCTGCCACATGCGCTTGGAGCTTACCCAATCGGAAGGGCTTCGTCAGCGGGTATCACCCGACTCCGCAGGGCGATCCCTGTCAGGCCGGCCCGTGCCCCGAGTCAGCAAATGTTTCAGATTCAGGCATGGCCGGCTAGTTGTCGCGTAACACGGATCAAGGCCGCGATCGATTTTCGGCGAGCGATCGCCTCTGCCATGTAACGCTAATTGGCGCCGTCGTCCTTATCCTCCTTCGGCTCGGTCAGCACAATGCGGTCACCCAGGGGCAGCGCATCGAGCTGGATAGTGAGCCCATTGCCCCTCTCATACGGGAAGGCCGCGGCGATCCGCGTCCAGATGGGCTTCTTGCCGTCACCATGCTCCTTGACGGTGTAGGCGATCAATGTGGGTTGGTTGCTCATAGTCTTGTCCTTTCGCTTGGTACCAGCCGCACACCCCGCGCGGCTTCGTGGGGACACCTGGCGCGAGCCGCCAAGCGGCGGGGTCAAAACGCCATGGGCGCGTGCCGTAATGGGGGAGGGGCCCCTGTTCCGTTTTGATGCCGGCGCGCGCTCGCGCATGCTCCCCACCAACAGAAGCCAAGCTGTGAAGGCGTGAGCGACAACCGAACGGATCGGGTGACCTATGCGAGCCAAGGTGAGGACGCCGGAATGCGTTTGAGGCGCGAAGCTCGTAAGGCTCTCGGGCGATTGGATGGCGATAGGTATGATGGCTCTCTGTTCAGAGGCCGAAGGGCATGTGGCATCGCACCTTTGAAAGGCCTCATCGCAAGGCGTTCGAGCTGGAAATGGACGCCGACAAGCTATTTGACGCTTGATTTGCCCGGATCATAAGCCGACCGAGATAGCGAGCCCACCCCGGCAATACTGGCCTGCGTAAGCCTTCAATTGCACAAGCGCGCTCCGCAAGTGCTGACTAGGGCAGAGATGTCCAACGACATTGCCCACCGGACATCAATGCTCCCCATGGATTGGGGTGCCGTCCGGAATGTGGTTGGAATTCGGAGTGGCGTAATCTCCGACGGAGTGAAGCTATCGGATCAAGCGACGAGGTCAATCGGCTGATCGACCGGCTTGGTAGCGAGCGTCTGCCAGCCGTCGACCTTGCGCATGTTGATCTGTCCTGAGGCAAGCAAGGCCCAGAACAGCATGCCGGCGGTGTCGGCCGACGGCAGGACGGTCTGCGTCTTGATCCTACGCTTGAACTCCTCGTGCAGCCGTTCGATTGCGTTTGTGGTGCGCACGCTGCGCCATTGGGTCGACGGTAGCCGCGTGAAGGTGAAGAGCCGATCACCAGCCTCCTGAAGGCTGTCGGCAACGGCGGGATGCTTGAGCCGCCATTTGCGGATGAATGCCTTGCGCCGCCGCTCGATCTCCTCGCGGGTCGCCGCGTAGATCATGTCGTTGTAGTCGGCAGTGATCTCCTCGCGCAGTCGCTCTGGCGCATGCGCCAGCAGGTTCCGGTGCTTGTGCACGGTGCAGCGCTGCACCGGCACGCCGTCCCACACCGCGGCAATTGCGGCCTCAAGCCCCGCCGCGCCGTCGACGATAAGGAATTCGGGTCGCCGCAGGCCGCGCCGGATGAGATCGTCAAGCACCGCTCGCCAAGCCTCGGCACTCTCGCTGCCCATAGCCTTGATGGCGAGCAAGATCTTCTGGCCGTCGGCGCGCACGCCGATGACCACCAGCAGCGAGATCGCGGTCGCTTTGCGGTCGAGCCGCACCCGCACCACCGTACCGTCGAGGATCAGCCGTACGATCGGCTCGTCGGCCAGCGGGCGGGCGTTCCAGGCGTCCCAGTCGCTCTTCACCTTGTGCCACGTCCGGCTCACCGTATCCTTGCCGACCGCGCCGCCGAACAGCGCCGCGAGCGCGCGGCGCACCCGGCGCGTGTTGGTGCCAGCGAGGTACGTGCTCGCAATCAGTGCGTCGGCGGCCAGCGTGCGGCGCTGATAGGCCCGCAGCGCCTGGCTCTTCCATTCCGTCGTCTTGCCCTCGGCAGTGTTCAGACGGGCGCGAGGCACCGCGACCTCAATCGGCCCGAACGTCCCGGTCAGCGACCGCCTCCGGCTGCCGTGGCGGTGGCCCGTCACGACCGCCTTCTCTTCATCGGCGGCCATCTTGCTTCGCTGATAACGCGGCCGCGACAGCGCATCGTCGAGCTCGCCGCGGATCAGTTCCTCGATGAACCCGCGCGCTCGGGCACGAATCTCGGCCTCGATCGGATCAAACCAGTTGTCGAAAAGATCAGCAGCCATCGCGGATGCAGGCTGCGAAGAATCAGGCGTCGTGGTAGGGCTCGTCATGGCGTGGTCTCCGGTCCGGCGCTTCAACGCCGGATGATTCGAGGTTGATCACCTCGGAGACTACGCCACCATCATTTCCAACCAACCCCGCGACGGGACCTGGATTGGCGCCGGGCGGACACAAATGCACGGATACGTTCAGGCCGCCGGCTCGGGGCGGTACGGTGACGCCCTAGCCCGCATCCATATCCGGCTGCTCAAAGGACGCGACGTCTAGTCAAAGCAACGTGAGAGTCCTTTCCTCACAACTCCACAATTCTGAGAAGCCGCGCCATACAAGGGCTGTGTGTCGTCCGAACTTTTTTGTTGTTTGATGGCGAGTCTGCGACGCGACAATCAAGGGTCATGCTTTTCTTTCGGCATCAGCATCCGTCGCACAAGTCGTCACAAGCGAAAATTGCGGCTTTACATCAGCTAATCCTATGGTAAATTCTCGTTAACGGCTGGTAAAGTTTTACTATGGCCGGCCGACAACTCGCGTACTGGGGTTGTCCAGTCATAAGGCCCAATAGAGCGCCAGGGGCGGGGCTCTACAACCCAACGAAACTCGGAACGACTGAGGTCCGCAATGCAGTCGCGTTGCGGAGCGGGAGCATGTTTGCGCGGTAAGGAGACGGCGAAAGGGGGCGAGGATGATTGCAAGTATTTCGATCAAGCCGATCGATGGAAACGGCTTCGTCGGCGGCAAGAACGCCGCGAAAGGCATCAGCATCACGGGGACGAGCACCGGTCCGACGGGCAACGGCGATTTTGCCGGCGATACCGTGACGGTGATGCTGAACGGGCAGGACTATACGGGCACCTTTGCGGCCAACGGCACTTGGTCAATCAGTGTGCCGGCGGCCGACCTTGCCTTGTTGAGCGATGGCGAGAACTACACGGTCACGGCGAGCGCCACCGACAAGGGCGGCAACTCGGCCTCCACCAATACTTCGGTCACGGTCGAAGAAACCGCGTCCGTGTCGATCGATCCGATCGACGGCGACGGCTTGATCAACGCTGTGCAGGCAGGGGGCGCGATCACCATCACGGGCGAGACGACGGACAGCATCCCGACGGACCTGGATGGTCGGGCCATCAAGTTGACGCTCAACGGCCAAACCTACACCGGCCCAATTCAGAGTGACGGAACCTGGTCGGTTGCTGTCGCGGCAGCCGACGTTGCGGCTCTCGTCAATGGCAAGACGTACTTGGCAACGGCGAGCGTCACCGATCTGGCCGGCAATGTGGCCTCCGCGAGCGGCAGGCTCAGCGTGGATGAGACCGCCGCGATTGCGATCAAGCCGATCGACGGCAACGGTTTCATCAACGGAAAGAACGCCACCAAGGGCATCACCATCACGGGCACCAGCACCGGCGCGATCGGCAATAGCGATTTTGCCGGGCAGACGGTGACGGTGATGCTGAACGGGCAGACCTACACCGGAACGATTGCGGCCAACGGCACCTGGTCGGTCAGCGTGTCGGCGGCCGATCTGGCCTTGCTGACCGACGGCGCGACCTACGCGGTCACGGCGAGCGCGACCGACAAGGGCGGCAATCCGGCGTCCATCGTCGGCTCGGTCACGGTCGACGAGGTAGCGTCGGTATCGATCGACCCGATCGACGGCAATGGCTTCATCAATGCCGTGGAGGCAACGGGCGCGCTCACCATCACAGGCAAGACCGCGGATACCATCCCGGCCAACCTCGACGGCCAGACCATCAAGGTCACGCTCAATGGCCGAATCTACACCGGCACGATCCAGAATGACGGAACCTGGTCGGTCACTGTCGGGGCCGCCGATGTGGCGGCGCTGGTCAATGGCAAGACGTACGTGGCGAAAGCGAGCGTCACCGATCTGGCCGGCAATGTGGCCTCCGCGAGCGGCAGGCTCAGCGTGGATGAGACCGCCGCGATTGCGATCAAGCCGATCGACGGCAACGGTTTCATCAACGGAAAGAACGCCACCA
>Ga0209062_1002661_pt1 | contig 23011 bp, 23 predicted proteins | sample Coa_R2_2_FD_187158 | JGI IMG/M metagenome (GOLD analysis project Ga0209062, IMG submission 187158) | Surface soil microbial communities from Centralia Pennsylvania, which are recovering from an underground coalmine fire - Coalmine... | ecosystem: Environmental > Terrestrial > Soil > Unclassified... | reverse complement strand
GCGTTCGACTCGACCGATCACGCGCACCAGCGGTCCTGTTTACGGTTTCATCCCAAGACGATGCCGATGCGTGTGATACCAAGTATCGCTGGGCCTCAACCTTCGCCGACCTGTTGCTCCCAATATGCCGAGAACTACGCCGTGACGCACCGGTGCCGATTGTCGGGATATTCATCATGGCTGTTGCCGATTGAACATGATAGCGGCCAATGCAGCCTCACGCGACAGGGTCAACGGACCATGTCGGTCATTTCGCCCGTTTTCAGTCCGAGGTCTCGTGCCATCTTGCTGACCAAGTTTGCGCCGAGGGCTTGCTTGCCACCCTTTGACATGGCTGTCGTTGCCACATAGTAACCCTCGTCATCCGCCACTGTATAGATGTAGTGGCGCCGATCCTCATCCACCTCGGCCCTCATCTTGTTTCGCAGTGCCGCATCCACCTTGTCAGAATCAAGCGAGGGCATGGCTATTTGAGCGTGATTAGGCCAGCTAGGTAGGCAAATTGCTGAGCTAAGTGCGGCGTCAAACGCTCAATGCGCCCCGCGAGGGAGCGACGGTACGCCGCCAAGACGTACAACAAGTCCGCAACTGCTTCCTCGGTGGTATCGGCGTCTCCGTGCATATGAAAGAATGGCTCGCTTGCGATGAAACGGCCATCCTCATCTCGCTCGATCACAGCATAGATCGGAACCCGTAGTTCAGCCCCCTCGAACTGCTGCTTGGGGATAAGGACGAGCCGTCCACTTGCCCGAGGATAGTGTATGTGGAAAGGCTGCACCGGGATGCTTATGGCCTCAGACTCATGGCGAACCTTCAGCGGGATCAATGGTAATCGCACAGGTGAGGGCGGGACATCTCGCGTCAGCATTGATTCGGTGTTATACATCGGTACTTTCCCCCCTCTCTGCCTGCAAGATCTCTTGAATCGCCCGGTAAGCGCCACTGGCGTTCTGCAGTTGAGCGATAAACGCGTCGAGCAATGCGGGCGATATCACAAGACGGGCAACATACTCAGCATGTACCGCAGTCACCTCCGACCCTTGATTCGTCGGTGGGGGAGCGCATCCCCAGATAAGAAAGACCTCGTTGGGCGCTACCTGGATCTGCAATGCGTTCACGTATGAGAAGGGTGGAGGTTCGCCGATGTCAATAACTATTGGAACCGTCGTGGTTGCACCCGACGATCTTGCATCCTGTTGCTCTGCCCCCTGGTCAGTCGACTCAGATGCCATCTCCCCTCCCTGCTACGGTGTGCTGCAATAGTATACTGTGTGCGACGACGTGTCAATGTACTCTCTGCTTCTATCCAGAGCCGGGGCTTGAAGGAGATGGATGTTGGACATTGCCATGGAGAACTACGTGGAGCCACAGGCCGCCGGTCCTGAAACCGTCCTGAGCCATGCAACATTGGCGACGCAGGTCGGCAGGCTGCATCTGTATGGCACGGCAGATGGGCTCATGACCGTGGTGCTGCCCAATGAATCCCGCGAGGCGGCGGAGCGGCGCCTGTGCCGCCTGCTGGGACCGCTGGCCGTGGACGACGACGTGGCGGCGCACGAACGGGCGCTGCAGCAGTTGGCGGAGTATTTCGCCGGCAGGCGTCAGGCCTTCGATTTGCCGCTCGCCATGCTGGGCACGCCGTTCCAGCAGCGGGTCTGGCAGGCCGTGGCCGCGGTGCCCTACGGCCAGACGCGCAGCTACGGCGAGATTGCCCGTGCTATTGGCCGGCCGGCGGCGGTGCGCGCGGTCGGCGCGGCGAATGGCGCTAACCCCTTGCCGCCGATCATCCCCTGCCATCGCCTCATCGGTGCGGACGGCGGGCTGACCGGCTACGGCGGCGGGCTGGGGATGAAGGCCTGGCTGCTCGAGCTGGAACGCCGAGTCACCGATGGAGGTGAGCCGAATAGGGGATAGGATCGCGGTGCAAAGACAGCCTATTGCTGGACTCCTCCCAGGAGGTTGTCAGCGGCTCGGCGGCAACTGCGCCGGGATCGCCAGACGCGCGACGCCGACATCGCAGTCCGCCGCCCCGTAGTAGACGTCGAGTTGCGCGTCCCCGCGCAGATCGGTCGCCGTCGGGAATACGACGCCGGGCACAACGCCTTGCGTCTCCTGCGGCAGTTGCGGCTCCAGGATCGGTTGCGGCGACCGGTAGAGCACCCTGGTGGGGTCGTCCAGGTCCAGGATGGCGGCGCCCGCGCTGTAGCGGACGCGCTTCTCCTCCTCCGTCTCCACGCCGGAGACACCGTGGTAGAGCAGCAGCCAGCCATAGGGCAGGCGCAGCGGCGGCGCCCCATTGCCGACCTTCAGGTGCTCCCAGGCGGCCCGCGGCTTCATGACCTGGCGATGCCCGTAGACATGCGTCAGGCTGCTCAGGTCGCCTTGCACCCGTTCCAGGGAGATGAACGAGATCCAGATGTACTCGTCCGTCTCCGTGCCGCCGGGACCCATGTTGACGATGGGACCCGCCATGGAGTGCCGCACCGTGTAGCTGGGGCGGTGCAGGAGCGCCAGCGCGGGCCGTCCGTCCGGGTCGTGCACTACGTCGGGGAAAATCACGCCGTCTTTGTTGCCGTGCCGGTTGAGGTCGGGCGTCCCGCGCTCCGCCGCATAGTGCAGCGGCCCCAGGCGTTCCCAGGTGATGAGGTCTTGCGAGACGGCGAGGGCGATGCGGGGATGGTGCGGCACGAACGCGGTATAGGTCATGACGTAGCGGTTCAGGGGCCCGACATAGGTCACGCGCGGATCCTCCACACCCCCGCCCTCTCGGGTGACCTCGTAAGGCTCGTGCGGCTCCAGGGCAAGGCCGAGCCGCTCGACGCCCACCGGACGGCCATCCGCGTCGAACACGACGCGGGCGCGGCCAATGCGCGAGTAGTTGCCCTCGGCGACCAGGCGCGGGAACAGGTAATAAGCGCCGTCGGGACCGCGCACGCCACCCGGGTTGAGCGTGCCCCACACTTCATTGGGGTTTCCGGGTTGCGGCTGCATGATAATGCCCAGCCGCTCCATCTGAAACGGCTGTGCCGTCGTTCCTGTGCTCTCGCCCATGCTCGTCCTCTCCACTCCTTCGTTATCGAGCCGCGACGCGCTGCCGAATCACCTGCAACGCCTCGTCGCGCTTCTGCTCCATCAGGTCCTTGCTATCGGCCTCGACGTTCAGACGCAGCAGCGGCTCGGTGTTCGAGGGCCGCACGCTGAGCCACCAGTCGGGATAGGTGATGGTGACACCGTCCAGCTCGTCGAGTTGTCCATCGGGGAAGGCTTTCTTCACGCGGTCGAGGGCGGCCGGGATGTCCGCGACGTCGGAGTTGATCTCGCCGCTGCGCACGCGGGCGCACAGGCTGGAGATGAGCGTGGAGACGGGCTGGCCCTCCTCCGCGATGACCTCGAGCGCGTTCATCAGGGCGATGAGGCCGGAATCGGCATCCCAGAAATCGCGGAAATAGAAGTGGCCGGAGTGCTCGGCGCCGAAGATGGCGTCGTGGGCATGCATCGCCTCGTTCATGAAGGCGTGGCCCACCCGGGCGCGCACGGCGTGGCCGCCCATCCGCTCGACCAACTCAGGGACACAGCGCGAGACGACCGTGTTGTAGACGATTGTCGCCCCTGGGTTCTTGCGCAGCAAGGCGCGGGCGACCAGCGCCGCGAGCATACTGCCGTCGACGATGGCACCCCGCTCGTCGGTGAGGAACATGCGATCGGCGTCCCCGTCGAAGGCCGCGCCGAGATCGGCCCCGGTCCGCCGCACCAGGGCCTGGAGATCGACCATGTTCCGCGGCTCGATCGGCGAGGCCATGTGGTGGGGGAAGTGTCCGTCGGGCTCGAAGTACAGCGGCTCGATGGTGATGGGGAGGCCCTTGAAGGCGGCAGGGACGGTCGTCCCGGCCATGCCGTTGCCGGCATCCACCGCAATCGTTAAAGGGCGGAGTTTGGTCGGGTTGATGGAGGAGCGCACCTTGCGCACGTAGTCCTCGCGCACGTCGCGCTCGGTCACCGACCCACGGCGTGCGGCCGGTGCAAGGAGCGTGCCGCCAAGGACGAGGCCCTTAACGTCGTCCAGTCCTTCGGCGGCGCCCACCTCGACGGCACCGGCCAGACAGAACTTGAGGCCGTTGTACTGCGGCGGGTTGTGCGAGGCGGTGATCATCACGCCGAGCGGGTAGCGATACTGCCCGCTGGCGAAGTAGACCTCGTCGATGCTGACCATACCCAGGTCGACGACATCGGCACCCTGGGCGGTGATGCCCTCGACGAGGGCGTCATGCAGCGCGGGCGAGGAGAGGCGCATGTCCCGCCCGACGACAACCTGAGAAACGCCGAAACGGCGCACGGCGGCGGCGCCGATCCTCCGCGCCGCCTCCTCGTTCAGTTGATCCGGATAGATCCCGCGGATGTCATTGGCATTGAAGATGTCTGCATCAATCATCCCCGATTCTCCAGTCATACGTCCCACTCGCAGGAGCCGTGCCGACCAAGGTAACGCCGGGGGGAAGAGATTGCTTCCCCGCTTACCGCCGGTTCCTTACCTGCCCCGAGGAAGCCAACAACATCAAGATCTGTACCCACGTCACTCTTGCATTCCCGTCGCAGGTTATGCTATGATCGAATTAGCATCGTGTTCGATAGAGATAGAACATATCGCGTGATCGTGGATTGGGCGCCGGCCAACGAGCTGGTCGTCAGCCTGAAGGCCTTCGTGCGGCGGGGCGAGCAGAAGACGCTGGAGATGGGCGGCGGCTGGGCGGCCAAACTGCGCCAGCAGCTCGGACCGCAGTTCGCATCGGAGCTGGCCGCCGCGGGTGAGGAGCTTGCTGGGCACCTGCCGGACCTGCTGGTCCGGCTCTGCCCGCGAGAGCGCAGCGCTGAGGGCTACATCTGCTGGCTCAGCACGCTCTCGCCTGGCGACGTCTTCGAGATCCTGGCACCCCATCTGCTCGACGAGGAGATGCCAATCCTGCGCACGCTCGGCGCACAGGTGCAGCGGTACGCGGAGGTGCTGGCCACCTGGAACGAGCGCTACTTCCGGGGCATCGATCCCGCGATCCTGAGCGGACTGCAGGCCGATGCCGCGGCGAAACGCGAGCTGGCGACGACCATGCCGGCCAACGCGCTGGTCGAGCTGGCCACCGGCGGCATCGACTACGCACCCGTTCAGCCGCCGCGCGAGGTGCTGCTGGTGCCCCACTACCATTACCGGCCCTGGAACCTGAACGACAAGTACCGAGACCTGCGGGTGTTCATCTACCCCTGCGATGCCCTGCCCGCTGCGCCGGGCGATCCCCCGCGCGCGCTGATGCGCCTGACGGCCGCGCTCTCGGACGAGAGCCGGCTACGCATCTTGCGCCACCTGGCGGCGGGGCAGCGCAGCTTCACGGAGATCGTGGGTCTGGTGGGACTCTCCAAGAGCACGGTGCACCACCATCTGGTCGTGCTGCGCGCCGCGGGTCTGACGCGCGTACACGACCGCGACGACGGCAGCATCGTCTACAGCCTGCGCGTGCACTCTATCGACGACCTTGGCACACGGTTAAAGGCATTCCTGGGAACAGAATAGGCAGCGAACGCATGCGGTCCGATTCACTGACAGGGAGGACAACATGGCTACCAAGGCACCATCGCATCGCCTGAGCGTGGACTTCTGGAAGTTCTGGACGGGGCAGACCATCTCAAACCTGGGCAGTTCCGTCACCCAGTTCGCCATCCCGCTGCTCATCTTCAAGCTGACCGGATCGGCGGTGAACCTGGCCCTGGCCATGGCCGCTTTATTCGTCCCGTATCTGCTGTTCGGGCTGGTCATCGGCGCCTGGGTCGACCGCCTGAACCGCAAGCGTCTGATGATCGCCACCGATATCGCACGCGCCCTGGTCGTCGCCTCGATCCCCTTGCTGGCAGATCTCGGGCACCTCTCGGTCTGGTGGATCTATGGCACAGAGTTCATCGGCTCGACCCTGACCATCTTCTTCAACAGCGCGGAGTTCGCCGCCATCCCCAGCCTGGTGCGGGGACAGGACGACTTGGTCACGGCCAATGGGCGCATCCAGGCCAGCTACGCCGCGGCCAACGTGGCCGGGCCACTGCTGGCCGGCCTGCTGGTCGCCGTCGTGCCGTTGCAGACCGTGCTGGTGGTGGATGCGGCGTCCTTCCTGGTCTCGGCCCTCTCCCTCGGCCTCATCTCCATCGGCTTCAACACGGAGGAGAAGCGCCAGCCCACCAGCTTGCGCCGCGATATCGCCGAGGGGCTGCGCTACGTACTGGGCCATCCGGTGCTGCGCAACATCTCGATCATGATGGCCCTGGTCAACTTCGTCGGCAATACCACCGGCGCGCAGCTCGTGCTTTTCGCCAAGCGACAGTTCGCGGCCAGCGACCCGCAGGTCGCGCTGCTCTTCGCCGCGGGGAGCGTCGGCACGGTGGCGCTGTCGCTGGCGGCCGGACTTTTGCGGCGCCGCTGGACCTTCAGCCGGGTCGCGCTGGGCGCGCTGATGCTGAGCGGCGCCACGACCGTGCTGCTCTCGCTGACGCACCTGTTCTGGGTGGCGGTCCCGCTCTGGGCCATCACGCAGGGGCTGGGCATCCTCTTCAACATCAACACGGGCAGCCTGCGCCAGGCCATCGTGCCCAACCACATGCTCGGCCGCGTGATCAGCATCGCCGGGGTCCTGGCCTGGTCGGCCATCCCGCTCGGCTCCTTCGCCGGCGGCGTGGCCATCGAGCGCACGGGAAATGTGGCGCTGGTCTACGGCGCTATCGGCGTGCTGGTGATCCTGATCCCGCTGACCTTCTCGTTCACGGCCCTGGGGCGCGCCGAGCAATACCTGCCGGCGGCCGCGGAGACCGAATCCGGCGGGCAGATCGCGGCGGCCGGCTGACCTTCATGCGAATATGACAAGGCGGCGGGGGATGGGCGCCCGGCAGGTCCGCCCATGGGAGTAGGCTGGGACCGGCGACTGAAGTCGCCTGACAGGGACGGACCGGCTAAAGCCGGACGAGGTCGGGACCCGCAAGCGGGTACCCTGGCACTTTAGTGCCCGTTCCCAGCCATGACACTTCAGTATCAGACTACGCACAACTCAATAATGTCCGCTCGGGATGCGCTGAAATCTCGGCCAGTCCTACTTCAGCCGGGGATCCAGGGCATCGCGCAGCCCGTCGCCGATAAAGTTGATGCACAGCACGGCAATGGTCAGGATCAGGCCCGGCGCGATGGCCAGTTGCGGAGCGTCGAGTAGGTGCTGCTCGGCCGAGTTGAGCATGTTGCCCCAGGTCGGCGTATCCTATGGGTCATCAGCACCGACGGACCGCCCGGCGCAAGCTGCATGAACAGAAAGGAGATGGCGGCGATGCCCAGCAGCAGGGGCAGGATGCCGATGCTGCGACGGATAGTGTACTTTGTCATGAACCAATCCCGGCTGGGCCCGGCCGGCAGGCGATCAGACCGGGGCCCTCACCGCCTGCCGGCAGCACCCGGGCCGCCTAGAAGTGCCACCGCTCGACGTTCCAGAACAGGCCGTACATGAAGGCATTGGGGTCGAAGCCCTGCAAATTGTTCGGCTGCAGGTAGATCAGGGGCGCCCAGTAGAGGAAGATCACCGGCACCTGCTCGGCCAGCAGGTCCTGGATCTTGTAGTAGATGGCCCGGCGCTTGCCGCGGTCCAGCGTGGCCACGCCGGCATTGGTCAGTTGGTCGATCTGCTTCTGGAAGCTGTTGTAGGGATAGAAATAGGCCGGCACATTGCCGCCCGGACTGGTCGGCGTCTTGGGGATCTGCGCGCTGTTCCAGTATAGCCGGTCGTCGGGGTCGTTGTTGTTGAACCACGAATAGCTGATGCCGGTCATCTGCTTGGTGAACTGCGGGCCGCTCGGGCCGAAGATGGTGCTGACATTCTGTTGGTGTAGGTCGACCTTGATGCCGAGCTTACTCCAGTAGTACTTGAGGATCACGTTGACCTGCTCGTCGGTACCGCTGCCACTGATGTACCAGAGCTGCAGGTAAAAGGGCTGGCCGTTCTTGCGCAGGATGCCATCCGGCCCCTTAGTAAAGCCGTCGTCGGCCAGGATCTTGGCCGCTTTATTCAGGTCGAAGGGGTGCTTGACCACGTTGGGATTGTAGGCCCACGAGCCCGGAGCGATATCGCCGTAACTCGGCGTTGCCATGCCGTGCAAGACCTTCTGCACGATTTCGACCTTGGGCGTGGCATAGTCCAGCGCCAGGCGCACCTTCTGGTCGCGCAGGAAGCCCCACTGCTTGAGGTCCACGTGGAACCAGGACTGGCCAGGGCGGATCACCAGCTTCTTGCCGGGGATGCTCTTGGCCTGGTCCACCTGCTGGATATCGACGCCCCCCACCTGCACCTCATTGGTCCGCAACTGCACCAGCAGGGTGTTGGTGTTGGGCACGATCTTGAAGATGATGCGCTTGAAATACGGCTTGTGGCCCCAATAGTAGGGGTTGGGCACGAGCGTGATGTGGTCGGCCGTTTTCCATTCGGAGACCATATACGGGCCGGTGCCGAACACCTTGCGGTTAAAGGGATCGCGATTGTAGTTGCCCGACTTCACGAACGACGAGGAGTGCTGGAAGTAGTGCGCGGGCAGGATGGCCGTGGTGGCACCGGCGTAGAGCAGGAACGGCGCGAAGACCTGCTTGGTGTGGAAGATCACCGTGTAGCTATCCGGCGCCTGTGCCCGGTCGACCTGGTCCCAGCCCTGGGTGGTCGAATTGTTGTTCTTGGGGTTGACGACCTGCTGGTAGGTGAAGATCACGTCCTTGGCGGTGAATGGCTGGCCATCAGCCCACTTCACGCCGTGGCGCAGGTGGAAGGTGTAGGTCTTGTTGTCGCTGCTCACGCTCCAGGAGGTGGCCAGGTCGGGGATGAAGTTGTTCTTGTCGTCGACGCGCACCAGGAAGTCGAAGATGCCGGCATTCAGGTCGTAGGTCGTGGCCAACTGCGTGATCTGCGGGTTGAGCGTATCCGGCTCTTCGGTAGTGCCGTAGATCAGGGTGTCCGAGGCGGCGCCCACGGACGCCCGATGGGATGCCGCGCCGGCGCCTCCCGTCGATCCGATCAAGACAGCCAGGGCAACCGTAATAGATGTAAGATAAAATCGCCTGGTTTCTACCATAATGCCTGTTCTCCACCCACGCTAGCCGAACTTCAGGTGAAGTGTACGGGGTGGTGGGTAGGCTGTCAACGTGGCGGTACGAATTGTTATTCGTAGCCGGCCAGGGCGGCGCGCACCTGTTCATCCGTGGTCGCCGAGAAGTCCTCGTACCAGGAGCCGACGGCGAAGAAGGACTCGGGCATGATGACGCAGACGACTTCGTCGGCCACGCTCAGCAAGTCGCGACAGGTGGAGGGCGCGGCAACCGGAACGGCCACCACGATGCGCGCCGGCTGCTGCTGTCGCACGGCGGCGATGGCCGCGTAGACCGTGGCGCCGGTGGCGATGCCGTCGTCGACGAGCAGGATGGTGCGGCCCTGGATGGCCGGCGGAGGGCGGTCGTCGCGATAAGAGCGCTCGCGGCGCTCCAGTTCGCCGCGCTCGCGTCCGGCCACGGCGTCGATCTCGCCGCTCGTGATGTGTAGCGGCTGCACGACGTCGCGATTGAGGATGCGGATACCGCCGCTGGCGATGGCGCCCATGGCCAGTTCCTCCTGGCCGGGCACGCCGAGCTTGCGCACGACGATGACATCAAGGGGCGCACCCAGGGCACGCGCCACCTCGGCGGCAACGACGACGCCGCCGCGCGGCAACCCTAATACCAGCACATCGGGCCGGCCGGCGTACGCGCCCAGGCGCGCCGCCAGTTGCCGTCCGGCATCGACCCGGTCGCGAAAGCGCTCCGACATAATATCGGCCTTCCTGGTATCGCCTTGTCCTTTATGGTAACACGGCGCCATCGGGCTGCACAGGGCAGAGCGCCTCGGCGGGTGCGCCACACGATCGTTTCAAGCGGCGGCCTGAGGCTGAAGCCTCATGGCAGGGAACAGACCATAAATGGTCCCCGGTGGCCCTTCAGGGCCGGGTGCCTACCATGGTCCTTTAGGGCCAGGCGGTAGGGCGCCCTGATAGAATGAGGTCATCTAACACAGGCCGCCATGCTGAGACGGGGGCTGATTTCGGTGAAACCGCTGCGCATCGCCTACGGCCTTCTCGCCTGCTTCTTCGTCGCGGAGCGCCTTTTGCGCCGCGGCAGGGCCGCGGCGAGCCTCCGGGAAGGCCAGGACGATCGGGGAACGACCCGCGCCATTGGCCGTGCCTTCGGCTGGAGCATGCTGTCCCTGTGCGCCGCGCCCATAATGAATCGGTCGGGCGTGGGCCGTGTCGGCAGTCCGCGCCTGCCCTGGGCGGGTATCGCGGCAATGGTCGCCGGATTGGCGTTGCGCGTGTGGGCGGCCCAGATCCTGGGCGCCTTCTACACCCGCACACTGCGGACCAGCACCGAGCAGCGTATCGTGGAGGAGGGCCCGTACAGGGTGGTGCGACACCCCGGCTACCTGGGGGTGCTCTTGCTCTGGCTGGGCGCGGGTCTGGCCGCGGCCAACTGGATAGCCGCGGCGGCGATCGCCGCCGCCCTGGCGCGCGCCTACAGTAAGCGCATGGACGCGGAAGAGGCGATGCTCGCCGCCACCTTCGCCGGGGATTACGCGCGCTATGCGGGCCGCACGCGGCGCCTGATCCCGTTTGTGTATTGATCGAGTCGAGAGCTGCCATGACTGAGCGAACAGACGACCTCTATGGGCGCATCTACGAGGCCGTGCAGTTGGTACCGCAGGGCAAAGTGGCCACCTACGGCGACATCGCCGCCGTGGTCGGCAATGGTTGCGATGCGCGCACCGTCGGCTACGCCCTGAACGACCTGCCGAAAGGACAGGATGCCGTCGTGCCGTGGCAGCGTATCATCAATAGTAGTGGCGGCATCAGCACCCGCGGCACACGGCAAAGGCGATTGCTGGAGCAGGAAGGTATCGTCTTCGACGCGCGCGAGCGCATCGATCTCGGCACCTATCGCTGGGAAGGGCCGGCGGCGGAGTGGGCCGAAGCGCATGGCTTCCATACCCTGAGGCCGCGCCGGGAAGAGACGCAACTGCGGCTGTTCTGACCCGCGGGCGAGCATAGACGGGCGTAACAAGCCCGCCACGACGAAATGGAGGCAAGACCATGACAACCAGCACACTTCCGGCGCTCCGCAACGTGATCTTCGAGCCGCGGGAGCCGATCGCCACCATCACCATGAACCGGCCCGAGCGCCGCAACGCGCTCTCGCTCGAGCACATGCAGGAGCTGATCGACTGCTTCACGTCGATCGGCGAGAATAGGGAGATCGCCGTGGTCATCCTGCGCGGACAGGGCCCTGCTTTCTGCGCCGGACACGACCTGAGCGAAATGATCGGGCGCGATCCCGCCTTCTACCGCCACGTTTTCGAGGTCTGCACGGAGCTGATGGAGACGGTGCAGGCCATTCCCCAGCCGGTCATCGCCCAGGTGCACGGTATCGCCACCGCGGCGGGCTGCCAGCTCGTGGCCACCTGCGACCTGGTAGTGGCCGCCGACGACGCGCGCTTCGCCACACCCGGCGTCAAGATCGGGCTGTTCTGCTCCACGCCGATGGTGGCCTTGAGCCGCGCCGTCGGCCAGAAGAAGGCCATGGAGATGCTGCTGACCGGCGAGCCCATCTCGGCACCCGAAGCGCTGGCCGCCGGCCTGGTGAACAGGATTGTCCCGGCATCACAACTGGAGGGCGAGACGCAAGCGCTGGCCGAGAAGATCGCCGCGGCGAGCCCGCTGGTGGTTGGCATCGGCAAGCGGGCCTTCTACCGCCAGTTGGAGATGCCCCAGCCCCAGGCCTACGCCTACGCCAAGGAGGTCATGTCGCTCAATGCCACCATGGCCGACGCGCAGGAGGGGATGAGCGCTTTCCTGGACAAGCGCCCGCCGACCTGGAGCGGACGATAGCATCGGCCGGTTCGCCCCCGAGTTTGCCGTCGAGGTCGCCTCACCCGAGCAAACGTTCGCCAGCATGGCGGCCAAAGTCGCGCGTTACCTCGGCGGTGGCACACGCTTGGTGTGGATCGTCTGGCCGGATACGCGAACAGTCGATGTGTGGCACCCCGGAGATACCGAACATCCCTCAGGACATTGAGCGCCGATGCCAAGGATCATCTCGACGGGGAAGACGTCATCCCAGGCTTTTCCCATCCCGTGGCCGACATATTCGACATCTAGCGGCCATCGCTATTTACCTCATCCGAATCGCCAACGTGAGACGAATAGCTATCACAAAGGCGGACTCCGCAACGGCCGCACGCTCCTGAATCGCCGCCGGCCAATATAGTTGGCGGCCATGGCCAGCAGGGACATGCTCAGGCACAGGGCCACCACGCCCGGCCAGGCGAAGCGCTCCCAGGCCAGGCCCGGCGCTACCGCGCCGACGCTGCCGCCCAGATAGTAGCTACACAGATACAGGGCCGATGCCGTTCCCTTGGCCGCAGTGACGGTCTCGCCGACCAGCAGGTTCACGCTGGGAACGGCCGTGAACATGCCGAGCGCCACCAGCCCAAGCCCCAACACGATCACCGGCAAGGTCGGGACCAGGGTGAGCAGCATGCCGCTCATGGCCAGGCAGAGGCTCACGGCGATGGCACGATGCCGCCCAAAGCGCGCGGCCAGCGTGCCCGCCAGCGGCGAGAAGATGCCCATGCCCCACACCAGGTAGACCAGGCCCAGCGCACCCTGCGGCACGCGAAACGGCGCCGCGGTCAGGTAAAAGGGCAGGTAGGTGAAGATACCGATGAAGCCGAAGAACAGCGAGAAGCCCAGGCCGCAGGTGGTCAGCAGGCGCGGGTTGCGCAGGTGCGACGCGCTTCGCGCGGAAAGAGGAGCGCGCGCACCCAGGTGTCCCCGGCCGGGCTGCGCCGACGGCGGCAGATAGCGGGCCAGGGCCAGCGCTCCGGCGGCCGTGGGCGCGGCGAAGAGGATCAGGGCACGGCGCCAGCCCAGCGCGTCGGTCAGCATGGCGCTGGCGAAGCGCGCCAGCAGGCCGCCGAGGACCTGGCCGCTGACGTACACGCCCATCGCCGTGCCCCGGCTGGTGGATGGGAATCGCTCGTTGACGTAGACGATCATGACCGAGGTGAGGCCGGGCATCAGGAAACCCTGCAGCGCCCTCAGCCCGACCAGGGTCGGGAAACTGGGCGCCAGGCCGCACAGCAGCGTCGGGACGATCAGCAGCGTGGCGGCGCCGACGATCACCGGCTTGCGCCCGATGCGGTCGGAGAGGGGTCCGGCCACCAGCGAGCCGCCGGCCACCGCCAGCACGACAGAGGAGATGGTCAGGCCGGCCGCGGCGGGCGAGAGGCCGAAGGCCCGGCCCAGCACCGGCAGAATCGACTGCGTGGTGTACATGTCGGCGAAAACGCCGGCCGTGCCCAGGAAGAGCGCGAACCATGCGGACGCTCTCAGCGGATTCGGCGCCCCCACGGCTCGTGACTTATCGACGAGGCCAGACATCAAGCGGGCCCCTGGGAGCGCCGGCGAGCACGCGTGCTCCGCCGGCAACGATAGGCCGGAAATATGCCGGCGCTCCCAGGATACCGTGTCATGGGCTCTTTCAGTGGGCGACGCTGCCTTGAGCCAGCACTACCTGTTCGGCCTCCACCACGACCGGACAGAACAGGTCGATCAGCGCCACGCCGGCGGCAAAGACCTTCCAGTCCCACTGGCGGTTGTCCCAGTTGCGCATGGCGTCCCACAGCACGGACCAGGCGGCGAGGGACTCGGCGCTGTCGTTGTCGTAGTCCCGCTTATCCAGATAGCCGATCAGGTCGCGGTTGCCTTTGATGCGCGCCTCCAGCAGGTCTTTCTTGTCCAGGGCGCCCAGCCTGGAGAGCGCCGCGTCACTCAGGGCCGGCAGGCCGAGGCGGGCAACGGTATCGCGCGCCGTGGCGACCACGTCGGTGTCGTTGAGTATGGCGCCGAACTCGTCGGGATAGACGATCGGCACGGCGTTGGGGTTCTGGTGGATGCGGTCGAGCACATCGCGGCGTACCAGGTACTGGTCCTTCATGAATCCATCAATCTCCTCATTTGATATGGGTCGTCGAGCTATCTGGGCCGTTCTTCCGGCGCCGGCCACGGCGGCCATTGAGCGGGCCGGGAGCCTCGCCGGCCACGGCGCGATGCCCGGCCGTTGCCAGTTGCTGGCTCTCCAGCTTGCGCAGCAGATTGGCGCGCGCATCGGCGATGTGCTGGCTCACCGCCAACTCGATGGCGGCCGCGTCGTCCTTTTCAGCCACGTCGACCAGCACCTCGTGCGTCGAGACCATGTGGCGCATCTCCTCGGTGCTGTACATGGAGAACATATGGAAGTTCACGGCCTGGTCCCAGAGCGATTCCAGGGCGCTGATGAGCGGCCTGTTGGCCGAGGCCGCGGCCATCTGAATATGGAAAGCGCGATTGAGCTTGTAGTACTCGGCCACACGGGTGGGGCTGATGCGCTCCATCTTGCGCAGGAGCTGGCGCAGCGCCCGCACGTCGTACGGATGGCCCTTGCGCGCCGCCAGGCGCACGGCCAGCCGCTCCAGTTCCTCGCGCACCTCATAGATGTCGAGGATGTCCTGCGGTGTTACCCGGTTGACCACGGCGCCGCGCCGTGGCAGCAGCGTGACCAGGCCCTCGTGCTCCAGGCGCACGATGGCCTCGCGCACGGGGGTGCGGCTGATGCCCAGGCGGCGCGCCACGTCATCCTGCACGACCCGGCCGCTGGGGCCGAAGCGGCCGGCCAGGATATCGTTGCGTATGGTGCTGTAGGCATACTCGGCCAGCCGAGTGGTAGGGATGTCGACCGCTTTGTACATATCCGCTCGCCGATGGTACTGGTCGGTCCGGCTCGCACCGGCCGGCGCTGTCCGGGTCGGACAGCGCCGGCCACTGGCCATAAGCCGGCTACGGGAAGAGTTGCAGGTAGTTCTCGACCTCCCAGTCGGTGACGGCGGCGCAGAAGCGCTCCCAGTCGTCGACGCGGCAGCCGAGGAAGGCCTCGTAGAGCTTGCCGGGCAGGGCCCGCTGCACGATTTCATCGCGCTTGATCGCGTCGAGCGACTCGCCTAGGGTCATGGGGATCTTCTCGAAGTTCAGGCCTTTGTCCATCAGCTTGTAGATGCTCTCGCGCGTCGGCGGACCCGGATCGATCCTGTTGCGAATGCCGTCGGCGCCGGCGATCTGCAAGGCGGCCAGGGTCAGGTAGGGGTTGCAGGACGAGTCGACGCCGCGATACTCGTAGCGGCCGGGTCCGGGACAGCGCACCAGGCAGGTGCGGTTCTGCCAGCCCCAGGCCTTGTAGACCGGGGCCCAGAAGCCGACGTCCCAGAAGCGCTTGTAGGAATTGACGGTCGGCGCGCAGATGGCGGTCAGGGCATCGGCGTGCTTGATCAGGCCGCCCAGGAACCAGAGGGCCTCCTGGCTGAGGCCGGTATCCTTGTTGTCGGGATCGTGGAAGACGTTGCGTCCCTCGGCGTCGATCATGCTGAAGTGGTGGTGATGGCCGCTGGCGGAGACGCCGGTGAAGGGCTTGGGCATGAAGGAGCCGATGTAGCCGTGGTTCTTGGCCAGGGTGGTCACCAACTGCCGATAGGTGGCGTGGTTATCGGCCGTCTGCAGCGCACGATCGTACTGGATATTCAACTCGAGCTGGCCGGGGGCGTCCTCGTGGTCGCCCTGGATCATGTTCAGGCCCATCTCGCGGGCGCCGCGCAGCAGGTCCAGGATGAGCGGGCGCAGCACCTCGAACTGCTTGATATGGTAACAGATCGGCTCGGTGGCACCCTCGGGCTTGCCGTCCGGCCCCATCTTCAGGAACATCATCTCCGGCTCGATGCCGACGGTGATGCCGTAGCCGAACTCCTGCTCGAAGTCGTGGCTGATGCGCTGCAGGTTGCCGCGCGGGTCGGCCTCGAAGGGCCGGCCATCCTCGTAGAAGAGGTTGCAGTAGACGCGGGCCACCTTGGGGTCCCAGCCCACCACGCTGAAGGTATCCAGGTCGGGGATGCCGATAAACTCGGTCTCTTCCTCGCTGAAGGCGATGTACTGGCCGTGACGGTCGATGCGCAGGTCGACGGAGGCGCCGTAGACGTGCCTGATGCCGTTGCGCGCGGTGCGCGCGAAATGCGGCGAGGGGATGTACTTGCCGTTGAGCTTGCCGTTGACGGAGATGAAAGTGAAGTAGGTGTACTCGATGCCGCGTTCGGCGATCTGGGCGACGACCTCTTTCAGCTTCGCTTCGAAGTCGGGCGCGCCAACGACATCTTCCAGGGTCTCATGGCCGGTCAGCGTTGCCATAGATAATCCTCTCTATTCTGGCATGTTGATCGAGACGACGGAGTCCTCGGCGGCGACCGGCGCGGTCGCCGGCATGCCGGGCACGTGGCCGCCGGCGAGGCGGCGCTCCAGGGACTCCAGGCGCTGCAGGATCTGCTGCAGCTCGGGCTGCTGGCCGGGCACCCAGTTGGTGCCGGCGAGCGGCAGGCCGGTCATGGCGGCGGCCTCGATGGTCAGGGCGGCCAGGTCCTCGGGCTCCAGGTTGTGGACATTGGTCTTGCCGCAGCCGCGCGCCAGCATCTGGCACTCCAGGGTCATGGCGTGCAGCAAGTTGTAGACGCGCAGGGCGGCAGACTCGACCTCCAGGCGCTTCCACAGCTCGGGGTCCTGCGTGGTGATGCCGACCGGGCACTTGCCGGTGTGGCAGAAGTAGCAGTCGCCGGCCTCCACCCCGACCTCTTTGGGATAGTCGGTCACGCCGGGGATGTGCTTGTTGCAGTTCAGCGCCACCAGGGCCGCCGTGCCGATGGCCACGGCCTTGGCCCCCAGCGCCAGCGCCTTGGCCACGTCGGCGCCGTTGCGGATGCCGCCGGCCGCGATCAGGTCGATCTCCTCGGCCATGCCGACGTCTTCCAGCGCCTTGCGCGCCTGCACGATGCCGGCGATCAGCGGGATGCCGGTGTCCTCGGTCAGGATGTGCGGGCCGGCGCCGGTGGAGGCTTCCATGCCGTCGATCAGGATGATGTCGGGGCCGCACTTGGCGGCCATGCGCACGTCGTCGTAGGCGCGCGCGGTACCGATCTTCACCTGGATCGGGATGCGCCAGTCGGTGGCCTCGCGCAACTCCTGGATTTTCAGCGCCAGGTCGTCGGGGCCCAGCCAGTCGGGATGGCGCACGGGAGAGCGCTGGTCGATGCCGGCCGGCAGGGTGCGCATATTGGCGATCTCTTCGGTCACCTTCTGGCCCATCAGGTGGCCGCCGGCGCCGGGCTTGCAGCCCTGGCTGATAAAGATCTCGCAGGCGTCGGCCTTCATCAGGTCGTGCGGGTTGAAGCCGTAGCGGCTCTGGATGCACTGGTAGTACCACTTGGTGGAATACTGGCGCTCCTCGGGGATGGCGCCGCCGTCGCCGCTGCAGGTGGCGGAGCCGGCCATGGAGGCGCCCTTGGCCAGGGCCAGCTTGGCGTTCTTGGAGAGCGCGCCGTAGCTCATGCCGGTGATATAGATGGGGATATCCAGCTCCAGCGGCTGCTTGGCGAAGCGCGCGCCGAGCACGGTCTTGGTCTCGCACTTCTCGCGGTAGCCCTCGATCACGAAGCGCGTGAGCGTGGCCGGCAGGAAGGACAGGTCGTCGAACTGCGGGATCTTCTTGAACATGCTCCAGCCGCGCATGCGATAGCGGCCGAGTTCGGCTTTGACATGTATATCGTTCAGGACCTGGCGCGTCCAGATCGGGCTGCGCCCCATGGGCAAGGATTCCATTCGTCCTCCATTTCACTGTGCTTCCGGCGACTCGACCGGGCAGGGCCGGCGGTTAAAACCGCCGGGCAGAGACCAACCGGCTAAAGCCGGGAAGGCACTTTAGTGCCCGTACCCTGCCATGACACTTCGGTGTCAGGCATCAGAGCATCATCTTGCGCTCGGCGGGCTCCAGGCTGTCGTAGTTGTATAGCGCCTTGCCGGCCGCGATCTTCTTCCAGGGGCGATCGGAGGGCAGGCCGTAGCGCGCCAGCTCGGCCCTGATCTCGTACAGCTCCTTCTCGGTCGGCTGGACCAGCAGCGTATCGACGCCCAGGCTGGCGATCTCGCCGCCGACGAAGATCTCGCCGTCGTACATGGAGTCGCCCGCGGCGCGGCCCACGTTGCCGCAGATGATCATGCGGCCGCGCTGCATCATGAAGCCGGTCAGGAAGCCCGAATCGCCGCCGACGACGATGGTGCCGCCCTTCTGCTGGATGCCGGTGCGCCCGCCGGCGGAGCCCTTGACCACCAGCGTGCCGCCGCGCAGGCTGGCGCCGGTGGAGCTGCCGGAGTTCTTCTCCACCACGATCTCGCCGCTCATCATGCCCTCGGCCAGCGACCAGCCGGCGCGGCCCGTGATGCGCGCGCGCACGCCGTCGCCCATGGTCACGCCGAAGTAGCCGACGGAGCCGTCGATGGTTATGTCAACGTCGTCGAAGATGGCCGGGCAGATGGAATGCTTGGAACCGGGATTGAGGATCGTGATGGCTTTGTGCCCCTCGGCGATGGCCTTGCGCACGGCCATGTTGATGTGCCGCGTGTCGAGGTCGGCGGCGTCGATCACGACGGCCGTCTCGGTGGGCTTGGGCGCTACCTGGACCATACCATCACCTCACTGTCGTAGGGGTCCCAGCTCTTGATCTCGTTTTTGAACACCTGGCGGATGGCCACCTCTTCGGAAGCCAGGGCCACCACGTTGTCGTCCTCCATCACCACCAGCGGCTTGGCGGCCAGCTCATCCTTGGCCATGCCGATCTCGTTCTCGGTGCAGACGAAGTAGGTGTAGACGCCGTCCAGGTCCTTCTGGGACTGGTGCAACGCCTCTTCGAGCGAGAGGCCGGCGCTCAGCTTATCGGCGATGTAGACGGCGATCAACTCGCTGTCGCAGTGGCTGCGGAAGCGGTGGCCTTCGCGCTCCAGCAGGTGGCGCGACTTGTGGTAGTTGGTGATCTGGCCGTTGTGCACGACGGCGATGTCGGCGAAGGGATAGGCCCAGAAGGGGTGCGCGTGGCTGATGTCGACCGCGCTCTCGGTGGCCATGCGCGTGTGGCCGATGGCGTGGGTGCCCTGGAAGCCGGCCAGGTGATAGTGCTCGGAGACCTCGACCGCCAGGCCGACGTCCTTGATCAACTCCATGGAGCGGCCGAGCGAGACGATCTCGATACCCGGCAGGCTCTCCAGGCGATCTTCCAGCGTCTTGAGCTCCCCGTTGTAGTCGACGTCCAGCTTGAGCACGTAATCCAGGGGCTGGTCAGATGCGACGACGCGGCCGCCCATGGAGGCGACCTGGTCGACGATGGCCGAGCGCTGGGCCGCGGCGTACTCGCGGCGCCCGTACTGGTCGTCGGCGGGCGGATCCCATTTCAGCCACAGCGTGAAGTGGTCGCGCGAGCCGTTGGCAGCGGGCTTATAGAGGGCGAAGCCCGTGGAATCGGGACCACGGTGCTTGAGCGAGTCGAGCATCGCCGTCATGGTCGTCCCGATGTCGGCGCTGCCGCGTTTGTACATGATACCGGCAATCCCGCACATGCCTGCTAAACTCCTCCTATCGACGGGCCGCGGCACCATCCAGTGGGTGCCCGGCGCGGGTGATGACATCGCCGCTCCTCAATCTTGGGACGGCGGGCCTCTCGCGGTCAAGCCCCGATAGTAAAGAACTAGTAAATAAATAGAAAAGACTTTGTATGAACTGGATACGGTACGCGGGATGCAGGGGCGGTTAAGGGCAGCGGTGGCTGGTAGCCTGGATGATTCATGGACGTCTGAGAGGGCGGGAGGGCCCGGCCGGGAACGGTGCCCCGCGATCCTCGTGAATAAGGCAGGATTGGGGCGCGCCCGGCACGCTGCCTGCACTCGCGGCGGAAGGCGGCAGGGCTGCGTAGGTGCAGGTGTATATTCACGTTCGGCGGGTGGCGCATCCTGGGAGCGCCGACGTCTCGCCGGCAAAGGGGACCGGCACTCCCCGGAAAGGTGGGCGCGAGCTTTCCAGCGCCCGCCTAGTCGCCGCTCGCGGTACGCCGGCACGCCGGACACAGGCCGACGAACTCCACCTGGTGTCGCTCAACCGTGAAGTTGGTCTGAGCGACCACCTCGGAGTAGGCATCCGCACCGAGCGAGAGGGCGGGTGACCGATGCACGTCGCCGATGGTGCCGCAGCGACGGCAGATCACATGATCGTGCGGCCTCGTCTCGCGATCATAACTCACCACGCCGTCGGGACGCCGCACCTCGGCGATCAGGCCGGCCGAGACGAGGTAATGCAGCGAGTTATACACCGTGGCAAAGGCGATGCCCGGATCGTAGGCCCGCACCGCATCGTAGACCTCGGCCGCGGTCGGGTGCGTTGGCCCGGCCCTGACGGTCTGCAGCACGGCCTGGCGGTGGCGCGTCAGGCGTGGCGGCGCTTGCGTGATAGGAGTCTCACTCATAACCTCAGTATACGATGCCGCGCGGATCCTGCTATAATTAGAATTAGTCTAAAATGACGAGCGAGAAAGGACAGGAGATGTCGGACGCGGCGAGCAGAGCCAGCAGAGCCGAGGAGTTGCGCCGGGCCAGCGATAGGGAGAGGGCCTTCGTGTTGCGCTACGTGCAGCCCGGGCTGGCCGGCCTGATGGACGGCTCGGTCTCCACGCTGGCGCCCATCTTCGCCACCGCCTTCGCCACGCACAGCACGCACACCGTTTTCCTGATCGGCCTGGCCGCCGCCGTCGGCGCCGGCATCTCCATGGCCTTCTCCGAGGCCCTCTCGGACACAGGTGAGCTGACCGGCCGCGGCAATCCCTGGCTGCGCGGCTTCATCACGGGGCTGATGACCTTCCTGGGCGGCCTCGGCCACACCCTGCCGTTTCTCATCGCTAGCGTCGGCGCGGCGCTCACGGTCGCCTACGCCGTGGTGGGCCTTGAGCTCCTCATCATCGCCTACATTCGCTTCCACTACTTCAAGATGAACTTCTTCCTCTCCGTGCTGCAGGTCATCGTCGGCGGCGGCCTCGTCTTCTTCGCCGGCGTCAGGATCGGTAGCTCGTAGTTGACGCCCGGCGCCCGCTGTGCTACGCTGCGCCCATCGGAGGCGGCAGATGTCCCGCCCGGGCAGCACATGCAAACCTGAGAGGTTGCGCCATGGAGACTCCACTCACACCGCTAGAGTTCGCCCGCCGCACCCGGCGCCTCTATCCCGATCGTGAGGCCGTCGTCGACGGCGACCTGCGCTTGACCTACGCCCAGTTCTTCGACCGCTGCGACCGCTGGTCGACCGCCCTCCAGCAGATGGGCATCGCCAAGGGAGATCGCGTCGCCTACATCGCCCCCAACACCCACACCCACCTGGAAGGTTATTACGCCGTACCGCAGATCGGCGCCGTGCTGGTGCCGATCAACTTCCGCCTGACGCCCTCCGACTTCGCCTACATCATCAATCACGGCGGCGCGCGCGTGGTGTGCGCCCACGGCGACTACCTGGAGGCCGTGGACGGCATCCGCGACCAGATACCCGGGGTGGAGCAGTTCGTGGCCCTGGACGGCGGCCGTGAGGGCTGGCAAAGCTACGAGGAGATCGTCGCGCGCACGCAGCCCGATGTCGCCCGGCCGCGGATAGCGGAGAGCGACCTGGCGACCATCAACTACACCAGCGGCACCACCTCGCGCCCCAAGGGCGTGATGATGACACACCGCAACGCCTACATCAACGCGGTCGGCACCCTGGTGCATATCCACATGACGCCGGCCGATCGCTATTTGTGGACGCTGCCGATGTTCCACTGCAACGGCTGGACCTTCGTCTGGATCGTGACCGCCGTGGGCGGCACGCACATCTGCCTGCCCAGGGTCGAGCCGGCGCGCATCTTCCCCCTGATGGCCCAGGAGAGGGTCACCCTGCTCTGCGCCGCGCCGACCGTGCTGATCGGCATCGCCAACTGTCCGGAGGAGCTGCGCCGCCAGGCGCGCCCCGGCGTGCGCGTGCTGACGGCCGGTGCGGCCCCCGCCGCCACCACCATCGAGCGCGTGGAGGGCGAGTTTGGCTGGGAGATCACGCACGTCTACGGTCTGACGGAGACCGCGCCCTTCATCACCATCTGCGAGCCGCGCCCCGAGCATGCGCAGCTCTCCCCCCACGAGCGCGCCGTCCTGAAGGCCCGGCAGGGGGTCGAGCTGATCACCTCCGGCGAGCTACTGGTCGTCGACGAAGAGGGCCGCGAGGTGCCGCACGACGGGCAGACCATCGGCGAGATCGTGGCGCGCGGCAACGTGGTGATGGCCGGCTACTACAACGATCCCGAGGCCACCGAGAAGGCCTTCCAGGGCGGCTATTTCCACAGCGGCGACGCCGCGGTGGTCCATCCGGACGGCTACATCGAGATCCGCGACCGCATCAAAGACGTCATCATCAGCGGCGGGGAGAACATCTCCTCGATCGAAGTCGAGGGCATCCTGCTGCGTCACCCGGCGGTGCAGGAGGTCGCGGTAGTGGGCCTGCCGGACGAGCGCTGGGGCGAAGCGCCGCACGCCTTCGTGGTGCTGAAGGCCGGCGCAACCGCGAACGCGGACGAGCTGCGCCAATTCGCGCGCGACAACATGGCCCACTTCAAGGCGCCACGCGGCTTCCACTTCGTGGACGAGCTGCCCAAGACGGCCACCGGCAAGATCCAGAAATACGTCCTGCGCGGCGGCCGCGCCGCCGTCTCCCGGCAGTAGCGCCGCCGATCGGGCATAGTGGTGCAATCCGACCGGGGTGGAAGCGGCTGGCACCGACCTGCCACGGTGCGCACCGCTTCCACCTGCCTCGCCTCCCGACGTGGCTGTGTCGTTGCGGCGTTGTGCGAAGGCCGGCGCAGGCGCTATAATGGGTGATGTCGGCTGACGCCGCACACACGCGCTCGTAGCTTAGTGGATAGAGCACCAGATTGCGGATCTGGAGGTCGGGCGTTCGACTCGCCCCGAGCGCGCTCCC
>Ga0209062_1002659_pt1 | contig 23014 bp, 16 predicted proteins | sample Coa_R2_2_FD_187158 | JGI IMG/M metagenome (GOLD analysis project Ga0209062, IMG submission 187158) | Surface soil microbial communities from Centralia Pennsylvania, which are recovering from an underground coalmine fire - Coalmine... | ecosystem: Environmental > Terrestrial > Soil > Unclassified... | reverse complement strand
ACGGCTCCGCGTACCGCAAGTTCAAGCAGGTGGTGGCGGCGCAGGGCGGCAACGCGCAGGCGCTCGATAAATTCGAGCTGCTGCCGAACGCCACCGGCATGCGCGAAATCACCTCGCCGCGCGCGGGGTACGTGAGCAGCATCGACGCGGAGGACATCGGCGTCGCTTCCAATATGATCGGCGCGGGGCGGGACCGCAAGGAAGACGCGATCGACCCGGCGGTGGGCATCATTTTGGAGGTCAAGGTCGGGGAGAAGGTGGACGCCGGCTCGGTTCTCTGCCGCCTGTACTACACCAGGGAAGACCGCGTGGAGGAAGCGGCGGAAATGGTCGAGGACGCGTTCCGCATCTCCGGCCAGCGTCCGGACGAGCGCAATCTCATACTCGAGGTGGTCGGGGTCTGATGGGGCGGTTCACGGGGCTGCTGGGCCTGGTGGTGATTTTGGGTGCGGCCTGGCTTTGCTCCACCCATAAGCGCGCGGTCAAGCTGCGGATCATCGGCTGGGGCATGGGCTTGCAGTTCGCCTTCGCGCTGCTGGTGCTCAAGACGGATTTCGGCAAACTCTTTCAGGCGATCGGCGCGGGTGTCAACGCCATGCTGGGGTACACGGAGGCGGGCGCGTCGTTCGTTTTCGGCGACGCGCTGGGGAAGGGAAGCGGCCCCTACGGCGTGATCTTCGCGTTCCAGGTGCTGCCGATCGTCATCTTCATCGCTTCGTTCTTCGCGATCCTGTATTACCTGGGCGTGATGCAGTGGGTCGTGCGGCTCATGGCGATCGGGATGCAGCGCGTGATGGGCGTGAGCGGCGCGGAATCGCTCAATGTGGCGGCCAGCATTTTCATGGGGCAGACGGAAGCGCCGCTGACCATCCGCCCGTTTATCGCCGGAATGACCGAGTCGGAACTGTTCACCATCATGACGAGCGGGATGGCGCACGTCTCGGGCGCGGTGATGGCGGCGTACGTGAAGATCGCGGGCGTCCAGATCCAGCACCTGCTGACGGCGGTGATCATGACGGCGCCGGCGACCATCATGCTGGCGAAGATCTTCGTGCCGGAGACGGAAAAGCCCCTGACCGCCGGCCGGGTCGAGGTGAAGATCGAGAAGACCGCCGTCAACGTGATCGATGCCGCGGCGCAGGGCGCGGGCGACGGGCTGCACCTGGCGCTCAACATTGCCGGGATGCTGATCGCGTTTCTGGCGCTGATCGCGATGGTGAACGGGATCCTCGGCGGGCTGCACGGGCTGCCGCACATGGGCTGGATGCCGCAGTCGCTCGAGAAGATTTTCGGCGCGATCTTCGCGCCGGTGGCGTGGATCATGGGCGTGCCGTGGAAGGACGCGGGGACCATCGGGGATCTGCTCGGCACGCGGCTGGTGCTCAATGAATTCGTGGCGTTCCTCAAGCTCGGGCCGATGAAATCGTCGCTCGATCCGCGCTCGTTCGTCATCGCCACCTACGCATTGTGCGGATTTGCGAACTTCAGCTCGATCGCGATTCAGATCGGCGGCATCGGCGCGCTGGCGCCGAACCGCAAGTCGGACCTGGCGCGGCTCGGGCTGCGCGCGGTGGCAGCGGGCTCGATGGCCAACTTCATGTCGGCGTGCATTGCGGGAATGTTGCTGTGATCGAAGAAGCGTCGAAGTGGATTGAAGCACGCACGGCCTTGCGGCCGAATGTTGCGGTGGTGCTCGGCAGCGGGCTCGGGGCGTTCGCCGCTGAGTTGACGGAGCGGGTCGAGCTGCCCTACGCGGAGATTCCCGGCTGGCCGGTCTCGACCGCGGTCGGGCACGCGGGCAAGCTCGTCATCGGCAGCCTGGACGGCCTGCCCACGGCGGTCATGGCCGGCCGCGCGCACCTCTACGAAGGCAATTCGCCCGCGCAGGTGACGCACGGGGTACGGGTCCTGCACGCGCTCGGCGTGCGGTCGATGGTGTTCACCAACGCGGCGGGCGGCATCAACACGACGCTCGAACGCGGCGGGCTGGTGCTGATCTCGGACCACATCAACCTGCAGGGATCGAATCCGCTGGTCGGCGGGCCGCACTTCATCGATATGAGCGACGCGTATCCGCGCGCGCTGCGGCAGGTCGCCAAGGATGTGGCGGCGTCGCTGTGCATTCCGCTCCAGGAGGGCGTGTACGCGGCGATGCTCGGCCCGTGCTACGAAACGCCGGCGGAGATCCGCATGCTGCGGGCGATGGGCGCGGATGTGGTCGGGATGTCGACCGTGCCGGAGGTGATCGTGGCCAACCACCTCGGCATGCGGGTGGTGGCGATTTCGTGCGTGACCAACATGGCCGCGGGCGTGCTGCCGCAGAAGATCAGCCACCAGGAGGTGCTGGAGACGGGCGAGCAGGTGCGGGAAACGCTGGTGCGGTTCCTGAAAGCGCTGCTGCCGCGCGTGGCGGAAGCGCAGGCCTGGACGCATGCCTGACGCGCTGCTCGATGCGGCGCTGGCCGCGCGCGCCCACGCGCACGCGCCGTTTTCGAAGTTCCTGGTGGGCGCGGCGCTCGAAGACGCCGCCGGCCGCATTCACACGGGCTGTAATGTGGAGAATGCGACGTACGGCCTGACTGTCTGCGCCGAGCGCGTGGCGGTCTTCAAAGCGATCTCCGAGGGCGTCCGTCCCGGCCAGTTCCGCCGCGCCGCGGTGGCCGCCGACACCGATATCCTCACGCCGCCCTGCGGCGCCTGCCGGCAAATCCTATGGGAATTCTGTGGGGATATTGAGATTGCGCTGGTCAACCTTGCCGGCAAAACCGAAATCCACCGATTGAAGGACCTGTTCCCGAGGCCATTCGATGTCCGCTACCTCTAGATTCACCGCAGAGGCGCCGAGGCGCCGGGGATTTCTTGGCTTTTCTCTGCGTCTCTGCGTCTCGGCGGTTATTCTTTCGTCGGCGCTTTGGGCCGAGCCGGCCGATTGGATCTGGTCGGCCCGCTACGTCATCACGGAAGACCCGCAGCATCGCGTCATCGAAAACGGCGCCATCGCCATTCGCGCGGACCGCATCCTGGCGGTCGGAACGAAGGCGGAGATCGACGCGCGATTTCAGGCGAAGCAGCGGCTCGACCGCCCGGATGCGATCCTCGCGCCCGGCCTCATCAATACCCACACGCACGCGGCGATGTCGCTCTTCCGCGGCATCGCCAACGACCTGAACCTGCAGGACTGGCTCGAGAAATACATCTTCCCGGCGGAGGCGAAAAACGTTTCGCCCGAGTTCGTGCGCTGGGGAACGCGCCTGGGCTGCCTCGAAATGCTCCTCGGCGGCACCACCACCTTTACCGACATGTACTATTTCGAGGACGTGGTGGCGGAGGCCGCGAAAGAGGCGGGTATGCGCGGAGTTCTGGGCGAGACGATTATTCGCTTCCCGGTGGCGGACAACAAAACGCCCGAGGACGCGCTGCGTTTCACCGAACGGTATCTGGCGCGCTTCGCGGGCGACCCGCTGATCGTGCCGGCCGTCGCGCCGCACGCCCTCTACACAAATTCCGACGAAACCCTGAAGGCCGCGCGCGCGCTCGCCGACCGGTTCCACGCGCCGCTGGTGATCCACATCTCGGAGACGAAGAAGGAAAACGACGACGCGCTGGCCGCCCGCCACATGACACCCACGCAGGTGCTCGATTCGCTGGGCGTGCTGAGCGGGCGCACGGTCGCCGCGCATTGCGTATGGGTCAACGACGCCGATATGGAGATCCTCAAGCGGCGCGGCACGGGCGTGGCGCACTGCCCGTCGAGCAATATGATCCTGGCGAGCGGCGTGGCTCCCGTCGTGCGGATGCTGGCGCTCGATCTGGCGGCCGGGCTCGGCACGGACGGGCCCGCGGGCAGCAACAACGATTTCAATCTCTTCGAGGAGATGGACCTCGCCGCCAAGCTGCAGAAGGTGACGGCGCACGATCCGCGCGCGCTATCCGCTTCGGCGGTGCTCGAAATGGCGACGATCCGCGGCGCCCGCGCGCTCGGGATGGAAAAGGAGATCGGATCGCTCGAAGCCGGCAAGCGCGCCGACGCGATCATGGTGCGGCTCGACCGGCCGAATGCGGTTCCCGTGTACGATCCCGTCTCGCAGATGGTCTACGCGCTGAAAGCGGCCGATGTCCGCGACGTGATGGTGAACGGCAAACCGGTGGTGCGCGACGGCCGGATTCTCACGCTGGATGAAGGGCAGATTCTGCGGAAAGCGGCGGAGTACGGGGAGCGGATCAAGAGCTCGCTGCATTAGGTAGCCGGATGGAGCCGGAGGCAACGGGTTGCGAATGCGGGCCGCGGGACCCGTGAGGAGCTGTACGACGGCGCGAGGTGAAGCGCGCCCTGCCGCCCGTATCCAATCCCACACGCCTCGCTTGGCATTTTCCCTCATTCTTCTTACCAATAAAGAGAGGGGAAAAGCATGGCCACGCTGGCCGGTTCGCGGGTTTCGGAGACGGTTTCTCCGTATGTGAAGATCGGCACGACGCCGGGCGCGATCGATCACAAACTGCTGGCCTCCGCGCTGCGGGAGAAGGTGCGGGGCGAAGTCCGTTTCGATAGCGGCTCGCGCGCGCTGTATTCGACCGATGGCTCCAACTACCGCCAGGTGCCGATCGGTGTGGTTGTGCCGCGCGACGAAGATGACGTCGTCCACGCGATGCGCATTTGCCGCGAATTCGGCGCGCCCGTGCTGAATCGCGGCGGCGGCACGTCGCTCGCCGGACAGTGCTGCAACACCGCGGTGGTGCTCGATTTCACCAAGTACATGCACCGCATTCTCGAACTGAACCCGGACCGGCGGTACGCCTGGGTGCAGCCCGGAATCATCAACGACAGCCTGCGCAACCCCGCCCGGAGGTACGGCCTGACCTTCGGCCCCGATCCCGCCACGCACAACCGCTGCACGATCGGCGGGATGATCGGCAACAACTCCTGCGGCGCGCACGCGTTGATGAACGGCAAGACCTCGGAGAACATTCTCGAGCTCGAAATCCTCACCTACGGCGGCCACATGATGCGGGTCGGCCGAACGACCGAGACGGAGCTGGACGAAATCGTCCGCGGCGGTGGTCCGCGGGGCGAAATTTACCGGCGTTTGCGGACCTTGCGCGATCGCTATGCGGCCGAGATTCGTGCGCGCTACCCGAAGATCCCGCGGCGCGTCTCCGGATATAACCTGGATAAACTGCTGCCCGAAGCAGGGTTTCAGGTGGCGCAAGCGCTGGTCGGGTCGGAATCGACGCTGGTGACGGTGCTGGCCGCCAAGACGCTGCTGATTCCGAACCCGGCGCACCGCACCATCGTGATGCTCGGGTATCCCAGCATCTTCGAAGCCGGCGAGCACCTGCTCGAGATCCTCGCGCACCAGCCGGTTGGGCTGGAGGCCCTCGATGACACCCTGATCGACGACATCAAGATTAAGGGCCTGCACGCGGAGGATATCTCGGCCTTGCCGGAGGGGGCTGGCTGGCTGCTGGTCGAATTCGGCGCCGATTCCAAGGAGGAAGCCGATTCCAGGGCGCAGGCGTTTATCGCCGATATGCGGCGCGCGCCCAAGCCGCCGTCCGACCGGCTGTACACCAACCCCGCCGAGCAGCACATGGTGTGGGAGGTGCGGGAATCCGCCCTGGGCGCGACGGCGCTCGTGCCCTGCCAGAAGGAGACCTGGGAGGGCTGGGAGGATTCCGCCGTTCCGCCCGCCAATGTTGGCGGCTACTTGCGCGACCTCAAGAAGCTGTACGACAAATACGGCTACCGCGGCGCGCTCTACGGGCACTTCGGCGATGGCTGCATCCACACGCGCATCGATTTCGGCTTGAAGAGCGCCGAGGGCGTGCGCCAGTTCCGGTCGTTTCTTTCGGAAGCCGTCGATACCGTGCTGGCCCACGGCGGGTCGCTTTCCGGCGAGCATGGCGACGGCCAATCGCGCGCCGAATTCCTGCCGCGCATGTTCGGCAGCCACATCATCGAGGCCTTCCACGAGTACAAGACGATCTGGGATCCGGCGTGGAAGATGAATCCCGGCAAGGTCGTCAAGCCGTATCGCGTGGATGAGAACCTGCGCTACGGCGCCAGTTATCATCGGGAGCAGCCGGCCACTTACTTTCACTATCCCTCCGATGGGAACAGTTTTGCCGGCGCCATGGAGCGCTGCGTGGGGGTCGGGAAGTGCCGCCGCATCGAGGGCGGCGTGATGTGCCCGAGCTACATGGCGACGCGCGAGGAGATGCACTCGACGCGTGGCCGCGCCCGCCTGCTGTGGGAAATGCTGCAGGGCGATCCGCTGCACGATGGCTGGAAGAGCGACGCGGTCTACGAGGCGCTGGACCTGTGCCTCTCCTGCAAGGGTTGCAAGGGCGAGTGCCCGGTGAACGTCGATATGGCCACTTACAAGGCCGAGTTTCTCGCGCATTACTACGCCGGCCGCCTGCGTCCGCGGCGCGCGTATGCCTCCGGGCTGATCTTCGAGTGGGCGCGGCTGGCTTCGCACGCGCCGCGCCTCGCGAACTTCGTGACGCACGCGCCGGGCCTGAGCCGTCTCGCGAAGTGGGCGGCCGGCTACGACCAGCGCCGCACGATTCCGCGGTTCGCCGAGGAGACCTTCAAGCACTGGTGGCGGCGGCGTCCGGTGCTCAACGACGGGTCGCCCCGCGTGCTCCTGTGGGCCGACACGTTCACCAACTATTTCCAGCCGGAAATCGCCAAGGCCGCGGTGGAGGCGCTGGAGGACGCGGGCTGCCAGGTCGAGGTGGCGGCGCAGGATCTCTGCTGCGGGCGGCCGCTCTACGATTACGGCATGCTGGAGCTCGCCCGCCGCAAGCTGCGGCAGATCCTGGAGGCGCTGCGGCCGCAAATCGAAGCCGGCCAGCCGGTGGTGGTGCTCGAACCAAGCTGCGCCACGGTCTTCCGCGACGAGATGCCGAACCTGCTCGGCAGCGATACGGACGCCGCACGCCTCAAGGATCAGGTCTTCCTGCTTTCCGAATTTCTCATGAAGAAAGTGCAGGATTACACGCCGCCGCGCCTGCACCGCAAGGTCTACGTGCACGGCCACTGCCATCACAAATCGGTGCTGGGAATGAGGGACGAGAACGATCTGCTGGACAAGCTCGGCGCCGACCGCCGCGAGATCGAATCCGGCTGCTGCGGGATGGCCGGGGCGTTCGGCTACGAAGCCGGCGAACACTATCAAGTCTCGATCGCGTGCGGCGAGCGCGCCCTGCTGCCGGCCGTCCGCGGCGCCGAGCCCGAAGCGGTCATCGTGAGCGATGGCTTCAGTTGCCGCGAGCAGATCGAGCAGCAGACCGGGCGGCGCGCGCTGCACCTCGCGCAGGTCGTGCAGATGGCGCTCGACCGGCGCGATGGCTTCCCCGAGCCGGGTGCATACCCGGAATGCGCCTACCCCGCCGCGCGGCCGGTACCCCGCGCGGGCGCCCGCTCGCTGCTGGCGGCCATTGCCGGGGGCGCTGTGGCCGCGGGCGCGGCGCTCTGGCTGCTCGCCGGGAGGCGCCGCTGATGCCGCGCGATGTGGAGCGAATCGAACGGCTGCAGGATGCCATGAAAGAGGCCGGTCTCGACGCGCTGGCCGTCGGCCTGCCGAGCAATGTGCTGCTGTTGACCGGTTACTTTCCGGTGACCGGCACGTCGTTCGCGATTCTGACGCGCGAGGGCGAGCTGACGCTGTTCGCGCCGGAGGATGAGCGCGAGCTCGCCGAATCGCGATCGAGCGATCGCACGATTTTTTACCAGCCGGATGGCCTCGATGCGCTGCGCCGGGAGATCCGCGCCGCCGTCCCGCTCGATGGCAAGGTGACCGGTTTCGAATGCGGCGAGACCTTCCAGCCGGCCTCCTACGTGGCCATGCACTTGTATCAAACCTCCGTCCCGGAGCTGCTGGAGGGAGCGGTGCTGCGTCCCGCATCCGCCCTGCTCGCGCGGGCGAAAAGCGTGGTTACGCCGATCGAACTCGACCGCCTGCGCCGCGCCTGCCGCATCGCGGAAGCGGCCTTCGAGCGCGGCGCCGCGCGCCTGGCGCCGGGCCTCAAGGAGACCGAAGCCGCCGAAGCCTTCCGCGCGCCGCTCGCGACCGTGGGCACGGGCTTCGAAGGCGTATGCCGCTCCGGCGGCCTGGTCTCCTGCATGTCCGGCCCGCACTCCGCCGAAGCCTGGGGCGCGTTCGCCCGCTCGCGCGCGCGGGAGATCGAGATCTCCGATTTCGCGCTGGTGCACTGCAACTCGCACGCGGATGGCTACTGGACCGACATCACCCGCACCTGGTGCATCTCGCCGGTGGGCGAACGCCAGTGCCGCATGTTCGAGGCCGTCTTCGCCGCGCGGCAGGCGGCGCTCGATGCGATCCGCCCCGGCGTCCGCGCGGCCGACGTGGACGCCGCCGCGCGCGGCGTCATGAGGGCGCGAGGATTCGGCGCCGAATTCAAGCATTCCACCGGACACGGCGTCGGCTTCGCGTCGACCGACCACCAGGCGCCGCCGCGGATCGCGGCCGGCTCCGCCGAGCGCCTGGAAGCCGGCATGGTGTTCAACATCGAGCCCGCGGCTTACGTCGACGGCTTCGGCGGCGTCCGCCATTGCGACATGGTCGCGGTGACGGAGACCGGCGCCGAGCTGCTGACGCCGTTCCAATGCCGCATCGAGGAGCTGACCCGATGAACAAGCCCCACATGCCCTATCCGCGCAAGACGCTGCCGCCGATGTCGCGCATCCGGCGCAATCTGAATTCCGCCCACCTGCCCGATCCGCGCCGGGAAGTGCGCCAGCAGTTGCTGGGCCTCGGCCTTCGCTCGCAGATCCCGCCCGGCGCGCGCATCGCGATTACCGCCGGCAGCCGCTCCATGGGCGGGTTCGTGGAGCTGCTCTCGGGCATCGTCGATGCCGTCAAGGAGGCCGGGGGCCAGCCGTTCATTCTTCCCTCGATGGGCAGCCACGGCGGCGCCGTGGCGGAAGGCCAGGCCGAAATCCTGCGTCTGCTCGGAGTCGCGGAGGAGACCGTGGGCGCGCCGATCCGCGCCACTATGGAAACCCAGACTCTCGGCCAGGCGAAGAACGGGGCCATCGCCCACCTCGACCAGCTCGCCGCCGAAGCCGACGGCGTGATCGTGCTGGCGAGGACGGCGATTCACCCCGAGTCGGCCGATAAGTTCGCCTCCGGCCTTCTCAAGATGTGCGTGGTCGGCCTCGGCAAACAGCACGGCGCGCAGGAGGCGCACAGCCACGGGTTGTGGGAGTCGGTCCGCCAAGTGGCGGCGATCACGGTGCCGCGGGCGAAAGTTCTGTTCGGCGTCGCTGTGGTCGAGAACGCGTTCCGGCAGCCTGTGGTCGTCGAAGTGGTTCCGGGCAATTACGACGCCTTCGTCAAGGCGGACGAGCGGCTGCTCGAGGTCGCCAAGGAGCACTCGGCAAAGTTACCGTTTCGGGAGATCGATCTGCTGATCGTCGATGAGATTGGCAAGACCGTTTCCGGGAGCGGCATGGATCTGAACGTCATCGGGCATTACCGCGCCACCGGAAAAAAGCAACGGGGCGAGCCGGAGATCGGCCGCATCGTGGCGCTGTCGCTCACGCCGGCATCGCTCGGCAACGCGTTGGGCATCGGCCTGGCGGATTTCACGACGCGCCGGCTGATGGATGCCTACGATCCCGCCGCCACCTACGTGAACCTGCTGACCGCGATGGAGCCCGGCAGCACGACGAATGAAGGCGGCCTGCCGCTGGCTCTCGATTCCGACCGCGAGGCCGCCGAGGTGGCGCTCTACAGCGCGCTCCCGCGCAAGGCGCCGCGCGTCTGCCGCATCCAGGATACGGCGCGGCTGAATGAAATGTGGGTCTCCGAGGCGCTCCTCAAAGAGCTGGATCGCGGCATCACCATCGCCGAACCGCTGCGCGAGCTGCCCTTCGACGCCGCGGGAAATCTCTGGTAGTCCAGGTTATTTTTACGCGACCCTTCTCGGCCCGAGGGCTTCCTTTTCCCGGGCCGCGCTCCGGCGCGACCGGATCGCCGCTCCGTGGGACCGCGCCCACGCCGCCGTGAATTCGGCTCCGTACAAAAAGATCAGCGACGAATAGTAGATCCACAACAGGAACAGCACGAGCGAGCCGGCCGCTCCGTATGAGCTTGCGGTGCCGCTCCGGCCGAGATAAATGCCGATCAGCGTCCGCCCGATGCTGAACAGAACCGCCGTCACGAACGCTCCCAGCCAAACTTCCTTCCATTGGACTTCGGCATCCGGCAGCACCTTGAAAATGGCGGCGAATAGCACCGTAACGACCGCGAGCGACGCGCCGAACCACATCGCCTGCCGCGCGAGGCCGGAAAATGCGCCGGGCAGAAACGCCTTGACGACATCGCCGAAAGCCGAAAGAGTGGCGGTCACTCCGACCGACGCCAGCAGCAGCAGCGCGACGCCCAGGATCATCGCCAGCGAGAGACCGCGCTGGACCAGAAAGCTGCGCACCTCTCCGGTCTTCGGGTCCCGGCGCACATGCCAGGCCCGGTCGAGCGCGGTCTGAAGCTGGGTGAGCGCGCCGGTAGCGCCGAAGATCACGGCCAATCCGCCGAACACCGTGCCCAGGATGCCGCTCGATGAGTTGCGGCCTGCGTGCCGGATCATATCGCCGACGAAAACGCCCGCGCCGCTCCCCACCACGTTTTGGATTTCTTCCTGGACCTGACGCCGCGCCGCATCGCGGCCGAGCACCAGGCCGGCGACGCTGATGACAATCAGCAGAATCGGCGCGAGAGAGAACGTCGCATAATAGGCCAGAGCGGCAGCCTGCGTCATGCAGTCGTCCGCCATGAACCTGCTGAACGCGCGTTTGATGATGCCCACTTCGGAGGGCATAAAAACCACCTGCCCGCTCCTGCGCGATGCACGTACAATTCCATGTACGGGAATAGCCTGTCTTGCTTCAAGCGTGAATCGATACGTTTGAGGTCTTTGAGCCGGCTACGCGGCGGCCTGCGATTTGCGTCGCGGCCGCCGCCGTGGCCGGCCACGGACCTGCCCTACCGCATGCTGGGCCAGTCGTATTGGAATTTGCCGACGGCGCGGCCGATCCTGTCCAGAGTGCCCACGGCGCACCGGCCGGCTTGCTGGTCATGCAGCAGCGGCACGAGCGCTTGCAGCGATTTCCGTACTGTCGCCTCGATGCGCTCGAGCTTCTTGCGATACGGTTCGGCCGTGGACGCCTCCGGCGCTGCCGGCTGGCGGAGGACTCCGACGGCCTCGGTCAGCCGGCCGGCGTTTTCCTCGATCAGCGCGATCGCCTCGCCGCGGAATTCAAGGGCGTTGTCCTTCACCGAGGGCGCGAGCGCGCGGAATTCCTCCGGCGTGATGCGGGTGAGCTGCGCCAGCGTGAAATAGGCCGGGCCGAGTTCGTTGAGATAGCGGATCAAACGATTCGCATGGCTCTTGCTCAAATGCGCGTGCTTTTCGCAGAACTCGTCCCAAGTCGGAGCGAAGCTCAGGAATTTCTTGTTGTCCCGAATATCGCGCAGGATGGCCGCATCCGCCGCCGAGCAGCGGCCCGCTACCAGGCCGAACGCGTGCCGCGCCCCGAGCATTCTGGCAACTTCGATCTCGTTCGAAGGTGGTTTCGTGATCTCGTTATTCATGCTTTCCTTCCGCCAGGTGGATCATGCATGATCCACTTGGATTTGTAAATCACACAATCCAAAGAGGGAATTGTGAGCAAGTGGATCATGATGATCCACCGGCCGCTCACAGCATCCCACGCGCACCCGTCGATTCCGCCTCTTTTCGGTTCGCCGCGCTCGCGCAAATCCTTCCGCCCGCGCACGATAGGCGCGGCAAAATATTTTTCGAAATCGTGTGAACGAAACGCCGCCGCGACCGGCTACGCCTGAACTGCTACGGCCTCAGGTCCGCCGCGATGCGGAAGCCGTAATCCGCATAGCGGAATTCAGGTGGAATGCTGCTGCGGGCCGCGCACCGCGCAATTTTGATATGGTGGCGCCACGCGCCGCCGCGCGAGGCCTTGCGCGCGCCGGTCTCCGGTCCGCGCGGGTTGTCCTCCGGCGAATCGCCGTAATATCGCGGGTCGTACCAGTCCGAGCACCATTCGTGCACGTTCTCGCACATCTCGAACAGGCCGTAGGCGTTGGGCGCCGATTGCCCCACCGGCTCCGGGCCGTTGTGCCACCGCTCGGCGTAGCCCTCGCGCGCCGTCACCGGCTCATCGCCCCACGGATACCGCTTCTGTTCGAGCCCGCCGCGCGCTGCGAATTCCCACTCCGCCTCGGTCGGCAGCCGAACCGGAAAGCCCCACTCGCGCGAGAGCCACGCGCAGAACTCGATGGCATCGAACCAGCTCACCGAAGTCACCGGCAGGCATGCCGGGGCCGCCGGCCTGCCGGCCCGGCGGAACGCGGCAAAATCGCGCTCCGTCACCTGATAGCGGCACAGCCGGAACGGCGCGACGCGCACGCGGTGCACGGGCCGCTCTTCATCGCGGCCGTCGGCCTGGCCCATGAGAAATTCGCCGCCGGGTATGACTACCAGATCGTCCGGGCTCATCTTCCAAAAGAGAAAACTGCAGCTTCCGCTCGTTGGCGTCCACGCGGTCCAGGATCACCCGCACGCGGCCGCCGATCGAGAACTCGCGGCGCGTGCGCTTGCCCACGATCTTGCGGACGTTCTCCTGATAAGTGTACTGGTCGCCGGGCAGCGTGTCGATGGGCACCAGCCCCTCGATGAACAGCTCCGCCAGCTCCACGAACAGCCCGTATTTGGCCGTGCTGATGATCAGCGCATCGAAGGTGTCGCCGATGCGCTCGGCCATGAACTTGACCTTCTTCCACTCGACCAGCTCGCGCTCCGCGTCCGCCGCGCGCCGCTCGGAAAACGAGCACTCCTCGGCAATCGCCTTGAGCTCCTGAGCGGGCATGGCCGCGATCGGCGCCTGCCCGCCGCGCCGCTCGATGGTCGCGCGCAGCAGCCGGTGCACGATCAGATCCGGATATCTTCGGATCGGCGAAGTGAAATGCGTGTACGTCTCCGCCGCCAGCGCGAAATGGCCCACGTTCTCGGTGCTGTACCTCGCCTGCTTGAGCGAGCGCAGCATGAGGTAGCTCAGAATCCGCTCCTCCGGCTTGCCCTCGATTTTCCCCACCAGCTTCTGGTACATCCGCGAAGTGAGCTTCAGGCCGGCCTCCGGCAGCTCGATCTCCCGCCGCCGTTTGCCGCCGTCGCGATGGCGGTCGGTGATGCCGAACCGCTTCACCGGAATCGCCCCGACGCCGAGCGAATAGCCGAAGTGCGCCGCCAGCTCCTCGAATTCCATGACGCGCTTGGGATCGGGCTTCTCGTGGATGCGGTAGATCGACTCCTCGACCGCGCGCTCCAGGTGCGCCGCCACGGCCTCATTCGCGGCCAGCATGAACTCCTCGATGATGCGGTGCGCGATGTTGCGCGGCGCGCGCGTGACGCCCGTCATGGCGCCCCATTCGTCGAATTCGATCAGCGGCTCCGGCAGGTCGAAGTCGATCGAGCCGCGCCTGACGCGCTTGCGGTTCAGCACCAGCGCCAGCTCCCGCATCAACTCGAAATCCTCGACCAGCGGCCGGTAGCGCTCGCGCAGCCCGGCGTCGCCTTCGAGCAGCAGATGGACGTTGGTGTACGTCATCCGCTCCATGCTGCGAATGACGCCGCAGGCGAATTCCTGCGCCACGATCTCGCCCTGGTGATCGATTTCGAGCAGCGCCGAAAGCACCAGGCGGTCGACCTGCGGGTTGAGCGAGCAGATGTTGGTCGAAAGCTCGAACGGCAGCATGGGCACGGCGCGGTCCGGGAAGTAGACGCTGGTGCCGCGCATTCGCGCCTCGGCGTCGATCGGCGTCGCGGGCCGCACGTAGTGGCTCACGTCCGCGATGTGCACATCGAGCGCGTAGTTGCCGTTGGCGAGCCGCGCCACCCGCACGGCATCGTCGAAGTCGCGCGCCGTCTCGCCGTCGATGGTCACCACCGGCATGCCGCGGAAATCGCGGCGCCCTTCGAGCTCGCGGCTCGAGATCACCAGCGGAATCGCCTCGGCCTGCTCCACCACCTCCGGCGGGAAGCGGTGCGGCAGGTGGTGTTTGCGGATGACGATTTCGACATCCACGCCGAAATCGTCCGGCCGTCCCAGGATCTCGACCACCCGTCCGACCGGCGATTCGCCGCGTTCCGGATATTCCAGCAGCTCGACATTCACCACCATGCCGTGCAGGTCCTCGACCGATTCCACCTCCACGGTGCGCGCGCCGATGCGGTCCACCGGCTCGGTCCTGGGCGGCAGCTCCATGCCCTCGGGAATCTCGATCCACTGCTGAATGCGCTCGTCATGCGGCACCACGTACGTCCCGCGCCGCCCGATGCGGAATTCCCCCACCACCGTGGGATGCGCGCGTTTCAGCACCTTGACGATTTCGCCGTCTGCCCGCCCGTCGCTTTCGATGCGCGCGATCCGCGCCACCACGCGATCGCCATGCATGGCCTTGGCCGCGGAGTCCGGCGGGATGAAGAGGTCGCCCTGGATGCCTTCCACCGGCCGGTCCGCCACCACGAAGCCGTAGCCCTCGCGGTGCATCTCGAGCCGCCCCACCGCGAACTCGCGGCTGCGCGCGGTGACCGCATAATGGCCGGGCCGCACCTCGATCAGGTCGCCGCGCGCGGCGAGGCGCGCCAGCGCGGTTTCGAGCTCCTGGCGCCGCTCGCCTTTGGCGCCCAGCTCCCGCACGAGCTGCTTGAAGTTGCCGCGCGCATGCGGCAGCCGGGACAGGTGTTCGAGCAGGCTCGCGTCCGTCACACCCCAATTTTACGATCAACGGTGCGCGCCCGCCGCGCGTCATCTCATCAGCCACAGCCATGCGAAGCTTTCTCGTGCTCCTGCCCGCCATTGCGCTCGCAGCCGGGCCGCGCTACGCCCGCCTCGCCGAATCCGAGGGCGCGGTCGAGGTCCAACTTGCCGCCTCCTCCCCCTGGATGGCCGCCGAACGCAACCTGCCGCTGCCCGAATCCGCGTGGCTGCGGACCGGCGCCGCCGCGCGCGCCGAAGTCGAGTTGGACGATGGCGCCGTCCTGTACCTCGGGCCGAAAACGCAGCTCGGCCTCGCCGACCAAGCGCGCCTCGCCACCGGGCAGCGGGTCACGCTGCTTTCGCTCGAAAGCGGCGTAGCCATTCTCGATGGCGCGCCCGCGAGCCGCGATTCGCTCGCCGTGGCCGTACCCGGTGTGCAGGTGACGCTCTCCGCGGCCGCCCGCGTGCGCGCCGAAGCCGCCGGCCCGTGGAGCCGCGTCGCCGTGCTCGCGGGCGAAGTCCGGTTCTCCTCGCCCGGCGCCGAACTCGCCCTCCGGGCCGGCCAGTTCGCGCGCGTGGAACCCGCCAACCCAGCCCGCTTCTTCCTCGATCGCGAGATTCCGCCGGACGATCTCGACCAATGGGCGGATGAACGGGCCAAGGCTCGCGCCGCCTCCGCCGATCGCGTCTTGCATGATGCCGGCCGGGCCGCGGCATCGCTGCCGCCGTACGGCCTCGCCGATCTGGACGCCGCGGGACGTTGGGTGCAAACGCCCGCTCTCGGTCCGGTCTGGCGGCCGAATGTCGAGGACTCCTGGGCGCCGTTCCGGGCCGGCCGCTGGCTATGGCACGAGACGCTCGGCTTCACCTGGGTTTCTGCCGATCCCTGGGGCTGGCTGCCCTACCACTATGGCCGCTGGACGCGCATGAGAGATCTCGGCTGGGTCTGGGCGCCCTCGCACAACGGCATCTTCAAGCCCGGCGACGTCTACTGGTTGCAGAGCAAGGAGGACGGGTACATCGGCTGGGGACCGCTGGCCCCCGGCGAGCAGTGGCCCGCGCCGGACCCGAGCATCCTGCCGCGGGAATTCCTGCACGCCAATACCACCTACGCCGGGTTCGCCGCCGGCGCCACGACGATCGACCCCGCCGGGTTCGCGCGCCCCAAAGACCCGCTCGCTCGAACGGTGTTCGAGGCCGCGCCGCCCTCTCCGCCGTTCCTCGCGAGCACTCTCGAAGCCGTGCGCCCGCTGGTAATTTCTCCCGGCGCCCGCATCGATCCGCTCGTGCCGGGAACCACGTTCGACACCGCCGCCATCACGCCGCTGCCCGCGCGCCCGCCGGTGGTGGTCGTCACCCAGCCCGCGCCGGCGCCGGCGCCGCCGCCGGAGCCGGAACCCGTCGCGGTGCCGGTTGCCGTCCCGGTGTTCTGGCCGGTGATCGTGGGCCAGCCGGCGCCGCCGGGGATCAGCGGCACTCCGCGCCAAACCAAGCCCTCAGTTCCCACTCAGACGAACCAGCACCCGCCTGGTGGACGCGGCCTCCTCCCGCCGCCGCCCGGCAAGCGCTTCCACAACGCCCTCGAAAGCGGCCTCTATTCGCTGGTCGTCGACGATCTCCAGACCGGCCGCTACGCCAAATCGCTCGAAGAACTGGACGGATGGACGCAGCGCATCCGCGAAACCGAGCTGGCATTCACGCGGCTTTACTTCTACATGCTGGCGTACAACGGCCTCGGCCAGCCGGATAAAGTTCTGGAAGCCGCCGCGGCCCTGTTCGCCCTTCATCGCCCCGCCGATGACGACCTGCAGGCGCTCTCCGTCGGATACCTGGCCCTGACCAACTTCACGCAGCTGCCGCACCCGGCGCGCGGTCAGGTGCAGACGGCCAAGGCCGCCGCGCGCGACCTGCTCGATCGCCTGCCCGCCGCTTCCGCCCACCGCCCCGCCGCCATTTCCGCCGCCGACTGGTCGAAAGCCCGCGAGAGCCTGGATGCCCTCGCGCGCCAGGTGCTCAACCGCTGAGCGGGGGGCTCAGCCCTTCACGTACGCCAGCTTCGCGGCAATCTTGCCGCCGCGCACGGTGAACACGTCGACGCCCCTGAGATGCCAGGGCTGGCCGTCGCGCATCTTCCGGTACACCCACCGCACGACGGCCCGATCGCCGCTCACGATGGTTTCCTCGGCATCGAAATGCGCATCCGGGTTCCGCGCGAACCACGCGCGCCAGAACTCCGCCACCGCCGCCTTTCCCTCGATCCGCCGCCCGTCCGGCGCCGGGGACGTGTCCTCGAAGACGGTATCTTCGGTCAGCATGTCCGCCACGGCGGCTGCATCGTGGCGATTGAAGGCGTCGTTGAAGCGATCGACCGCCGCGCGGGTTGCGAGCCCGGTGTTGGTCTCCTGGAAAGCCATGGCCTGTCTCCTTTGCGGAGCCGATGGGGCGGGGAAGAACCAGGCTGCGGCGATCGCCGCAACCAGAATGGAGTGATTCGCCAGCGTTCGGAGCATACGTCCCTCCGGGTCGCTCAAATTATATCCGCGGGCGTCAGGTGCGATATATTCGGGAATTCCTATGCGAATCCCCGTTCTCGCTCTGCTCCTGACCGCCGGCGCGGCCGCGCAAGCGCCGCGCGCGCTGCCGCCCGTCCCCGCACCTCTGGACCTGCCCAAGCCCGGACCGGCCAGCGAGGGTCCCTACGCGCCGCAGCCGATCCTGCCGGGCGGCATCGTCATTCCGCTGTTTCCCCCTGGCTCGCCCTACCTCAACCAGCAGCGCGTTCGCGAGCCCGAGGTCTATAACCTCAGCCAGACCGTCCCCGGCCGCATCAACAGCATCGTCAACATCCACAACCCGTCCATCGAAGTCCACTTCGCCGACCGCGGCATCAACACCGGCGCGGCCATCATTCTCGCCGCGGGCGGCGGCCACAACACCCTCAACGTCGGCGGCGAGGCGGCCGATTTCGTGCCGTTCTTCTACAATTACGGCGTCAACACCGTGATTTTGCGCAACCGCCTCCGCCGCGACGGCTACAATCCGCAAACCGACGAGGTTTACGATGCCCTCCAGGCCATCTGCATGGTGCGCGCCTACGCCGAGCAGTGGCACATCGACCCGCACAAGATCGGCATCATGGGCTTCTCGGCCGGCGCCGAGCTGGCTGCCGCGGCGGCGGTCCTCTACCCCGATTTCGACAAGAAGAACAGTGACCCCGCCGATCCGCTCGCCGGCATCACGTCGCGCCCCGATTTCGCCGGTCTCGTCTACCCCGGCCCCTCGCCTTTCGCCCGCAACCGCACGGCCCCGCCGATCCCGCAGGATGTGCCGCCCGCGTTCGTCGTTTGCGGCGGCACCGGCGACCGTGTCCACGCCATCTGGGCGATGGAGTTCACCAGCGCCATGCTCGCCGCGAGCGTTCCCAATATCGAGCTGCACATCTACGGCAACGGCCGCCACCCCGGCGATCCGCTGCCGGACGGCAGCCGCATGTCCGGCGGCCTCACCGACCGCAACAACATCCCGTACGGGACGTGGCAGTTCCGCTTCATCGATTGGTTCCGCGATCTCGGCTTCCTCCAGAAGCCCGGCATCGAAACCAAAGCCGCCCGCGACGTCGCGGCCTACGCCGCGCAGCCGCACAAATAGGACCGGCCTCCGGCATATCCCCGAGTGCGCGCGGCTCGCGCAATCGTTATACTGGCCCAACGTCCCCTGGGGGTGAGGAATGACGATCCGCGTGTGCGCGCTCCTGCTGTGCGCGCTTTTCTGTCTGACCGCGGCTGATGCCAACGTCAGCGACGAGTTTTACAGCGCCATCCGCCGTGACGATTTCGCCGCCGTCGAAAAGCTTCTCGCATCCGGCGCGAGCGTCAATACCAAAGATGCCCGCGGCAACACGCCGCTGATGTACGCCGCCGCCGCCGGCAGCACCGCGATGATGCGCCGCCTGATCGATGCCGGAGCCGACGTCAACGCCCGCAACAGCTTCGACGCCACCGCGCTGCACTGGTGCAGCAACAGCCTGGAGCGCGTTCGCCTGCTCGCCGACCACGGCGCGGATGTCAACGCGCGCTCCCGCCAGGGGCGTACGCCGCTCCTGCTCGCCTGCGACCATGCCGGCGGCCTCGAAATCGTCAAGCTGCTGCTCTCGAAAGGCGCATCGCTCAAGGACGCCTCGACGCCGGCAGGCGGGCCGCCCCCGCCCGGCGGCTCAGCCGCCAATGACGCTCTTCCCTCCGGCGGTCCCGTTGTGGCGGTGGCAGCCGCTGCGAGCGCCAATGACACGGCGCTCGTCAAGTTCCTCCTCGAAACCGGAGGACCGGAAATGCTGGAGGGGCCCGCCGGTCCCATGGCCCTCATGTCAGCGGCGGCGTTCGGCAACACCGAGTTGGTCCGTCTGCTGCTGTCCAAGGGCGTGCCGGTCAATGCGCAGTCGCCGTCCGAGACGGAGCGCGTGAAGAACGGCCCGATTGCTTTGGGCAACTTCACCGCCCTGATCCTCTCCGTGGCCGCCGGCAATCCCGCGACCGTCCGCGTGCTGCTCGATGCCGGCGCGGACGTGAACGCGCGCGATGTGCGCGGCATGACGCCCCTCATGCTGGCGGTCGCCACGGACCACCCCAATCGCGATGTGATCCGGCTGCTCCTCGCCCGTAAGCCCGATACGGCCGTGAAGTCCAAGGCCGGCGAGACGGCGCTCGACTGGGCGCTCAAATTCCGCGATTCCGCGATCATCTCGCAATTGCGCGCCGCGATGCCCGGCGCCGCCGCCGCCGATCCCGCGCCCAAAGCCATGCCGCCTCGCGCCGCCGCGCCTGATCTGCGCACCGCGCTCCAGCGCACGATCCCTCTCGTGCAGAAAGCCGGCGTGACAACGTTCCGCGAAGGCGGCTGCATCAGTTGCCATGGCGGCAATATCGTTACCGCCGCCGTGGCCGCAGCGCGCGCCAGGGGCTTCGCGATCGACGAGGCCGCGCATCGCGAGAACATCCGCGCCACACGGCTGCAGTTCCTCGCCTCGGCCGAATCCCTGCTGGAGCGGACCGATACTCCCGATGCCCAGATCCCGGCTTTCACCCTCTACGCTCTGGCCCAGGCGGACGCGCCGCCGGACCGCGTGACCGATGCCCTGGTCCACAACCTGGCCGCCCTGCAACTGGCCGACGGCAGTTGGTTCTGGCAGGGTGTCCTGCGCCCGCCCACCAGCGACAGCCCGTTCTCCATTACCGCCCTGGCGATCTACGCTTTCCGCCACTACGCCCCGCCCGCCCGCAAGGCGGAGTTCGACGAGCGCATCGCCCGCGCCGCGCACGTGCTCGAAACGGCCGAGCCCGTGACCACCGAAGACCACGTCATGCGGTTGCTCGGCCTGAAATGGGCCGGCGCGAACCAGGCGCGCGTGGACAGGTTGGCGAAGGCTCTCGCGGCCCTGCAGCGGCCGGATGGAGGATGGGGCCAGACGCCGCGGCAGCCCACCGATGCCTACGCCACCGGAACGGCCCTGAATGCGCTTTACCAGTGCGGGATGCCGCCGGATTCGCCCGTATACCGCCGCGGCGTGGCCTTCCTGCTTTCTACCCAGGCGCCGGATGGCTCCTGGCACGTCGCGAGCCGCGCGCCCAAGTTCCAACCCTATTTCGAGGGCGGCTTCCCTTACGGCCACGACCAGTGGATTTCGCAATGGGGGACCGGCTGGGCCGCCGTCGCGCTGGCACATGCTCTGCCGCAGCAGAGGGCGGCGCTGTAGGGCCTGCCATGGCCGGCGCCGATCAGCGAGTCCGTCGTGCCCGGATTTCAGCGGCAAGCGCGATTGCCTCACCCTCGCCCGCGTCGAGATACTGAAGCCGGAGGCCGCTCTTAGGGGTTCGGACTTCCGCCCACGCGGGCGCGTTAGCGGCCCAGTCCTGGACCAGTTTCGGCGCAACCGGGTGCATCAGTTCCGCCAGGACGGCAGGTGGGACCAGAACGCGCCCATAGAGTTGACTGAGGAGTTCGATCTGCCCGATCAGCACGAGGTAGTTGATCGGCGACGTATCGGCAACGACAACGATCGGACTCAGCGGCGAGCCTCTCTGTCCCTGGCTTCGCGGAGCGTTTCGCGATCGTGTTCGAAATCAGCCGCCGTGAAGTCGTACACGTCATGCGCCTTCAAAAACGCATCTACCTGCATGCGCGTCGCGAAACCGAGCAGTCTGCGGAGCTGCGCTGCGCTAAGAGCCTGGGAGCGGTACGCTTCGAGCGCGAGGCTCTCCAGCGCCGCTCGAGGCAGGTCCTTCCACGTTGCGTTAAGCTCCTGCACGATATCTTCGGGCAATTCCAATGTAATCCGCATGGCAGCGCCTTCAACTCATTATCCCAATGACTGCGCGTCACAGCAAAGCCGCCGCCACGGCCGCCTGTCCCAGCGCGATCCCGCCGTCATTCGGCGGGACGCGCGCGTGCAGGTATACCTCGAACCCGTCCTCCCGCAGCGCGGTGGTAAGCTGCTCCGTCAGCCGCACGTTCTGAAACGTCCCGCCGCTCAGGCACACGCGCGCGATCCCGGTCTCCTCGCGCAGCAGCCGGCAGATCTCTTCCGCCGCGTCCGAGATCGTGTTGTGGAACCGCGCCGCGATGGTTCCGCAATCCTCGCCGGCCCGAACCGCGCACGCGATCATCGCGATCGTGGGCCGGAAATCCACTTCCCAGCCGTCGCCCACGCGCGGAGTTGCGAAGTCGTACCGCCCGGTCTCGCAGGGATGCGCCACCGCTTCGAGCTCGATCGCCGCCTGCCCCTCGAACGTGACCTCGCGCCGCAGCCCGAGGATGGCCGCCACCGCGTCGAACAGGCGCCCGCAGGACGACGTATCGACCGTGTTCACGCGCCGCGCGATCATCTGGCGCACCACCCGCACTCGCGCTTCCGGCACGCCGCGCAGCAGATCGTCGAAGCCTTCGCCGAACGTATCGATCAGGTAGGCCAGCGCCGCGCGCCACGGCTCCCGCACCGCCGCGTCGCCGCCCGCCAGCGGCACGTAGCGGAAACGCGCGCGCCGCGCGAAGCCGCCGTAGCCCGCCGCCAGAAACTCGCCGCCCCAGATCTGCCCGTCCGTGCCGTACCCCGTACCGTCAAACGCCACCCCGATGGCGTCGCCCTCCAGCCCGTTCTCCGCCATGCAGGCCGCGATGTGCGCATGGTGGTGCTGCACTCCGATCTTCGGCAGTCCCTCGATGGCCTGCGCGAATTTCGTGCTCAGATAGCCGGGGTGCAGGTCGTACGCCACGGCTCGCGGCGCGACGCGAAACAGCTTCTTCAAGTTCGCCAGGGTCTCCTCGAAGAACGCCAGCGTCTCATAGTTCTCCAGGTCGCCGATGTGCTGGCTCAGAATCGCGTGCCGCCCTTTGGTGAGGCAGAAGGCGTTCTTCAATTCACCGCCCACCGCCAGCAACTCGGGCATCTCGCGCCCCAGTTCGATGGTGCGCGGCGCATAGCCGCGCGACCGCCGCAGCACGCGCGGTGCGCCCGCGATGTGCCGCACCACCGAATCGTCGGTGCGCATGAAGATCTCGCGGTCGTGGGCCAGGAACCAGTCGGCCACGCCGGAGAGCCGCTCGCGCGCCTCCTCATTGCGCGTCACAATCGGTTCCTCGCTCCGGTTGCCACTGGTCATGACCAGCGCGTCGAATGGCGCGTCCTGAAACAGCAGGTGGTGCAGCGGCGTGTAGGGCAGCATGATGCCGAGCGTCCGGCTTCCCGGCGCGGCCTCCCCGGGAATCTGGCACTCCGGCCGGCGCCGCAGAATCACGATCGGGCGCTCCGGGGATTCGAGCGTCCGCCGTTCCGCCGCGCTCACGATGCAGAGGCGTGCCGCCGCCTCCGCATCCCGGCACATCAGGGCGAACGGCTTCTCGCTGCGCCGCTTCCGTCCCCGCAGCCGCTCGATGGCTTCCCGGTTCCGCGCATCGCAGGCCAGGTGAAATCCGCCCAGCCCCTTGATCGCCAGAATCTCGCCCCGCGCCAGCCGCTCGACGGCCTCCGCAACCGTCGCCGAAAGCGCCGGGCCACACACCGGACAGGCATTCGGCTGCGCATGGAAGCGCCGGTCCGCGGGATTTTCGTATTCCGCCCGGCACGCCGCGCACATGCGGAACTTCGCCATGGTCGTGTTCGGCCGGTCGTAGGGAATGTCTTCGACGATCGAGTACCGCGGCCCGCAGTGGGTGCAGTTG
>Ga0209062_1002657_pt1 | contig 23026 bp, 19 predicted proteins | sample Coa_R2_2_FD_187158 | JGI IMG/M metagenome (GOLD analysis project Ga0209062, IMG submission 187158) | Surface soil microbial communities from Centralia Pennsylvania, which are recovering from an underground coalmine fire - Coalmine... | ecosystem: Environmental > Terrestrial > Soil > Unclassified... | reverse complement strand
AACTCGCTCTTCGTGGGCAACCCGCGCGGCGGAAGAACCGCGGCGATTCTGGCCAGCCTGGCCTCGACCTGCCGCCGCCACCAGGTGGATCCGCAGCTTTACTTCACGCAACTGCTCCTGAACCTGCCGCCGCTGTTGCGCCAACTGCCGCACACGAAATTACGCGAACCGCATGGCCCTCTCGACGCCTGGCTCCCCGACCAGTGGAAACGGGCGCAAGCTGCCCGATCCACCGCTCTGGGAATCCCCGCTCCTCCCACCATGCCTTAGCACCTGCACTTCACGTACCGCTCACGTCTCGCGGGCTGGTAGCGTCGCCTCGCTTGATCGCTTCGCGAACCTTGGAAGCAAGTGGCTCTGGCACTGGTTGTAATGGAGTTCCCTTTGGGTCCAAAACAAACACTTGATGTTTTTCGTCCATGCCGTAGTACTCGGTCCCAGTCACACCTGCCATCAAAGTTGCCACGATTGCCATCGGTTCCTCCAATTCTCGATTTCTCAATTTATTTTGGGCTTCACCTCGACTGGCGCGGTGTGCTTAGAGCTAAACATCAGGGCGTCTTCTTAGTCTCGGCGCTCGTCCGTAGCCGATCCAGCGCAGAAAACGTTATTGTGACCGTCTGATGACGAAGTCCAGTTTCCAGTGATTCCCTGAGGGTCGGCCATCGTTTACGTCAGTGAATAACAAATGAGAGCCGTAAACTTGCCTAAAGTTAGGAACAGGCTTGTGTAAGTAAGGCAGGATGTCTGCGCATTCAGTCTGCTGGCGAGCTGGCTCTGGCGGCAGAGCGTCCGGGTCTGTATCTGGGATGTTCTCCGAAGGAAAGCCAAGATAGGGCCTGCCTGTTGCCCAGCACTCTGCTTGATATTGCACGCCATCTCGTACAAAGGTGTAGCCTTTATCTGCGTCATAGGACTGCAGAACCCATTGACCTTGGGCGCTGGTACCGTCTCCATCAGATTCGAGTGGCACTTGCTCGTTTGGCAGGGCTTTTAGTTCAGAGTGGTCAGCGACAAGTAAGCGTTTTGCGTCATTGACTGGGATTGCGAAATTTAGATTTTCGCCACCCTTGAGATACATCGTCGTGATTCCAATCACTTCGCCTGCCATGTTGAACAATGGGCCGCCACTGCTCCCGGGAGAGATCGGCGCGGTGATCTGCAAGAGCTTGTAGTCGTGTTTCTCATTGCTTCTGATTCCGCTCAAGATGCCGTTCGAAACCGTAAGTTCCAAGCCAAGTGGATTGCCGATGGCAACGACTTCATCGCCGACCTGAATTTGCTCCGAGTTGCCGAGCGTCAATGATGGGAAGGCTTTACCGTGAATCTTGATAATCGCCAGATCGCGGACCTTATCGATGGCAAGTGCCCCGTCGACGGGCAACATTGTTCCATCAGCGAATTTAACTGCAGCGACGTTGCCCGTCGCGATGACGTGGTAGTTTGTCGCAATCGCGCCGTCCGATCCCACAAGAAAGCCAGTGCCCCGAGCTATAGGTTTATCGTCGTGAGCCATAACAATTGTCACGATTGCCCCGCTTGCGGATTTAGCAATCGTGGGGATGTCCTTCTTAGGCGAAAAGGATTGTGCGAAAGCGATAATAGGAACGAGAACGAAAGTCGACAGGAGCGCGATTACAGAGTGCCTGGTCATCCTAATCTCGGTATGATTATTTAGGCTGCGGCGCATCCGCGCGTGCAGCGGCCGGTTCCGGTGCGTCAGGGCAAGAATGGGATGAACCATCTGGCCCCGGCAACACCATATCAGGGAAAGACATGCATCCCCACTTGGTTAGCTTTGCGAAGCGCTCGCCATAGTAGGACTGCTCCCAAGGCCTGCTTCGATGGTTATCCGAATTGTACTGGTTAAGAAGAGCCGCAAACGCTCTTTCGACTTCGGCCTTAGATTTTGCAAGAGTGCATCTTTCAGCTTGTGGGTTAACAGAACAAAAGGCTTTTGTGTACGCCAGAACGTCGCCGCACACTCTTGGTTGCCCGTTGGAATCCGTGATGGTTCCCTTTGGATTTTGGCGGCAATAAATGAAGTCCACCGTGTCCTTGGCCTCTTGCATGCCCTTTTGCTCAGCAAGAAATGCCTTCACGGCTTCAGGCGAGAGACCTGTCGGCGCGGCAGTAGCGACCGGTTGCGGCTGCGCCGCATGCTTCTTTGGACTGAGGATTTCTGCGAGTGTAGGCGGCGTTTGCTCGGTCTTGCAGACTACATGGTCTCCCACGTCCTTGTCGCACGTCGTTGTCGTACTGGCCTGCTGGCCGAATGTCGGACATGCAGTCAGGAATACCGCCACAGCTAGCATCGTCCACTTCATCATCGATAGGTCAACAGGGTTCGTTCGGTTCATCGGCTAGATTCCTCGCGGGCTCGCTCCTTTCAAGGATGCTGTAACTAAAAAGGGTAGGCAACGGCACGTGCCGTAAGAGAACACAATCCATTGGACATTTTGTCAGAGGTGGGAATTGCAGGTTGCGAACAGCCATTCAGATTGTTTTGATAGCCTCTAGGGCGCGTTCGAGCTGGCCATCAGCGCCTGCTGCTAGCACTTCGGGCGAGTTTTCGACACTCACATGAGGCTCAACTCCCTTGCCCTCGATGCAATCGCCCTGCCAGGTGTACCAGCCAGCGACCGGCATACGGAGGACGTAACCGCCAGCGAGCTTGAAATTCGCGCCTCCAAGAACCTCGCCTGCTGTTTTCATGCCCACGAGCGTAGCAAGACGATTTTGCTTGGCGAAGCTGGCGACCATCTCCGCTGCGCTGTGCGTATGCTCATTGATGAGAATAATGATGCGCCCATGAAATGGCTGAGGACCAAGGCCCTCGGTAACGAGGGTCATTGAGCGGTCGCGCTGGAAGACTTTGAAGCGGATCGCCATCATGAGCAATTCCGCCTTGGTCGCGGGAATCTTGTCGATGCGCGTCAGGCTTTCCTTGCGATAGCCATTCCGCAAACGTCGACGGGTCAAGCTATAGCCAATTTCCATCTTGCCGGGGCACAGATAGCTCATGAGCCGGAGAGAGCCTAAGCCTCCGCCGATGTTCCCCCGAAGGTCGAGGACGAGGCGCTGGATGCCGCGAACTTTCAACTCGCGGATCGCATCGTCGAGGCCTTTCGCAAAGCTCTGACCTACCGCGCCTGGGAAGGTCGCAACTCGGATGTAGCCGATATCGGGGGCGAGAAACTTATGGGATAGGCTCCGAGGCTCAATCATCGGCGGGCGGTCTTTGGCAGCACGATTTGGCACACCAATGGCGACTTCCCGCTTACTGCCGTTGAAACCGCCGATTTCCACACGATGGTTACCGCCAATACGGAAGTTTGCGGATTTCGGGGGAATGATTGGTTGCGAATCGATGGAGAGGAGCAATTCTCCAGGGTGGATGCCAGCTTGAAAGGCAACGCCATCTTCAATAACGTCAACAAACATCCACCGTTTGCCATGGGGACTGTCGACTGCCCGCAAGGTGGCGTTTATCGAGTAAGGTGCCGGAATGCTATCGCGCCGCTGATGGAAGAAAGCGGTGTGACTGCTACCTAGTTCTCTCAGGAGCTCGCTGACTGCGGTTTCAAAAGTCGTGGTGTCCATATTCAAGAGACGCGGGGTGCGTTCGTCAACGAGAGCCAGCCACGGCTTGTAATCCTGATTCGGGTTGCTCACGTTAATGTGGCGCTCGGGAACGAGCTTCTTGATGGAAGTGATGAGCTTCGTTCGCTCCTTCGGTGCAGGAGTCTGCTGCGATGTGTTCGGTGTAGTTGACATTGGCCCATTCCCCTCAGTTCTTCGTGGTTGATCCGGTGATAGTGACAGGTTGGTCGCCTGCCCCTTCCAGCTTGAAACTAGCCCAATAGTACGGAACGGCCTGTGTGCCGTAGGTCTTGAGCATGTCCTTCTTTGCGGCGGTCAAGGCGGAAGCGACTGTGTTGCTCGCGGCCAAATGAACGTAGAAGCGCTTCATGAGATAGAGTGCGGTCGTGTCTTCGATACTCCAGAGCGTGGAAACCACGGTCTTTGCGCCGGCTAGTTGAAATGCGAGCGAAAGATTTGCGATGCCTTCTTCCCCTTGGAGACGGCCGACCGCAGTGTCGCAAGCGGACAAGACAATGAGATCGGCGTTTGTGTGCAAATGTACGATGTCGCTTGCCTCTAAGACGCCGTCGTCCCCCGAAGTTGAATCACTCAGAAGTATGAGGGCTGCACGTTCAGGGTGTTTTTCGTTAGCTACGCCGTGCACAGCCAAATGAATGATCGAGTGCTGCTCTAAGCCCGAGTGTTCAAAGGCAAACTTTGTCGCGCTTGAGCCGAGCAGGACAGTATCACTGTCACTGGGGAAGGCGGCTTGGGCTGCGAGAACCTCTTCTTTGGAAGCTGGCAAATTCACTAAGGGGCTGCTGATGTACCCACGGAGAGTCGCCAATTTGGTGAGCTCCGCATTTTGTTCGTAAGGGATTCCTCCAATTCCAAGAAGAGCGTGCTGCACGGGGTGGTGCTGAGCGGAATTAAGCAAATATAGAGAAGTCGCGGATGCGGCATACGTTACTGTGTGCGAAGAAACCAAATAGTGTCCGGCGCTATCAACGAGCGCATCGAAGGGGAGGAGATGTAACCGACCGTCCGGCACAATTGTGAGCCGCTCTTTCTTAGAAACCTCCGGGATTTCTTTCAAGAGAGCCGCGTAGAGTTCCGCTCCCTGCGCCTTGGACGCCCTTTTCGTCTTTAGTGTTTTCAGATAGGCGATGACTGAGGTTTCGATGCTCTCTCGATCCGCAAGCTTCACGATGCGCGCAGAATCGCGACTAATGGCTATGCAGTAGGAATGCGGTTGAGCCATGACGTACTCAAGCACAAGTTGGTTCGTGGGGAGAATATCTCGTACGCGTTCCAGCGGCATGGTTTGCCAGGGCTGGGATTTCCAGGTGCCCGATGCGGGAGTGATCCATCGTGCTTCCTCTGCGAGAAAAATCTTGTCTCGAATCTGGCGCATTTGCTCAGCCGATTTCGCCTTTGCCAATTCCAGATTCAGGCGGCTGATCTGCTTCTCGATTTCCAACTCTTCCTTGGATTCGGGTGGTTTTCCACTCATCAAGAGTTCTGTCGTGACGCGACCCCGCGCGTGCTCAACAACTGAGAAGGCCTTGGCGGGGTCATTCAAGTGGTCTGCAACCAAAGCAAAGTGGTCAACGTAAACTGAGCTCATGGCGTTGACCAGACCGATTTTGCCCGCTGCAGACCTGACGTTTCCGATCATGGCGTCCAGGACATCAGACGCGCGGTCATAGGTTTGGCTTGCCTCACTGTACTCTCCTTGGCTCGCTTGCAACTGAGCGAGCGATTGCAGGCGCAAGGGAAGCAAATAGAGGTCCGCGCTATTCTGTGTGGAATCGGCTGCGGCTTGGGCCAGTGACTCCGCTTTCGGCAGATCGCCCCTCTTGCGGTAAATGTCCGCCAAATAGAATTGGGCGTCGGCCAGTAAGCGTGGGAAGTTTCCTTTTTGGGCTAGCTCAATTGCCGCATCGAAGTCGGCAATCGCTTTGGCGTCATCGCCCTTCGCGCTCTCGACGGTCCCAGCTGTGATGAGGGCTTGCGTCTCCTTAACGTGTTTCTGTCTTGCGCGTGCTTCGGCGATAATCTCGTTGGCGAGTTGCTCGGCGGCATCGAGTTTCCCCATTCCGCGGAATGCCTGAAGCCTACCTTCGTTGACAACAAACTGATACCCGGCGTCAGGATTGGCCGCCGCGATTTTGAGTGCTTTGTCAAAGTAACCGAGGGCGTCGTCGTACGAGCCCAAGTGCATGTAAGCGTATCCGACCGCTCCGAGATAACGGATTTGCGCTCCGATATCGCCAGACACCATTGCACTCATGAGCGCGCCGGCGACCTTCTGGCGGGCTGGCGTCATATCTCCTTCGAGAAAAAGCGCGAATCCAAGTTCGCCGGAGGCGCGGTTTTCCAATTTCTTGTCGCCAAGCTCCTGTGCGAGTTTAAGTGCAGCTTCCCAATCGCGGCGCATCGGCGCGGCATCGATCTCGCCGTCGATGTCACCAAGAACCATGAGGCAAAACAATCTGAGTTGTTTGTCAGACTGGAGGAGCGGATTCTTATCCAGCTCAGTCCCGAGCTCCTGTGACACTTCCGGTAGCGTAAGCTGCTCCATAGTTGAACGTATTCGGCCTAAGTGCGCGTATAGCGCATTGCGCTTGTCACCCCGCGCCGAATAGAGTTGCTCAGCTTCGGTGAACATCGGCGCGGCATCTGCCCAGTTATACAAGTCACCATAATGAAGGGCTTGTTTTAGAAGCACGTCAGGGTCGTCGCTAGGCATTTGTGCTTTGGCGGATGGGCAGAGCGCCGCGCACAACAAGGTAGAAATTAGAATCGTCCTGAGACTCATGGCCTTTGTTCCCCGCTACTGGACTGTCCAGGTTGAACGGAAACCGGTTGAACGAGACGGATGCCCGCCTTGGAGCCGACTTCCAAGTTGTATTCGCCAGTCGGGACTTGCCGGAAATCTGCCTCGACGCGAATTAGGGTCTTGCCCTTCTGCAGATGAGCAGTGGCAGACTTCGACCAAAAAGTGCGCCCGCCCAAATTCAATTTCACATCGTAGGAGCCCTCAGCACTCGCCAGTGGGAGTGTCATTGTCAAATCCAGAGTTGAAGCCGGTACAGAAACCCGCCGCCCGGTTTTGGGGCTTTCACCGCCACGTACCGGCGAGAGGGTGCTCAGATCGAGGCTAAACGGCACGTAAGCCACAGTGGGAGTCTGCGACTGCGGTGGCGGCGGTTCCTTGTGCGTTTCTATCGGCGGTTGGTTTGGCTGCTTGGTCCCTCGGAGCAAAAGGCCAACGCCGACAACCAGAAGCACGGCGCAGACAAGTGCGGTTCCGACGAGCACCGGACGCGCTTTCAACCATGCGGCTGCGCGAGTCCAAGGCGACGCAGCAAGCTCCTGTTGTGCTTTGAATTCGACTAACAATTCCGAGTAGCGCTTGAAGCAGGGCGAGCAAGTGCCGATATGCTCTGTGATCGTTGCGTCGCTCTCGCGTGGATTGAACGCGAGTGACCGCAGCGCGGAGCCGGGCGGGCATCCCGCACGATCTGGGTTCGGAAACGCTTCCGACAGATAGGCGCGCGCAGATTCCATGAACTCTTTGCTCATCGCTCCTGGGGCGCTCCGGCCTTTGTCTCTAATTCGCATTCGTCCGCTCGCTAATCCTTTTCTGACAATCTATCCGTTAGCTCAGAGCCAAGCCTCTTTGCAAGTCTGCGAATCGCTTTGCCGAAACTAGATTCGGCAGCGTGGGCTGACATTCCGTAAGAAGCGCCAATCTCTTTCCACGAAAAACCGTGAATGCGGCGGTAGAACATATCACGCGTCCTCGAATCGCACCTTGCCAGAAGCTCGTCGATGAGAATGTGCACTTCGATCTCGACCGTGGGGTTGGTCGAACGAGGAGCTGCTGTGAGGTGCGAAACCAGGGCGGCCTCAGCAATGAGTTGTTGCCTTTTCACGCGGTTAACGCGACGGAGGAAGGCCCTAAAGAGGTAACAGGGCAGATCCCGAACGCGCTGGCCATGTGGGACGATTTCTGACCGGAGGGCGCGTGAGACCGCAGCCGCCGCATCTTCGAGGAGTGTCACTGCAATTGCTGGGTCAACGAGCAACTGTTCCGCGTGTTCAACAGCGCGGCTCACTATCTCCTCGGCAGCTTCGAGCACGGGCGGACTGATGCTGCGCCCCAGGCGGTTAACAGGGCTGATCCGTGCGTTGAGCTTAGACCGCCTGGCGCCTCCGTCCATGGTCCCTTGTTCCCACCCCGATTGGGTTCGACCACAACAAGACTGGCCGGGCACGTCCGGCGGAGAGGCCGAAGTCCCGCTTCGGAGCCCTATTTCAGCTCCTATCTATTCAGAGTACCGGCAGAGGGCAAAACCTCACCCGAGGTCGCAAAAATTCTCGTCTACGCCTTAGTTAACAGCTGCTTACATGATCGATGCGGGAGAAGAGCGTTGAGTTTTATGCTTCGTCACGTCTATTGATAGTACCTTCGTACTACTCATGGCCAGCTCGGGCCGCGGCCGTTCGAGCCCGGCTCAGCAGGGCCTGTGACCATTGTAGTGGAAAAGGTACTTGACAATGGTGAATTTAACTGGCAATAAAACGGAGTAAATTGCATTATCGGCGTGGTCCGTTGGAGGCGCTCGTGTTCTCCTTTCGCGTGCTAGGGGGTTTGCTGTGCGCGTTCAGCCTGATTTCGGTTCCCGTTTCGGCTCAACAAGCTTCCGCAGTCACAAAAGATTCTGCCGGTTTGGCGACTGCGCAACGCGCCCTCGCCGCGATGGGCGCAGCGTCCTCTGTCGCTGACACACTTTGCACCGGCACCCTAACGCTCGCAATGCAACAGAATCAAAGCCTCCCCATCACAATGAAATCGAAGGGGACACAATTGGTGCGAACTGAACTAAATAGCGAGAAAGGATTGATCATCCGAGTTGTAAATCACGGTGTGGGCATGATCACGAATCCGGATGGATCAGTGAGGAAACTCCTCCTAAACAACACTCTCGCCGAGAGAGTGGCCCACATTCCGGCGCTATCCTTATTGTCCGAAGCTCAGACTCCTCAAATCAAAGTTGAAAGTCTAGACGGTGTTCAGGTAAACGGAGTCGCAAACAACGTTTTTGCGCTTGGTTACACGCCTGACCCATTACACCCACAAGCCTCGATTTTCATGGCGATGACAAAAACACTTTTTTTGTAGACCAGCAAACCAATTTGATCTCGAAAGTCCAATACACACCATTTTCGGAGGACGGCCGAGCTAAACAGCAGATTGAGCGCCGGTTTTCAGACTATCGTCAGGTTGGATCGCTGTTAGTGCCGTTCAAACAGGCGACATATGCCGATGGCATATTGGAAACAACGCTTGTTCTTACGCCGCCACACTCTGCGCGCTCCGCCCCTGCGCGCAAATCAGCCTCCGCCACTTCGCTCGCGCCTTCCTACTCCGTTCTTGCCGTGTCACTGTGCCTCCCTCCCCGCCATCCGGCACAGTGCTCCACTCCACCTCGCCCACACAAGATGCCCTTCACCTATCGCTCACGAAAGTTCTCGAACAATCGTCCGAAACAATCTTCGTCAAATGCTGCCGGCGTGGCAGTGAAGCATGTTAAGCCCTATTGTTTCATGTCGGCGGCGATCTGGGCTGCTACGCGGCCCAATCCTTGCAGAGAAGTTCGGCTTGAGCCAAGACGGTTTGGGTGGCCTTCTCCTGCTTGTCTGGGGGATAGCCGTACTTGCGTAAAATCCGTTTCACCATGACGCGGAGCTTAGCTCGGACGCTCTCTTTCACGGTCCAATCAATGGTTGTGTTCTTGCGGACGGTATCGAGCAATTCGAGCGCGATCTTCTTGAGAGTTTCATCACCCAGTACTTTGACGGCGCTGTCGTTTGTTTCCAGAGCGTCGTAAAAAGCGAGTTCCTCATCACTGAGTCCCAGCTTCTCGCCGCGTTGGTGCGCGTGTCGCATGTCTTTGGCGAGATCAATCAACTCCTGTATCACCTGGGCTGCTTGGAGCGAGCGGTTCTGATACTTGCGAATCGATTCCTCGAGCATTTCCGAGAACTGGCGAGACTGAACCAGGTTCTTTCGGGCACGCCCTTTAATTTCGTCGGTCAACAACTTCCGCAAGGTCTCGATTGCTAGGTTCTTGTGTGGCAGGTCTTTGACTTCCGAAAGGAATTCATCCGACAGAATGGAGATGTCCGGCTTCTTCAAGCCCGCGGCCGAGAAGATGTCGATCACTTCGTCCGAAGCCACGGCCTTGGACACGATCTGTCGCACTGCCGTATCGAGGTCTTCGGGGCTTTTGCCCCCGGCCGGCTCGGTCTTGGTGAGACCCGCACGAACAGCCTGAAAGAAGCCGACATCATCCCGAATTGCGATGGCTCTCTCATGCGGCACTGAAAGCGCAAATGCCTTCGACAATTTCGATACCGCGCCCATGAAGCGCTTCTTGCCTTCCTCTTGTTGGAGAACGTGTTCGCGCGCTGCGGCCAAGACTGCTACCCGTTCCCGCGGGCTGCCCGTTCTGTATTTGGAGTAGTCAAATCCGTGGACCATGCCCGCGCACACCTCGTATAGCTCCACCATCTTCGCGACGGCCTTTTCCTGCATCTCCACCGGCTCACCCTTACCGCCGCTCTCGGTGTAATCGGTGACGGCTTTTTGGAGTTGTGTGGCAAGGCCAAGATAGTCCACCACTAAACCACCGGGCTTGTCCTTGAATACCCTGTTCACTCTGGCGATCGCTTGCATGAGTCCATGCCGTTGCATTGGCTTGTCCACATACATCGTGTGGAGGCAGGGCACGTCAAAGCCGGTGAGCCACATATCGCGAACAATCGCGATTTTCAGCGGGTCGTCCGGGTCTTTGAAGCGGTCTGCCAAACGCTCACGCCGGGCTTTTCCGCCTCGGATATGCCCCTGCCACTCGACGGGATCGGAGGCAGATCCCGTCATTACAACTTTCAGGCTGCCCTTATCGTCATCCTCGTCATGCCAGTCGGGGTGGAGTTTGGTGAGGGCGTTGTACAAATCCACGCAAATTCGGCGGCTCATGCACACGATCATGGCCTTGCCGTCCATCGCTTCAAGCCTTTTAGCAAAATGATCAACGATGTCCTGGGCGATTAGACCGATGCGTTTGGGAGTGCCGACCATCGCTTCCATGCGCGACCACTTGCTCATCAGGTTGCGCTTGACGGTTTCTTCCTCGCCCTCGGTTACGTCCTCGAATTCGGGATCGATCTTAGGCCGCTCATCTTCGTCCAATTCGAGCTTCGCTAACCGGCCCTCGTAATAGATGCGAACGGTCGCCCCATCTTCGACCGCACGTTGAATATCGTAAACGTCGATATAGTCGCCAAAGACGGCGGGTGTGCTGCGGTCGTCCGATTCGATGGGTGTCGCCGTGAACCCAATGAAGGAGGCGTTCGGAAGCGCGTTCCGCATGTGCCGCGCGAAGCCTTCGATGAAGCCGTACTGACTACGGTGTGCCTCGTCGGCGATCACCACGATATTTCGCCGGTCTGACAGACGTGGATATTCGCCGCCACTCGGAGGCAGGAATTTCTGAATTGTTGTGAAGATGACGCCGCCCGAAGAGCGCCCTAAAAGCTGCTGCAAGTGCTCTCGGCTTTCGGCCTGTTCAGGCGTTTGTCGCAGCAAATCTTTGCAGGAGGAAAACGTACCAAAAAGTTGATCGTCCAAATCGTTCCGGTCGGTGAGAACTACCAACGTGGGATTGGACATCGCGGGGTGCTGGATGATTTTGCCGGCATAGAACGCCATCGTGAGGCTCTTGCCGCTGCCCTGCGTATGCCACACCACGCCCGCACGGCGGTCTCCTTCGACGGATGCGGCGTCCAGCGTGCGTTCGACAGCCTTGTTGACGGCATGGAACTGGTGATAGCCCGCGACCTTCTTCTCGGTCTTCTTGCCGTTGTCCTCAAACACGATGAAGCTGCGCACCAGATCGAGGAAACGCTTTTTCTCGAATACGCCGCGAAGCAAGACCTCCATTTGGAGCGAGCCGGCAGGGCTAACCTTGTCTCCCTCGATGGTCCGCCACGGCATGAAGCGTTCCCAACCGGCCGTGAGCGTGCCCAAACGTGCTTCGATTCCGTCGGAGATCACGAGCAATTCGTTGTAAGGGAAGAGGCTCGGAATGTCGTTCTTGTATGTTTGAAGCTGATTGAAGGCGTCGCGGATCGTGGCGTTCTCATCGGCCAGATTCTTCAGTTCGACCACCGCAAGCGGGAGGCCATTGACGAAAACGATCACGTCCGGGCGACGGTTCCTGCGGTTCTCTTCAATCGTGAATTGATTGACTGCGACCCAGTCGTTGTTCGCGGGCGTATCGCAATCGAACAGCCGCGCGTTATCGTGAATGATTCGGTCCGCCCGGCGGTATTCCACGGGCACGCCGTCCGTCAGGAAGGTGTGGAAGCGGCGGTTGTTTTCGACAAGGCTTGGACTCTCTGTTCTCAAGAGCTTTCGGACGGCTTCGTCGAGTGCGTCGGGTGGAATTTCTGGATTAATTCGGGCGAGCGCCTCGCGCAAACGCTTGAGTAAGACCACATCACAATAGGAAGCGCGTTCGGCGAACATCTCGCCAGGCGCGATCGTCGGGCCGTGAACAATCGTATAGCCCAGCGTCCCGAAGATTTCGAGGGCAGCGTCCTCGACGGTGGATTCCGTAAAGACGGGCGTCATTTAGCCTCACCGGCGGCGTCGATTTTGCTACGGCTCGCGGCCTTAAATCGTTCGGGCGAACCTTTGACTAACTCCAGCTCATAACGACGCCGGTCCAAGACTTCGAGGAAACCCATGATCTGTTCGTCAGGAATTCTCAGCTTGCCGTCCCTTTCGCCAACGTCCACCCCGGTGTTCTTACAGAGCTTCTTCAGCGCGGCCTTATCTATGTCTTTGGTTTCCTTTTGAGATCGAATGGAGGCGAGATAACGGGCTGCACGAGAATGTGCGCGCGCGTAGGCTTCAATATTCTCGAAGTCCACGTAAGTTAGGTCGCGTTGGATTGCCTTCATATTCTGTGGAACGGCGGCACGAATGGCCTCTTGAAGTTTTCCGGCGAACTCGAAGCCGCTGGGCCGAAGGATGTGAATGTTCTTCGAATCGATCAGCAGGTCGAAATCATTGTCAATTTTGAAAACGCGATCATCGACAAGCCTCAATGCGTCCGATACCAGTCGAATAAGGCGGCTCTTGAGGAGTCCTTTGAATTGCGATGCGCGGCGCAGAGCAGTGAGCCGGCGTTTCTTGTTGTCAGTCATCCGGGCGAAATAACAAAACACCGCGGTGGGATCCGATAGCGCCTGGGCCTCAAGCGGCAGGTTGGCCGCTTGGTGCAACTCGCGAACCGATGCTGCCAACTCCTCGCCGAGCGGCAAATACAGATATTCTGTTCCGCTATGCTTCTCGGAGGGATCGTATTTCGTTGGGTTGTCCGAGTCCGCTTCCATGGCTTCCCATGTTGTGGTTGCCATTTCACGCAGAGCACCTTGAACTTGGCCATCAACTAGGATCGCGACGAAGCTCTGTCCCTTGTCTTCGTCACGACCGACACCGAATTCCGTCACGCTAATGTTGGACAGGTCAAACTCGAGTTTCATGCGGCCGTCTCCATGTAGACCGTGTCGCTCAGGCGGTAGGCAATAAGCCGTTCGCCGGAAGATATGTTGACGCGGCGCGTGATGAGGGCATAGCTGCCCTTTCCGGTGAGCTGATTGTTATCTTTCGGCGGATAAACTGTGAAAACCCGAAAGCCCAAGGCAGCAAACAGAACATTCATATAGTGCAGGTTGAGGTGCCAGAACAGAAAAACAATAAACCCCAATGCGACCAAAGCCGTCGCGACGTCGCGCCATGCCCGAAAATCGATCGCATAGAGTGGCAAAAGCATTGCAAATAGGTAAACCAGCAGGTGGTCGCGATGATCCTCGGCCGCCCCGACAACGATCTCGCGTTTTTCTTGCAGCTTTCGGGCGGTTTTGACCCGCATCCAAAGGAAAATATTTGGCAAAACAACCATAAGGGCGCAGAAGGTCAGGAAGTACCGGTCTGGAATTAAGCTATTGCCACGGATTCCCCAGAGGATAAAAAGCGGTGAGATGCTGCTAAGAACCATCAGCAGCCGTGCTGCCTTCAGGCCCTCGCTATGGCGACGATTAGCCATTTTGGTCGTCCTAATTGGTTGAAAGGACCTGACCATCAGGAGCCGAGCCAGCGGCAACAGGTCCGCTGCGCGGTCCGACGGTCATATCCGCACCCGGCGAACGGTGAGACCCGAATTTGGTCCGGGAGGTAATCCGAGTGCAGGTTCGACCCCCTGAGAAACGCGAAGGTCATCAAGAAGCTGCCGTGCGGGCAGTCGTCGACCGATCATTGCTTCGGACTCCGGCCGCGGATTCTGGACGTCTTTGCCGCGATATACCTCTACCTCCGTGCCTCCTGTTGCCAACACGTTTGCGCACAGGCCGCGAGCATAAAAACGGTTGAATTCCCCTTCGGCCAAAGTATCAGCGGCCGTGTACGGCACCTGCGCTGTGGTGAAGCCGCCGCCTTTGGGTTTGCGGCGTTGCTCATGACTTCGCAATAGCCCGCGAGAGCGAAGGGCCGCTGCTATCCAGGTGTCGTCGTGAGCCTGGAACGCATCACGTAGGAGCTCAGACCACGCCTGGGCTCCTGCATCGGTCAGCCTCGGGCTGACGTACAGCTTTCCGTTTGATAGATCTAGCTCAAGCTCCTGAATCATGGCGTCCCGGACCGCGCCGTCAAGATTCGCGTACTGAATGTTCATAACTTTCACTCCTCTTCCGCAGTCGGAAAGATGCTGGCTAAGTCGGGTTCAACATCGACTCCGAAGGCCGTGCATAGCCGAGCCAGATGCAAACCAAAGATTCCTCTTAGCTCGCCGAGGGCTTGCCACATCATCGCTTCTCGCGGATGAAAGATTCTTCGGCGGCGATCGGCAGGCCCCATTTCGTCGAGAAACTTGCGGCAGGCCGCCCGCATAGCTCGGAGTGGCCCGGTGAGTTGTTCGTCTTCCGGGCAGGACCTCAGCGCGTTGGTAAGTTCGGCCCGCATTTCCAGCACTGACCTTTCCACCCAGGGGCCGTACTCCATATGGAAGTCAGCGTAGAGTGCCCGGCGATCTTCGAGAAAGGCAACGACCCGGCGGACGATCTCGCGGCTACTCTCGGGCGGGTTCCAACTGACACCAAACACCGGCGTTGAAATTCCGGTGATTCGCTGTGCCACTTGTTGAAAGGAAAGCCTGCGAGATTTGTTCATGACTTAGTCACCTCCGCCGGGTAGGAGGATGGAACCCGAATCTCGCCGGCAATGAGTTTAGGAAGCAGCGAGTCGCGGATGGCAGCAAGTGTACGCGATTGCCGGACGTTAACGACGATTTGCCGGTGCAACGGTTCGACGCGTTCTGTGAAAGCGCGCATCACATTGTCGGTTGGAACAGCAAGAGGAATCGAGCGAAAGTTGCTCTTGCTGATCTCTTGGAATGTGGTGCCGGAAGCCCTGCTCTCAATAGAGTCCATGTTCTCGCGAGTCCAATGGAGCATATAGTGGTTCGTGGGATTCGCACCGCAAACCATGGCGATCATGCCCTGATTCACGGCTACCGGGACCTCGCTGATTCCCAGGTATCCTATCGGTGCGCGCGATGAGAGAAGGACCGTTCCTTCTGGGTAGACTCTTGAACCAATTTGCTCGACGCCCGCCTGTGTTATCCGCCGCTCGGTGTCGAGCAACACCGGGTCACGTAAAGCCGACAGGTCTTTTGGAGTGGCCCAGTGTATCTGGCCGTCCCAATACGCAGATTCTTTCGTGCTCGGCGTGCTTCCGCCGCCTACCTCGACTGCTTTCCCGACTTCACATACGCGCCAGCCTTTTGGAATTTCGCCGAGAGGGGAATCCTCGAAGGAATCGGGGAAGAGGGCGGCGGTGGCGGCGTCCATGCCGGAGGGCTGGCGGCCTTCGGCTTTGGCGCGGACGGGATCGAAGTCCACAAACCACGATTTGAAAATGGCGCGAGCCATCGTTTCCAGCGTTTCGTTCATCCGCCGATTCAGCTCGATCTTGTCGTCGAGCGTACCTAGGATGTGTGCAATCGCCCGCTGCTCGGGGAACGGGGGATATGCTGCCTGGATGCGCTCCAGATCGGCCTTGGTAACGTGCCCGAGCCCTGTAGTTTGCTTATTACGCGCAATTCCGATGAAATTCGGTTTGAGGTAGCGGAGCAAATAGAAAAAGAATGTGCGGTCCACTGCTTCTGATGGCGTGACGCGAAAAACGTGCTGGTTGAGCCATCCTTCGGGGCCGCGCCACCAAAAGGCATCAATTGAACTTTCTGGCTGACCAGACCATGAAAAAAGGAGGTCTCCAAATCGCACCCGGACAGACTCGTCAAACTCTTGTTCAGTGAACTTCGTCTGTCCAGAGATTCCGTCTTTGATTTCTGCGATCTTGATGACAGGTTTTCCGGTGGGGCCGAAATTGATGTCGCGGAATGCAAGCCCGTTAATCCAGGCGGCCAGCGAATACAGCGTTGCGTGCGTCCATGTGTGAGGAAACTGGGGATTATAGAGCCAGCCTCCGCGATTCGCCGAACGACGGTCGTCGTGGGGATTCTCGTTTGGGCTCGAATTTTTCGACTTGCGATGCATGCGCGAGTACTCTAGCCGTGAAATCCAATTCGCTTGCTCGACTTGTCCGGCGGCTCCATCAATTGCCGGATCGCTTCGAAAATCGCGGTAATCTCCTCGTCGTGGCCTTCGATCCGTTTCTCCAGCTGGGGCAGCTTGCGCGCGAGTTCCCTGTGGGTGGCGAGCATTTCGCGCAGCTTCACAAAAGCTCGCATGATCTGAATGTTTACGTGTACGGCGCGCTTGCTCCGCAACACACTGGAGAGCATCGCGACGCTTTGCTCGGTGAAGGCGTACGGCATAAATCCGCCCAAGCTGCGGCGGGGAGGTATCACAGATTGTGATAGCAAAGACTCGGCCTCGGCTGCCGTAAGTTGAAACATGAAATCCTTTGGGAAACGGTCCTTATTGCGCTTGACTTGTTGCCGCAATGCGATCGGCTTCACGCCGTACAACGCCGCCAAATCCCGGTCGAGCATCTCTTTTTGCCCGCGAATCAGCAGAATGCGGGATTCGATTTGCTCTGCCCGTACGATAGCCTGCGTTTTAGTCATAACTCCTGTTTCTTGAGGTGCCAATTTGGAACCTCACCTTGAAATCACAAATTGTGACTTCAAGTTCCCGCAACTGTGTATGTGGTCACAAAACGTGACCGCATTGCGAGCCACTTTTGAGATCGCAAAATGCGATTTCAAATCTCGAATCCGAGACCTTTCAAATTCGCCCGAATTGCCCTTTCCAGCTTGGCCGATTCCTGGAACTGCTCGCTGAGCGTGGCCATGAGCCGCTTCATCTTGTCCTCGAACGACTCGCCATCGTCTTCCGGCTCCTCGGCTCCTACATAGCGGCCTGGAGTGAGGATGAAGCCGTGCGAAACGATTTCATCCGTCGTCGCACTCTTGCAGAAGCCGGGGACGTCTTTGTATTTGCCGGCGTCCTTTTCGCCCCGCCAGGCGTGATAGGTGGCGGCAACCTTACGGATGTCGTCATCCGATAACTCGCGGTGGACGCGGTCCACGAGGTAACCCATTTTGCGAGCGTCAATGAAAAGCGTCTTGCGGCGGCGATCCGCGAATTTGCCGTTGGATTTGTTCCGCGCAAGGAACCACAGGCAGGCTGGAATCTGGGTACCGTAAAAAAGCTGCGGAGGCAGAGCGATCATGCAATCCACAAGGTCGGCTTCGATGATCTTTCGGCGGATCTCGCCTTCGCCGGATTGGTTGGAGGACATCGAGCCGTTCGCGAGAACAAATCCGGCGATGCCAGCGGGCGCGAGATGATGGATGATGTGCTGCACCCAGGCGAAGTTTGCGTTGCCGACGGGCGGCACGCCGTATTTCCAGCGAACGTCATCGCGGAGGCGCTCGCCGCCCCAATCGCTCATGTTGAAGGGCGGATTCGCAAGGATAAAGTCAGCTTTCAGGTCTTTGTGGAGATCGTTGTGGAAGGCATCGGCGTGGTGGGGGCCGAGATTGGCCTCGATGCCGCGAAGCGCGAGATTCATCTTGGCCAGTCGCCAAGTCGTCGGGTTCGATTCCTGCCCGTAGATGGATAAAGCGGTCGCAGCCTTGCCTCCGTTTCCATTGCCGCTCGTGTGGGCTTCGATAAAGCCTACGGACTGCACGAACATACCGCTTGACCCGCAGCACGGGTCGTACACGCGCCCCTTGTAGGGTTCGAGCATTTCCACCAGCAGACGGACCACGCATCGCGGGGTGTAAAATTCGCCGCCCTTTTTACCTTCGGCGCTGGCGAACTGGCTGAGGAAGTACTCGTAGACGCGGCCCAGGATGTCCTTCGAACGATTCTCTTTGTCGCCAAGGCCGATGTCTGCGATGAGGTCGATCAATTCGCCGAGGCGGGTTTTGTCCAGCGCGGGGCGGTTGTAGTCTTTGGGCAAGACGCCCTTAAGGCTGGGATTGGCTTTCTCAATGGCTTCCATCGCATCGTCAACGAGCTTGCCGATGGTGGATTGTTTGGCGCTGGCTTGGAGGTGTGGCCAGCGAGCGACTTTTGGAACCCAGAAAATATTCTCAGCGGTGTATTCGTCGCGGTCTTCGGGATCAGCATGCGGCTCTTTTTTCAGGGCCTCATAACGCTCTTGGAAGGCGTCGGAGATGTACTTGAGGAAGATGAGTCCAAGCACAACGTGCTTGTACTCGGCGGCGTCCATGTGGCCGCGCAGCTTGTCCGCGGCCTGCCAGAGCTTCTGCTCGAAACCGAGATTCGCCCCATTAGCGGGTTTTGTCTTTTGGTCGCTCTTGCGCGATGGCATCCTTGGGCTGGCTCCGTAGTTTCAGTAAAAGAATATATCCCGTGGTAACCAGAAAGGGAATGTAGGTCAGAGGAAGCGCGGCTAATCCTGCAACCAACGAGACGCCCCCCAAAAGGGAGCGTCTCCGCTCTGGTCAAGCGTGGAGGGCTGATCATCAGCGTCGGACCTGGAAGCGAGTGCCCCGGGCTCCTTTTCGCGGCGATTCAGCTTGCGAATCGAGGTGGCGCGAATCTGCCAGACCGTCTGCTTCGCGGTCGTCGCCTTCTTGCCTTTGCCGATTTCGCGCTCGTACGTGCTGCTAACGAGCCTGCCGGCGACGAGAACAAGATCGCCTTTCCTCCTATTGAGTTGGCTCATAAGCTCTCAGAATTTCCCCGCCGCTAAGGCGGGCGGCGCGGATGAACCATCCGCGCCGATAGCGTTCAGAATTTGAGTGGCAGTACGCTGCACGTACTCGAGGCTCTCGCTGAGGAGTTTCGCATCGCCGCCGTACAAGCCGATGTAGTCCTGCGCGGCTGAACCGGTTTCGAGGCCGATTGCGCAGCACACCACAAACGCGACGGCCTCGGCTTCGGTTTCGCGGACGCGCTTCGTCGTGCTGCTTCGGCGAGCGTCCCGGTGCATGAGCTCATGACTTACTTCGTGAGCGAGCGTCGCGAATTCCTCGGCGTGAGACTGGCCGGGCAGCAACGTGATTTTGCCGCCTTCCGACATGCCTCGTGCCGGTGCGATTTCGTCGGAGTATTCGAGCGCGATGCCCTGGTCGGCGACGAATTTCGCAAGCCGCTCGCGGTACTCGCGCGGATCGCCGTTCACGCTCCCTATTTCCGGCAACGGTCTGCCGTCCGTCTGGCTGATGTCGAACACGTAGGCCGCGCGGAATCCGACTGCAACTGAAGATTCGTCCGTCTCGGTTTCTCTGTTGTTCTCAGCCTTCGGTCGAATGATTGGAGCGAGAATCAGAATGCCCTTCTCGCCCTTCTTCACGAAGCGGCCCAGCTTATGCCAAGCGTGAAAGCCCGCGACGTGCGTAGCGTTTGGCTTTTGGGAAGCGATGAGCATCACGTTACCCCACGAATACTGCCGGAAGCGCGCCATCGCCGCGAGATATTCCTTGAGGCGCTCACTGTGGCCCGTTTCGAGGGCCTGCCGTAGCTGCTCGATTGCGTTGCTTGCGATCTGTTTTGCATGTTCGACTTTCATTTTTTCTTGTCCTCCTGTTTCGGGGAGTCCTCGCTCCCTTCACCCACAGCCGGGGGAGCGAGGACGCGAAACAGGGGACACAAGCGGAGAGATTGGCGCGTCCAGGTCGGAACGGGCCGCACGCGTGAGTGACACATGGTTTTTGGTGGCGCGAAGCGTGCTAGTGGAGGCCGCAGGCAAACGATTCAAGCGCCGGGACGCGGAAATCTCGGAGTGTCGAGGTGAACAGCAGACTCGGAAGGGGTTCAGCGCCAGGCGCGCGGCGGCGTGCATCGCCTAACGGAATAAGGCTCAACGCTCTACGTTGCCATTTACGTATGCGATACTTTATGGGAAGTAATGCCGAGGGCACTATGCGCGGTAGGAGGGCTGGGCTCTATGGTGGATTTCAAAAAGCAACTAGGCGGCAAGAAGAGTTTCGCGAAACTAACGGATCCGGTCGAGATTTACGAAACACTTGATCGTGCTAGCGACAAAGGCCCGCTGCGTCCGCCACAGAAGTCGATTCTTGAGGAATGGCACCGGGAAAGGCGTAACGCTAGGGATGTCATCGTCAAGATGCACACGGGGCAGGGCAAGACGCTAATTGGGCTTCTGATTCTTCAGTCCAAGCTGAACGAAGACGCAGGCCCGGCGCTCTATCTTTGTCCCAACAATCATCTTGTGGAGCAGACCGTTGCCCAGGCGAAACAGTTCGGTATCACCTGCGTGATGACTACAGGAGAGTTGCCTGCCGAATTCTTAGAGGGGCGACAGATTCTTGTTACGTCCGTGCAGAAATTGTTCAATGGGCTAACCAAATTCAAGCTTGGGGCGCAATCACAGCCAGTCGGCGCCATTGTGATGGACGATTGCCACGCGTGTGCTGATGCTATCCGGAATCAATGCGTCATCGAATTGCCTAACACTCACCGGGCGTATTCTGGCTTGATTACGTTGTTCTCCGACGACTTAAAGGAGCAGGGGGCGGGCACTTTTGCCGATGTCAAAGAGCAAAGATTCGACGCTCTCTTGGCGGTCCCTTACTGGAGTTGGATGGATCACCATGAAGACGTGGCGACGATCCTCTCTAAAGATGCCTCGACTAAAGAAATCAAATATGCTTGGCCTCTTCTGAGGGACATCTTGCGGGATTGTGTGTGCGTTGTTTCGGGACAGGCGATTGAAATTGTGCCTCAGCTTGCGCCGCTCCACCTGTTTGGTTCCTACTCGGGAGCGAGTCATCGCGTGTTTATGTCGGCGACGGTGACCAATGATGCGTTTCTCGTTAAAGGTCTTGGTCTCGACACGAAAGTCATCACCGACCCCTTAGTGGACAAGCACGAAAAATGGTCAGGAGAAAAGATGGTGTTGATCCCGTCCCTGATCAGCCCGGACTTGACGCGCGAAGAAATCATTGCGAACTTTGCCCCGGCGAATGACAAAAGGAAGTATGGGCGTGTAGGGCTGACACCCAGTTTTCGTATTGCAGCGGAGTGGGTGGCCAAAGGAGCCGTGCTGGCTGATAAGGAGTCCATCTACCAGTTCGTTGAGGATCTGAAAAGCGGAATTGTCGATCGCACAATTGTATTTGCTAACCGTTACGACGGGGTGGACCTTCCGGACAGAGCTTGCCGGATTCTCATCTTAGACTCGAAACCGTATTCGGAGACTTTGGCAGACCGATGGATCGAAAGTTCAAGAATCGGAAGCGAAGTGACCGCAATCAAGGTCGCGCGGACGATTGAGCAGGGCCTCGGCAGGTCTGTTCGGGGCGAAAAAGATTACAGCGTGGTCATTCTGACAGGGCCAGACCTGATTAAAATGATACGGACCAAGAAGTCGCGAGGTTACTTTTCCACGCAAACCCAGACCCAAATCGAAATCGGTCTCGAAATCGCGGACCTTGCGAAGGAGGAAATCGAAAAGGACGGCAATCCAGCTAAGGCGTTCACTGGCTTGATTCAGCAGTGTGTCGGCCGGGAGGAGGGCTGGAAGGAATTCTATAGTGAACGCATGTCCAAGATGAGCCCTCCGGCGAGGGATTCTCGGGCGCTGGAGCTGTTTGCTGCGGAGCATACTGCGGAAGTTCACTTTCAGCAGGGTCAACCAGAAAAGGCAGTGCAAACGTTGCAAAGACTGGTGGATGAGCACATACACGAGGAATCCGAGAAGGGTTGGTACCTCCAGGAGATGGCCAGGTACAAACATTTGACGGACAAGACCGGGTCGAACGAACTGCAGATCGTGGCTCACCAGAAGAACCGATTCTTATTCAAACCGCGCCACGGGATGACCATTACGAAGATCTCAGCGGTTGGGCACAAACGAATTGAAAGCATGATCCGTTGGATTCAGGAGTTTGATAACGCGACAGAATTACTACTGGAAGTAGAAGACATTTTGGGTCGTCTGCGTTTTGGCGTGGCCTCCGACTCGTTCGAGGCTGCACTTGATGAGCTCGGGCGTGCCCTTGGTTTTGAGACTCAGCGGCCAGACAAAGAGTGGAAACAAGGCCCGGATAATCTATGGGCCTTGCGTGACAACCAATATTTGCTGTTTGAGTGCAAGAACCAAGTGGACAAAACTCGCAAGGAAATCAATAAGGACGAAACCGGGCAGATGAATAACTCTTGTGCGTGGTTCAAAAAGCATTACGGCGATTCGCCCGTAAAGAACCTAATGATCATTTGGACGCGAACTGTCGGCGCTGCGGGAGGGTTTAACGACCAAGTGGAGATCGTTACGGAGCCTTGCCTTTCGAGACTCTCGAAGAACTCCCGCGGTTTCTTTCAAGAACTCCGAACTGCAGACCTTGCTGACATTTCCAAGTCGGCGCTCCAGAAAAACTTAGAGGCGTATAAGCTGACTGTGGAGGATTTGCTCGTGAACTATTCGGAGAAGCCAAAGCAGATGTGAGTTACTGAGGGATTTTACTCTGCCGAAGGCATACGGTCCAAAATGGAGTCCAGAATTGGTCTAGAATGCCAATTGTGGGCCTGTTTCCACTCCTGGATACGCCTCCATACATTCGCTGAATCATTGATACAAACCACTGTGCAATTGAGAATGCTCGGGTCTCCGTTGGGCCGAACCGTAGAATTTGTGTACAAGTTGTGTACAGAAAATGTGTTTGGAAGGGCCTGAAAATGGGCCTAAGCAACGCAGAATCAACAACAGACTCTTGAGCTACAGGCCCACGGGACGACTCGAGAAATTCTAACATGCCTGTGCTTCCGCAGCGCAATTACGGCGAAGGATGCGACTCTCCCGCATGGCCAGGCGGAGAGAGGTCGGCGGGTGCGGGACGTT
>Ga0209062_1002653_pt1 | contig 23048 bp, 22 predicted proteins | sample Coa_R2_2_FD_187158 | JGI IMG/M metagenome (GOLD analysis project Ga0209062, IMG submission 187158) | Surface soil microbial communities from Centralia Pennsylvania, which are recovering from an underground coalmine fire - Coalmine... | ecosystem: Environmental > Terrestrial > Soil > Unclassified... | reverse complement strand
CGATCGTCAGCACCTCGGCGCCCATGTCGGCCAGCATCATGGCGCCCATCGGCGCCGGCCCGATGCCGGCAAACTCCAGCACTTTCACGCTGGCGAGGGGACCACCACGGCCGGGTTGCTCTGGTGACGTCATGTGATCTCCTTCGCTCTTGCAGTCAGCGCGGGCCGAGCCCGCGGACGATGATGCCGCGCAGCACCTGGGTGGTGCCACCCTGGATGGTGAAGGTGAGGTCGTAGTTGAGGCTTGGAGGCGGTAGAGCACGAAGAACCCTGTCAAGATTCTCGGAATTGCACCGCGCGCCCTGGGTAGCGGTTCCAGTACCAGATGGCCTCGAGCACCAGCGCCGAGACGCCGAGCCGCTCGCGCAGGCAGAGCAGCTGGTACAGGCCGGAGAACCCGGCGCCGACGATCAGCGCGTCGAGGCTATCGGCCTGATCGAATTGTGCGGCTTGGAGGTGCGCGTTGCCGCGACGCATATGGCGCTCCGGATGGCAGGATCAGTCAGGGATGGTGCGGAGCGGCAAAGGCGCCGCGCAGCCATTCGCAGGCTTCGTTCATCGCCGCGCCGGCCTTGTCAGCGACGCCGACCCAGAACATGAAGCCGTGGTTGACACCGTCATAGCGCGTCATGGCCGTCGGCACGCCGGCTGCGCGCAGCTTGTTGGCGTACAATTCGCCTTCGTCGCGCAGGGGATCGTATTCGGCGGTGATGACGAGCGCCGCCGGCAAGCCGGACAGATCACGGGCGCGGAGCGGCGAGGCATGCGGGTGCGCCCCCTGGGCAGGATCGCTTAGGTAGTGCTTCCAGAACCATTTCATCGTGTCGCGGGTGAGCCCGTAGCCCTCGGCGTTCTCCTCGTATGAAGGCGTGCCGGGCGTGTGGTAGTCCGTCACCGGGTAGAGCAGCAGCTGGGCGCACAGGGCCGGGCCGCCTTCGTCGCGCAGCCTGAGCGCGGCAACCGCGGCCATGTTGCCGCCGGCGCTGTCGCCCGCGACGGCGACCCGCGTTGGATCGGCGCCGAGTTCGGAGGCGTGGGCGGCCGCCCAGCGGACGGCGTGCAGGCAATCCTCGATTCCGGCGGGAAACTTGTGCTCGGGGGCCAGCCGGTAATCGACCGACACGACGACACACGCCGCCGCGGCGCACAGATTGCGGCACATGCCGTCATGCGTGTCGAGGCTGCACAGCACGAAGCCGCTGCCGTGAAAAAACACGAGTAGCGGAAAGGGCCCGGTTCCGAGTGGCTTATAGATGCGCAGGCGCAACGGCCCGCCCGGTCCGTCGATCGTCCGCTCGCACACGTCGGCGACTTCAGCCGGCGGCGCCATCAAAGCGATCCGGGCCTCGTACTGCGTACGCGCCACGTCGACCGGCAGGGTGTGCGTAGCGGGCACACCCGTTCCTTTGTCGAGCAATGCCTGGATCTGCGGATCTACGGGCATATCGTTCCTCGACTGTCTTCGATAGAAGACAAATGATTTGTATTGCGCCGACCGGACGCGTGCGTATCATGACCGCCGGCATGCGTCAACGCGCGCGATAGGTCACTTGATAGGTCAGAGGAATGGACCAGGAGCCGCCGAGCTCAACCAGAACGCTTCAAGCGAAAGACCTCGAAGGCGAGGCGACCGGTGCGAGCCGCCGGGAGCCGGCGGCGGCCGGCCGGACCACGTCAACGCTTGGGAAGCCGGTCGGCGCGGTCGTCGCGGCGGCGAATGTTCTCCGCGCGCTGCATGCCTCCGAGCGGCCCTTGAACGCCAGCGAGGTCGCCCGCGCTGCGGGCCTGCATCGCGGCACTGCCTACAACATCCTGCGCACGCTGCATGCCGAGGGCTTTGTCGGCTATGACGACGCGACGCGCAGCTACTCGATAAGCCTGCACATTCTCGAATTCGCGTACGGGGTGTTGCAGCGCAGCGGGCTGATGGACTTGGCGCGCCCGCTGATGCATGCGCTTTCCGACGCACACGGCGTGTCTGTGTACCTGTCCAAGGTCCTGGGCCGCTCCTCGCTGCTGCTGTTGGATTGGGTCGGCACCGCGTTTCGCAACGATTTATACGTGATGGTCGGGCGCCAATATCCCGGCCCGGCTGGCGCATCGGGCGTGATCATGGCCGCATTCGGAAACAGCACCGAACCGGAACTCGAGGCGCTCCTGGCGCAGGTCAGGTGGAACCGCAAGCCTTCCTTTCCCGAGTTCGTAGCGCGGGTGAAGGACGCGAAGCGATCTGGTTTCGCGGTGGATCGCGGAACCATGTTCCAAGGCATCACGCAGGTCTCAGTGCCTGTTCTGTCCCCCTCCTGGGAGCTGCTGCTGATCCTGACGGCCGCGGGGCATTCGCACGACCTCGGCGACGACGCTCTCGGGCCGCTCAGCCGCGCGATGCAGTCTGCGGCGGGACGGCTTTCCGAAAGCGTCAGGTTGTTGCGGCTAGGATAGAGACTAATGCCATGGATGAACCAGAAATCTGTCGTACCAGAATTTCGGCGAGAGACGGGCGGTAGGCGAGATCGCGATATGGGTCTGATACCGGACAAGGCACGGCGTATGATCGGCGCGTCCGATCCGGCGATGCGGGTCGAGGTAAGTCGCCGCGAGATCATCAAGTATTCGATCGCCACGGAGCAGCGGCTGAAGAAATTCCTCGACGGGGATGAGGCTCCGCCGATGTTTCTGTTCGGCGCGCTCCGTCCGCTCGTGCCCATGAAGGAACTGGGGCCGGACGGCATCGCCACGACCTCTCTCTTACCTGACCTGCCGCTTAAGCGTGTCATGGCCGGTGGCACGAAGACCCGCTACTTCCGCCGGATAAAGCCCGGTGACGTCCTCGTGGCCGTTCGCACCCTCTCGGATATCTATGAAAAGCGCGGCTCGAAGGGCGACCTGATTTTCCTTGTCTACAGGATTGACGTGCGAACCGAGACCGGAGAGCGGGTGGCCGAGGAAGTACAAACGCGCATTGTTCGCTAAGGAACCTTATGATGCCAGATATCAAGGATATCCAGGTCGGCGATTGTCTGCCCGAGCGTCGTCATGCACCGACCAACGTATCCCTGTTTCTCTATAATGCTGCGATCTGGAACGCGCATCGCATCCACTATGATGCCGGCTATACCACCGAGGTGGAGAAGCACCCCGCGATCGTGGTCGACGGTCCGCTGCAAGGCGACTGGCTCACGCAAGCCGTTGTCAACTGGCTGGGCGATGACGGCGACCTCATCGAGTTCGAGTATTCGAACCGGCGGGCGAGCTACCTCGGCGAAACGCTGATCTCCGGAGGAAGGATAGAGGCAGTCAGACCTGCCGACCTCGAGGCGGAGATCTCGGCGTTCGTCAAGTCGGAGGCTGGCGAGATCATGACGCCTGGGCGGGCCACGGTCAGGTTCCGCCGCTAGGCCATTCGCACGTCAAACGCAACCTCGCGGACCCGGAGCGGCATCAATGCAAACCCAGACATCTGAAACGTTGCGTCGCGCAGATCCGGCGCCCGTACCAGAATGGGACGCAATCATCATCGGTGCCGGCCTATCCGGCCTTTTTCAGCTGCATTGCCTGCGCGACCGCCTCGGCATGAATGTCCGGCTGTTCGAGATGGGCACCGGCGTCGGCGGGACATGGTACTGGAACCGCTATCCGGGGGCGCGTTTCGACAGCGAAAGCTACTCGTACGCATATTCCTTCAGCCAGGAACTGCTGGACGAATGGGATTGGACCGAGCACTTCGCGGGACAGCCGGAGACCGAGCGATATCTGAACCACGTCGCCGATAAGTTCGGCCTCCGCCGCAGTATCAGCTTCGCGAGCAAAGTGACCGCGTGCCATTACCACGATGACTCCCGCTCCTGGGCTGTCCGGTTGGAGGACGGTTCGTGGCACACATGCCGCTTCCTCGTAACGGCGGTCGGTCCGCTTTCCGCGCCGACCTTTCCGAAAGTCCCTGGACGGGAAAGCTTCGCGGGCGAGGCTTATCATACCGGTTTGTGGCCCAAACATCCGGTGACTTTCGAGGACAAGCGGGTCGCCGTGATCGGCACCGGAGCGAGTGGCGTCCAGGTCATAACGGAAATCGCCAAGACGGCGAAATCCCTTACGGTGTTCCAGCGCCGCCCGAACTGGTGCAAGCCGTTGCACAACCGGCCAATTTCCAAGAACGAAATGAAGCGGCTGCGCGCGTGGTACCCTGAGATGTTCCAGCTCTGCGAACAGACCTCGGCTGGATTCCTGCACACCCCCGATGGTCGCCGAACCTTCGATCTACCGCCGGAAGAACGAGAGGCGTTCTGGGAAAAACAATACCGGACCCCCGGCTTCTCCATGTGGGTCGGCGGCTTCAAGGACATGATGACGGATCGTGCCGCCAACGACGAGGTATCGAAATTCGTCGCCCGCAAGATTCGCGAACGGGTGCATGATCCGAAGGTCGCCGATCTGCTGATCCCGAAGGATCACGGGTTCGGCACACGGCGGGTTCCCCAGGAATCCGGCTACTACGAGGTGTTCAACCAGCCGAATGTCGAACTGGTCAGCATTCTCGAGAATCCGATCCGGCGTATCACGCCGACTGGCCTGGAACTCGCGGACCGCGACTTCGCCTTCGACATGATCGTTTACGCCACCGGCTTCGACGCCATCACCGGAAGCTTCGATCGCATCGACATCCGCGGCGCGAGCGGAGCAAAGCTCAAGGAGAAATGGCGGGCCGCGCTCGAAACATTCCTGGGCGTCCAGGTCGCGGACTTCCCGAACATGTTCATGTGCATCGGTCCGCACACGGCTCTCGGCAACATACCGCGATCGGCTGAGTACAACGTCCTCTGGATCACCAACCTGATCCAGTACATGCGCCAGCATGGCTACACGTATGTCGTACCGCGGCCCGAGGCGGTCGAGGGCTGGACCAGCTTCGTGCTCAAGGCGGGGGAAGGCCTGCTTTCGAACGACGTCGACAGCTGGATGACCGGGATCAACCAGAACGTCGAAGGCAAGCAGACGCGGATCATTGCACGCTACAGCGGAAGCGCGCCCGCGTTTCGCGCGAGGGCCAACGCCGTGGCGACGGAAGGATACCGGGAACTGGAGATGTGCTGAGACGGACGCCGGCCAATTCACGAAATCAGACGGGGTGAGGAAATGATGAACTCGAGGCTCTGCAGGAAACTTGGGATCGAATTTCCCCTTTTCGCCTTTTCGCATTGCCGGGATGTCGTCGCTGAAGTGACGAGTGCTGGGGGATTCGGCGTCCTCGGCGCAGTAGGCCTGAATCCGGAGAAGCTGGCTGTCGAGCTGAACTGGATCAACGAGCGTGTCAACGGAAAGCCGTTCGGCATCGACCTGCTGATTCCCCAGAACATGGTAGGCAAGGACTCCGACTCGGACGACGCCGAGCTTCAGGGGAGTGTCCCAGAGGGGCATCGCAAATTCCTTGCGAACCTGCTCGAACGGCACGGCATCGATAGTTCCGACGTCTGGACAGGCAAATACGACGATCGTGACTCGTCCTTCATGCGCGAGAGCGGCGCCGCCAAGATGCTGGAGATCGCGTTCAGGTATCCGATCAAGATGTTCGTCAATGCGCTCGGCGTGCCCCCCGCGTCCATCATTTCGGAGGCGCATTCGCGGGGCATCCTCGTCGGCGCCTTGACAGGATCCAGGCGCCACGCCGTCAAGCATGCACAGGCGGGCGTCGATGTCCTGGTCGCCGCGGGCGGTGAAGCCGGCGGCCATTGCGGCGAGATCTCGACGATGGTGCTGGTCCCCGAAGTGATCCAGGCGGTGCAGGACTGCGACAACATCGACGTGCTGGCGGCGGGCGGGATCGCCACGGGCCGCCAGATGGCCGCATGCATGGCGATGGGTGCAGCCGGCGTTTGGTGCGGGTCGGTCTGGCTCACGACGACGGAGGCAGAAACGACGCCCACCGTCAAAGAGAAGATGCTGAATGCGTCCTCCGCCAACACGGTGCGTTCCCGCAGCAGGACCGGCAAGCCGACGCGGCAGTTGCAGTCCGCCTGGTCGGACGCATGGGGCGCCAAGGGCGCGCCCGATCCCCTGCCGATGCCTTTGCAAGGCATTCTTGCGCGCCCGGCGATGGCCAAGGTGGACAAGCTCGCGGAGGCGGGTCACGAAGGTGCCAAGGAGATCGCTGCCTACTTTGTCGGGCAGTGCGTGGGCCTGATGAACACGGAACAGTCCGTCAGGTCGGTCGTGTATGACTTCATGAAGGACTACGCCGAGGCGGTTGAAAGACTATCCGCCACCCTCGCCGATCAGGCCCCGACCGTGGCTCGCCATGGTTGACCTGATCAGACCCAATCCTTCCGACGCCGAGGTGTGCTCGTGACCGAACCTGTGACGCCGCGCACCGCCGCGACGCTGATGCTTGCGCGTGACGGCGCGGATGGGCTGGAAGTTTTCATGGTGCTTCGCCATCACGAGATTGAGTTCGCGTCAGGAGCCCTGGTGTTCCCCGGCGGCTCCGCGAGCGCCGGAGACGCCGATCCCCGATGGCGCCGCTTGGCGGACGGTGCTGACCAAATCAGCGACGAAATGCTGAACGTGATGGCGGCCGCGGCGCGGGAAGCCTTCGAGGAATGCGGCGTGCTGTTCGCCCGAACGGCCACTCGTGGGCCGCTGCTGGGCGGCGCCCGGGCGGAGGCGTTGGGAGCTACCTACCGGCAGGCAATCGAGGCGGGCAGTCTCAGCTTCGCCGATATGATCGAGCTGGAAAGTCTGGTTGCGGCCTTCGACCGGCTCGTGCATTTCGCCCACTGGATAACGCCGCCGCACATGCCCAAGCGGTTTGATACCCATTTTTTCCTCGCCGAGGCACCGCTCGATCACCTACTGCGTCACGATGGTAGGGAATCGGTCGACTCCGTCTGGGTGACACCACGTCAGGCGTGCGAGGACGCCGATACGGGCCGCCGCACGGTCCTGTTTCCAACGCGGTTGAACCTGGAGAAGGTCGGACAACACCGAACCGTGGCCGAAGCACTCGGCGCCGCTCGGGCATCCCGGGTCGTCACCGTCCGGCCGGAAGCCAGTACGGCGGAGGGTGGGCGGCTCCTCCGTATTCCCATCGAAGCGGGGTATGGCGCCGGAGAGTTTCTCGTGTCGAGCGGCTCCGGCAAGAATGCGCGGATACACAAGCTCGATGCTGGCACGCGAAGCTCGTAGCGCCCGAAAACGTCCTGGCGGGCCTGCGCGTGCTCCGGGCTCAGGTCCGGGCAGGGTGGGGTTCCGGAACCAGAGCCCTCGCGGCAGAGCGCGGAAGAGTATTCGTTCACGGCGGGCCGCCGAGAGGATCGCACAGCGAGGACGTCCATGGATCTGACACTGACTGAGAAGCATCGGGCACTACGCGATGAAGTGAATGCCTTCATCGCCCGGCACCGCGACCGCGCGCCCCGGCCTGGCGGCGGGCGCAAGCGGCCCGACAGGAAGGTTCTGGAGTGGCAGGCGCTGCTGCTCGAGTCCGGCTATTTCGGCCGAAACATACCACGTGACTATGGCGGCTTCGGCGCCCCTCATGATGTCATCGAGATGGCGATCATCGCCGACGCGTTCAGCCGGAGCGGCGTTTCGCCGGGCATCCACAACCAGGGCATCAGCATGCTGGTGCCGACGCTGCTGGAGGTCGGCACGGAAGAGCAAAAACGGCGTTGGGTCGGTCCTACCATTCGGGGCGAGGTGATTTGGTGCCAGGGCTACTCGGAGCCCGGGTCCGGTTCGGATCTCGCCGCCGCGCATACGCGCGCGACGGTGGAGGACGGACTCTTCGTCATCAACGGTCAGAAAATCTGGACAAGCTCGGCCCACTATGCCGACATGATGTTCCTGCTCTGCCGGACAGAGCCTGACAAGCCGAAGCACGCCGGTCTGTCCTATCTTCTGGTTCCGATGAACACGCCCGGGATCGAGGTTCGACCGCTGCGCACCATGACAGGACGGGCGGAGTTCAACGAGACCTTCTTCACCGGCGTTCGCGTGCCCGTGGACCAGATCGTGATGGGGCGCGGCGACGGTTGGCAGGTTGCCAACATCACCTTGAAATACGAACGGCTGCTTCTCGGTGATGCCAACAAGCTGCAGCACCGTCTCGAAGCCATTCGCCGGATGATGCAGGAGCCGCGGCCGGACGGTTCCCGCCTTCTGGATTGCGCGGAATGGCGCGACAGGTTGCTGCGGCTGCAAGGCGAGGTGATGGCGGCCCGCTACCACAATCTGCGTCTGTTGACCGATCAGGCGGAGGGAGTCGATTCAGGCCTCGGACGCCTGATCGTGAAGTATCACGGCACGATGCTCGCGCACCGCCTGACGTCCCTGGCGATCGACGTGCTGGGTTCCGCCGGGCTCGCCTACGAGCCTCAGGGTGAGGCGGCGGAGGACGATCCGGCCACGACTTGGCACATCGACTACATGTACGATATCGGATTGATCATCGGTGGCGGCTCCTCGAACATCCAGAAGAACATCATCGGAGAGCGTGGGCTTGGCTTGCCGCGCGAACCGAAAGCGGGGGGAGCCTGAGCATGCGTTTCGGACTGACCGAAGATCAGAAGCTCTTCGACCATTCTCTCAGGGGCTTCCTATCAGCGCGGCTGCCCCTCGACGTCCTGCGCCGGCTGGCCGAACCTGGCAACGGTTTCGATGCGGATCTGTGGAAAGGGCTCGGCGAACTCGGCCTGCATGCGATGCTGGTGCCAGAGGAATATGGCGGTGCCGGGCTCGGCCTTCTCGACGCGGCCCTGGTTGCCGAGGCGTTGGGTTTCCACGCCGCTCCGACGCCCTTCGCGGCCTCCCAGGTGATGGCAGTCCGGGCGTTCCAGGCCGCCGCTGATGATGCGCAGCGACGGATCTGGATTCCGCGGATCGTCGCTGGCGAGATTCGGATTGGCGTCGGCCTCGGCGGGATGTCGGGGCAAACCGGTCGAGCTGCGCCCAAGCTCCAGGGCGGACGGCTTTCCGGCGCGGTGGATGGGCTGTTGGATGGCGGCGGCGCCACACTCTTCCTCGTCTACTTGGTGGATGGCCGCGCCGCCCTGCTCGACGCTGACGCAACGGGCATCACTGCCACCCTGCGTCGCAGCGTCGATCGCACACGGCCGCTTGTGGACCTCGACCTTGCGGAGACGCCGGCCGTCGAGGTGCTGGAGGCGTCCAATGCTCCGCTCCAAGTGGCGGCGCGCGTCCGCGACACAGGCCGGGTGATGCTGGCGGCCGACATGCTGGGGGCGGCGCAGGCCATGCTCGACCGCGCCGTCGCCTATGCCAAGGAGCGCGTACAGTTCGGCCGGGTCATCGGCAGCTTTCAGGGAGTGAAATACATGTGCGCGGACATGGCGACCATGCTCGAACCGTGTCGCGCCATGGTCTGGTATGCGGCCTATGCGCAGGATGCGATCCCGGAGGAGGCCGCGATGACGGCGAACCATGCCAAGGCGCACCTGGCCGAGGTCACGCGCGAGGTGGCCCGGCTGGCCACCGAGGTTCATGGCGGCATGGGCTTCACCGACCTGCTCGGCCTGCATTTCCAGTTCAAGCGCATCACCTTCGACCGGCAGGTGCTGGGTACTTCCGAGCGGTGCCGGCACGACGCAGCGGTGGCGCAGGGCTGGATCGGAGCCTGAACGCGACAGAGCAACAGGAGAGGAAGATCACATGTCAATGCGGGAGAAAGCAGCGATCACCGGGGTGGGCGAGACCGTCTATTCCCGGGAGTCGGGTCGCAGCGTCGTATCGTTGCAGCTCGAAGCGTCGCTCCGGGCAATCGAGGACGCGGGCCTCCGTCCCTCCGACATCGACGGCGTGATCCCTTACGGGAGTGCTGTCGTTGCCGAGGAACTCGTCACCAATCTCGGTATCGGCGATCTCCGCTTCTCCGCCACCACGCCGCTTGGCGGCGCAAGCTGTGTCGCCGCGGTCCAGTGCGCCACTGCCGCCATTGCAGCCGGGATCTGCAATCATGTCCTCATCCCGGTGGGTCGGAATGGCGCTTCCCAGGGTCGCATCGGTGCCCGGGTGCAGCAGATGCCGCAGTTCCGGCTGGTCGGGGAGTTCGAGATGCCGCTCGGCGCCATCGCGCCGGCGCAGCTCTATGCGCCGATGGCGCGACGGCACATGGAGCTCTACGGCACGACCAGCCGCCAGTTGGGCGAGATCGCCGTGTCGACGCGCGCCAACGCCATCCTCAATGGCAACGCGATCATGACGAAACCAATTTCCATCGAAGATCACCAAGCCTCGCGCATGATCTCCGATCCGCTCCGGCTGCTGGATTGCAGCCTGGAGAGCGACGGTGCCTGCGCCATCGTCGCAAGCGGCATCGAGCGCGCCCGCGGTCTGCGCAGGACGCCGGTCATGGTGATGGGCATCGCCGAAGGGCATCCCGACTCGCCAAGCGTGATAACACAACGTCCGGAAATAACGCGCCTCGGCCTCGCCAAGGCGGCGGCCCGTGCTTTCGACATGGCTGGAGTGACCCACGACGACATCGACGTCGCGGAAATCTACGATTGCTTCACCTACATCGTGCTCTGCCAATTGGAGGATCTCGGGTTCTGCAAGAAGGGGGAAGGCGGTCCGTTCGTCGAAAGCGGCGCCATACGACTTGGCGGAAAGCTCCCGGTGAACACGCATGGTGGTCTGCTCTCACAGGCGCATATGGTCGGGATGAACCACATCACGGAGCTGGTGCGCCAGCTTCGCGGCGAGGCGGAGAAGGCACAGGTTGCCGGAGCCGAAGTCGGTCTCGTCACCGGCTATGGAGATATGGGCGATGGTTCAGTCGCCATCATGCGGAGGGGATGATGAGTGCGACCCAGACATACAACAAGCTTGTACCCGAGCCCACGCCGCACAGCGCCCGGTACTGGGAAGGGCTGAACGCGCGCAAGCTGCTGCTGCAGAAGTGCCGCAGCTGCGGCAGGACCCGGCACTACCCGCAGCCGATGTGTCCTGTCTGCCATTCCATGGAGGTGGAGTGGATCGAATCGTCCGGTCGCGGCGCGGTGCATAGCTGGACGGTCACACACCACCCTTTCCATCCCGGCTTCCGCGATGATCTGCCCTACACCCTCGCCACCGTGGACTTGGCGGAAGGCGTGCGCATAAACGCGCAGTTGCGCGGGACTCGGCCTGAGGATCTGCGCATCGGCCTGCCTGTATGCGTCGCGTTTGAGACGGTGAAGGAAGGTTTGACTCTGCCCTACCTAATCCAAGGATAGGTAGTTCGGTCCTTATAGGTACGGAATCTGGCCTCGCTTGTGCATGATGCAGGGGCATGTATTCTAGCGAGCACTAGAATTACTGTGATGCAGCAGCGTCCTGTCCCGTGTGGCACCGCTCTGCTTAAGCGCCCCGCGGGGCTTGCTTCTAGCCACTGCCGCAGTTCGGCGCTGTCGTAGGCCTTGTCGCCGAGCAGCTTGGCTGCCGCCTTGGTACGACGGATCAGACGCTGGGCTGGTGGACAATCGTGGACCTCGCCACCGGTCAGGAGGATGGAAAGAAGACGGCCTTTAGCATCTGCCAGTGCATGGATCTTCGTATTTCGCCCTCCGCGTGAGCGGCCAATCGCCTGTTTCTGCTCCCCCCTTTTCCTGGCGCCTGACGCCGAGCGGTGGGCTTTGACATGTGTGCTGTCGATCATCTGGGTCGCTGTCGATCGACCGCGTTGGGCAAGCTCCTTGAACAACCTCTCCCACACCCCGCGCTCGGCCCACCGGGCGAAGCGGTTGTACACCGTCGTGTGCGGGCCGTACTCGGGCGGACAATCCTTCCAACGACAGCCACTCTTCAGCACATGCAGGATGCCGCTGATCACCCGTCGGTCATCAACACGCTCCTTGCCGCGCACGTCGCTGGGCAGATGCGGTTCGATCCGACACCACTGATCGTCGTCCAGCCAGAACAGGTTGCTTCGCATCTTCCGTGCTCCTTGCCAGCACAGAATCACTAAGCGATTCTCCCCTCAACAACTTTATTGGGTTTCGACCCTAGTCTCTTATGTCCCCGGTCAAGAGTGAAGGCGAAGAAGTTTGTCGGTGCGGTGAAGCACCGGTCGATCAGGATGTGAGCTGCGCAAGGTTGGGAATGGAGCGTCGAGACGACGGTTGATCAGGCTCTTATCCGCGGGTTGGTTACCGCCTTCCGTGCTTTCGTCTCGGGGCTTTCCTCTGTCTAGAGGACGGGCGTCGGGCAGGGCCCGGCCACATAACTAGCGACGGGAGTTCCCCTCCGTTGCTCCATCCCCAACGCTGCGCAGCCGGAATGCGAATGGGCCGCTTAGGTGACAGCGACTGGCGCGATCTGGCGGCCGATCGCCCACAGGAACGCGGCCATTTCGCGGGCGATCGCGGCGATGATGACGGGTAGCTTCTTGCCTGCAGCATTGAGCCGTCGGTAGCGGCCGCACAGCCTGACCTGGGCCTTCCAGGCGATGTCGCGGATCGTCTTTGGCAGCCCTTCAAGACGAACGCGCAGGGTCTCGCTGACGCGAGCGGGATGGCGGTAACTCCAGGCCGCTTCCACCAGCACCCGACGGGCTCGCCGGTTGCCCGCCAGGGTGAGGCCCGCGCGGCGCACCGTCTCGCCGGTTGAGCGCTCGGCCGGCACCAAGCCGAGGAACGACATGAGTTGACGTGGCGTGTCGAAGCGGCGCACGTCTCCGATCTCGGCGGCAAAGGTCACGGCGACCAGGAAGGAGACGCCGCGCATAGCTTGATAGGCGGCGACCACCGGCGCCATTGACCAGGTGCGGACAAGGTTGGCCAGTTGCTCCTCGAGCCGGCGCTGCCGCTCGACAGCATCCTCAATAGTCGCAACCGCGTCCTGGAAGACGATCTGCTGCGCCGCATGATCGAAGCTCTGCTCGGCCAGCCAGCGCCGATGTGCACGGGTCCAATGATCCCCGCCGGTGAAGATCCGGCCATGCCGCAACAGGAACGACAGCAATTGCTGGCGCTTGCGACGAACATCCTCCGCCGCTGTCGTGCGTCCACGAACCAAGTCTCGGACCGCCTCGTGGACCGCGTCAGGTACCCAGACGCCGCTGAGCTCGCCAGCACGAAACAGGCGGGCCAAGGTGAGCGCGTCACGACGGTTCGTCTTAACTCTCTCTCCCGAGCGCCAAGGAATCAGCGCCGGCGCCACCACCAGGCAATCATGCCCAAGTGCCTGCATCTGCCGATAAAGCCCGTATCCTGTCGGTCCTGCCTCAAAGCAGACCTGCAGCCTCTTGTATCGCCGTGCCAGCTTCTTGATCAGCCGCTCGATCGTCGCCGGCCGGTTCTCGATCTCGCCCACAAACCGGAGCTCGCCTCCTCGACCTCCCTCCGCGATTGCTACCGCGTGCTTCAGCTTTGCCGTATCGAAGGCGACATACACTTCGCTATGCTCTCCCATGGCTCGTCCCTCCATGCCTGAGGCTCGGCTCGGCCCGTCCGAGCAACCCTCGATCCTGGCACGAATGGGGCGAGCCACCGGCTTCCGCCTGGGGACATAACGTCTAGGGTTGAGACTCATTAAATCCACCATACGATAGCAGCAGCGAGGCATACGGAGGCGAGGAAGTTTCGAGCCAGCCTGTCGTATCGGGTGAAGATGCGTCGGAAGTCTTTGAGACGGCAGAAGGCATTCTCGATGCGATGCCGTTGCTTGTAGGCGGTCTTGTTGAAGCTGAAGGGTCGTATACGGTTTGAGGTGTTGGGCACGACGGGCTTGGTGCCGCGCTCGTTGAGCCAGTGTCTCAGCTTGGCACTGTCGTAGGCCTTGTCGCCGAGAAGCCTCTTGGCGGGCTTTGTGCGCCGAATGAGGCGCTGGGCGGGCGGACAATCGTGAGCCTGGCCGCCGGTCAGGAGGACGGAAAGAAGACGGCCTTTAGCATCTGACAGTGCGTGGATCTTCGTATTGCGCCCGCCTCGTGAGCGGCCAATCGCCTGTTTCTGCTCCCCCCTTTTCCGCCCGAGGCCGAGCGGTGAGCCTTGATGTGCGTGGAATCGATCATCTGGGTCTCAGTTGATCGGCCGCGTTGGGCAAAGGCCCGGAACAGGCCTTCCCAGACGCCGCGCTCGGCCCATCGGGTAAAGCGATTGTAGACCGTCGTGTGTGGGCCGTACTCGGCAGGGCAATCCTTCCACCGGCAGCCGCTCTTCAGCACGTGCACGATGCCGCTGATGATCCGTCGGTCATCAACCCGCTCCTTTCCCCGAACGTCGCTCGGCAAGTGCGGTTCGATCCGCGCCCATTGCTCATCGCTCAGCCAAAACAAGTTGCTCCGCATCTTCCGTGCTCCTTGCCAGCACGGAATCACTAAGCGATTCTCTCCTCAACAATTTTATTGGGTTTCGACCCTAGTAGTATGGCGGAGAGGGATACGGCGGCCTGCTTCTTGACAGACGTGATTCACTCGGCCGCTTTGCCGACAGAGGCATCTGGACGCAGAGCTCCGGCTGGGTTGCTCGGCGTCAGCAGCCGGAAGAACAGCGGCACGAACAGGATGGCCACGAAGGTGGCGGCGATCATGCCGCCGATCACGCCGGTGCCGATCGAATGGCGGCTGGCCGAGCCGGCGCCGGTGCTGGTGGCAAGCGGCAGCACGCCCAGGATGAAGGCAAGCGAGGTCATGACGATCGGCCGGAAGCGCAGCCGCGCGGCGGCGAGCGCGGCGTCATAGACCGACAGGCCCTGGCGATGGCGCTGGGCCGCGAACTCGATGATCAGGATGGCGTTCTTGGCGGCGAGCCCGATCAGAGTGACCAGGCCGATCTGGAAGTAGACGTCGTTGTCGAGGCCGCGCAGCCAGATCGCGACCAGCGCGCCCAGCACGGCGAAGGGCACGGCGGTCAGCACGGCGAGCGGCAGCGACCAGCGCTCGTACTGCGCCGCCAGGATCAGGAACACCATGACGAGGCCGAACACGAAACCCATCTGGCCCGAGCCGCGGGTCGCGATCTCCTGGTAGGCCGAGCCGATCCAGCCGACGGTGAAATCGTTCGACAGCGTCTTGGCGACGACGTCCTGCATGGCGGCGATCGCCTGGCCGGACGAGTAACCCGGCGCGGGACCGCCCAGGATCTTCGCCGCCGGGAAGATGTTGAAGCGGTCGACGGCGTCGGGACCCAGAGTCCGCGTGAAGGTGACCAACTCGTTCAGCGGCACCATGGCGCCTGAATCGGATCGCACGAAGACATGGCGCATGTCATCGGGCGACTCGCGGAAATCGGCCTCGGACGAGAGGCTGACACGATAGGTGCGGCCGAACAGCGAGAAGTCGTTGACGTAGAGACTGCCGAACGAGCTCTGCATGGTGTCGAAGATGACGTTGATCGGGATGCCCAAGGCGCGCGCCTTCTCGCGGTCGACATCGATGCGGTATTGCGGCACCGCCGCCGTGAATGTGGTCGAGACGCCGCGCAGCTCGGGCCGCTGGTTGGCCGCAGCCACGACCTTGTTGGCCGCCTCGGAGAGCGAACTCAGCGATCCGCCGGAGCGGTCTTGCAGGAAGAACTCAAAGCCGCCGGTGACGCTGATGCCGGTGATGGGCGGCGGATTGAAGCCGATGACGATGCCGTCCTTGAAGTTGGCGTTGATGGCGGCAAGCGACGGCGCGATGTTGCGCGCATCCTGCTTGGGATCCTTGCGCTCCGACCAGTCCTTCAAGGTGACGAAGGAGATGCCCGCGTTGGTCTTGAGCGCGCGCGACAGCAGGTCGAAGCCCGAGAAGGTGACAACGGCGGCCACCGCCGGGTTCTTCATCAGGGCCGCCGACGCCTCCTTGGTGACCTCGCGCGTGCGGGCTATGGCGGCGGCGGGCGGCAACACGGTGACCATGAAGACGTAGCCCTGGTCCTCGGCCGGCACCAGACTGCCGGGTATCCGCTGGAACAACGCGTACGTCGCCCCCAGCACGATGGCGAAGCCCGCCAGCCCCAGCACCGTGCGGTTCAGCAGGAAACCGACGCCGCTGGTGTAGCGCGCCGTCACCCATGCGAACCCACGATTGAACCAGACGAACGGTCGCCACGGCGGGCCGTGTGCGGGCTTCAAAAGCAGTGCGGCCAGCGCCGGCGTCAGGGTCAAGGCCACGATGCCCGAGATCACCACCGAGACCGCGATGGTGACCGCGAACTGCCGATAGAGCTCGCCCGCCAGGCCACCCAGGAACGACACCGGAATGAACACCGCGCACAGCACCAGCACGATGGCGATCACCGGCCCCGTCACCTCCTGCATGGCCTGGATGGCCGCTTCGCGCGGGCCCTTGCCCTCGCTCGACATGATGCGCTCGACGTTCTCCAGCACCACGATCGCATCGTCGACGACGATGCCGATGGCCAGCACCAGGCCGAACAGGGTGAGAAGGTTGATCGAAAAGCCCAGCACCAGCATGCCGGCGAAGGTACCGATGATCGACACCGGGATGGCGATGATGGGGATGATCATTGCCCGTACGCTCTGCAGGAACAGGAACACCACCAGCACCACGAGGACGATCGCCTCGACGAAGGTGATCGCCACCTCCTTGATCGACACTTCGACGAAGCGCGTCGTGTCGAAGGGAATGTCGTAGCGCAGGCCGACGGGGAAGCGCTGGGAGATGCGCTCCATGGCAGCCTTCACCTCGCCTGCCACCTGGATGGCGTTGGCGCCGGGCTGCAGGTAGACCGCGATGGGCACCGCCGGCGAGCCGTTGAAGGTCCCGGAGAAGCCATACTGCAGAGCACCGAGCTCGACGCGCGCCACGTCCTTCAGCCTGAGAGCCCCGCCATTCTCCTCCGAGCGGATGATGATGTCCTCGAACTGGGTGCGGTCGACCAGGCGCGGCGGCGTGGTCACCGAATAGGTGAAGACCTGCGGCCGGTTCATCGGCTCCTCGCCGAAGCGGCCGGCGGCGAACTGCTGGTTCTGCTCGCGCACCACGGCGGCGATGTCGGCGGGGGTGAGGTTGTACTGGGCGAGCTTGTCGGGGCGCAGCCAGATCCGCATCGAATAGTCGGACGCGCCGAACAAGGAGGCATCGCCCACACCCGGCAGGCGGCGGATCTCGTCGAGCACGTTCACCAGCGCGTAGTTGCTGATGTAGATCGTGTCGTAGCGGTTGTCCGGCGAGGACATGGTGATGACCTGCAGGATCGAGGTCGATCGCTTCTGCACCACCAGCCCCTGGCGGCTGACCTCGGATGGCAGCAGCGGCAGGGCGCGCTGCACACGGTTGTTGACGTTGATGGCGTTCTGGTCGGGATTGGTGCCGATCTCGAAGGTGACGGTGAGGCTCATCGTCCCCGAGCCGGTCGAGGTCGACTGCATGTAGAGCATGCGCTCGACGCCGTTGATCTGCTGCTCGAGCGGCGCCGCGACGGTGGCGGAGATGGTCTCGGCGGTGGCGCCGGGATAGGTCGCTGAGATCACGACCTCGGGCGGCACGATCTGCGGATACTGCGAGATCGGCAGCACGCGCATCGCCACCAGGCCAGCCAGCACGATCACGATCGACAGGACCGAAGCGAAGACCGGCCGGTCGATGAAGAACTTGGAGATCATTGCTTGGTCTCGGCCGGCTTGGCCGATACCGGGACCGGATTGACGACGGCGCCGGGGCGAACGCGGATCACGCCCTCGACGACGATACGGTCGCCTGCTTCAACGCCCTTCCGCACGATGAAGCCATCGGGCAGTTCACGATAGATTCGCACCGGTCGCGCCCGCGCCACATTGTCCTTCTCGATGAGATAGACGAACGGTCCGAGCGGTCCCTGGGAGATCGCCGCCGTCGGCACCACGATGGCATTGGGCATCGTGATGCCCGTCATCTTCACGCGCACGAACTGGCCGGGCAGCAGGGCGCCATCGGCATTGGGGAAGATGGCGCGGGTCAGGATGGTGCCGGTGCGGGGATCGATGGTGCGCGAGCGCGTGTCGACCGTGCCGTTGTGTGGGTAGACCGCGCCATCGCCGAACTGCAGCTCGACCTTGACGTTCTTGGAATCGAACAGCTCCTCGGGCGACTTGTCGATCTCCTGCAGACGCCGGAGTTCGCTGTCGGTGAAGGTGAAGTTCACATAGGCCGGATCGAGCTGGGTGATGGTGGTGAGCAGCGTGTCCTGCGCCTTGATCAGCGTGCCCTCGGCCGGCGACACCAGGCTGGTTGGCCCCTTGGTCGGCGCCCGGATGACGGTGAATTCGAGATTGAGCTTGGCCACCTGGACATCGGCTTCGGTCGACTGAACCAGCGCGCGCGCCTGGTCGCGCACGGCGATGGCGTCTTCGTAGGCCTTCTGCGTCGCCACCTTCTGTGCCGCCAGGCCCTCCTGTCGCTTAAAATTCTCCTCGGCCTGGATCAAAGTGGCCTTCGCTTGCGCCGCCTGGGCGTTGGCGCGCGCCAGGGCCGCCTCATAGGTGCGCGGATCGATGCGGAACAGGACCTGGCCGACATCGACGACGGCACCTTCGAGGAACTCGCGCTTCAGCAGCACGCCGTTCACCTGGGAGCGGATCTCGACGACGCGGTAGCCGGCGACCCGGCCCGAGAAATCGAGCGGCAGGGGCACGTCGGCCGGCCGCACCGTGACCACGCCGACCTGGGGCGGCGGCTGAGTGGCACGTACCGCCTGCCGGGCTGCGGGTCTCGGCCACCAATAGGCAGTACCTGCCACCAGCAACATGGCACCGATCGTGATCGCCCAGACCAGCCTGCTCCTCGCCAGACTTCTGCTCGCGGACTGCCTTATCCCGCCAATGTGAAGCATCCCATCCTTTTGCCGTTAGCCTAACGAGTTCATCCCACCTAGTCCATCCGCTGGGATTTGGCCTGCCAGCCTTGTCGAGTGGCAAGTTCAAGAACTGAACACGTGATGAAATGGAAAGGGATCGAAAGAGAATCCAAGGGCAGGTTGGTCCTATTCCACCAAGGGCCGGGCAGGAGATCAGCATGATGGCACCGCCCCATTCGATGGGCCTTCGGAGCGAGTGGTTAAGGCGGGCGCATGCAGGCATCCAGAACTGTCCGGCGCGGACAAAATCGCCTCGTCAGCCGTGTCCCAGTGAACGTGCCCGGAGTCTTGGCGGCGATGTCGATCTCCACCGCTTGGCCGGTGCCGCTGACGAATCCCACTGACGATCCTCCCGACCACCAGGCAACGACGGTTGCGGCGCCAACAAACGCTACGACCGCGATGTTCAACACCAAGTCTTGATCGATTTGGCGCCCCTCTCGTCCGTGTCAATCATAACGTTAGGCCCCGGCTCTGGCGCACCACTTCCGTCATCCCGTCCTCTCCGAGGCGACATGACAGACGGTATCTCGGGGTCTTCCAGAAGCAGCATATGCAGGTGCGCCTGATCTCTATCAAGCCGCCCATAAGCGGCCCCTCCTCGTCGTCCTGCCGCCGCTTTCTCTATTGGATGCAGCCGGCGCATCCCTCTTGCGGAGAAGCGCCTCTCTACTTATAGTATACAATGCTTACTATTTGTGGAGGTGAGTGCGGAGATATGCACGATCCCGACGAGAGCGTTGGCTTCCTAGGCTGCATACTCATAAATGATTGAACTAAACCGCTGGGCCGCGGGGCGTCCCAGCGGTGTGTGTTGTGTATTGGCGTGAGAGCGCTCCTGTCTGAAGGATTGCGGGTTGTCGAAGCCCACCCTTGCAGACAGGAGAACCCCGATGGCCGAGTTAAGCCCTCTTCGTCGCCGCATGATCGAGGACATGACGGTCCGCAATCTGTCGCCAGCGACGCAGCAATCGTACATCCATGCGGTGGCGAAGTTCAGTCAGTATTTTGGTTGCTCACCGGACCGTCTGGATATCGAGGATGTGCGTACCTATCAGGTTCAGCTTGCGGCCCGCGGCATCTCCTGGGCGGCCCTCAATCAGATCGTCTGTGCGCTGCGCTTCTTCTACGGCGTGACGCTGCGGCGAGCCGAGCTGCCAGAGCGCATCCCGTATGCGCGCGAGCCGCGCAAGCTGCCCCTGGTGCTGGGTGCGGACGAGGTTGTCCGCTTCCTCGAAGCGGTGCCTGGCTTGAAGAGCCGTACGGCGTTGACCACGGCGTATGCCGCCGGCCTGCGGGCCTCGGAGGCGGCGCGGCTGAAGGTCAGCGATATCGACAGCAGCCGAATGATGATCCGGATCGAGGAGGGCAAAGGTGCCAAGGACCGCTATGCCATGCTGTCACCGCAGCTTCTGAGGATCCTGCGCAGCTACTGGCGGCTGGTGCGGTCCCGCCACTGGCTGTTCCCTGGTCGTGACGAGAGCCGGCCGATCGATCCGCAATCACTGCATGCGGCCTGCCGTTCAGCCTGCAAGGCAGCGGGCTTGGGCAAGCGGGTGACGGTGCACACGCTGCGCCACAGCTTCGCCACCCACCTGCTGGAGGCTGGCACCGACATCCGGATCATCCAGGTCCTGCTCGGCCACAGCAATCTGTCGACGACGGCTCGCTACACTCGTGTGGCTTCCACCACGATACGCAACACGGCCAGCCCGCTCGACCGGTTGAGCCTGGAGGTGGTGCCGCCCGCCTGAGGCGGGCACCTCATGGCAGCTGGGCTGGAGGTGGCGGAGATTTTCCGACGCCACGGTGACGCCTATCGTCAAGCTCGCGCCGGCCACCTTGGGCTGACCGAGCGGCGCGTCATGAGCGCCATCGAGCTCTGCCGGACGGCCGCACTGGGCGGCCATGTCGAGCATTGCGCAGACTGTGGGCTGGTCCGCATCGCCTACAACTCGTGCCGCAACCGTCACTGTCCCAGGTGCCAGGGCCTGGCCCGCGCCGCGTGGCTGGCACAGCGCCAGGCCGAGCTGCTGCCGGTGCCGTACTTCCACGTCGTGTTCACCCTGCCGGCCGCGGCTGCCGAGATCGCTTTCCAGAACAAGGCGACCGTCTATGCCATCCTGTTCCGGGCGGCTGCCGAGACGTTGTGCACAATCGCCGCCGAGCCACGCCACCTGGGCGCCGAGATCGGCGTGGTCGCGGTTCTCCATACGTGGGGCCAGAACCTGCAGCATCACCCTCACGTCCATTGCATCGTTCCCGCCGGCGGGCCGTCGCTCGATGGCACGCGCTGGGTAGCCTGCCGGCCGGGCTTCTTCCTGCCGGTGCGCGTGCTCTCACAGTTCTTCCGGCGGCTGTTCCTGGACAAGCTTCGCGCCGCATTCGATGCTGGCACCCTCGGCTTCTACGGTGATCTTGCCGGCCTCGCCGATCAGGCCGCCTTCGAGCGGCAGCTCAACCAGCTGCGACAGCTCGAGTGGGTCGTCTATGCCAAGCCACCCTTCGGCCACCCCGACCAAGTCCTCGCCTATCTCGGCCGCTACACCCATCGCGTGGCCATCGCCAACAGCCGGCTCCTCAGCATCGAACAGGGACAGGTCAGCTTCCGCTGGCGCGACTATCGACATCACGGCAGGGCCAAGGTGATGACCCTTGCCGCCAACGAGTTCATCCGTCGCTTCCTCCTGCATACCCTGCCAGACGGCTTCCACCGCATCCGCCATTATGGCTTCCTGGCCAATGGCCATCGCCACGCCAAGCTCGCACACTGTCGACAGCTTCTCGCTGCCCCAGCTCCTCTACCTCCAGCGTCAGCCGACTACCGCGAGCGCTATCGACAGCTTACCGGTCGTTCTCTCGACCTCTGTCCGTGCTGTGGCGGCACCATGGTGCCGCTCGGGCCGCTGCCACGCTCCACCCGACAACGCTTGCTCGGCTGGTTCGACAGTTCATGACAAGCCATCGTTCTGCCGCCACGATCCAGACCCGCGCAGCGCTCCATCGATCGATGGACACTTGTCCTTGTGCGCAGTCGCCGATCCTGCGCCCCGTCAAAGCATCGTTCCCCCTTCTGGCCCCTCGCTTGCCGCTCTCTACACCACGCCAAACCCGTCTTCCGCTCCGTCACTGTCTCCGCGCACCGCCGTACTCGTCTGCCACCATCGCGGTCGCCTCGACACAATCCCCATAGCTCGTGGGTCCCCAGCGGTTTAGTTCAATCCGGCTTCAATGAGGTCGCGTCCTGTGCCGACCTGACCGCTGTGCGCCGCGACCTCACAGAAGCCTCCTGATTCCCAAGAGGTGGGAATAGTGATTCAAGGTTCCGTAAGGGAGCCTATGGATGGCGCGCTACGATCTGACGGATTTCGAGTGGAACGTGATCCAGCCGCTGTTGCCGAACAAGCCACGCGGGGTTCCTCGCGTCGACGACCGGCGTGTCATGAACGGAATATTCTGGGTCCTGCGATCGGGAGCGCCCTGGGCTGACTTGCCGGAGCGCTATGGGCCGCCGACGACAATCTACAATCGGTTCAACCGCTGGCGCAAAGCCGGCGTCTGGGATCGGCTGATGGACGCGGTGATTGCCGCCCATGACGGCAAGGTGCAGATGATCGATTCGACCAGCGTGCGAGTTCATCAACAAGCCGCCGCCCAAAAAACAGGCTGGAGACGCTTGTATCGGTCGAAGCCGCGGAGGACTGACGAGCAAGCTGCACGCCCGTGTCATCGGCAACGGCCTGCCGGTGCAGTTGGAGTTGTCACCCGGCCAGGCCAACGACGCTCCGATGGCGGAGTTGCTCCTCCACGATCTGCCCAAAGGCGCGGTCGTACTTGCAGACCGCGCCTATGACGCCGACTGGATCCGCGACGTCATCGAGGATCAGGATTGCAAGGCCTGCATTCCACCCAAAACCAACCGCGCCGACGACATCCCCTACTCGAAGCGTACTTACAAAAAGAGAAACCTCATCGAGCGCTTCTTCAGCAAGCTCAAGCAGTTCAGGCACGTCTGTACCCGGTTCGACCGCCTTGCCCTCAACTACCTGGCTACGGTCAAGCTGGCTTCTGTCCGCCTATGGCTCAGACATTATGAGTCTGCAGCCTAGTGGGCGACGTGGCGCGGCTGCTACGGCGGAACTTCAATGGCAAGGCACAAACACTCGGGTTGTCTCAAGCCCAATGGCAGGCGCTCGCCTACTTGGCCCGGCAGGAGGGCGTGAACCAGGTCACTTTGGCCGAGAGTCTGGAGGTCCAGCCGATGACGCTGGCCCGCCT
>Ga0209062_1002651_pt1 | contig 23056 bp, 20 predicted proteins | sample Coa_R2_2_FD_187158 | JGI IMG/M metagenome (GOLD analysis project Ga0209062, IMG submission 187158) | Surface soil microbial communities from Centralia Pennsylvania, which are recovering from an underground coalmine fire - Coalmine... | ecosystem: Environmental > Terrestrial > Soil > Unclassified... | reverse complement strand
CGGTGATCTTCCGCAAAGTGACAAACGGGTTCCGCTCAGAGTGGGGCGCAAAGACCTATGCCGATCTCTGCTCAATTGTCGAAACCGGCCGCCGCAACGGCCGGAGCGCCCTCACTGCCATCCGCGACGCTCTGGCACAAGCCGCGGCCGTGGTTGCCGGTGCGCCACCGGCGCATGCGGGGTGAGTAATTACTTTTTGATGAAGTCTGGTTGAGCGAATTGTTATTGATTCGGCATTCTCGACAAGAGGGGGCCGCCATGGTGGACGGGCAATCGTCGAAAGGTAAGTCAGCAGTTCCGATAATCGACCTCGTCTCGGTCACTCAGGGATTGGTTGTTGCTGAGTGCCTGAGTTTTCGTCGCGCGGCCAGGATTCTTGGCATGCAACAATCCGTCATCGGTCGCCGCGTGCGGGCGCTCGAAGACAAACTGGGGGTATCGCTATTTGAGCGAGCTCCCAGGGGCGTGCGGCTTACCACGGCCGGCGCGCGCTTTTTCGAACAAGCCCGCGCTGGACTTCGACAACTCGACGACGCGGTCCAGACCGCAGGCGCTGCCGGTCGCGGTGTTATCGGACAATTGAACATTGGAATTTTATCTTCCATGGCCGCAGGGTTTCTTCGCGAAGTTATCCGGGCTTACCGCGAACGCCATGCGGATGTGGCGATGCACATCTTAGAAGCGGCCTCGCGAGAGCAGGTCGCGCTCGTTCGAGAGAGCCGATTGGATGTCGCCTTCGTTCTCGGAGTTCCGGAGTTGCCGGATTGCGAAGTCACGCAGCTTTGGACCGAAGAGATATTCGTGGCTCTTCCCCAAGGGCATAGGCTCTGCGATTGCGATGAGATCACATGGGAGTCCCTTCGCCACGAGAAGGTGATTCTCTGCCAATCGGAATTGGGCGGGGCCATCCACGACCGCCTGATCACCCGCCTCGCACAGTTTGGTTATAGTCCTTTGGTAGAGCGGCTCGACGTCGGTCGGGAGGCTTTGATGCATCTGGTTGCGCTGGGCCTTGGCGTGAGCTTCACGAGCGAGGCCACGGTCGCGACCCCATTTCCGGAAGTCACGTTTCGCCCCATCGCGGGTGATGCAGCCAGGATACCATTCAGCGCAGTGCGGCTGCCGAACAACGACAACCCGGCGTTTCGGCGATTCTGGAGCCTTGCGCGCGACATGTCAAAGAAGTGGGAGAAGCAGCCAACAGATGCCGCAAAGCCGCCGGCAGGCGACGAACAGAAAAGCGAGCCGATCAGCGGCTCCCTTCATGCTCATGTCGCTCGCGCAAACGCCGAAGCTGCTGACGTCAAACGGGGGCATTGCAATGACGATCGTTCGAAGCTGGCTCGCGCGTGCGATTTAAGTGCAGCCGGCCACGGCGAAAGGCCGCCAAATCGACGATAGGCTCCCCGTTTCCGCTTCGGAGTGTTGCAAACTTCAGCTTCGTCGGAACGAGTGCTCAGCAATAGCCGCAAGCTGCAACGGGTGCTGCATCGCACCCGCGCGCAGTATCATCATCATACAAATTTCACCGATTTGCGAGTTTGATGAGCACGTCGGCGTGGCAGCGCTCGGGCGCACACCAGCACACGAGATCCTTGCCGCGCAGTTCGTGCAGCGCCGCCATGAGTGCTGGCTGTCGCACAATCCACGCGCGGTATTTCGCAATCACCTCGTCGCGCGAGCCGTCTCGGCCGATGACGAACCCGTTACCCCACTTGCTGGGGCGACCGACGTAAACGCGATCCGGTGACGGGCGCTTGCCGACCTGTCTGGCGTTGAGGACTTTGCACATGATCACCTCCCTTCACCGTTGTGATGCGCCTCGCCGGCGCCGTCGTGTTCCTTCCGTGCCGCCATGGCGGCTGTCAGCTCGGCCTCGATGGTCGCGCGCTCGCGACGGCTCAAGCTGCCGCGCAGCTCGGCCCGTAGTTCTTCGATGTGGTCTTGAAGCGTGATCATCGTCCCCTCCTTCTGTTCGAAGACGGGGCGGGCGCACCGCGCCGATCGGGCCGGGTCAAGGACGCCGAAGGCGCCGCAGAGCGGGGCGCGGGGGAGCCGATTTTGCCGCGCGCAACAAAAGAAGTGCGCGCGCTTGCGCGCTCCTTACGCGCGGCAAAATTGGGGGAAACCGCGGCCTCCTTGGGCCGGCCCGATCGGCGCGGTACAATGGGAGGTCTGAGGAGAGAGAATGGGAATGGAGGAGTGTGTGCCGGGCGTGCGAAAACCCGCCCGGATGCTCCGGGCGGGGCGATGTTGCCGGTGCCGGTCAGTCGCCGTTGGACCTGCGGCCGCGCGACCAGATCAGGCTGAAGGTCTCGCCGCCTTCGTCATCGAAGAGGTTGGCGTAGATCGGCGTGGTGAAGCTCGGATCGTCGAGCTTGACCGAGAGGTAATCGCGGCCCTCGCTGGAGCGCTTCGACCATGCGGCGCCGATCTCTGCGCGGCCGACAAAGACCCGGTGGCTTGGTGCGTTCTCGCTGGTCCTGCTGGTCTCCGGAACGATGCGGACGCCTTTGGCCTGGACGCTGAGGGTGACGATCTCGCCCTGGAACTCGTTGCCGGACTTCTTGAAGGAACCGATGGTTGCCATGTCGTTTCTCCTTGGCTGTTCGAGCCCGCGACCATCGCGGCCTCGATGGCGATCGACAGGCCGCAGGCGATCGACGCCGCACCCCTTGGGGCCGGAGCACAGCGGAGGATGGCGGCGAAGGGACTTTCTTGGCTCGCGAGGAATGGGCGCAGCCGGGGTCCCCGCGCTTGCGGGGTGGCAAGCCCAGGGGAAGAAAGTCTCGCCGCCGCCATTGCGGCAAGGCGATCGAGGCTTGCCGTCCTGTGGCCCGATCACGCCATCAGAGGCCGCGCGGGTCGCGCGCCAGACAGCCTTGCAAGGAGAAGACGTGGCAGCCATGGGTCCGTGCAAGAGGCCGGGCTCAAAGGGCGAAGGAACAGAAACCCTGGCGTACGGAAAGGCGGGACCAGCCATCCGGGACCAGGGCCACCGTTCGCATCACAGACACCGGGTCTGTTGGCTGCGGATAGCGTTGCCGTTGGATTGAAGCGCTGCAATGACCGCGTTGTCCACGGTCGGACTTGACTATCGGCACCCGCCGACCACCGAACCGAAGACATGACGAAGCGAGACCTCAGCTGTCCCTAGCCGCAGGTGTCGCAGGAGACGGAGACCTGGCGCCGGCCATATTGCCCCCTCCGGTATCGGGCGGGATCAGAGATGCCCGGCGAGCCGAACTCCGGACGACGACCCAGCAATCCAGCGCACAGCAATCCAGCGCACTGGCGAATTGGCTGCGAAAGTCGTATATCTTTCCAGAGATGTGGAAGGATTTCAGTGTGGCTACCAAACCAACGACGCTCATGACTGCAAATGAGGCGGCCTCTGTCACTGGCGTGCCGCTGCGGCAGGTCCATCGCATCATCGATGCGGGGCTTCTTGGCGCAGCCGTGAAGCGTCGCAACAAGGCGAGGCTCCTGGCGCCAAGGGGTCTGGTCGGCCTCAGACTCGCGCATGACACGGCGGACGTTCTCACGCTTCAGGGGCGGCGAGCCGTCGTGGCGACGTCGATCCGATCGCCACGACAGTCGCTGATCCGCGCCGACATGATCGTCGTGGATGCGCGGCCCGCGGCGCAGACGGTTCGTTCCGGGTTGAGCCTGTTGGCCAAGGCTCGCGGCATGGTGTCGAGCACGCCTGAAGTGCTCGGCGGAACACCGGTCTTCAAGGGAACTCGCATCCCGGTGCATGATGTGGCCGACATGCTGGCCAACGGCGATCGACCGGCGACGATCGTCAAGGCCTATCCGCAACTTGATGCCGATCGTATTCGGTTCGCTTCGATTTATGCGCAGGCCTATCCGGCCCGAGGCCGGCCACGGATGAAACCACGTCGTTTGCGTATTCAAAAGGCTTCGGAGACGCTCGCTTTCGACGACCTCGGGCGGACGTGAAGTTCCTCGTTGACGAATGCCTGAGCCCGGAACTCGTCGCCATCGCCCGTGCGCGGGGCCACGGCGAATCCATGCATGTCACCTGGCTTGGGATGCGCTCGCGCAAGGATTGGTCGATCGTGCGTCGCGCGATTGCGGATGGCTATGTGCTCGTCACCAACAACACGACGGACTTCAGGGCACTGCTCCGGCGTGAGGAGGTGCACGCCGGCCTGGTATGTATCAACGTGGCGCCGGGTCTGATGAGCCTGGATGTGCAGAAGCGGCTGTTTGCTCTCGCTCTTGATCGCCTCGGCGACGGCGAGCCCGTCAACGAGCTGCTGCAGATCACGCTCGATGAACACAAGGTCGTCCATGTCGAGCGCTATGATTTTCCAATTGGCAGGTGAAATGCCTGTTGCCGCTTGTTCCGGAGCCCATTTGCGTTTCGTCGGACTCGGCTCAGACGCCCTGCCGCGCGAGCCCAGGACGGATGGGCTACCCACGCCCTCGCTCAAGAAGATTCGCCAGCCCGTTCTGCCGTACTGTGAGGCAATCGCCAGCGCGAAGCTCCTCCCGGAGCATCAGCATGACCAGCGCGGCCGTGAGAGCTTTTTCGCCAGTCAGGGCGATCTGTACCTCCTCGTTCTCGCCTTGGCGGGAGAACGTGACCAGGAGGCTGCCAGAAGACACCAGCATGTCGCCCCCTCACCGCGGTGCGACGCCGGCTTCAGCCAGCGCACGGCGCAATGCGATCAGGGCCAGCCAAATCAGATCAGCCTCGGACTTGCCGTCGCAGACGACAGTGACGGCGGCTATGCGCGCGACCGTTTCAAAGTCCATCCGCTTAACGAACTGCGCCACCGCCATCGCCTGAACAGATGGTAAAATTAAAGGAATCGCTGTGGTTTTCGACTTACCCACGGGAACGCTCCCCAAAAACGCTTTCACGCGTGCGGCGGCCGGCCACAGGAACACTCGTAGTCGTATCTTCAGCCGGAACTGCTCGACAAGCTCGGTCGATGAATCGTGCCTCGCGACCACATCGGATCGTCGCGGCCAGATGCGATTCGCCGGATTCTGGAACGGCACCTTGGCCAGCCGAAAAAGAAATGACGACACCCCTGACGAGAAGACTGCTGAGACGCTGATCGAGGCCGGCGAAATCACTATTGAGGGTGGGAACCCCGTCGCTTTGCCACGCGAACTCCCTTCGGCTTCCGTCGGCAGCCTATCCCGGCCGGATTTGTCGGCGCGGAAACGGTAGCATTGGCGGATCACCCATCGTTCCCAGGGGTGGAAAGCCGCGCCGCCCCGCCTGCGGCACCACGTCATTTCTCCTTCGTACTGGCCGTCAAACGACGGTTCCAGGGAGAGCCATACATCGTGGCCGCGCAGGGCGGATTGACGGCGCGTTTGCTGCAGCGTTCCCCCGCTGCGATGCCACCATCTGCGCAAAACGAAACCAAGCGGGCGCAGCCAAACATCGTGCAAGACCGATGGTGCGGCAAATTTCGCGCGGAGTTCGATATTGCCCTCGGTCAACATTCGGTGGCCGAATGTAAGGAGAAGTCCCGATTCCCCATTCGCCACGGGCACCAGCTCCTTGGGAGCATTTGCATAGAACGCGCGCAGGAGGCGTTGGCGCAAGTCGTTCGGGACGATGACGTTTGCAGTGTATCGCTCGCGCAACCGTTCCCGCGCGCTCGGCTCGACAAAGTGCAGCGTCGTAAGCACGAATCGAGCAAACACCGCGAGATTGAGTAGAAGCCAGGCCAGATGCAGGGCGGTCAGTACAACTTTGAACACCAAATCCGTACCGCCAAGATGTGCAAGATGCGCAAGGAATTGCATGGGCCAAATAAGCTGCACGCATAGAACGATCAGGAGCGCGGCGCCGCTAGTAACAACCTCGTAAGCCAGCGACTCCATATAATACAGACGAACATCGGTGTTGGTGGATGATCGGTCGTCACGTTGCGAGATTAACGTCACGATGCCGATAGCAACGGAGACAATGCCGAGAATGCCAACCTGCGCCGCGATTAAATAGCTCGCGATATCTTTGAGCAGGCTCTTGATCTCTGGCGTCGTCCAACCCGGTAACGCCTGAGGAAAACGGAGGTTGAAAACAACCTCGGCTCCAACCAGCACAAGATCGAGAAGCAAATAGGCAGCCAAGAAGGTCGGCAGCGAGCGGCCGGCGATCAGAATACGGACCGCGCGTTGAGAAGAGGAATGGCGCGCGCGCGCCGTATCGCGCGGTTCTCGCGTAGATGCGCCTTGATCTCGCGGCCAACGCGCTGGCGCAAGCCGCCGTGTACGCCCTCAATCAGGCTGCTAGACAATTCAAACTCCAGGTGCGAATGGCTCTGCGATGATTCCCCAGCGGGCCAAGCCATATAGAACATTAAGAGAACGCCCGCAACGCCGGAAAGGACCTTGAAAGAACCGCGCAGGCTTGATCGGCAGTCTAGATGTCGTAGTTGGGTCAGATTCGTCCGTCGTGATGCGCTGGCGTTGACGGTCGGTCTACCTTCGAAAGCGGAAAGTATTGCGCTCGCTGACCGGCGCGACGGCTTATTCTCTCGTCTGAATGCGCGAAGACCCCGCCCGGATTGCTCCGGGCGGGGCAATGTTGCCGGTGCTGATCAGTCGCCGTTGGACCTGCGGCCGCGCGACCAGATCAGGCTGAAGGTCTCGCCGCCTTCATCATCGAAGAGGTTGGCGTAGATCGGCGTGGTGAAGCTCGGATCGTCGAGCTTGACCGAGAGGTAATCGCGGCCCTCGCTGGAGCGCTTCGACCATGCGGCGCCGATCTCGGCGCGGCCGACAAAGACCCGGTGGCTTGGCGCGTTCTCGCTGGTCCTGTTGATCTCCGGAACGATGCGGACGCCTTTGGCCTGGACGCTGAGGGTGACGATCTCGCCCTGGAACTCGTTGCCGGACTTCTTGAAGGACCCGATGGTTGCCATGTCGTTTCTCCTTGGCTGTTCGAGCCCGCGACCATCGCGGCCTCGATGGCGATCGACAGGCCGCAGGCGATCGACGCCGCACCCGTTGGGCCGGAGCGCAGCGGAGGATGGCGGCGGAGGGACTTTCTTGGCTCGCGAGGAATGGGCGCAGCCGGGGTCCCCGAGCTTGCGGGGTGGCAAGCCCAGGGGAAGAAAGTCTCGCCGCCGCCATTGCGGCAAGGCGATCGAGGCTTGCCGTCCTGTGGCCCGATCACGCCATCAGAGGCCGCGCGGGTCGCGCGCCAGACAGCCTTGCAAGGAGAAGACGTGGCAGGCATGGGTCCGTGCAAGAGGCCGGGCTCAAAGGGCGAAGGAACAGAAACCCTGGCGTACAGAAGGGCGGGACCAGCCATCCGGGACCAGGGCCACCGTTCGCATCACAGACACCGGGTCTGTTGGCTGCGGATAGCGTTGCCGTTGGATTGAAGCGCTGCAATGACCGCGTTGTTCACTGTCTAGATTTGACGATCCACATCCGCTGACCACTCAACCGGAGATATGATGAAGTGAGACCTCAGCTGTCCCTGGCCGCCGATGCTGCAGGAAACGAAGACTTCGCACCGGCAGCATCGCTCGACCGCATATCGGGCGAGATGGAAAGCGCCAGTCTCACCCATGCCGTCGCGCCCACCGCAACCGCGCCCACCAGCGCAAACGCTCGCTGCCACAGCTCAGCTGGTACGCCGAGCTGCGCTAGACCAAGAGCCGCGTGATAACCCGCCATGGCGGCAGGCACAGCGAACACGAGGGCGATGGCGGTGCGGATCACCGGCGAGCGGAACGCCGCGACCGCAATCTCTCCTGCGACGAGCGTGAGGGCTCCTGCGATCAGTCCGACAAGGAAGGCACCGAACTCGCCCGAACCGGTTTGGTAGGCGGCGATGCCTGCGGTGATACCAACGAAGAAAGGGAGAGCGTGAACTGCGAGCGTGAACAGCAGCCAGCACAGAAACACAAGGCTGACGAAGCTGAGGATGATGCCGATAACGATCATCGTGGAGGCCTCCGAGACACAGGTCTGAGGGATTACGCCTTCCACCACCTCCACGGCGCAGACGTGGAATAGCAAATCCGTCGCACGTTTGGAATCCGGTATCGTGGTTTTATTTGAGCGTCTCGGCTGGCGTGCCGTCGATCAAACGCCGAGGGCAAACTTGCGGCGGTTCACCGATCAGCCATCCATCTCGTGAACAAGGCCATGCCGATGACGGCTATTGCGATCGAGCGTCGGTTCGGCCGACTGGGGATCACATCGCCATCAAAGCGCTGCTATCCGAGATCGCCGAGCGAAAGTCGAATTTGAGTGTTTTTTTTGTTGCGGTCAGCGATCAGCCGCAAGGCACAAGAGATGCCGCGATCACGACGCCGTCATGAGCCGCACGGCCGGGATGCGGCTCATCGCAACGCGTGCGGGAAAAGCGGCGCTCATGCGCCGCCGCCGAACTTCCAGACCGGGATGCCGAGCTTCTTGGCCTTGTCGGCGAGGTTGGCGGAGATGCCGGAACCCGGAAACACGACGACCCCGATCGGCATCACGGCGAGCATCTGGTCGTTGCGCCGGAACGGTGCCGCCTTGGCGTGGCGGGTCCAGTCGGGCTTGAAGGCGATCTGGGTGACCTTGCGGGCGTTGGCCCAGGCGGCGGCGATGCGCTCGGCGCCCTTCGGGCTGCCGCCGTGGATCAGCACCATGCCGGGATGCTTGGCGTGGACCTGGTCGAGCCGGTCCCAGATCGCCCGGTGGTCGTTGAAGTCGAGACCGCCCGTGAAGGCGACCTTGGGGCCGGGCGGCAACAGCACCTCGGTCTCGCTGCGCCGCTTGGCGGCAACGAAGTCGCGGCTGTCGATCATCGCCGCCGTGAGGGTGCGGTGGTTGACCATCGACCCGGCGCGCGGGCGCCAGACTGAGCCGGTGTGGCGTTCATAGAGATCGGCGGCGTGATCGCGGAAAAGCTCCATGGCGTCGCGCCGTTCGATGAGGGTGAGGCCCTGTGCGATCAGGCGTTCGAGCTCGACCGAGCGGATTTCCGAGCCGTCCTGCTCCTTCTGGCTGCGCTTCTGGGCGCTCTCGTTGTCGTCGAGTTCGCGCCGGACGCGGCCGGCGGCGCGATGGAACAGATTGGCGGTCGACCACAGCAGGTCGTCGAGATCGGGCTCGAGGCGCGTCTCACGCAAGGTTGCGATCAAGGCATCGAAGATGTCGGCCACGGCGCCGCCGATGACGGGTGCCTCGGGCAGCGGGCGCGGATCGGGCTCGTCCTGGAACGGACGCCAGCCATAGAGCTGGAGCTCGGTGAGGACGTGTGCGGTCGGTGATGAGCTGTGCGGGTTGCCGTCGCGATCGGTCGTCATGGTGATGCCCTCCGTGGGACTGGCCGCGCCCATCGCGGCCTGCGAGGCGATCACCCGACGGCAGGCGCACCGGGGGCGCACCGCAAGCGGCCGGAGCGCAAGCGGAGGACGGCGGGCGGCGGCTATTTTGTCTCGCGATGCAAAGCCGGAGGCCCGCGCGGCTTGCCGCGTGGGGCCTCCGGCGGCGGAAAATAGCCGCCGCCCGCCGTTGCGGCCCCGGACTGCCTGCCGTCAGATCGCCCTCTCGCAGGCCGCGGGCGTGGCTTTCCGGCGGAGGGCATTCACCCGCGATCGGGTACGACGCCCCGCACGCTCATGTGACCGTTACGGACTCCGACAGGATGAACCGGCTAACGTCCTCCAGGACGAGTTGGTCACGCAGCGTTGCCCGAAGTGCAGCCACTCCCAGCTGGCGCAGGTCATCGTTGAAGTCCTTGAGGCGCGGTGCGAGCGTGATCGCCTCGATCCCGCCGGCCTGCGCCCGGCAGCTCAGTTGCTGCGCGGCCCGCCGGCCGGTCGCATCATTGTCCTGCGCGACATAGAGGCGCCGCAGCGTGGGCGGCGGCCGGAAGACAGCGAGGTGATTGGCGGATAGCGCCGCTGCCATCGGCATCGCCGGCAGGACGGTGCGCACCGACAGCACGGTCTCCAGGCCCTCGCCGGCCGCCATGACGTCGCTGGCGGTGCCGAACCGTACGCCATGCCCGGCGATCTCGCCCAGGGCGCGTCGGGGTGACGGCACCGGGGCCTTGTCGCGGCCGGACGGGTCGAGCCAGGTGCGCTGCAGGCCGGTGACTTTGCCGTCAAGGTCCGTGACTGCCGCGAGCAGCGCCGGCCAGACCTCATAGCGGTTGGCGCCCGTTGCCTCGTCGGTGGTGCGGTAGAAGCAGCGCGGGTGGAATCGCAACGCCCGCAGATCAGGTGTGATCGCAATGCCGCGATTCCGCAGATAGGTCTCCGCGACCGTGTCAGCGAGCGGATACGACATCACCAGCAGCCGGCGCGCAGTGTCCGGCAAACCATCCGGTGGTTCGGGCCGCAATAGTGCAGGCTGCGCCAGGCCAAGGAACCTGCGCGCTTCGGCGAGAACATCGGCAAGGCGGTCGAGGCCGCAGCTCAGTGCGATCAGGTCGAGAAGATCGCCGTGCTGGGCCGTCGCGGCGTCGGTCCACTTCCCGGCAGCTCCTTTGCCGTACAACGGGCCGTACAGGCGGACGTAGAGGCTGCGTCCCGGTGTGTTGGCGACATCGCCGACGATCCAATAGCGACCTTCGCGGCGGCCGTTCGAGAGATAGTAGCGGCACACGGCCTCGGCGCTGCGCGCGAGACGTTGAGCGAGGTCGGCGGCTTGGGAGGACATGGCTGTTCCTCCCTCATGCTGCCGGCCGCTCGGCGATCCGCACCAGCGGATAGCGTTCCATCAGGGCGCCGAGGATTGCTGGCCCGCCGGCCCCGACCGGCACGAACAGCCGCAGCTTCCAGGCGATGATCTCGGACATGAGTCCCATCGCCTTGAGCCGGTCGACCATCCCGTCCGTGAAACCGGCGACCTCGATGCGGAAGTCCCCCATGACCTTGGCACGGCGGACCTCAAGCCCGTCCTCCAGGTGCAGGATCGTCCGTCCGTCGAGTACGGCCACGAAGGCGTCAGCCGGATCGAGAGCCGGAGCCTCGCTCTCGACCGCCTGGGCGACCCAGGCCGGCGAGACCAGGCGGCCGATGATGCGCTCGCCATCATCGGTCTGGAGCCGATAGACCCGCATGGAGTCGTTCGGCAGCCGCTTCCAGATTGGCAGCAGCAACCCGGTGACGATGTGCAGGCTGCTGTCGGTGAACTCCGGTACTGCGGCGATCTCCGCTTCCCATGCGCGGACAAACTCGGCGCGTTCGGCTTCCCGCCAATGGGTCTGCGCCATGGTGCTGAGCGGGATTGCGGGCCGCTCCATCGGCCGGATCAGGCGGACGCGGCGTTCGACTTCGCCGTCATCCAGCATGAGGCTCGGCGCCGGCACCTGCACGGCGGCGCGTCCGGATTGGGCATTCACCAGCAGCCTGGCACGCGGATCGTTGGCGATATCAAGTGCTTCGGCCAACGTGAACGGCCGGTTGCGGTCGCGGCGGCTGATGGTGAATACCTGCGTCTCGGCGCCGCTCGCCGGGTGGACATAGAGCGTCCGGCGATCCGTGACCTTCAGGCTCTCCGCCGTGAGGGTCTCAACGCCCACATCATAAGTGCCGGAAGCGATGGCGCCCTCGATCCGGGTGCGCAGCAGGTCGTCGAACACGCCGAACAGCGTGTTCTGCATGTCGATGGTGAGCGCCAGGAGCCGGTTAAGGAAGGTGGTGATCGGCGGCAGGTCCTCGCGCAGCGAACCGTCATTGTCCGTCAACCGCAGTCCAGTGGCGTCCTCGAAGGTCTGAAGCGGACAGCCCTCGATCTTGCCGCTGTAGATCAGCAGGTAGAGCTGGCGCAGCGCCGCCCTGGCGTAGACGGATTCGAGATTGTCGTCGGCCCGGAACAGCCCCTGGCCGCCGGTCTGGCGCTGGCCCTTGGTGATGGCGCCGAGGGTATCGAGGCGGCGCGCGATGGTGGAGAGAAAGCGCTTCTCGGCCTTGACGTCGGTGGCGATCGGCCGGAACAGCGGCGGCTGCGCCTGGTTGGTGCGGTTCGAGCGGCCAAGGCCCTGGATGGCGGTGTCGGCCTTCCAGCCCGCTTCGAGCAGGTAGTGGACCCGCAGGCGCTGATTCTTCGCCGTAAGGTCGGCGTGGTAGGAACGTCCGGTGCCGCCCGCATCGGAAAACACGAGAATGCGCTTCTCGTCATCCATGAAGGCTTGCGCCTCGGCAAGATTGGCCGATCCGGCGCGAGCCTCGACGGCGAACCGGTCAGTGCCATCCTCACCTCGCTTGCGCACGATGCGCCGCGAGCGTCCCGTGATTTCGGCCACCATGTCGGCGCCGAACCGCTGCACGATCTGGTCGAGCGCGCCCTGCACCGGCGGAAGCGCAGCGAGCCGCTCGATCATGCGGTCCCGCCGCTCAACTGCGTCGCGGCACTGGACCGGCTGGCCCTCGTGAAACACCGGCCGGGAAGCGAGATTGCCGTCGCCGTCGGTGAACGGCTCGAACAGCTGGGTCGGAAAGCCGTGCGCCAGGTAGTCGAGAACGTACTCGCGCGGCGTGATGTCGACCTGGACGTCGCCCCATTCTTCGGTCGGAATCTCGGAGAGGCGCCGTTCCATCAGAGCTTCGCCGGTGGAGACGATCTGGATGACGGCGGCGTGGCCGGCTTTGAGATCGCGTTCGACCGCCGCGATCAGGGCCGGGGTCTTCATGGCGGTGATCAGGTGATTAAAGAAGCGCTGCTTGGCGCTCTCGAAGGCGGAACGCGCAGCCGACTTGGCCTGAGCATTCAGGGTCCCGGATTCGCCGGTGACGTTGGCGGCCTTAAGCGCGGCATCGAGATTGTTGTGGATGACCTGGAAGCCGCCCGCATAGGCGTCGTAGATGCGAATCTGCTCGGGACTGAGCCGATGTTCGACCAGCTCATATTCGATCCCCTCGTAGGAGAGCGAACGGGCCGCGTAGAGACCGAGTGCCTTGAGGTCGCGGGCGAGCACTTCCATGGCGGCGACGCCGCCGGCCTCGATCGCCTCAACGAACTCCGCGCGAGTGGCGAACGGAAAATCTGCCCCGCCCCACAGACCGAGCCGCTGCGCATAGGCAAGATTGTGCACCGTGGTGGCGCCGGTCGCCGAGACGTAGAGCACGCGGGCGTCGGGCAGCGCGTGCTGCAAGCGGAGGCCCGCCCGGCCCTGTTGCGAGGGCGCCTGCTCGCCCCGCTCGCCTTGGGTGCCGGCAGCATTCTGCATGGCGTGGCTCTCGTCGAAGACGATGACTCCATCGAAGTCACGCCCCAACCAATCGACGATTTGTTGAACGCGGGAAACCCTTTCCTCGCGCGCGTCGGACCGCAGCGTGGCGTAGGTGGCGAAAAGGATGCCTTCATCCAGACGGATCGGCGTGCCCTGGCGAAACCGCGACAGCGGCGTGATCAGCAAGCGCTCCTGTCCGAGCGCCGACCAGTCGCGCTGGGCATCCTCGATCAGCTTGTCGGATTTCGACACCCACAGGGCGCGGCGACGGCCTTTGAGCCAGTTGTCGAGCAGGATGCCGGCCACCTGGCGGCCCTTGCCGGCGCCGGTGCCGTCGCCCAGAAACCAGCCACGGCGGAAGCGCACGGCATTCTCGGCATCATCTGCGGCAGCGGAGACGACATCGAACGTGTCATCAACGGTCCACGAGCCGGCGAGAAATCCGCTATGTGCTTCGCCGGCATAGATGACGCTTTCGAGCTGGGCATCGGAGAGAAGGCCGCGGGAAACGAGATTTGCCGGCAGATGCGGCCGATAGGCCGGCTTGGGCGGCGCCACCGAGGCCATGGCGGCCGACTGCACGAGCCGCGTGGGGTGGGCTCGAGAGCCGGGAATGCGGATCGACTGAAGGGCGTATCCCTCATAAAGCGCATCCGTAATGCGTCCGCTCTGCGCCGGTTTCCAGTCGATGGTCTCATAAGTGAGTTCGATGCCGGCCGGTTCGATGCTCTTTGCTGCGGCGCTGCATTGTGACCGGGGGTTGGGGACCAGCCGCGCGCGCAGCGCGTTTGTCGCGATCGGCGCCGTGGCACATGCGGTCGCCGGAGGCGCCACCAAGGCCGCTCGCGGCGGAACGTGGCGGATCACCCAGTCGAGCAAGGTGGCCGTATCGCCTGCCATCCCGGGCGAAGCCGGAAACGCCGTCGGATCATCCGCCGGCACGCGATCGATGACGGTCAGCCGGGTCTCGGTCGTGGTGCCGTGACGGGTATAGACGCGTCCGTCGACGGCCGCCGAAAACACGACGCGAGCGCGTTCCTGCAAGCGGACAAAGCCGTCGCGCCAAGTTGGATTGTCCGGAGAGAGGTTTGCGCCCGTAATGGCAACCAGCCGGCCGCCGTCGGCGAGCCGCGCCAGCGCCGACGAAATGTGCCGCAACGCCGCATCGGCAACGCGGCCGTCGACATGAGCCGCCGCTGAAAATGGCGGGTTCATCAGCACGACGCTAGGGCGTATGGCGGCGTCGAGATGGTCGTGGATGTGCGCGGCGTCGTACCGGGTGGCGCTGACAGCGGGAAACAGGCGGTCGAGCAGATCGGCGCGTGTCTCGGCGATCTCGTTCAGGACCAGGCTGCCGTCGGCGAGTTCGGCATGAACGGCGAGGAGCCCGGTTCCGGCCGAGGGCTCCAGCACGAGGTCGGCGGGCGTGATCGCGGCGGCCGTGCCGGCGACGAAGCCAAGTCCAATCGGGGTGGAGAATTGCTGGAGGGCCTGGCTCTCCTCGGAGCGGCGTGTATGGGAGGGAAGGAGGGTCGCGAGCTTCGTCAGCATGGCGAGGAAGCGGGACGGCGAGGATGCCCGCTCGCGCATGGCGGGACCGAACTTTCGCAGAAACAGGATTTGCGCGGTCTCGCAGGATTCGTAGGCGGTTTTCCAGTCCCAGGCGCCTTCGGCATCCGATGCGCCGAAGGACGCGATCATCGCGGCGCGGAGCACCCGCGCATCGATCGCGACGCCGCGCTCAAGATTGGTGAGGAGCAGGTTGGCAGCGGCGATAAGCGCATCGGCGCTCTTCAGTGGCAGAAACGCGGACGCGGCAGAAGACGCCGCCGTGGCGGCTGCAGAGACGAACAGATCCATGGAGATGATCCAGGAGAGCGGAAACGGGGCGAGCCGGCCGGGCGCTCTCTCGACCTCGGCCGGCTCAAACCCGTCCTGGCCCTGCTCTCACTCTCGGGCGGATGGAGGCTCGCCGGAATCCGAAGAGGTTCCCGGCGGCTTGTAAGCCTCGTAGGGATTGCCCGGCGCAAGGTGGCCGAAGGGCGTGATTACGTAGCCACCGTCATCCCGAGAAATTGCGCAAATCACGTAGCGCGGCTCGCCAGTCACGGCGTCGGCACAGTCGAGCAGCGCGAGATCGCCGGCGGCTGCAGCGCGCAACAGGGTGTTGAAGTTCGCGCGGGCATATTCAGGAATGCTCATGGTGGTGCCCCAGAAGAAACGAACCCGATGCGGAGGCCGGGCTCGTGAGGTGAAGGGAGTGACGGATTGATCAGGAGGAAGCGGCGCGCCGCTCCGCCTCGCGGATGGCTGCGAGCGCGGCACGAAAGACGGCCGCGCTGCGTTCCTCCGAGAGATCCGTGTGTTCGATGACGGTGCAGCACGCGGCGTGAATGTCGGCCTCTGTCACGGCGTCGGCGGTAAGACCTGTCAGTGTCTCGTCAGTCGCAATCACTTCTGCGATCTCGGCCCGGACAGCTGACTCATCGAGCCGGAGCAGCACATGCGACCGGGCGGCGCCGGCGTGATCAGAGATGCTCATGGCTCACCTCGCATTCCCCGGCCGCTGCGGAGCGCACGGTTGAGCCAGCCGTTTGTGTGGATCCATGCCACCGGCCTGCGGGTGGTGAGATCGAGCACATGTGCGCCGCCGCTGAACGCATTGATGCGCGGTTGCGAGCACATGTTGGCCCATCCGAAGCCCCAGCGGCCGGTGAGGCCAAAGACTTCGGCGCAGCGCTGCACGAACATGATCACCTGCAGGGGATCTCCGGTGGCGGCGTCGCGCATCCAAAGCTTTGTGCCGCTCCCGTCAGGGTGAACTGACACCAGAAAGTCCCCAGCGAGCGCGCCCGCGCGAGCCGCCCGTTCCATGCAGGCAGGGTAGAGATCGAGCGCGCGGGCAGCGTTGTCGCGCGTGCCCACGTCGAGGACACACGAGAAGTGCGTGAAGTAGTCAGCCATGTCAGCCTCCGGAAAAGTCGGAGCCCGGCGCAAGGCCGGGCTCGGTGATCGAGGTGGAGCAAGGGTCAATCGGCGGGGGCCGTTGATGCGATCGCCGTCGCATTCGCCCTTTGATGACGGTGTCGCAATGATCGGGCGCCTGCGGCCTGGTGTGCAGGACCGCTTAATGGCGCTCGACGAACTCAAACGCCGCAGACCTCCTTGATGCGGCGCGCGAGTTCCTTGGGCCGGTTGAGAAGGTCAAGCGACGCGAAATTGTTGGGACCGCCGACGTAATCCTCGCGGCCGTCGCAGGTCCTGAAGAGAATGCTGGTGTCGCAGCCGGTGAATGATTGCGATACCTGCACGTAGATATAATCGGCGTGCAGCGTGATTTCGCCTGATACAGCAATGCCGGCGAGATTGGAGCGAAGGTCATATTTGTCCGGCGATAGGCCGAGTGCGGCGGCGACCTGCTTGAGGCGGCGGCGGGCGTGGCTGTGGAAGGCACGCTTCGCCTCGCCGTCATAAGCGACCGGCTTTCGGAAATCGAACACTTCGGATGTCTTGGGCATGATCGGGACTCCGAGAGCGGATGACGGGCAAGCCCGGCGGTGCGCTCTCTTCCCGCCTCCGGGCTCGCCCGCGTCCCGGCCCCACTCTCACTTTGAACGCGAAATTTCCGGGCCCGGATGCGGCACCGCTGTGTGCGCGGCATCGCCGCCGCGCCGGCCCCGGCGGGTAAGTCCTTCAGGATGTTGGCTGCGGACTTCCCGAGGACGTGTCGCCGTGATGAGAATGGCGATGCGCGGAAGCCATCCGGCCGCATCTTGCCGCAGGTGAAGGCGGCGGCACCGATGATGCCGTCAGCATCTCGGAGCGCTTCACGACGTGAAGAAGGATGAAGCTCCGGTATGCCGCTGAGATCGAGGCCGATTTGGTTCGTGCCAGGGATAGCATCAGCGGTCTACCCGGCAAACTCGCAGATGTGTCAGGGGTGACGGCTGAACAACCGTCAGTTCGAAACAGCTGAGCAAGGTGACGGCCTCCAGAGAGCGAAGAGCCCGGTGCAGTCACCGGGCTCAATGAGATGGAATTGCGGGACAGGCTACATCTTTCCCGCAGCTGCCGATCATTCCGCCGCGACGGCGTGCGGCTCCTCGGGATCGGAGGCCGATGGGTCGCCAGGCTCGTTATCCTCGTCATCGGCAAGGAACGCCGGCAGAGTTTCCGCAGCGGAGTCGGCCTCGACCTGCGCAGACTGTGCGTCGGGCGTGCGCAGCGGCTCGGGTACCCACCTGGTGCCGGCGAGCAGCCGCTCGGCCTCTTTCGCCATGTCGGGCTTCTTGAGATGGTCGATGAGCTGCGCCGAGGCGTCGCCCTTGGCCTCCCGAACCGCCTCGAGGATGCGCGCCTTCGGCACCCTTCCGAAATAGTTGTCGACCGTCGGCGACCAGCCGGCCGCTGCCATGTCGAGCCTGACGGCGCGCGCCAGCGTGTCGGCGTGGGCCAATCGCCGCGGGTTGCGGCTCCACGGTTCATGCACGGCATTGACGCTCAGCGAGGCGCAGTGGGCGAACAGGGCAGCCCGGCTGTCGGCGTCAAACGCCACGAGGGCAGCCCAAAGATCATCTTCGCCCTTGGGCAACTGCTTGGCCCATTGCCGGTGGCGTGCCTCGATCGCCTTGGCGGATGCGCTGTCGCCAGGCCCCGGCGCCTGGGTGCCGAAGCTCGCGCTCTTGGCCGAAATCTCAAGACAGCTCCCCGATGAAAACCGGTAAAAGGCGCAGAGGCACAGCGCATGCAGCACCGCCGTGAAGGCCGTGTCAGGATCGTTCGCCAGCGCATCCCTCAGCGCCAGGGTCCGATGGGCCGTCAGCTCGGTAACGAGCCGTTCCGACAGGGGCTTGAGGCCGTCGTCTTCTTCAGCTTCCGCCTCCGGCCCGGAAGCACCGTTGGCGCCTGCGCTGATGACTCCGTGGTCAATCGTGCCGCCAGGCTTGCCACTAGGCGCGGGACCACCCTGATCCTTCGCCTGGGCCGGCTCTACCGGCGGCTCGTCCTCCGGACGGACATAGCCGCGCTCGATGCGCAGGTTGCCGTCGCGATCAATGCTGACGAATGCGCCAGCCAACGCAATTTCGGCGGGATCATAGATAATGGGCCGGTCATTGAGCGCGTCCAGCGCGGTTTCGATCTCGCCGAGCCGGCGGTCGACCTGCTCGGGTACGTCTTCAGCGTCCGCATACTGCTGCTCGAGGCCATCAAGCTCGGCTTCCAGCGCGTTGCGGGTCGAGATTTCTTCCTCAGTGAGATCCACAACATGTCCATTGAGCCGGCGCAAGCCGGCCGTGTGGCCGTACGGAAAGTCCGGAGCGACCGAAATCCACTTCCAGCCTTCGGTGCGCAGCGTCTCGGCTTCGCCCTTGAGCTTCTCGGTCATCAGACGATCGAGCAGCGCCGGATCCTGCAGCCAGCCGCCGTCGTTCTGCTCGAAGAGATCGCGTGTGACGGTACCGCCTGCCGCCTCATAAGCATCGACGCCGACGAACATCGCCCGTTTGTCGGTGGCGCGGACCGCGCCTTCGGTGAGGCGGCGGCGGATGTAGTACGGCTCGGTGTTGCAGCCATGGGAGAGCTGCTCCCAGACCTGCTCCTGACGGGCATGGTCGTTGGTCACCGTGAACGCCATCAGCTGCTCCAGCGTCATGCCGTCCCCGGCGTAGATGTCGAGGAGTTTTGGCGACACCGCGGCAAGCTTGAGCCGCTGCTTAACGACGGTCGCGCTCACGAAGAACCGCGCCGCGATGTCCTCTTCGCTCAGTCCCTTCTCGCGCAGGGTCTGGAACGCCCGAAACTGGTCGAGGGGATGCAGCGCCTCGCGCTGGACGTTTTCGGCAAGCGAATCCTCCTCCGGAAGGCCACCGGTCCTCACAACGCAAGGCACCGGCTGGGTCTTGTTCATGCGCTTCTGCTTGACCAGCAGCTCCAGCGCTCTGTACCGGCGGCCGCCCGCCGGGACCTCGAACATGCCGGTTTCGTTACCCTCGGCATCGAGCACCGGCCGGACGCTGAGGCTTTGCAGGAGCGTGCGCCGGGCGATGTCGTCGGCCAGTTCCTCGATCGAGACGCCGGCCTTCACCCGGCGCACATTGGCCTGGCTGAGCACCAGCTTGTTGAAGGGGATGTCGCGCGATGCGCTCAATGTGATCTTCTGTACCGAAGCCATGTCGATGTTCTCCGCGACGGGGCGGCCGGGAGCCTTTTCTCTCGACCTCCAACCCGTCGGTGCGCCAAGCACAGCCCTCTAACTCTCTGATCTGAAAGGAGAACGCCGAGTTGGAAGACTAACTGCCGACAGCCCCGAGGGGTGCGAGACCCCTCCCGCCACACGGTGCAGCGTGGGGCGCGAAGCGAGCGGGTGAGGCCAACCGGGGGCTTCCGGAAGGCCGTAAATCAGCAGAACCCGCTAAAGCCGGGCGTGAGGGGACTTCCGATCCCAAGAACGGCCCGGCCAGCAAGTCCGCCATGGAGAGGGAAACCGAACCGATGGCCGAAGCCCCGTCAGGAGGTACTTCACCGACTCGGAAGTGGGTGAGGCAGTCGAAAGACTTTGTGGAGCGCCGATGCGCGATTGATGGGCGCGCGTCAGGGACCTCGGGGAGACCCGAGGTCAGCGGCCGGGAAAGCCTGCAAGGCCCGGAAGCCAGATTCCGCACGGGGTAGAGTCGGCTCCTACAGCGGACAAGGAGCAACGGTGGAACTTGGGAACCCGCCCGCGTTTCCGCCCCCGGTCGGGGACGGATGGCCGAAGCGACCGGCGAACGCGCACGGTGGGGACGGAGCCTGCGTAGTAGTCCGAGGACGGGAAAGCCGTCCACACGGCGAAGGCGGGCAGTGGATATAGTTTGCAGGCAGGGGATGGACGACTTGTCCGACGCGGTGAATACCGAGTTTATTCTCGACATGCAGCGCAAGCTGTATCGGTGGAGTGCCGCAGATCCCAATAGGAGATTTGCGGATCTGTTCAATATTGTATGCGACCGCAGAACGCTGATTCATGCTTGGCAACGGCTGGCCCGCAACAGGGGGAGCAATACACCGGGCACGGACGGCGTGACGCGAAAGGCGGTCGAAGAGCGGCCCGATGGCGTCGCAGGCTTTCTGGAAGATATCTGGCAAGACTTGCGACGAGGAACCTACCGGCCTCAACCGGTCCGGCAGAGGCTCATCCCGAAGCCGGGCAAGCCGGGAAAGTTCCGCCCGCTGGGCATTCCCACGCTCAAAGACCGACTGGTCCAAATGGCGCTCAAGCTTGTGCTGGAGCCGATCTTCGAGGCGGACTTCTACCCGATCTCGTACGGATTCCGGCCCGGTCGGAGTACCCACGACGCGCTCTCAAGAGTTCGTCATAGATTGAACCCGACATCAGCCGGTCCCTCGCGGAGCCGGTATGTGATCGAGGGGGATATCAAAGGCTGCTTCGACGCCATCAATCATCACGTGCTGATGGACCGCGTGCGAGGCCGCATCCAGGACCGCAAGGTCCTGCGGCTCGTGCTCGCCTTCCTGAAGGCCGACATCATGATTGAAGGCAGCTTTCGGCATCCAGTGACCGGCACCCCGCAAGGGGGCATCATCTCGCCGCTCTTGGCCAACGTCTATCTGACGGTCATAGACGAGAGATACCGGCGCTGGATTCCCAATCCACAGGACAAGACCCGTGAGCGGGCGCAATCGCGCCTGCAGTCCGACTACAAACGCGGTCGGCCGGTCTTCTACGTGGTGCGCTACGCGGATGACTTCGTCATCCTCGTGCAGGGAACGCTACAGGATGCCGAACAAGAGCGTCTGGCGCTTGCGCAGTTCCTCAAAGAGGAATTGCGCATGGAATTGTCGATGGAGAAAACCAGGATCACCGATGTCCGGGAGGGCTTCGACTTCCTGGGTTATCGGATCGCACAGGAGAAAATGCCATCCACTGGACGGCACGTCGGCATGCTTTTCATCCCGAAGGGCAAGTCGCAGTTCCTGCGCGACAAGATCAAGGCCAAGGTGAGAGAGACGCCGACCGGCCTCACTCTCGCCGATCTCATCGACGACCTCAATCCAGTCATCACCGGCTGGCGCAACTACTATCGCTATGCCACTCGGGCATCGAGGGAGTTCGCCAAGCTCGATTGGTGGCTGTATTGGCGCCTGAAATCCTGGCTCGGTAAGAAACACGGCAAAACGTCCGGAAGGACATTACGTCGTCTCTACACCGAGTTTAAGGATGGAGCACGCAGCGGGTGGCGAATGGGCAAGAAGAAGCTTGCTCGCTTTGCTGATGCCAAACGCCTGCGATATCCGGACCGGGGCCTTCGCATACCGAACAGATGGACTGCCACTCCAGACGAGCACTTCCGCAAGGGAGCTGACAAATTCTGGGAGGCAACCCGCGCCCTCGCTTCGCTGTGAGGGCCACCCGTGGCGAAAACCACGCATGGAGAGCCGGATGCGGGGAAACTCGCACGTCCGGTTCGGAGCGGGGGATGAAGAAACCTGCCTCGGCAACGGGGTAAGGCGCTTCATCCCTACTCTACCCGAACTGACCGGCTTTCCTCTCACTCTTCCGGCGCAGGCGCCGCGGGATCAGGGAGGTTGAAGACCTCCGCGCCCGCCGCTCGGTAAGCTTGCGCCACCACAAAGAGCGGGGCGAAGGAGAGCGCATGATAGGGCGGCGGGCTTGCCTCCTCGCCGACCGCGACCATCGGTCCACGGACCGCGAGACGCACGACATCTTCGAAGGGCACCATGCGGCTGTCGATGACCGGCAAGCCGGCGGCGATGCAGCAAGCCTTGAGATGTTCGCAGTCGTAGCCGCTGAGACGGCACCCGCGTCCAAATCAAAGGATGAAGCCGCCGCCGCCGATCGAAAGATAGCCTCCCTCGGTCTGAAGAGCGCGTTTAATGTAATCGCCGTAATCCTGCAGAATTGCTTTTCCAGATCCGTGCATGTTCGCCTCTCAACGACGGGCGCCGCGAACGGCTTTCGCAGGCTCTAATCCGTCACGGCGAATACGGCCGCCCTCGAACTTGGGGCGGCCGCGGGACGCGCTGGGATCGCGTTCGGCTCAACAGGCTTGCCAGGTCAATTCCCGTTGTCTCGGCATTGGCCCTCGCCAGTCCGCGTGGGACGCGTCACGGGGCGATCTCCTGATCAGGCTGCAATGGGTCTGGCTGCGAGCTCGGTCTTCGCCGCCTGTGCGAGATCAGGCGGAGCGAGATCAGATTCGGCATGTCTCCCTGATGCGGCGCGCCAGGTCATCCGGCCGGTTCAGAAGGTCGAGGGAGGCGAAGTGATTGGGACCGCCGTGATAGTCCTTGCGGCCTTGGCAGGTCCGAAACATTAGCCCGGTGTCGTGACCGGATGCCGGCTGGCACGCCTGCACGTACACGTGATCGGCGTGCATCGTGACCTCTCCACTGACGGCGATTCCACCCGCGTTGGATCGAAGATCATAATTTTGCGGCGCGAGGCCGAGCGCGTCGGCGAGCTGCTTGAGCCGACGGCGGGCGTGGTTATGGAACGCACGCTTTGCCTCGCCATCATATGCGACCGGCCTTCGGAAATCGAAATTAGAGGAAGTCTTGAGCATGATCGGACTCCGAGAGCGGATGACGGGCGAGCCCGGCGGCGCTCTCTTCCATCCCCAGGCTCGCCCACAGCCCGGCTCCACTCTCACTTTGAAGGCGAATTCATCATCACGATATTGATCGCGGGATCGAACGCATAACGACCATCGGTGCCTATCTCGAAAGCGACTAGCCCATGTTTCCCTATTTCGCACATAACGCATTGATTTTCCACAGGCCGGCCGCGGGGTTTGTCACTACATGACGATTTCACCTGGGCGCGGCGGGGTCGGTGGGTCGATTTCCGCGATGCCG
>Ga0209062_1002649_pt1 | contig 23073 bp, 19 predicted proteins | sample Coa_R2_2_FD_187158 | JGI IMG/M metagenome (GOLD analysis project Ga0209062, IMG submission 187158) | Surface soil microbial communities from Centralia Pennsylvania, which are recovering from an underground coalmine fire - Coalmine... | ecosystem: Environmental > Terrestrial > Soil > Unclassified... | reverse complement strand
TCCAATGCCGGCATTGGCGGCGGTTTCGATCCGATGTCGGTGAACGCCGGCGGCACTTCCGATGAGCCGTTCATGCGGAGCTGGGCAGTCCATGTGATGGCCCATATCTATGCCGCGCGGCACCTGATCCCGCGCTACAAGACGCGCGGCGGCGGCTATTTCCTCAACACGATTTCGGCCGCGGGCCTGTTGTCGCAGGTCGGCAGCCCCGCTTATTCGACGACGAAACATGCCGCGGTCGGCTTTGCCGAGAATCTTGCGATCTCGCACCGCGCCGATGGCATCAAGGTCTCGATCCTGTGTCCGCAGGGTGTCGACACCAACATGCTGCGCTCCATCCCCAAAGGGCCGCAATCCGGCGACGGTGATCTCTCGCCCGAGCAGGTCGCGCGCGATGCCCTCGCCGGCATCGAGCAGGAGACGTTCCTGATCCTGCCGCATCCGCAGGTGCTCGGCTATATGCGCAAGAAGACGGAGAATTACGACCGCTGGATCGGCGGCATGGCCAAGATCCAGGCCAAGATGCGGGAAGAGTTCGGGAAATAGATTGACCCGTCATCCTGAGGTGCCGCCACGGAGCGGCGGCCTCGAAGGGCGACGGCCCCGCTCTCGCATCGGGGCCGTTCATCCTTCGGGCTCGCATTCCACGAGCGCCTCAGGATGACGGTTTGAAAATGCACTGGTGACGCGGGCAATGATCAAGGAGAGTTCGGCCGCATGGATATGCTGGTGAAACTTTATGAGCTGCCGGCTTCCGACGACATGGTGAGCCGGCTTGCTGAAGCCGGAATATCCATCCGCCGCGCTCTGCCTCCGGAGAAGCACAAGGTTCTCGACTGGATACGCGGCAATTTCAGCGAGGCATGGGCAAGCGAAGCCGATGTCGCCTTCGCGCGGCAGCCCGTATCCTGTTTCGTTGCCATCCAGGACAAGCGCCTGCTCGGCTTTGCCTGCCACGACGCGACATGCAGGAACTTCTTCGGTCCAACCGGCGTCGATCCGGAGGCGCGCGGCAAGGGCATCGGCGTCGCGCTGCTGCTCGCCTGCCTCGAAGCGATGCGACATCAGGGCTATGGCTACGCGATCATCGGCGGCGTCGGGCCCGCCGATTTCTACACCAAGACCGTTGGCGCCATTCCGATCGACGGATCCCGACCAGGGATCTATCGCGGACTGCTTTAATTGCGCCTCGCCGAAGTTGGCCGGCCAACGCACCGTCGAAGACGGAACGCTCAGCAAAGCAGTTGTCACTCGGCGTCTTCTTAGCCCGAAGACGCGGGCCGAGCAGGGCCGCTCGAGAGCATCAGCAAAGGAAAAAACAAGCAGAAGTTAAGGAATCCTGAAGGCGCTGCGGGTCGATTGCTGGCATGTTCACGCCGTCGTGATCGGTTTTGGGCGAGACGTGCTGTGTATGCACTTCGCCCGCCAGAGAATTTGAAGAGCTGACCTGCTCCCTGTTCGGAGGTTCTGATGGGCGCGCTCGCTCGCGCAATTTGCCAAGTCGTCAGAGTTCGGGTGGATGTCAAATCGCTCGCAGGCGTCCTTGTCTTCTTAGTCCTCGTTTTGATCGTTGCGTTGCTCGCCCTCGGCAGATATGGCCTTGATCTCGGCGTCGCATTCTTCTAGCCGGACGAGAATGGCGCGATCGGGCCTCTGACGGCTAGCCCGTCAGCCCCGGCACCAGCTCCCCGCCGACTTCGACCTTCATGGTCGATCCCTTCAGATCGCCCTCGAATGGCTGGCAGCGGCCCCCGAGATGCTTGGCGAGAAACGCTTCAGCGACGGCGTAGAAGGCGAAACGGTTGACCGGCCGCACAAAGCCGTGGCCTTCGTCGCGGAAGGTGATGTAGGTGACCGGCGCGTTGCGGCTCTTCAGGGCGTCGACCATCTGCTGCGATTCCGCTGCCACCACGCGGACGTCGTTGAGGCCCTGCGCGATCAGGATCGGCCTGGTGGCGCGCTCGAGATGGTTGAGCGGCGATCGGTCGGCCAGAAATGCGCGGCCTTCTTCGGTGTCGGGATTGCCGACCCTGTTTTTCCAGATATTGAACCAGGGCTGCCAGTAAGGCGGGATCGTCGCCATGAACGTCTGCAGATTGGAAATGCCGAAGAGATCGACGATGCAGGCGAAGACCTCCGGCGTCTTGGTCGCCGACATCAGCGCCGAATAGCCGCCATAGCTGCCGCCGAAGAAGCCGACCCGCGCGGGATCGGCAAATCCCTGTCCGACCGCCCAGTCGACGGCGTCGATCAGGTCATCGTGCATGCGCCCGCCCCATTGGTGGTCGGCCGCCGTGACGAATGCCTTGCCGTAGCCGGTCGAGCCGCGATAGTTCACGCTGAGCACTGCATAACCGCGATTGGCGAGCCACTGGTGCACCGGACCGAAACCCCAGTAATCGCGCGCATAGGGGCCGCCGTGAATGACCAGCACCAGCGGGACTTTCCCGCTGGCTCCGACGGGGCGGGTCAGGTAGCCGTTGAGGCGAAGGCCGTCGCGCGCCGGAAACGTCACCGGTTCGAGCGGCTGCAGTTTCAATCCCTCGAGTGCCTTGCGCTGCTTGAACAGCGGCCGCACCTCGCGGGTCTCGCGGTCGAGCAGCACGAACTCGCTGCTCTCGTCATCGCGCTCGAGAAAGGCGGTCATGACCCGGTCGCCATAGCTGCGGCCGCCCAGATAGATATCGCCCTTGCCGTAGCTCGACAGGACTTCGAGATCCTGCACGGCGCCGGGATCGACCGCGTGCCAGCGCCCACGCTCCTTCTCGGCATGCGCCGCCAGCGGTCGGCGGGCGAAGAAACTGACATGGTCGACATCGGCCTCGTCGTCGGCCGCGAGCACCGTCTTCTTCTTGGTCGCCATCTCGACCGCGACCAACGCCGCCTTGTCGCGCCCCGCGGTGTCGATCATATAGAGCGTCTTGCCGTCGGCGCTGAACTCCAGGATGTCGGTGCCGTCGAGATCGCCAAGGGTTATCGTCATGAACGGCGACCAGCTGCCGCTGGCGTGTCGCTCGAACACTTCCGCTGAACCATCGGCGGCAAACTTTCCGGCAAGCCGCAGCTGGAAGTCGCCATCGCAGATGAACCAGGCATACTCCTTGTTCTCGTACAATAGCTCACTCGATCCGTTCAGCACATTGACGCGATAGAGATCGAAATAGCGCTTGTCGCGGCCGTTGTGCGCCAGCAGTACGTCGGTCGCGAATTTGCGGTCGATCTGCACCAGGTGAGACCTGACGCCCTGGGCCGGTGAGAGCGCGGTGACCGCGTTGTTGCGGATGTTGACGCTGGAGGCGCGCCAGTTCTCGTCGCCATCGTGTTCCTGGAAAAAGATGATGTGGCTGTTGGTCTGCGCCCAGCGATAGAACGGGAAGATGTTGCGATCGGTGACGCGGGTCACCGCCCGCGCCGAGGCAAGATCGTCGATCCGCGCCACAAACAGGTTGCGCACGCCGTCGACCGGCGCGAGCCAGGACAGGTGCCAGCCATCCGGGCTGAGGGTCACGCTGCCATAATCGGGATTGTCGAACAGCACGCGACGGGCAATCAGTTCAGCTTCAGCCGCACGAGCGTGTCGGGGCTTGGCGAACGGCAAAGTGGCCGTGAATGTGGCGGCGGATTTCAGAAACAAACGACGATCGATGGGGGCGTCGAACACGAGAGATCTCCCTGGCGGCGATGGCTCGAGATCCGATTCCTTCGGACCTGTGTGTCGGCGGATTTGGCGCACCCGTCCAGGACGCGCGAGCGCTAGGCTAGACGAGACGGTCCTGTCACGCAATGGTTGCGATCGCTACAATCTGCACGCGCAACTGTCGTTACTCCCGCATGCTACAAGCAGCGCGTGTCGGTCGCATGAAGGATGTCATCGTGAAGGTCAAGGCGAAGATCGAAGAGAAGATTGCGATGAATGGTGTCGCCGAGGGTGCCAAGCGAATCTCGCGCGCGCCTGGTCCCGCGTTCGGCGGGGGAGAGCCTCGTCGGCCGTCAGACCCTTAGGTCCGTCCCCTGTGCGCGTAGAGCAGCGGCACCGCGGAATCCACCATCACCTCGACGAGGCTGGCGCCCTCATGGGCGAGCGCCTGCTTGAGCGCCGGCGCGAGCTTGGCCGACTGGGCGACGCGCACCGCGCGGCAGCCCTGGCCTTCGGCGAGCTTGACGAAATCGATGCCGGGCAGATCGAGGCCCGGCACATTGCGCACCTGCATCACCTGGCTGAAGGAGCGCATCGCGCCATAGCCGGAATTGTTGATGACGACGACGGTGAGCGGCAGCTTGCGCTGCGCCGCCGTCCACAGCGCCTGGATGGAATACATCGCCGAGCCGTCGCCGATCAGGCACACGGTGCGCCGGTCGGGCCGGCCGAGCGCCATGCCGACGGAGGCCGGCAGGCTGAAGCCGAGGCCGCCGCTTGCCATGGTGTAGAAACTATCCGCGCCCGGCATCGGCATGAACTGGTGCATGATCGGCCGGTGCGAGGGCGCTTCCTCGACCAGCGCGGCAGTCTCGCCCATCGCTGACGACAGCGTGTGCAGCAGGAAGGCCACCGGAATCGGATCGGCTGCCGCCGGGGGCGGCGGCAGTTTGCGGCCCTGTGGCGCCGCGCGCCTGGTCTCGCCGAGCAGTTCGAGCAGCATGGTAAGCGCTGGCTTCATGGTGGCAATAATGCTGTTGCCGACCGGGGTCACCGCGGCGGCGTCAGCATCGTCAGTGATCTGGAACAGCGTGGTCGCGCCGTCGAAGATCGATGCGTGGCCTTCGACATGGAAGGTGAAGACCGGTGCGCCGATCACGACCACGAGGTCATGGCTGCGCAGCGCTTCCGACAGTTGACCGGGGGACGCCGGCAGGAAGCCCGAGAATTGAGGATGACGCTCGGGGAAGGAGCAGCGTGCCGAGAACGGGCTGACCCAGACGGATGCTTTTGCCTTCTCCGCCACGCGCACCATCAGCTCGACGGCCTCCGCACGGTCGACCGCAGGGCCGACGATGAAAGCGGGACGCTCGCTTTTGTCGAGCGCTGCGGCGAGTTCACGCATCGCTGCGGGTGCGGGACCGAGCTCTCGGCTCACCTGGCGCGATGGCAAGGGTTGCGCCGGATGCGTCCAGTCGTCGATCGGGATCGAGACAAAGGTCGGGCCGCAGGGCGGCTGCATCGCCACGTGATAGGCCCGGGCGACGGCCGCGGGCACATCCTCGGCGCGCGCCGGCTCGACGCTGAACTTGACATAGGGACGCGGGAATTCCGCGGCGCGCTCGGCATAGAGAAAGGCCTGCAGCGGCAGGATCGACCGCGCCTGCTGGCCCGCGGTGATCACGAGCGGCGTCTGGTTGCGATGTGCGGTATAGATGTTGCCGAGCGCATTGCCGAGGCCGGCGGCGGAATGCAAATTGACAAAGCCGGCATTGCGCGTGGCCTGGGCGTAGCCGTCGGCCATGCCGACAGCGGAGGCCTCCTGCAGCGCCAGCACATAGTCGATGTCGTCAGGCCAGTCGCTCAGGAACGGCAGCTCCGTCGAGCCGGGATTGCCGAACACCTTCTTGATGCCGACGCTGCGAAGCAGCTCTAGCGTGGCGTGTTTGACGGTGAGGGAGGTCGCGTTTTTGGCGGGCATCTATCCTCCAGAACGGTCATTCCGGGGCGATGCGAAGCATCGAACCCGGAATCTCGAGATTCCGGGTTCGGTCCTGCGGACCGCCCCGGAATGACGATTGACAAATTACCACGCCGCCGTCCCCTTCATCGTCGGCTGTCCCGCATCGTTCGCCGTCCACAGCTCCATCGCGTCGCCATTGTCATTGGCGTTGATGGAGAACTCGCTGCCTTCGAACAGCGGCTGCACGCCGCGGTATGTGAACTTTTTCGGCGGCCTGCCGCCGCGCAGCTTTGCTGCCATCTCGACGATGAAGGCGGCCTGCAGCGGTCCGTGGAAGATCAACCCGGGATAGCCCTCGACCTTGGTGACATAGTCGCGATCGTAATGGATGCGGTGCCCGTTGAAGGTCAGCGCCGAATAGCGGAACAACAGCACGGGATCGGAGACATGGGTCTCGCGATGCTGCGCCGCCGGCGGTGCTGGCGGCGCCTTCGCAGCGAGTCGCGCGCTGCCCATGTCGCGATAGACGATGTCCTGCCGTTCGCGGATGGCGACGCCGCGGGGCGAGGTCACCGTATGCTCGACGGAGACGAAGCAGAGCTGGCCTGTCGAGCCGGTCTTGACCGTCACGTCGGCAATCCGCGACGTGCGCGTCGATTCATCGCCGACCCGCAGCGGATCGAGAAATTCGATCTCGCCGCCGGCCCACATCCGCCGCGGCAGCGGCACCGGCGGCAGAAAGCCGCCGCGGGTGGGATGGCCGTCGGGGCCGAGCATCGACATCGGAAACACCGGCTGGGCCAGGCACCAATGCACCGTGAATGGCGCCGCATCGCCCGTCCTCGGCTCACCGATCTCCTGGAACAATGTGGCGCGCAAACCCTTCACCAGCTGCGCGGTGACGGTGTCGGTCGCCTCCTGGGTGCGGCCGATCCATTGCCTCAAGCGATCGAGATCGAGCTGTTCGGTCATGACGATTTGGCCCGCGTGCGAGGAGTGGTCTTGTTTTCGCCGATCGCCGGCACCGCGCCATAGTGCCGCGCCTCGCCGACAAAGATCGCAGCCGGCGCGGGATAGGCCACCACCCCGTTGGGGGTCTCGACCTCGATGCGGCGCAGATGCGGATGCACGGCGAGGTCGGCCATGGTGTTGACCTCGGCAAAGGCGATGTCGGCATCCGCCAGCCGCTTGAGCAGCGCATCGCGCGTCATGGTGGCGAAGATATCGCCGACCATCTTGTCGGTAATCGCGCGGTTGCGCACGCGCTCGAGCATGTTGGCGAAGCGCGGATCGTTGGGCAGATCGGGTTGATCCAGCACCTCGGCGCAGAGCTTCTTCCATTCGCGCTCGCTCTGGATCGAGATCAGGATTTCCTTGCCGTCCCTGGAGCGGAAAACGCCATAGGGCGCGATCGAGGGGTGGGCGAGGCCCATGCGCTTGGGCGGATTGCCGGCTTCGGAATTGAGCAGCGGCACCGTGAGCCAGTCCGCCATCACGTCGAACATGGAGATGCGGATGTCGGCGCCTTGCCCGGTGCGGCCGCGCCCGATCAGGGCTTCCAGGATCGCGGCATGCGCCGTCGCGCCGGTCGCGATGTCGACGATGGAAAGCCCGACGCGCGAGGCGCTTTCCGGGCCGCCGGTGATCGAGGCCAGCCCGCTCTCGGCCTGGATCAGGAGATCATAGGCCTTGCGGTGCGCATAAGGCCCGGCGTCGCCATAGCCCGTGATGGTGCAGCAGATCAGCTTCGGATAATCCTTGCGCAGCCGCTCCAGCGAAAAGCCGAGCTTGTCCATCGAGCCGGGCTTGAGATTCTGCAGCAGCACGTCGGCGCCCGCGATCAGCGCCTCGAGCTCGGCGCGGCCCTCCTTGGTGGCGAGATCGACGATCACCGAATCCTTGCCGCGGTTGAGCCAGACAAAATAGCTGCTCTGACCCTTTGCCGCGGCGTCATAGCCGCGCGCGAAGTCGCCCTCGGGGCGTTCGATCTTGATCACCTCGGCGCCGGCATCCGCCAGGCGCGATGAGCAGAATGGGGCAGCGACCGCCTGTTCGACGGCGACGACCTTTAGTCCCTGAAGCGGCAGCATCTCTCGAGCCTCAATAGGAGCGGGGCATGCCGAGCACATGCTCGGCTACATAGGACAGGATCAGGTTGGTCGAGATCGGCGCTACTTGGTAGAGCCGGGTCTCGCGGAATTTGCGCTCCACGTCGTACTCCTCGGCAAAGCCGAAGCCGCCATGGGTCTGGATGCAGGCATTGGCCGCCTCCCACGACGCATCGGCCGCGAGCATCTTGGCCATGTTGGCCTCTGCGCCGCAATCGAGCCCCGCCTCATATTTGCGGGTGGCTTCCTTCACCATCAATTCGGCCGCACGCATCGAGGCATAGGCCTTGGCGATCGGAAACTGGATGCCTTGATTCTGGCCGATCGGCCGGCCGAAAACGCTGCGCTCCTTGGCGTAAGTCGTCGCCTTCGCGATGAACCATTTTGCGTCGCCGATACATTCGGCCGCGATCAGGATGCGCTCGGCATTCATGCCTGAGAGGATGTAGCGAAAGCCCTTGCCTTCCTCGCCGATCAGGTTTTCCGCGGGCACCCGCATGTCGGTGAAGAACACTTCCGTGGTGGAGTGGTTCATCATGGTGCGGATCGGGCGGATCGAAAGCCCCGCCTTCTTGGCTTCGCGCATGTCGACGATGAACACCGAAAGGCCATCGGTGCGCTTCTTCACCTCGTCCTTGGGCGTGGTGCGCGCGAGCAGGATCATCAGGTCGGAATGCTCGGCGCGGCTGGTCCAGATCTTCTGGCCGTTGACGATGTAGCTGTCATTGCCCTCGCGCCGGGCGAACGTCTTGAGCGAGGAGGTGTCCGTGCCCGAGGTCGGCTCGGTGACGCCGAAGGCCTGCAGGCGCAACTCGCCGCTTGCGATCTTCGGCAGCCATTTTGCCTTCTGCTCGGCATTGCCGTGCCGCAGCACGGTGCCCATGGTGTACATCTGGGCGTGGCAGCCGCCGCCATTGCAGCCGGCGCGCTGGATCTCCTCCAGGATCGCCGCCGCCGCTGACAGCTTCAAACCGGCGCCGCCATATTCCTCGGGGATCAGCACCGATAGATAGCCGGCCTCTGTCAGCGCATCGACGAACGCGGATGGGTAGGCCATCTCGCGATCGAGCTTGCGCCAATATTCGCCGGGGAATTGCGCGCAGAGCTTTGCCACGGCATCGCGGATGTCGGCATGCTCGTCGTGTTCTTGTGCTGTTTCCTGGGTCATTCGATCAAATGCGGCGGCCTTTTTGTTGAGAAACCGCCGCAAGCTCCCTATGCTGAATTGTTATAGCCTATGACGTCGCATTCCAAGATTGGCAAGTATGGATTTCCGCCAGCTCAAGACCTTCAATTGCGTGGCCGAGCTCGGCAGCCTCTCCAAAGCGTCCGACACCTTGCGGATAGCGCAGCCCGCGCTCAGCCGCCAGATCAAGCTGCTGGAGCATGAGCTGCGCGCAGAGCTGTTCACCCGGAACGGCAGGGGCATGGTCCTGACCGAAGCCGGCCGGCTGCTGCTGGCGCGCACCTCCGGCATCGTCCGCCAGATCGACCAGATCCGCGACGACATCCAGTCCCATGCCGGCGCGCCCAGTGGCCGCGTGGTGCTCGGGCTGGTTCCGACCGTGAGCTGCGTGCTGTCGGCGCGGCTGGCGCGACTGACCGTGGAAAGCTACCCAGGTATCTCGCTCTGCATCGTCGAAAGCTACAGCGGCCATTTGGTCGAATGGCTGCATCGCGGCGAGATGGACCTGGCCGTGATCTACGGCCCCTCCGCCGATCTGCATCTTTCCGTCCAAAATCTCGGCCGCGATGCGGTGGTTGCGGTCGGCCCGCGCGGCTCGGGACTTGCGCGCAGGAAGCGGGTGGAGATGGACTGGCTGTTGCGCCAGAAGCTGGTGCTGCCCAGTCATTCCCACGGGCTCCGGGCGCTGATCGAGCATGCGGCTGCGCAGAAGAAGCTGAAGCTCGACGTCCAGCTCGAGGCGGATTCCTTCCGCGTGCTCACCGGCCTGGTCGAGGAAGGCCTCGGCTTTGCGTTGTTGCCGCCATCCTCGGTGCGTGACGAGGTGAAGGCGGGCAAGCTGGAAACCGCTGCCATCGTCAGGCCAGCCGTGTCGCGTGAATTGATCATTGCATCCCCAATCGACCATCCGGGCTCCGCTGCGATCGCCGCTGTGACGGCGCTACTCCGCAGCGAGACGGCGGCCTGTCGTGAGGAGGGCACGTGGGATATCAAGCTCGTCTGAGTCAACGGAGCGCCGGTTGCGTGACGAAAGGCTTTAGGGGAAATGGCGCCGCATCGCCCTTCTTATCTGGTTCAGGCTGCCATGCCGGAATTTTATAGGGGCGGTACACCGAGAGGTCCGACCTATGCGGGGTCGAGCACGGCGCGCCGCTCATTGTTGAGCCCTCGCCCATCGCAACCGGGGTTTACCCCGGTTGCGCATCATTGAATGCGCAAGTCGGGCAGGCCCGACTTGGGGTGGGAGAGGGCAGCTCCGATGGTAGATGGCAGCGCGCTTGGGTGAGGGGTTTGCTTCCGCGTATGAATATCCCTCAAACTGCGTCAGTTGTATCCGCGGAGACAGACCCCTCATCCGGCGCTTCGCGCCACCTTCTCCCACAAGGGGAGAAGGGACAGGAGGCGCCGCCTCAGCCTGGAATCCTGACCGGCAGATATTCGATGCCGCGCACGAAGCTGGAATAGAGCCGCTTCGGCTCGCCCACCACCTCGATGGTCTCGAAGCGCTTCAGGATCTCCTCCCAGACAATGCGCAGCTGCAGCTCGGCGAGGCGCATGCCGACGCAGCGGTGGATGCCGAAGCCGAATGAAAGATGCGTGCGCGGCCGCGGCCGGTCGATGATGAACTCGTCCGGACGGTCGATCGCCGCCTCGTCGCGGTTGCCCGAGACGTACCACATCACGACGCGGTCGCCCTTCCTGATGGTCTTGCCGCCGAGCTCGGTGTCCTCAAGCGCGGTGCGTCGCATATGGGCGAGTGGGGTCTGCCAGCGGATCACCTCCGGCACCATGGAATCGATCAGCTTTGGATTGGCGCGCAGCTTGTCATACTCAGCCGGGTTCTCGTTCAGCGCCAGCACCGAGCCGCTCATGGTGTTGCGCGTCGTGTCGTTGCCGCCGACGATGAGCAGGATGATGTTGCCCATGAGATTGTCGGGGTCCATGTGGCGCGTGGCCTCGCTATGCGCCATCATCGACAGCAGGTCGTTGCGCGGCTCGCTGTTGACGCGCTCGTTCCACAGCCGCGCGAAATACTCGCGGCACTCGTCCATTTCCCGCCGGCGCTGCTCCGGCGACTCCACGATGCCGCTCTTGGGCAGCGCGGTCGAGACGTCCGACCAGCGCGTCAGCTTGCGCCGCTCCTCGAACGGGAAGTCGAACAGCGTCGCCAGCATCTGGGTGGTCAATTCGATCGAGACCCTCTCGACGAAGTTGAAGGTCTCGTTGCGCGGCAGGCTGTCCAGCACCTTGGCCGAACGCTGGCGGATCAGGGCCGCGAGCTCGTCAAGATGCGTCGGCGTGAACATCGGCGACACCGTCTTGCGCTGCTCGGCATGCCTGGGCTGATCCATGGCGATGAAGCTCGGCCAGTCATAGCCGGGCGGGTTGTCCTTGATCGAGATCCCGCCAAGCCGGGCATCGGAGGAGAAGATGCCGTGATTGGTATCGACATGCATGATGTCGTTGTATTTCACCACCGACCAATACGGCTCGATCGGCGCGTTGGTGCAGTAATGCACCGGCTCTTCGCGGCGCAGCCGCTCGAACCACGGCCACAGCGTGTCGTCGCGAAACAGCCTGGGCGCGCCGGGATGGAAATCCTTCAAGGGCGTGGAATAGGCTTCCTCCCTCGCAAGCCGCAGCCGTTCGGCCTTTTCAGCCATGATGGGAGTCTGGACGTTCATCGTTCAATTTCCTGTTGTCGTCACGCGTTGATGCGGACCGGCAGCGTCTCGTAGCCCTTCACAAAGCTCGAATACACCCGCCTCGGTTCGCCCACCACCTCGATATTTTCAAAACGCTTGAGAATTTCTTCCCAGATGATCTTCAGCTGCAGCTCCGCCAGCCGCATGCCTACACAGCGGTGAATGCCGAAGCCGAATGACAAATGCGTGCGCGGCCGGGCGCGGTCGATCAGGAAGTCGTAAGGACGCTCGATCGCCGTCTCGTCGCGGTTGCCGGAGACATACCACATCACGACCTTGTCGCCCTTTTTGATCTTGCGGCCGCGGAATTCGATGTCTTCCAGCGCCGTGCGCCGCATATGGGCGAGCGGCGTCTGCCAGCGGATCACCTCGGAGACGAAGCTGTCGATCAGCGCCGGATTGTCCCGCAGCTTCTGATACTGCGCCGGATGCCGGTTCAGCGCATAAATGCTGCCGGACATGGTGTTGCGCGTGGTGTCGTTGCCGCCGACGATCAAGAGGATCAGATTGCCGAGGAAATTGTTCGGGTCCATATCGCGCGTGGCCTCGCCGTGCGCCATCATCGAGAGCAGGTCGCTCTTCGGCGGCAGCTTGATGCGCTCCTCCCAGAGCCTGCCAAAATAGGCTGCGCATTTCCCGAGCTCGGCCAGCCGTTCCTCATCGGTCGCGACCAGGCCGCCGGGACCTGGGATGGTGGTTGCGAGATCCGACCAGCGCGTCAGCATGCGCCGGTCCTCCCAGGGGAAATCGAACAGCACCGCCAGCATCTGCGTGGTCAGCTCGATCGATACCTTGTCGACCCAGTCGAACACCTCGCCGATGGGCAGATTGTCCAGGCATTCGGCGGAGCGCTTGCGGATGTTGATGGCGAGCTGGTCGAGATGGGTCGGCGTGAACATCGGCGCCACGGTCTTGCGCTGCGCGCTGTGGCGCGGCTGGTCCATGGTGATGAAGCTTTCGCGGCGCAGCTCGGGATCAACATCGCGGATGGTGATGCCGCCCAGCGCCGAGGCCGACGAGAACACCGCGTGATTGGTCTCGATGTCCATGATGTCGTTGTAGCGGGTCACCGACCAATACGGGCCGAACATGCTGTTCCTGCAATAATGGACCGGGTCCTCCTTGCGCAGCCGGTCGAAATAGGGCCAGTGGGTGTCGGAGCGGAACAGTTCGGGATCGCCCGGATCGAAGTCAGAAAGCGGCAGCGACATTGCGCGCTCGCGCGCCGCAGCGAGGCTTGTCGGTGGCGCAACGTCGATCGCTTCAAGCATGAGCTTGCTCCCCTCCGGTTCGTCCGCGATTCAAGACGGCATTTTCGGCGAATTACAGCCGGTTGCGGGCGTCGGGGCAAGCTGCATTTGCCCGCAACCGACTTGCGTCCAGACGCTGCCCGCCGACCTTGCGAAAACCTTCCTTGAGGCGGAATTTCAGCCCGTGACAAGCGCTTAAGCAGGGAATAAGCCTGTGGCAACGCTTCAGGAATATTGGCTTTGCGAATTGCCGGGAGAGAAGGCCACCATGATCCCCAACGCCTACCGCATCTTCAATTTCGATCTTGGCGAGACTGCGGATGCCATCCGCGAGACCGTGCACAGTTTCGCGAGCAACGAGATCGCCCCGCGCGCCGCCGAGATCGACAGATCCAACCAGTTTCCCCGCGACCTCTGGCCCAGGATCGGTGCCCTCGGCCTGCACGGCATTACGGTCGAGGAGGAGTATGGCGGCGCCGGGCTCGGCTATCTCGAGCATTGCATCGCGGTGGAGGAGATTTCGCGCGCCTCGGCTGCGGTCGGCCTGTCCTACGGCGCCCACTCAAATCTCTGCGTCAACCAGATCCGCCGCAACGGCAGTGAGGCGCAGAAGCGCAAATACCTGCCCAAGCTGATCTCCGGCGAGCACGTCGGCTCGCTCGCCATGTCGGAGCCCGGCTCCGGCTCGGACGTGGTGTCGATGAAGACGCGTGCGGAAAAAAGGGGCGACCGCTATGTCCTGAACGGCTCCAAGATGTGGATCACCAACGGCCCGGTGGCGGAGACGCTGGTGGTCTATGCCAAGACCGATCCGGAGGCTGGCCCGCGCGGCATTACCGCCTTCATCATCGAAAAGGGCATGAAGGGCTTTTCCACCGCACAGAAGCTCGACAAGCTCGGCATGCGCGGCTCCGACACCTGCGAGCTCGTGTTCGAGGATTGCGAGGTGCCGGCGGAGAACGTGCTCGGGGAGGTCGGCCGTGGCGTCAACGTGCTGATGTCGGGCCTCGACTATGAGCGCGCGGTGCTGGCGGCAGGCCCGCTCGGCATCATGCAGGCCTGCATGGATGTGGTGCTTCCCTATGTGCATGAGCGCAAGCAATTCGGCCAGCCGATCGGCGCCTTCCAGCTGGTGCAGGGCAAGCTCGCGGACATGTACACCACGATGAATGCCTCGCGCGCCTATGTGTACGCCGTGGCAAAGGCGTGCGACCGCGGCGAGACCACCCGCGAGGATGCCGCCGGCGCCATTCTCTATGCCGCGGAAAAGGCCACGCAGTGTGCGCTGGATGCGATCCAGCTGCTCGGGGGCAACGGTTATATCAACGATTACCCCACCGGGCGGCTGCTCCGGGACGCCAAGCTCTACGAGATCGGCGCCGGCACCAGCGAAATCCGCCGGATGCTGATCGGACGGGAGCTGTTCGAAAAGACGGCGTGACCCGCGGCTCGGAGCCGGCGGATTCATCACGAGTGCGCCAGCACATTATAAACATTCGAACCCGCTTTGCCTTTATGGCGACCAAAGCCTCATCTATGGCCTCGTTCGGCCAAGGTTGCGCCTGGAGGTTGTCGTCGTGAACATGCGTTGGGAGCCGTTGCATCCACTGCCGCCGCCGCTGCCGCCGGCCAAGGTCGTGTTTTCGGGCGATCGAGGCGATTTCTTCCGCCTGGTGGCGCGCGGCGCGGCGCTCGAGCTGGTCACCGTCGGCTTCTACCGCTTCTGGCTTGCTACCGACATCCGCCGGCATATCTGGTCGCACACCATCATCGACGGCGATGCGGCGGAATATACCGGGCGCGGCAAGGAGCTCTTGATCGGCTTCCTGTTTGCACTCGCTATCCTGGTCCCGATCTATCTGGCTTATTTCCTGGTCACGGTCGAAGCCGAGAGCTGGAAGGCATTCGCCTCCATCCCGCTGGTAGCAGGCTTCTACGCCTTTGGGCAATTCGCGATTTATCGCGCGCGGCGCTACCGCCTGACGCGCACGGTCTGGCGCGGCGTGCGGTTCTGGATGGACGGCTCCGGCTGGGCCTATGCCTGGCGCGCGGTGCTCTGGGGCCTGTTGGCCCTGGCGACGCTGGGCCTTGCCTATCCCTGGCGCGAGGCAGCGCTTGAACGCTACAAGATGCGGCACTCCTATTACGGCGACCTGCAGGGGAGTTTTGATGGAAAGGGCCTCGATTTCTTCAAGCAGGTCTGGTGGCTGTGGTTGCTGGCGCCGTTTTCGCTCGTGCTGTTTCCGACCCTGCCTTTTCTTTATGCCGAATTCAGAGCGCGGGAATATGCCTGGTGGCTGTCCGGCCTGCGTGTTGGCCCCGTGAGCCTGGCATCGTCGCTGCCGCACAACGCATTCTACGGGCTGTACTGGAAAGTGATCGGCTGGATGTTTCTGTTGGGCATCGCGCTGTCGGGTTATATCGCGCTTGCCGTCGGCCTGATCGCGAAGCTGAGCGGAAAGCTTCACCTGAGCATGGCCGTGAAGGTCAACGGATCCATCGTCAATCTGCCCGCGCATAGTATTGCGCTCGCGGTCGCAGTGGTCATCGGTTATCTCGCCTATGTGCTGGCGATCAACGTGGTGATGCGCGTCTATCTGCTGCGCGATCTCTGGCAGAGCGTCGTGTCCTCGATCGAGCTGCGTGGCATCGAGGCGGCTGCCAATGTCAGAGTGAGGGGCGAGCTCGCAGGCGCGCTGGGCGAGGGGTTTGCCGACGGCCTCGATGTCGCGGGGTTCTGAGCGCGCATGGAGGATGATCCGCCTCGCGATGACGTGCACGCGCCGGGTGGACCTGCGGTCTATTTCGACGGCCAGTCGAGCCGGAAGCGCACGGTGGCCATCACGCTGGGGGATCGGTTCGACATCGCCGACGGCGCTGTTGTCCTTGCACAATGGGACTATGCGGATATCCGCCGCGCCGACAGTCCGCCAGGACTGTTGCGCCTGAGCTGTCAATCCGCGCCGCAGCTGGCGCGGCTCGAGATCCGTGACGCCGCGCTTGCAGCGGAGTTGCGGCAACGCTGCGCAGCGCTGGATGCCCATCAGGTCGATCGCCGCGGGGTCATGCGGATTGTCGGCTGGTCCATGGCTGCGACCGTCTCAATCGTGCTCCTGGTCCTGTTTGCCATCCCCCTGGCCGCCGAGCGGCTGGCGCCGCTGGTGCCGCAGTCCCTCGAGCGCAAACTCGGCGAGGCGTCGGAGCTGCAGATCAAGACGATGTTCGGCGACAAGGTCTGCGACAATGCGGCCGGGCAGGCCGCCTATGACAAGCTCCTCGGCGCGCTGCGCGAGGCTGCAGGGCTGGACGGCTCGGTCGAATCCCACGTGCTGGAGACGCCGGTGCCCAACGCCTTCGCGCTGCCCGGCGGCAAGGTCTATCTGTTCAGCGGACTGCTCGCCAAGGCCGAGAGCCCCGACGAGATCGCCGGCGTGCTCGCCCACGAATTCGGGCACCTCAAGCATCGCGACAACATGCGCGGCCTGATCTACAACGGCGGCACCTCTTTCCTGATCGGTCTGTTGTTCGGCGACGTCACCGGATCGAGCGCGCTGATCTTCGCGTCGCGCTCGGTCGTCACCTCCTCCTATTCGCGTGAGGCGGAGCGAGGGGCCGACGATTTTTCGATCGAGGTCATGCACAGGCTGGGCCGGCCGGCGAAGCCGATGGGCAAACTGCTGTTTCGCGTCACCGGTCGTGGAGGCGGTGGCAGCTTTTCCATCCTGGCGAGCCACCCCTTGACCGAGGACCGTCTCAAGCACATGAGCGAAGCGGACATTGCGCCGAGCGGCCCGCCATTGCTGACGGACCAGGAATGGACCGCGCTGAAGGCAATCTGCAGCTCAAAGAGCTGATGCGCGATCAGGGCGGCGTCGACGTCCACGCGCGGCCGCCGGACGCTTTGTCAAACCCGTACTGATACAGCGCGCGCATGTAGGCCGTGTTAAAACCTTCCGAGCCGGTGACGGGATAGTCGCGCGAAATATAGGACAGGTTGAAGCCGACGTGACTGCGGCGCGCAAACTCGTAGGTCGACAGCACCACCGAGCGCGTCTGCGCCTTGGTGATTGCCTCCAGGCTGCGCGAGGTGACATCGAGGGTGCCGTTCGGCACCACCTCGAAATCCCGTTCCAGCTTGTTGTTGACCAGGACATAGATGTCGAAGCGGCTGTTGTTCGGCAGCCGCTGGCCCTGGAACAGGATCGCATCGGGCAGCGTCAGCACCGGCGTCATCACGCCGCCATCGACATGCATCTCCTGAAATCTTGCGCCGTGCGCCTCGGCCTCGATCAGGATCGGCGGAAACACCAGGGGAATGCTGGCGGAGGCGGCAATGACGTCACGAAACAGCTTCAAGGCCTCGGGCGTGCCGATGGCGGCAATCTTGCCCATGTCCCAGATCGCGCTGCGCTGGGTGTCGAGATCGGTGGTGACGACGAGCAGCCGCCGGCCCTTGGCTTGCTCGCGCGCGATCTGCGCCAGCAGTTCGGGGCCGACATAGCGGGCGACAAGCTCGCGCAGCCGGGCATTGCCGAACAGGCCGGAGCCGAACACCGCCTGGAAGATTTTCGGACTCTCCAGCAGGCTCTCCGCGATCCCGCTGGTGTAGATCTCGCGCAGCGTGTCGTCATATTGCGAGCCGAGAAAGGCATAGGGTGCGATGATGGCGCCGGTGCTGACGCCTGAGACGATGGAGAAGGTGGGACGGGTGCCGGAGGCCGTCCAGCCGTTGAGGATCCCTGCACCATAGGCACCGTCGGCGCCGCCGCCGGAGAGCGCGAGGTAGGTCTTGACGGGTGCGGAGATGGTGCCGTCGGCGAGGAATTTTGCCGCAGGCTCGTCGGTATAGCGCCGCAGGCCGTCGACATCGAGCACGCGCGAGGCGCTGGCCTCGGTGGCGGTATAGGGCGTACGCGGCAGCGTCGTGCAGCTTGCGAGCAGCAGCGCCGCGGCACAGGCCAACGCAATCGACCGAACCAGGCGAAAACTCATTGCCGCTACGGGTGCTTCAAGAAAACGGAGGAAATTCGACCTTGCCAGGGCCGCCGCCGACACCATTGCTGACAAACGTGGCGGCCCCGGGTCACTATCAAGGGGGAATAAAACTATACTGTTTCGTTTTGATTAAAGGAAGGCCGCCGAACCGCGTCTCACGTTTTGTTCAGCGCCGCATTTTGGCCAAGATCGACCGTCGGCGCGCGGCGCATCTTGTGCCTTCGTCAGCAGGGGAGATGGCAGGAAATCACTCGGGCAGATCGTTGAGCTTGCGCACGAAGGCGCGTGCGTCCCCGAGCACGTCCGGCAGCACCGCCTTGACCTCCTCGACCGTCATGCCCGCTGTGATGCGCCGATCATAGAGCAGGTTGAGAATGTACTGGTCGTAGACGTCGAAGAAGCCCATCTGGACCTGGTCGTTGAACATGGTCCATGGCACCGATCCTGTGTCGTTGATCGGGCCGAGAGCCTGCAGCAATTCCTCATAGGCGCAATCGAGGAAGGTGAAATCGCTGACGTCGGTTGCAAGGATCACGTCGGAGTGCTCGATTTCGAATTTGTCGTTCTTGCGGAAAGCCGACAGGCATTGCGGGTCGAGCGAGCTCTTGATCTCCCGCGCCCGCTCGCGGCCATAAAGCTTTTCGATGGTGGGATAGAGATCGCGGTCACGCACCAGGCGCACCTCGATGCTGGCGGCTTCGCGCGTGTCCGCCATCGCAATGTCGAGATGCTGCACGCGCCTGCCGATATCGGACACCACTGCGGCAAGCTGCGACCTGCGTTCGCGATTGCCGCCTTCGGCGAAGACCCGCACCGGGGCCGCGTATTTGCGGATGCGGTCGACGCGGCCGGCGAGCTGGAACTCGGCGCCGAACACCGTCTTCATGAAACCTTCCACGATCTCGGCGTCGGAAAAATCCTTGCGCTCCGCGCGCTTCTTGGCCGCGACAGTGGGATTGTCGGCTGCGACCGCGCAAGCCGGAGGTGCGGCGCAGGCAATGATGATGGCTGCGAGCGCCGCTGGGATCGGCGGTAAAAACAAGGACCGTCGGAAGCTGTTCATGGCCGGCACGCTGGCGCAACGCAACGCAGCGCGCAAGCAAGCGGCCGTCAGTTCAACACCACCACGGTGGCGCCGACGGAGACACGATTATAGAGATCGACCACGTCCTCATTGGTCATGCGGAAGCAGCCGGAGGAGACGGCCTGTCCGATCGTCTCCGGCTCGTTGGAGCCGTGGATGCGATAGAGCGTCGAGCCGAGATAGAGCGCCCGCGCCCCGAGCGGGTTCTCGATACCGCCACGCATGTGTCGCGGCAGATCGGGCCGGCGCGCGATCATCTGCCGCGGCGGCGTCCAGTCGGGCCATTCCCGCTTGGCCGAAATGCGGTGCACCCCGCCCCAGCGGAAGCCGTCGCGGCCGACCCCGATGCCGTAGCGCAGCGCCTCGCCCTCTCCGAGCACCAGATAGAGCCGCCGCTCGGCGGTGTTGATGACGATGGTGCCGGGCGCATAGCGGGTGGGGTACATCACGGTCTCGCGCGGGATCGGGCCCGCGCCGCCGCCGAAGAAATTCGGGCCGCCGCTCATGACGTCGCGGTTATCCCAGAACTGGGCCTGAGCCTGGCTCGTCGCTGCCATCAGCAGCACTGCAACAACTGCGCTAATAACCCGCATCACTGCTTTCCTCAGCTAAGACGGACTTTACTCGGAAGACTTGGACTGCAACAGGAGCCATAACCAAATCATTTGTGCAAGCCACGGCTGTGTGACGCGGGAGGTTTCAGCAATTGCCGTTACCGATTTCACAACCATGGCCGTGCAAGTCTCGGTGGACCGAGGCTTGGGCAATTGTGAAACCTTGGTGATGGCAGCAATGTCGCGCCGGCCTTTGACGAAGGCGGCGAACAATGGTTGATCGTCATTACAGCAAGGCCTTTTTTTGAGCGGGAGCGGAACGCATGAACGGCGCGGAAAGTCTGGTCAGGACCCTGGTTGCGGGCGGCGTCGACGTCTGCTTCACCAACCCAGGCACATCAGAGATGCATTTCGTCGCCGCGCTCGACCGGGTCGAGGGCATGCGCTGCGTGCTGGGCCTGTTCGAGGGCGTGGTGACCGGGGCTGCCGACGGCTATTTCCGTATGAAGGGAAAACCTGCGTCCACGCTGCTGCATCTCGGCCCCGGCCTCGCCAATGGGCTTGCCAATCTGCACAATGCCAAAAAGGCCCATTCCGGCATCGTCAACATTGTCGGCCAGCACGCCACCTATCACATCGGCTACAACGCGCCGCTCACCTCTGATATCGAGGGGCTGGCGCGGCCGATGTCGGCGTGGGTGCGCACCTCGCCGGATGCGAAATCCGTCGCCGCTGATGGCGCCGCGGCGATCGCCGCCGCCAGGAGCGCGCCGCCGCAGATCGCGACCCTGATCCTGCCCGCCGATACCGCCTGGAACGAGGCCGACGGCATCGCGCAGGTGCCCGAGAGCAACCAGCGCATCAGCTATTCGCCGCAGGCGGTGGAGAAGGCCGCCCGCATCCTGCGCGAGGATGCCGCCCACACCCTGCTGCTCGTCACCGGCAATGCGCTGACGGAGCCGGCGCTGGCGTTGGCGCAGCAGGTCGCCGGCAAGACCGGCTGCACGGTGATGGGCCAGACCTACCACCCACGGATGGCACGCGGCCGCGGCCGCTTCTCCATCAACCGCATCCCCTATGTGATCGAGCAGGCGCTGCCGATCCTGAAAGACTTCAAGCATATCGTGCTGATCGAGGCGAACGATCCGATCGCCTTCTTCGCCTATCCGAACAAGCCGAGCATGCTTAAAGCCGAAGGCTGCGAGGTGCATCGCATGACCGCCTGGGGGGAGAACTCGGTTGCGGCGCTCGAAGCGCTGGCCGGCGCGGTCGGCGCCAAGCCGAGCGACGTCAAGCCGCAGAAGCATCCCGAACTGATCAAGCCGACCGGCGCACTGAACCTCACCTCGATCGCCCAGGCCATTGCATGTGCGATTCCTGAACATGCCATCGTGGTCGACGAATCCATCACCACCGGCCGCGGCTTCTTCCCGCCGACGGCGGCCTCCGCCCCGCACGACTGGCTGCAGAACATGGGCGGCTCGATCGGCTTCTCGACCCCGGTCGCAACAGGTGCGGCGGTCGCCTGTCCCGATCGCAAGGTCATGTGCATGGTCGGTGACGGCAGTGCCATGTACACCATCCAGTCGCTGTGGACGCAGGCGCGCGAGGGGCTCGACGTGGTGACCATCGTGTTCGCCAACAAGATCTACCAGATCCTGCGCGGCGAGTTCGACGGTGTCGGTGCCGGCGAGCCCGGCAAGCGCGCGCAGGATATGCTCAGGATCGACCGCCCGACGCTCGACTTCGTCGCGCTCGCCAGGGGCATGGGCGTGCCGGGCCGCGCGGTCACGACGGCGGATGAATTCAACAAGGCGCTGGAAGAAGCCGTGCGCGAGCCCGGCCCGCGGCTGATCGAGGTGCAGTTTTAGAGAGCGACGGGCCTCTCGATACAACGTCGTTGCTCGCGAAGTGTCGACGTGTAGTCTCCGTCATTCCGGGGCGATGCGAAGCATCGAACTAGGGTGCGCAATTGCGCAGCTGAGAATCTCGAGATTCCGGGTTCACGCTGCGCGTGCCCCGGAATGACGAGGATAGAGCGCAATGGGTCGCTGTCGGAGGGGGCATGCACACCGAACTGAACAAGCTCGTGGCCGCGCTGCAGGAGTTTTATGCCGAGGAATCGTTCCTCCTGGAAAAGGACCTCGGCGAGCGTGCGCTGACGCATCGGCTCGCGGTGCATCTGGAACGGCATTATCCGGGCTGGCAGGTCGATTGCGACTATAACCGGCTCGGCGAGCGTACGCTGCGCCTGCCGCATGGCACGATCGTTTCGACCGACGACACGCTGGCTAAGTCGATCTTTCCCGACATCGTCGTGCATCAGCGGGAAATCCCGAACAACCTGCTCGCAATCGAGGTCCGCAAGGCCTCCAACCATCAGCCGATCGAGCACGACCAGCACAAGCTGAAGGCGATGACCGATCCGCATATCTGGTTCGCCTACTGGATCGGTGTGCTCGTGACGCTCTCAAAAAGAAAAATCGAGGCGTGCGAAGTCTATACCGCCGGCAAGCTCGAGCCGGAGCTGACGCGCTGGCTCGCCGCGCGGTTAAGCGAGACGGGATTGGGCGCGCCGTAGCTCCGCTGCAACGAAAAGGCCGCCTCGCAAGGCGGCCCGGTCGTTGGCAAGAGAGCAGACGTTATTGCTTCTGCATGCTGTCCTCGGTCTTCTTGGCCGATTTCTTCGACTTGGTGTGCTTCTTGCTCATCTTGGTGTCGCTCTTGCTCATGGTGTCACCGCTCGTGGCCGCCGGTGCCGTGGAGGTGCTCCCGGCCTTGTCCTGGGCAAAAGCCGTCGAGGACAAGAAGGCGAGAGCGGCCGTGGCGATGATCAGTTTGCGCATTGGGAGAACCTCCGTGGGTGGGTGTGTTGGTTTGCCGCAGCACCATAATGGAACCCGGTGACGAACGGTTCCAGCGCGGTAATTAAATATTTGTGAGAGCCCGAGTCATGCAATTGTCTTTTTCAAATGCTGAGGGAACCCACCTGCGGTTGTGCCGGTTAATTCTTCTGAAGGAACAGCGCCTTCGGAGAATGATCATGGATTGGCGTAACGAGATGATTCGCGTTCCACCACCAGCCGTCACGCGCGAGGAGGAGACCGCCTACGCCGCCGGCTGGACCATCAGCGGCCTCGCCACGCTGGGGACGATCATCGCGGTGTGGCTGTTTGCGATTTGAGGGGCGGCGGTCCGCCTTCGCCAAGGCTCCGGCGTGACAGCCTTCGCTCGCTTGAACGCGATACACCGAATTGGTTTACCCAGTCCGTCTTCGCTTACGCTACGCTCCAGCTACGCCGGACACGCTTCGCCCTTCGGTCTCTTGCGTGGCTGCTCCACGCGTAGCCCGAAGGGCGAAGCGTGGTGGGCGCACAAGGGATCGAACCTTGGACCTCTCCCGTGTGAACCACAATCCATAGTCCCTAGCCAACCCGAGCCAACCATAGTAAAAAGTGGATAAACCTCTGCAACGTAGAGGCTTTCGCCATATGCGACCACAACAGGCCATAGCCGACCAAACTACATTTTGTATGCCCCCGCTGTGCCCCCGCGCCATCTTCCCCTGGGGCACACAAAACGGGGAGGGTC
>Ga0209062_1002647_pt1 | contig 23096 bp, 18 predicted proteins | sample Coa_R2_2_FD_187158 | JGI IMG/M metagenome (GOLD analysis project Ga0209062, IMG submission 187158) | Surface soil microbial communities from Centralia Pennsylvania, which are recovering from an underground coalmine fire - Coalmine... | ecosystem: Environmental > Terrestrial > Soil > Unclassified... | reverse complement strand
TCGGCCCGCAGGTCGCCGCCAGGACGCACGCCCCGCTTCAAACTATGCCCTCTGAAATAGCACTAGGTCTCGGCGCGGGGCCACGCCGTGGTGGACAAACGGCTCTTCTTGCCCGCGCCCTGGGTCCAGGATGCGGAGCGCTGCCGCGCCGCGGGGGTGCCCCAGGCGGAGATCCGGGCGCAGAGCACGGCGGAGTTGGGGCTGGCGATGCTGGCCCCGGCGCGGGCGGCGGGGCATCTGCAGGGGCAGTGGGTGGCCGGCGATGACGCCTACGGGATGGTGCCGCGCTTGCGCGATGCGCTGGACGAGGCGCACTGGCGCTACGTGCTCGACGTGCCCCAGACCACGCCCGTCTTCACCCAGCCGAGCGCGGTGGCGGTCCCGCCCTGGTCGGGCCGGGGCCCCAAGCCCACGGTGCCGCGCTTGGCCCCCGACGCGGCCCCCGCCCAGAGCGTCGCGCAGGTCGCGGCCGCCCTGGCGGCCCCCGCGTGGCGGGAGGTGACCGTGGCCGAGGGGGCGCAGGGACCGCGCCCCTACGCCTTTGTGGCCCGGCGCGTCTGGGAGAGCCGCGACGGCCCGCCCGGACGCGCCTGCTGGCTGCTGCTGCGCCGCAACCTCGACGGGAGCGAGCCGCGCTACTACCTCTCCAACGCGCCGGAGGACACCCCGCTGCAGACCCTGGCCCAGGTCGCCGCCGCGCGCTGGACCATCGAGACCGAGTTCGAGACCGCCAAGGGCGAGGTGGGGCTGGACGAGTACGAAGTCCGCAGTTGGCCGGGCTGGCACCATCACATCACCCTGGCCCTGCTGGCGAACGCTTTCCTGCTGACGGCCCAGCAGGCGTGGGGGGAAAAGGCTGCCCCAGATCACGCGGCCCCCGATCAGTCGCGTGCTGCGCGCCCTCTTGCCCCAGCGCACCTGGACCCAGGACGATCTCTTGCACTGGTTGATCACCACCCAAGAGCGCAACGCGCGGGCCAAGCGCTCCCATATCAGACGGCGTCTGCGCCGGCAGCGTGATCGGCAGACCGCCTCATGTGCCGCTTAAACCGCCGTTGCAGTACTAAGAGTAGTCACTCGTGCTCGATCGAGCCTCAGCATACCGTATCCCTGCATCTGCCAACGACATCGTTGGCACGACAGCGTGCAACCTACATATCGCGCAGCTATGTGTCGAATGCGACGCCGAGCTTCACGGACGAGCTTGGATCGCGGTAGATGTCCATGAACGCTTGCGCGACCTCGGCGAAAGGAACTATCGGGTCCACGATTCCGGCGGACGTGAGCGCCTTCTTGCCAAACAGAATCTCCAGTGTGCGCATCGCCCGCTGCTCGTCCCAGAGCGGATAGTCGCGCATGGGGTTGCCCCAGACCGGCATGCTGCAGATCAGCTCCAGGCGGTTATGTAACCATTCCGCCCCCAACTCCAACTCCGTGTCTTTGCCTTTGTAAAAGCCCAGCGTCACGATCCTGGCGCACTGCTGCACGGTCCGCATCGCCTCGGCGAGAGCCCGATAATGTCCGGACGCCTCAATGGCGACATCGGCTCCCCGTCCCAGGTACTTGCGCACCTCCATCGCGACGTCGTGCCGTGTCGGGTCCAGCACGAGATCAGCCCCAAAGTCGGCCGCGAGTTGGCGCCGTTTCTCCAGGGCATCGACAGCGACGATAGAGAGACAACCGCTCAGCTTCAATAGCTGGACGACCAGCAACCCGATTGCCCCCAGCCCGAAGACCGCGACGTTGTCGCCGACGCACGGTCGGGCATCCCGCACCGCGACGTAGGCGTAGTAGGCCGGATCCAGGCACAGCGCATCGGTCGGGCTCATGGCCGCCGGCAGCGGGTGTAGCTGCGCCGCGCGTTTGACCACACTGGTACAAATCGGCCCGTACCCGTAAACGCGGTCCCCCACCCTGAACTCCTGCACGGCGGGACCCACCTCACTCACGACGCCGACAACCGTGTTGCCGATAAAACGGTGCAGGTGGCGATCCCGTACGTCCTCATCGGCCCGCTTGACGAACAGGCGCTGGGTGAGATCGAAGTCGCGATCCTGAAAGGGAGATGTGCCGCTGAAGATGTGAAAGTCGGTCCCGTGTTTGATCGCAGCGAACTCGGCTCGAATCCGCACCTCATCCGCGCTCAGCTCCGGCTCGTCCACTTCTTTGATGATGACGTGCTCCGGTTGGTCGACGTATAGCCCCTTCATCGTCACTCCCCTCTATGCTTCCGGCGCTGTGGCCAACGGCTCGGTGAACCAGCCCATCGGCTTCTTCTCAGACTGAAACGGAGCCTGTTGCCGCCGCTGTCCGAACGCCGCCCAACGTACGGCATTCGCCAGGACCCGCTGCACCTCGGCTTGATGATAGACCGGATAGAACTCGTGGCCCGGGCTGAAATAGAAGATGCGGCCACGTCCGCGTGTGAAGCAGCAGCCGCTGCGGAACACCTCTCCTCCCGCGAAGGAGCTGATGAACACCAGTTCATCGGGCTGCGGGATGTCGAAGAACTCGCCGTACATTTCTTGCTGGGGAATGACAAACGGGTTGGGCACGCCTTCGGCGATGGGATGGCTGGGACTCACCGTCCAGACCACCTCACGCTCACCGACGTCACGCCACCGCACCGACCCCGACGTACCCAGCAAGCGCGCCAGGATCTTTGACCCTTGACTGGAGTGTAGGAGAAGCAAGCCCATACCGCCGAGCACGCGCCGGTGAACCTTCTCGACAACCGCGTCGTCCACCCGATCATGGGCGGCGTGGCCCCACCAACTCAAGACATCGGTGGTCTGCAGGACCTCATCGGCCAGCCCATGCTCCGGCTCCTCCAGCGTTGCCGTGCGCACATTGACGTCCGCTCCCAGGTGACTCGCGATGGCATCGGCGATCGTCCGATGCATACCGCGTGGGTAGATGGCGCGCACACGCTCATTGTGCCGCTCGTGTATGTTCTCTCCCCACACCATCACGTGGATAGGCGTCCGACTCATAAGCACCTACCTTTCTTTCGTCTCGTATGATAATTGTGCACCCTCATCGGGTGGCGGCGCCTCTTTGCGATCGCCGCGGGTACCACACTCCATGTGAACGGGGACATGAGTCCGCCTCCGTTTGTGACGTGTGGTACCCGCGGCACAGGGCGTCCACAACGCTTTCGGCCACGGTCGTGGCCCGTCGATCAGAACTTGAGTGCCCCCTCCTGCAGGCCTGTGATGAATCGCCGCGTCATGAGCAGAAAAAGGATGACCATCGGAAGGACGGTCAAGACGCCATCTGCCGCCATGAGCGACCAACTGGTCGCATGTCTTGATTGGAAGTCCAGGTAGGAGACAGACAGGGTGCGGAGATTGTCCGTCTGCAGAATCGCATTTGCCAGGAAGATCTCATTCCAGGTTCCCAGCGCTGTAAAGATAGCCACTACGATGAAAGCGGGCTGCGCCAGGGGAGCGACAATCCTCACGAATACGCTCAAGTTACCGCACCCATCAACCTTCGCTGCATCGATAAGGTCCCGTGAAATGCCGAGCATGAACGCACGTAGCAGAAAGACGTTGAATGCGAACCCGCCACCAACATACGGGATGATCACGCCGAGGTAGTGGTTGATCAGCCCTAACTTCACTTCGATGAAGAACAAAGGGACGAACCCGACCGGCAGGCTCATAGACAGGAAAAGGTAACCGGTGAGTATATTGGCACCTCGCGGCCTCAAATGGCTTAGCGCGTAGGCCGCTAGGCCCGATACAACACACTGCAACACGACGGTAGCCGTGGCGATAATGAGGGTATTGACATACGCTGTCCCGAGGCTTGCCGTTGTCCAGACGTTTGCATAATTGCCGAACGTCCAGTTCGTGGGCAGGCCCATCGGATTGGTGGTGACGTCCGCATCGGTCTTGAAGGAATTGATGACGAGCAGAAACATCGGGGCCAAGGCATAGATGGCCATGAGCATCAACGGAAGGTGCCGCCAGTTCGCCCTATGTGCCACACTACACCTCCCAATCTTGCGTTTTGCGGAGAATGGCGTACCCCACGATCACAATGACCGCAATAAAGAATTGGAAGATCGCGATCGCCGATGCATAGCCTGCCCGGAAATTGATCGTACTCAACCGGTAGATATACGTCGACAGCGTCTCCGTCGCATGGGAGGGACCACCATTGGTCATGACGAATACCATGTCAAACGCCTGGAATGCACCCAGGATTGTCAGCATGCAGAGTATGACGATCGTCGGGCGCAGTTGTGGCAAGCGTACGTGCCAGACCAACCTCAGCCAGTTCGCTCCGTCCAGTGTTGCAGCTTCTTCGAGAGTCTGGTCCATCTGGGTCATTGCCGCTAACAGCCAGATGACATTTCCCCCAAAGCCGCCCCACATCGCGGCGAAGAGAACCGACAGCAACGCCAGGGAGGGTATCGTGAGGCCGGGTAATGAGAGAAAGCCTAGCCCCCATTGTTGCAGGTAGGAACTAAGCCCCGAGAACGGATCGTAGATCCATAGCCAGATCTGCCCCGCCACCGTGACCGTAATGATGGAGGTAGAGAAGTAGATTGCCTGGTAGAGCGTTTGACCGCGCCGTACCTTGACCAACAACGATGCAAGGATGAAAGCGAGCCCGAGAGGTATCGTCAGCCAGAAGGCACACCACTCCACGTTGTTCCAAAACGCTTGTACCACGACGGAGTCCTGGAACGCTTCCGCGAAGTTGCTGAGCCCGTTGAAGCGGGGAACGGACACACCGTTCCAGTCGGTGAACGGAAGATAGATGGTGAAGGCCATGGGTATGAAGACGGCCATGATATGGAAGGTCAGTCCTGGAGCCAGAAACAACCACCCGGCCCAGCTGTCGCGACGACGCGTTGCTGTGCGTGGTGAGACTCGACTCTCCACGCCGATCCGGACACTAGACACAGGTCTTTCCTTTCTGGAGGGTTTGGCCGTCTACCCGGTTACGAGGACCCAACAGCACGGCTACGGCGTGCTCTGGTGGCACTGCGCCTTGAGCGTGCCACCAGGCCGCGTGGGGTCTCGCCTCCCAGCACCGCACCCTCTCGGCGCCGGGACCTCCTTATGCCCGAATAGGCTATTGGCCAAAGTCCGCTAGGGGGACCAGCGTTCCCGCGGCTTTGTCCTTCTGCTTCTGCTTATCGGCTTTCTGGCACCAGGCTGCGACGCTACTTTTCTGTAAATAGAGCGTGGCACCCTCCGCTTCTAGATAGGCAATGACGTTGGGTGATGCCCAGGCGTAATCTACGTAGCCCGCCGTGCCATTCTTGCGTGCGTCCGCCATCATTTTCAGGCCGTTCAGCACGGCAGGTTTGAGACCCATGTGGCTGTAGTCGATCCTCGCGGGCACCGGACTACCCTCCACGGCCATCTCCCTCTCAACCGACGGATCGAACCAGCCGTTCAACAACGCCGCGAGCAGTTCGGGGTGTTTGGCTTTGGCATTGATTTCGTATCCGCCGCCGGTTCCCAGCGGGAAGATCGGCTTTCCGCCGGGTTGCCAGCTCGGAAATATCGCGAAGCCGAGTTCGAAGGTGGGGGCAACACTTCCGGTAACCGTGCCAAACGCCCATGTCCCGTTGATCATCATCGCTGCCTTACCGCGCAGGAAAAGTGCCTGCGCCCCGTTCATAGACGTCGCGAACGACTTCTTAGCCGTGATGTAACCCTTCTGATAATAGTCCACATACCGCTGCAAGCCGGCTTGTATTCTCGGATCGGTCCAAGAGACGTTCCCGGAATACAACTGCTTGGTATCCTGCGGACCGAGAACGCTGTTGACGATCGTTGAGAGCCACCATTCATCGCAGGCCTGACAGTCGGCGGTACCCCAGGCGAAAGGTATAATGCCTTTCTGTTGTATTTGCTGCGACAGTCTCAAAAGCTTGTTGTAGTCTGTCGGCACGCTCCAGCCGTACTGCTTGAACATGGTCGCGTTGTACTCAAGGAAGATACCTTCGTCGTCATAGGGTATGCCGACATAGTTGCCGTTGACGAGGAAGCTATCTCTGTCGGCCGCGTAGTACTTCTTATCCCAGCCATATTTCTTGTAGTAAGCATTCATTGGGATCGTATAACCGGCTTTGTAGTATGTCTTTGCCGAGCCAGGATCGACGCTAATCAGATCAGGAGCGTTGCCAGCTGTCAGCGCCGCCGTGAGATTGTTTGGCGTATTCACCAGGGCCAGTTTTACATTTGGATGGCTCTTCTTGAAGAGGTCGTAAACCATCTGAATCGGCTTGACGCAGCAGCTAGGTGGAATGGGAAGCGTTAGTGTGATGGTGGCGTCCGCACGAGCCTTGCTCATCTGGCTGACCTGTCCAGGTCCGGCGAGGACAACTCCAACCAGGACAGTCACGCCCAGCAAACGGGCCAGTCTTGTCATCTTCGTATCTCCCATGGCCTACGACGTATGTCGGCAGGCTACAGCCCTATAGTCAAGTAATCTACCCAAGCGTAGAGTTCCACCTGGTCAGGAACGGCTCCACAGCAACCGAAGGGGAAGTATATAGCGTCTACCCGTCGTCGCACTACTGTAACGTCATCGCCCACCTACCTTCGCGCGGTCATGAGCTCATGACCGCGTCGCATCGCACCGAGATCCACTTACTCGGCCGGTTCCACGGTCACGGCATCGGTCGTGATGCGCCCTTGCGTCACGATGAGCGCGACCCCACCGCCTGTCAGCGGGCGGTCCGCGTCCTCCACATCAAAGAGGAGTTGCCCATCGATCCAGCTCTGGATGCGCAGCCCCACCACCTGCAGGCTCAGGGCGTAGGGCCTATAGAGCGACCATTGGATGTCGGCCTCGGCGAGGATGGTGTCGCCGTCGAGGGCCTTGACCAGTCGGGCCATGCCACCGTCGCAGAGCAGCAGTGCGTAATAGCGCACCATGCCGCCGACGCGTGCCGCGATGCCAGCCGCCGCCGCGAGGTGCGGCGTGATCGTCGCATGTACCCGATAGTCGCGCCACTCCCGGGTCCCCTGGATGAGCAGACCGGTTCCCCTGTTTTGTACCGGACGGAAGGCCTCGGGCCAGCGGGGCTCCCACTGGTCGACCCCATCGATCCAACTGCGGCGCCACATGGTGCCACCCTCATCCGGCCGACGCAGCACCATGTTCGGGACGCCGTCCCACGTCAGGTAATCGAGATAGATGCTGCCGTCGGCACGCTCCTCCGACTGTAACTCCACCCCGATCGCCGCGATCGGCTGGCCGCCGAGCTGCGGGATGGGCCACGTGAACTCGTGCTCTGCCCCCGGTGCCAGCACGGTATTCGGCCCCGGGACCGTCACCAGCGCGTCGTCGGCACCATAGCGCTGCAGGTAGAGGCGGCAGGTTACCGCGGAGCTGTTCGCCCCATCGGCCGCGACACCGGCGGTGACCACCTGCCCTGGATAGAGCGTGGGCGAGGCCAGTAGTTGATAGCCGCGCAACGCGATCGCCTCGGGCGGGATGAAGGTGGGCGTGGAGACCCGCCCGACACGCCCGCGGGCGAGCTGACGGAAGCGCAGTGCGAGGCTGCGCCGGCCCCGGCGGCTGTGCCCCTGCACATTCTCTACCGCCACCACGTGGTCCAGGGTCGAGCTCTCCCCAGCCTGAAAACCCTGCACCGCACCGGGGAGATCGAAGTGGAAGCGGGCGCCGTCCTTCGGCGCCAGCGGTCCCAGGCCCGCCAACGCCCGCCCGCTGTTCACCACATGATACGCCTCGCTCACCGCGTCGCTGATGCCTCGTCCCCCCTCCGCCGTCGCCAGGTACAGCCGATCCGCCACCGGCCCCCGCCAATCCGGCCCCCCCTCGAGCCCCGCCAGCCCGTTCTTGATCCCCAGCAGACAGCCCACGTTGCCGCTGTTGCAGTCGGTGTCCCACCCGCTCGTGTTCACGATCATCAGCGAGCGCTGGAAGTCGTCGTCGCCGTGCAGCAGGCTGTGGATGATCAGGGCGTGGTTGGGTACCATGTGGCAGTTGCCGCCGTAGGTGTCGTACCCGTAGCGCGCCGCGATCTTCTGCCGCGTGGCCTGCCAGTCGCGTGGCGCCTGGGCATGCCACTCCCGGATGTCGTCGATCAGCCGGGAAATGACCGAGTCGTGGGGGATGAAGCGCAGCGCGGTATCAATGAGGCGGTTGATGTCGTGCTCCACGAAGGCCTGCGCCTCCATCGCCGCCAGCACCTGCGCGCCGTAGATCGCCTCCCCGTCGTGGCTGACGCTGGCCGCTCGCCGCGCCAGGTCGGCCGCAAACTCCGGATCGCCCGGCGCCACCATCGCCCAGCCGTCGATGAAGATCTGCGCGCCGACCTGTTCGGAAACCACCTGGCCGTTGAGCGCCATCGCGCCGCTGCGAGGGGCGGGGATACCGCTCTTGAGGCGCAGGTAGGCGGTGTGCTCGGTCGAGTTGCCCAGGCCGCCCCACCACAGGATGGTGCGGCCCTCGATGATGTAGTTGAGCCAGCTCTGGCCGATCTGGGCGGGCGTGAGGTCGCGGCGGTAGCCGTAGTCGGCCAGGGCGCGCAGGAAGGTGAAGGTGCCCGAGATGTCGTCGTCGGTGACCACCAGGGTGCGGTTCTTGATCGGCGCATCGCGCCGCTCGTGGACGTAATACGTAATCTCGCCCAACTCGGCCATGATGCGCTCGTAGGTCCAGCCCTCGAAGGGGCGGCCCAGGTAGACTCCGATGATCTTGCCCAGCACGCCGGCGTACACGCGCTCCTCGTAATCGAGGGGGAGTGGCATATGGTGATCGTCCTTTCGTTATCTACACTCTGCGGCCAGGATTCGCGCGGCTCCCTCCCTACGCAGGATACGCCAGCGAGACTATGCGATCGGCGAGACGGAATCGCATCACGGTACCCGTCATACGAGAGACAACAAAGCCGCGGCACGGCTCTGATGGCTATGGGCCTGTTCCACGATGACCGCGCACAGATCCTTCGCCAGTCGGGCCAGATCGGGGTGCGGATTCAGGCGCACGACTTGCTCGACCCACGGAGCCGGCATGGCTTCTGCGCCGGACAACGCGCCCATCAACTCGCCAGCCATGGCGGCAATGGTGTCGCTGTCGCGGCCCATATTGGTTGCGCCGATGATCGCCTGTGCAGGGTCGCCCTTCGCTATGAGGCAGAGGGCCAGGGCACAGGGAACCATCTCCAAGGAGAAAACGGCGTCCCACGGCGGGAACGTCACCAGGAACTCGCGGTAAAAGGGGGGGCGCAATGCGAACACATCGGCGCAGTGCGCCGCTACGTCCAGCAGCCGTTCCAGCCGACCGGTGAACTCGCTCGCCTGGCTGCCCAGGCTATCGGCGTAACGCAGTACGTTCGCGATCACGCCGTCGATGGTTGCATCCGGAAGCAGGGCCGAGGCCACGGCGACCGCCATGGAGTAGCCGCTTGCGGCCGCTCCTTGTGGATCGCCGGCGTGGATCAGGCCCAGCGGTGCGTCCCAGCCAGCACGGCACGGCCGCTGCGCCTGTGCCATGCGCACCAGATTGTCGAGCGATGCCACTAGGCGCGCATACGTGCGCTGCGGCCCCGGCCAGCTACAGGTGGGGAGGTAGTCTGCGGCGCCCTCGGCCATCAGGCGATAGTTCAGCCACTCCGCCGCCAGGTCTTCGCCGGTGATGGGCCTACGTTTGCGCAGGATCGCCTGGCAGGCCAGGAGCCGGTAGCGCATGTCGTCGGTATAGACGCCAACGTCACGGCTCCAGCGTCCCAGAGGATGAAAGCCGTCCTCATCGCGCGGTTGCACGCCGAAGGGATACCAGCGCTCCAACGGTGACTCTGTCGTTGGCCGGCGTGGCGGCAGCGGATCGAAGTGTGTGACGCGCCCGTACTGCGCCTCGATATCGCGGTAGTGCATCATCTCGGTACGAATACCGAAGGCGTCGCCGATCGCGCCGCCCAGCAAGCAGCCGTACACCTTCTGATAGAGCGTGCCCTCCGGCATGGCGTCCTCCCCCTAGCCTTTCAGTCCGACCGAGGCGATGCCGCCGATCAGTTGCTTCTGCGCGAAGAAGTAGATAACGATGCAGGGGATCATGGTAATCAAGTTCGCGGCCATCAGCAGATTCCATTGCGTGCCCGCCGTGGTCACGAAGTTGGCCAGCCCGATCGCCACCGTGAACTGGCTGTTATCGTTCAAATAGATCAACGGCCCCAAAAGATTGTTCCATTGCCCCAGGAAGGTGAAGACCACCGCTACCGTGAGCGCGGGGACGGATAGCGGTAAGACGATGCTGCGGAAAATGCGCCAATAGCCGGCGCCGTCGACGCGGGCCGCCTCATCGAGGTCGCGCGGGAAAGTGCGCATGTACTGCCGGATCAAGAAGATGAAGAAGGCATTGCCCGTGAACGAGGGCACGATCAGCGGCCAGAACGTGCCGTACCAGCCGATGCGCTGGAACAGCAGGAACTGCGGGATCATCAGCACCTGCCAAGGGATCAGCATGGTGATGATCAGCACGTTGAACAGGATCTCGCTGCCCCGGAAGCGCAGGCGGGCGAAGGCGTAGGCCGCCAGCGAGCACGAGAAGACGGTCCCGACGATGTTACCGACCGCGATGACCAGCGTGTTGAGCATGTAGAGCCCAAACGGCTGCAGGGGATTGCTGAGTGCGCGCGTGAAGTTGTCCCAGTACCAATACTGTGTGGGAAACCACTCGGGCGGAATAGTGAAGACCGAGACGTCATCGGGCGTCAGGGCTGCCCGGAACATCCAGCCGAGCGGCAGCAGGATCACCGCGCACAGGGCCAGCAGCGTGACATAGGCGAGGACGACCCCGCCGCGGCGGCGCCAGCGATATATGTTGACGCCCCTGATCGCCCTGGGCAGGCGCGTGGGTTGTGCGGTCGTCGATGTCTGCATGGCCTCCCTCATCCCTTTGTCGGATCGGTTTCGTAGTAGACCCAGCGGTCCGCCGTGCGGAACGTGATCACGATCACTATGGCAGCCAGGATGACCAGTAGCCAGGCCAGGGCAGACGCATAGCCGAAGCGGCCTTCGCTGAAGCCGACGTTCCACAGGTAGAGCAGATAGAACAGCAGGGCGTCGCTGGTGCCGCCATGCGGCCCTCCCAGGATGTAGGCGACGTCGAAGACCTGGAACGCGCCGATCAGCCCGGTGATGAGGTTGAAGAACAGCGTGGGCGTCAGCATAGGGATGGTCACGTGCAGGAATCGCTTCCAGGCGCCGGCACCGTCGATAGCCGCGGCCTCGTATAGGTGCGGTCCGATGTTCTGCAATCCCGCCAGGTAGATGATGGCGCCACCGCCCACGCCCCACAGGCCCATCAGCACGACGGACGGGACCGCCCAACCGGGATCATTGAGCCAGCCGGGTGGATTGGCGATCCCGACGGAGCGCAGGATCTGGTTGACGGCGCCGAGATCGGGGTTGAGCAAGGTGAGCCAGAGCACGGCAACGGCGACGGCGCTGAGCACCGAGGGCAGGTAGAGGATCGTGCGGAAGACGTTCATGCCCCGGAGCTTCAAGTTTAACAATAAGGAGACGGCCAGGCCGGCCACCAGGTAGAGCGGCACGGACAGCACGATGTACTTGAGCGTGACCCGGATGGCCTGCCAGAACTCGTAGTCGTCGAAGAGCATCTGGTGGTAGTTGCTGAGCCCTACCCAGCGCGGGGTCGTGATCAGGTTCCAGTTCGTCATGCTGAGGAGGACTGAGGCGATGATGGGACCCAGGAGGAACGCGAACAAGCCGAAAAGCCAGGGCAGCAGGAACAGGTAGGCGGCCCGCTCCTCCTGCCGCGCCATGCGGCCCTGGGGGGCATGACGTGCGCGGGCCCGGCCCGCCGCTTGCATAATCGCCATACGGCCATCGCCTTTCGTCGGTGCGGGTCGGGCCACGCTTGGGGCGTGGCCCGACCCGCACATCCTTAAGCTACTGTTGGATCTCGTTCCACGTCTGCCATGCCTGGTCGAGGTTCTGCTGGATGCGCGGCGTCACGTCGTCCAGCGCCTTCTGCGCCGACTCCTTCCCGTTGGCGATCAGGTTGAAGGGGTCGTCCAGCGCGCCCAGGATGCTGAACAGGTTTGGCGCAAAGACGTTGGGACGTGCCAGCTTGAGCACCTGCAGGAACTGCGCCTTGGCCGCGTTCGTGCCGGCCCAATGCAACCGATCCGCGACCGTATAATCCAGCGGGAGTTGGCCGGTCACTTTGACGCGGATATCTTGTCCCTGCGTCCATATGAAGGCCAAGAACTCTTCGGCCTCCTTTGGGTGCTTGCTGCCGGAGAAGACGCCCCAGGCGTCGGTCCACGTCGACACCCACGGCTTCTCGCCCGCGGGGACGGGCACGGGCGCCACGCCGTAGTGCAGGTGCTTCGCGTCGGCGAAATTGAACTCCTCGGCGCTGTCGACGGTCATGGCCTGCTGGCCCGAGGCAAAGATGTTGACGTTGCTCAGCAATTGTCCCGCGGCGCTGCTCGGCGCGGCGCCGTCGTGGACCATGCCCGCCAGGGCAGCAAACATGCGCACGGTGCGCGGGCTATTCAAGTACCCGGTGACCTTGTGCCCGGTCGGGTCCACGAAGTTGCGGAAGTCTTGGTACCAAAACGGGTCCTCCGCAAAACCGCCCCAGACGCGCTTCTTGATGTCCTGGTTGGGCTTGGAGAGTTTCTTGGCGATGGCGGCGTACTGGTCGATGGTCAGCGGCTTGGTGGTCGAGGGGAACGGAATGTGGGCGGCCCGAAACATATCCTTGTTGTACCAGAGGACTTCGCCGTCGAGGTAGGAGCCGAGGCAATAGAGTCTGCCGTTGTAGGTGCACTCATCGTGGACGACGCCCTTGCTGAAGTCCTTCACGGTGATGTGATGGGCGGCGATCACCGAGTCCATGGGCAGCAACTTGCCGGCCTTGAGCCAGTGGGGGTCGTAGATCCAGCCGATGTCGGGCGGGCTGCCCGCGGCCAGCGCCGTGTCGATCTTGGTGACGTAGTTGTCTTCCGGGATGAGGGTGATGTGCACGTTGATGTTGGGATGCTGATCGTGGAACGCCTTGACGAACGCCGGCAAGATCTGGTTCTCGCCCTCGAAGACCCAGAAGTTGAGCGTGACACTCTGGTCGGCGGGATGGGCTGCTTGAGCCGTGCGACGGCCCGCGGCCAGTGGAAGCAGGACCAGCAATGTTACCAGTACGAGCAGCAACCTGTGACGTAACGTATGGTGAACCATTCTCGCGATCTCCTCGCAATGATGAAGCAGGACTAACTCGACGCCTCCGTTAAGCGTGTCCACGTGTCTGCTTTGCGATCGTCACGCCTTCCGCCTAGCGCTCTAGGCAGGCCACAGCGGCGACACGTCGGTGGGCGTGACCATCATCGCTATCCTCATGAGTCCGGGGAAGCGATGTTTCCGATCACGTCGTCGATCCGGCCTCACCTCCTTCCTAAATTGTCCGGTATTGCCAATACACGACAGCCCACACGGCAGTGCGATGCAGGGGAAGCACATGCTCCATCGCCTCACGCCGATTCGCGCACGATCAACCTGTACGGCATCTCCTCACAGCGTCCTCCCTCCGGGGCCGCCCCACTGAGGCGCTCCAGCACCATCTCGGCGGCTCGCCGGCCGATGGCGTGTCCGGATTGGGCAATAGTGGTCAGCGCCGGGCTCACCAGCCGCGCAGCGGGGATGTCATCGAAACCGGCGAGGGCGACATCGGCCGGGACGCGCAGGCCCAGCTCGCGCACCGCCATCAGCGCGCCAAGCGCGATCAGGTCGTTCGCCGCGAACACCGCCGTGGGCCGCGGCGTGCAGGACAACAGCGCCTCCATCGCGTGATAGCCACCCTCCTCGTTGAATCCGCTGTCCACGATCATGGACTCGTCGATGGGAAGGTTGTGCGCGGCGAGGGCGTCACGATAGCCGCGCACGCGTGCGCCGCGCGGCCCCTGGTTCCCGGCGATCATGCCGATGCGCGTATGGCCGCGGTCGATGAGATAGGACACCAGGGCCTGCGCCGCGGCCTGGTTGTCGAGATAGAGAACGTCGATCGGCGTCCGCATAGCCCGGGGGCGACGGGCCTCGAAGCGCGCGATGGCAAGGCCGCGCTCCCACAGCGGGCGCATCTGGGTAGCCTTGAGGTGGAAGAGGGTGGCGATCACACCGTCGACGTGCCCGCGCTGCAAGGAACGGAGGCACTTTACCTCCCGTTCGGCGAGTCCATCGGTGTTGTAGGCGATGCAGTCGTAGCCGTGGGTTTCGGCCACATCCTGAATGCCCCGCTCAAAGGCAGGGTAGAAGGGGTTCGTGATATCGGGAATCACGCAGGCGATGGTGTAGGTCTTGCGCGTGCGCAGACTCTGCGCCCGGCGGTCGGGCACATAGCCCAGCACCTCGATAGCATCCAGAATGCGCCTGCGCGTGTCTTCGGGCACGGCCAGGACAACCTTATTGTTCAGGACATAGGAGACGAGGGCCTGCGAGACGCCCGCGACCCGCGCCACGTCCGCCTGCGTCGGCCGCACCAACGGCGTCAATTTCCTTGTCACGTGTGGCCTACCGCCGTCTGTCGTCTTTGCTCCGTCGCCACGGGCCGCTTCCGCAGTGGCGCATTTATTCGCATAAGTGATACACTTAGCTTATACGTAACAATAGCCCATGTCAAGGCGAATGGCGGCTCGCTCCATGGCGGTGCTGGCAGCCGGTTGGATTAGACGCAGGACCGTCCGCACGGGTAAGACCGCGGCGCATCGCCGCAGCTCGGGTGGGCTCAACTTGCGGGCGATCGCTAGTCAGAGCATGCGCACGAGCCGTCCAATGCATTGCCCGCGCTGCCTGAGACTGCTCCTTTACCGCAAGGATGGGCGGAGGCCGGGCGGTTCGTCGCTCTGAATGTCCGAGGTGATTATCGATGGCTAAGGTACCCACCGCGCCCACTCTTCGCTCCAGAATCTATGGCTGTTTATTCGGCGGTCTGATCGGCGACGCCATGGGCGCGCCGGGCGAAAACAAGACCTATGAGGAGATCGCCGCCACCTACGGTGAACTGACCGACTTCGACGGTGCCGGGACCGACGACACGGCCATTCGCCTGATCCTGATCGATGCGATCATGCAGAGCGGCGGTCACCCTCGTGTCGACGACTTCGGCGCCGCGTTCTTGCGCGCCAGGGATACCTCGTACCGCCTCTGGTGGGTACCGGTGAAGAACATGTTCCACAAGCTAGAGGCGGGGCTGGTGACACCGACCGATGCCGGCTGGGGCAACATGCACTCGTCCAGTTCGGCTATGGCCATCGCTCCCCTTGGCATCCTGAATGCAGGCGATCCGCGTCGTGCGGCGCGCGAGGCCTTCGAACTGGCAACGCTCCTGCACAGCGGTCCGAGCGGCTTCGCCCGCGACGCGGCATGCGCCATGGCCACTGCGATCGCCGCTGCATTCAGCCCCGACGCGGCGGTCGAGGATGTCCTGGACGCTGCGACCGCGCACCTGCTGCCGGTGAGTGCGCGGGTGATGCGCGAGGAGATCGCCACCGCGCTCGCCCTGGCGCGAGAGGCTGGCAGCTACGAGGCCTTCCGCCGCGCATTTTACGAGCAACGGTTGCGCGAACACGTGGCCGACCCGCGCGAAACCGTCCCGATCACGCTAGCCTTGTTCTTTCTGGCAGACGGCGATCCCAGCCGCGCCATCGTGATGGGCGCGAACTTCGGCCGCGACGCCGACACGATCGGCACCATGGTGGGGAGCCTCTGTGGCGCCCTGCGTGGTGCCGAGGCGCTGCGTCCGGCGTGGGTGCGGAAGGCGGCTGTGGGGGCCGGCGCGCGCTACGAGGAGATCGTCCAGCGCTTCGTCGGGTTGCTGGCCCGGCGCCGCGACGAAGCCCGCGCTCAGGCACAACTCCTCGATGGGCTCCTGCAGGATTGAGGCCGATGCAGACCGTGGCCTATAAAACGGCAGGGGGGAGCCCGATCCTGGCCGATGTCTATCTGCCACAGACAGACAGACCACACCCGGTGCTCCTGTGGATCCATGGCGGCGCCTTGATCGTCGGCAGCCGCGACGGGATCCATCCCGCCCAGCGCGATCAGTACCTCGAGGGCGGATACGCCCTGATATCCATCGACTATCGTCTGGCTCCCGAGGCCAAGCTGCCGGCGATCCTGGAGGACCTCCAGGACGCCGTGGCCTGGATCCGCGAACAGGGACCCAGGCAATTCAGGATTGATCCCGACCGACTGGCCGTCATCGGCCATTCCGCTGGCGGCTATCTCACGCTGCTGAGTGGCTACTGTGTGGAGCCCCGACCGCGCGCCCTCGTCTCGTTCTACGGCTATGGCGATATTGCCGGCGCCTGGTACAGCCAGCCCGACCCTTTCTACAATAGGTTCCCTCCCGTCGATCGTGGCGCGGCTTACGCGACCGTAGGCGGTAAGATCCGATCGCACACCGATGCCGCCGAGAGCGCGGCACGTCATCGCTTCTATCTGTATTGCCGGCAGCAGGGTCTATGGCCGCACGAGGTGACAGGCCACAATCCGCATACCGAACTCGCGGCCTTCGCGCCTCTCTGTCCGCTCCGTAACGTAAGCGCGGCCTACCCACCGACTCTCCTGTTGCACGGCGATCAGGACACCGATGTGCCCTATGAGCAGTCTGTCCTGATGGCCCAGGCTTTGGAATGCGCCGGGGTGGAGCACGATCTAGTGACCTATGCGGGAGGCCCACATGGGTTCGACTACTCGATGGAAGATCCGATCGTCGTCGCGCAGTTTGCCCGTGTGCTGTCGTTTCTCAGTCGCTACGTCTAGCCTTGCAATGTAACCTGGCCATGACCACGCTTCACGAGCGCAGGCCATCTCAACGTGTGTCGACCCGCCGTCCCGTCTGGGCTGACCGATGCATGGCCTCGGCCACGACTGCAGCGCGATAGCCGTCCGCGAAGGTGGCGCCGTCCGGCCCGACCGGCCGGTCGTCGGCCACGCAGCGCAAGACGTGGGCGAGCATGTTGATGTGGGCGTGCTCCCAGCCCACGATATGCCCCGTCGGCCACCACAGGTCCATGAACGGATGGTCGGGCTCGCACACGATGACATCGAGGAGGCCCTCAACGGTCTGGGCCGACGCGCGAGCACCGAAGACCTGTAGCTCGTTAAGGCGCTCAAGGTTCCAGACCAGCGTCCCGCGCGCGCAGTTGATCTCCCAACCGAGCAGGTTACGCCGTCCGCGCGACACGAGCGAGGCGTCGATCGTACCGGTGACACCGTTCTCAAACTCCACGAGCGCGGCGACGGTATCGTCAGGTTCGATCGGTGCCCCCTCGAAGAGGCGCTGTGGCGTCGTCACCGGACTGGAAAAGAGCGCCGAGACGCTGATGATCTCCCCCACCAGGAAGCGCGCTTGGTCGATGGCATGACAGCCAATGATGCGCAGCGCGCCGGCCGGCGAGGGGAGTTGCACTGTCGGATCGCGCCGCCACTCCTGTGAGTAGCGGAAGCGCGCCTGGTAGACCGCGCCCAGCTCGCCGCGCCGCAGCATGTCGCGCGCCAGGCGCACGGCCGGGACGAAACGATAGTTGAAGCAACACAGGTGCTTCACGCCCGCCTGCTCGGCCGCGTCCCACAGCCGTTTGGCGTCGGCGGACGTGACGGCGAGCGGCTTTTCGCAGATCACGTGCTTTCCGGCAGCGATGGCGCCGAGAGTGGGCTCGACGTGTGCCGGATCGTCGGCGACATTGTCGAAGACGTGCACCCGCTCATCCTGTACGAGCCCCCGCCAATCGGTGTAGTAGCCGGCATAGCCGTAGCGCGTGGCCGCCTCGCGTACCCGCTCTTCCGTGCGCCCGGCGATGGCCACCAGGTCAGGGCGAACCACGCCTGGCCAATCCGCGTATGGTAGCGTGCGCAGCGCGTTGGTGTGGGCTTTACCCATGAAGCCGTAGCCCAGCATACCGATACCCAGCGCCGGCCGTGGGTCGGCCGGCGCCATGTGGAATCCTTGCCCTGGCATCTCTACCTCCCGCCCGTCGGTGCGGTTACGCTGCGCAGGTAGCTCAGGCTCTCGGCTACAAGATCCTCTTCCCTTCGGTCAGCCCACGGGGCTGCCAGCAGGTCAAGCTCAACAGCGAGCGATCCCGTGAAACCGGCTTCGTTCAGGACACGGGCGAGCGCGGGTATGTCGATGAGGCCCACCCCAACTGGGCACGATGGCCACCAGGTGAAACGTTCCATCGGTGTGCCGCCCTTGCCACGGACTGTGATGTCCTTAGTGTGTGTGGCGACCGTGTACGGCGCCAGGCGCCGCGCGGCCACAACTGGGTCCTCGAAAAGTCGGAGCGCGTTACCGGTATCGAGGTTGACCTTGAGGTAGTCCGAGTTGACGCCCTCGACGATTTGCAAAAGCTCCGCGGACGTAAAGTCGATGTGGTTCTCCAGCGCGAGGGTCACGCCGTTGTCGCGCGCCACCGCGACCGCCTCCTTGAGCATACGGATGCTGCCCTGGATCTGCGGCTCCTTGGGGTCATTGACGTAGAGCATGCTGGAGACGACAATGCGCATGATGCTGGCGCCCAGGCGGCGGGCGACCGGGATGTGGCGCTTGAGCTGGGCCAGGGCGTCTTCATCGCGGCCGCCGTGCAGGCCGTCAGGATGTCCCCAGCCAATGACGCGCGAAAGCCCCGCCTCATCAAGCCTTGCCTTCAGGTCGTCGCAATAGCCTGTGTCAAATGCCGGGAAGAATAGCGACTCCAAGGCCACTTCGTCGACGCGTTGCGCCTGTGCGTAGGCCACGAAGTCGCGCGCCATGTCCCAGCGCACGCCCGGATCTCTTTGCAAGCCGGCGTAGACCTCGCCGAAGTAGCGGTGGAAGCTGTAGCTGTCGATTCCGATCTTCATGGGCGTCATCCTCCTCAGACAGGCGTGGTGTCCGCTGCTGGTCGGACAGGCGATCTGGTCAATGCACCGGCTCAATGGGCTGAGTCCGGCACCGCTGACACGTATTGCCGCGTAACGCCACGCCTTGTGGATGATGGTACGGCAGCTCTCGCGGCGTGTCAAGCACATTAGCGCGAAGGCACCCCACGGGAGATTCAAGAACGTGCGCAGGGCGGCCAAGCTATCGCTCGCCTGCTGACTCCAGCGCATGCCCCGCCCTTTCTGCCGCCGGGCGACCAGCAGGTCGTTGGCCTTCTCCACGTGACCGCTGCCGATGTGCTGGCACGCCCGCCGACGCTCCCGCAGGTAGGCGCCCAGGTCTCCACCACTGCGGGGTCCTTGGCCCTGGGACGCTCCTCTGTCACTTTGTCCGTTTGGTAGGCGCGAAAAAACCTTGTGGTTTTCGCCTGATTACGCGCCTACACCTGGAAGCGCTGGCCCGCTTCCAACGCGCGGTGCGCCGCGCGTAGGCCCAACTCAGCAGGATCGGACCGCATCTGAGGGCGCTGCAGCCAGCGCGGGAGTGGACAGAATGGCCGGGGTCTGTGACGTCTCCGGATGAGACTCTGCTGGCGAATTCGGTAGAGTCACCGAGGGGGGGTGCCGTCATGGCAAACGGGCAGGCGCCGCATGGTGATGCGGCTTAGATGAGTGAGGAGATGTGTCGATGTCGCTGCACCCGCAAGCGGTTCCGCCTGTACCCCAGAGTACCGCGCGTGCCGCCCGCGCCGCCTTCCGACGCGGCAACGTGTACATGCGCATGAGGGATGAGTTTGGCGCGCTCTACACCGATGAGAGCTTTGCGCCCTTGTTCCCCACGCGCGGACAGTCGGCCGAGGCCCCCTGGCGCCTGGCGCTCGTCACGATCATGCAATTCGCGGAAGGATTGTCTGATCGCCAAGCGGCTGATGCCGTGCGCGGGCGCATCGACTGGAAGTATAGTTTGTCCCTGGAGTTGGACGATGCGGGCTTCGACGCCTCGGTCCTCTCGGAGTTTCGCACCCGTCTGGTGTCCGGGAGCCTGGAGCAACAGATGCTCGACCTCCTGTTGGAGCACTTCCAGGCCCGTGGCTTGCTCAAGGCCGGGGCAAACAGCGCAGCGACTCGACGCACGTGCTGGCGGCTATCCGCGTCGTCAACCGCCTCGAGTTGGTGGGCGAGACGTTGCGCGCGGCCCTCAACAGCCTCGCCGTGGTCGCCCCCGACTGGTTGCGCACCCGGGCCGATCCCGTCTGGGCCGAGCGCTACGGCCCCCGCGTCGATGATCTCCGCCTGCCGTCGAAGCCGCAGGAGCGCCGTGCGTTCGCCGGGGAGATCGGCGTGGACGGGCACCGCCTGCTGACGGCGCTCTACGCCCCCGACGCGCCAGGCTGGTTGCGGGAGGTGCCGGCCGTGCAGACGCTGCGGCTCGTGTGGGTGCAGCAATCCTATCGGGAGGGCGAGAGCGTCCGGCTACACGACGACCGAGACGGGACCCCGCCCGCCGCAGCGCGGATCGCCTCCCCCTACGATCCGGCGGCCCGCTATGCCACCAAGCGCACGGAGGAGTGGACGGGCTACAAGGTCCACCTCAGCGAGACGTGCGACCCGGAGCGGCCACGCCTGATCACCCACGTCGCCACCGCCCCCGCGCCGGAAGCGGACGGTGCGGCCACCCCGCCGATCCACGCGCAGCTCCGCGCCAAGGGGCTGCTCCCGACACTGCACATCGTCGATACCGGCTACCTCGATGCTGAGCTGCTCGTCGCGAGCCGCGTGGACTTTGGCGGGGACCTGTTGGGGCCGACGCGCCGCCCGCAGCGCTTCAAGGCGCGCATCGCGGCCGGGTTCGGCGTGGAGGCGTTCGTGGTGGACTGGGAGCGGCGGCGCGCGACCTGCCCCGGCGGTCACACCAGCGCCCAATGGGACGAACGGCTCGACCACCGCGGGGACGAGAGCATCTACGTCCGCTTTGCCAAGAGGGGCTGCGGGTCCTGTCCCGTACACGCACAGTGTACTGCGGCCGCCCGGCGCTCCCTGGCCATCCGGCCGCGAGCCCGGTACGAGGCGCTGCGTGAGCGTCGGGCGCAGGAGGAGACCGCCACCTTCGCCGCGGAGTACGCCCGGCGTGCCGGCATCGAGGGGACCTTCTCCCAAGGGGTGCGCGCTTTCGGCTTACGTCGCGCGAAATACATCGGCCCGGCGAAGGTACATTTGCAGCACATCCTGACGGCCGCAGCGATCAACTTCGTGCGTGTCGCCGCCTGGCTCGACGAGGTGCCGCTCGGCAAAACCCAGCGCTCCGCTTTCGTCAAGCTCATGACCCCTCAGTCGATCGCGGCCTGAATTCGCCAGCAGAGTCGGATGAGAGGACCAACCCTCTCTCGTGCCGCTGGCCGTCTCTGCTATCCTGCCTTACATGGAGACGGAGGGTGAGGCGATGCTGACGCGGCACAGGGGCCGCATTCAGGGCGGGGTGGCCGGCGCAGGGACCGTGGCTGGGCCGGTCTGGCGCCGGTTTCCGGGAGCGTGGAGCTGGTGCTGACGGCCCGTGAGCGGCCGGCGGCCCCAGACCTGGCCGCGGCAGACGGTCCCGACGGTCCGGCCTGGGCGCGGACGTGGCTGCTGGTGATACCGATCCTCCTGGATGTGGGCATCGCGCCCGCCGGGTACTGCCAGCAGCTACGGACGTTGGGGACCATGCTCAGAGCGCGCCACGTCAAGCCGGCGCGGGGACGGAGGAGGACGCCGATGGACATCGACCGCCTGGTCGACCTGTCGACCGACACGTTGGTCGCCCTATCCACGGCCCACGACCACCAGGAGCGCTCGGCGGCGGACGAGCGCAGCGATGAGCTGCTGCGCCCGATCCTCGACGCGCCCGTGGCCGAGCTGCGCACCTTCGCCCAGCGGCTGGCCGCCCGCTTGCGCGCCGACGAGCGGGTGCACTTCCTGGTCTGGTCGGGCTTCGAGCGGTTCATCGCACCGCTCATCCTGATGGGATCGGAGAGCGCGGCGGTGGAGCTCCGGACGCACGTGGCCCATGAGATCGCCGCGTTAGTGGAGCGGCAGCTGGACCGCGGGGAGGTGGTCATGGCCATCGCCGCCGCACTGGAGTGGCGCGACCCGGAGACGCTGGGCGCGGTCAAGGCCGAACTGGAAGCCGGGGGCACGGAGTGCCTGCGGGGCGGCGAGTCCTGCTTGTTCCTTCACGTCTATGACGCGCAGGATCGCGAGGTGGCATGCGTCGTCCTGTGAGGGGTGGGACGACACCATGGGAGACGTCGGTGCCGCGACGCCTGACGCCTTCCCCCTGCCCGCCCCCGACAACAGCGTCGGCCTGTCCAGCCCCGGTGGGACACCCGATCCCGCTGTGGGCGGGTCCGGTCAGGACGCCCGCTGGCCACGACCATCGGGAGAACTCACCACCGGAGCACCCTGGGTCTTGTCGTGTCGCTGGGCTGGCTGTGTGCCGCCAGGTGCAGCACTCTTTCTGTCGCACGGCCTCTGCCTTCTCGATAGGTTGGCCGTGTCTGACCGCGGGGATCTGGCGCACCTCCTGTGCCGTGCGCAAAGGCCATCCGACGGCCTGCCCGGCACATGATATCCCCTCCTCGATGATTGGCGTCCACCTCACTGGAGATACAACTCGTGCTCTCGTTTCTATGCGCGCGCCTCTTCGGCCGCTCTTGTGGCGCGTGATCACGCGGCTGTGGGGCGCGAACCGGCTAACCACCTATGGTGGACCCCTTTGTCAAGATACCGGTGGCGAAGTCAAGGCAGGCGTGATAGGCTGTCTGCGACCATCGCACCCTGACGATGTATCGTCAGAAGGCTTGCCCTGCTGCGTCCACAGCCGATCGGCCCCGTGCCCGCCGAGACCGCCCGCGTCGCCCACGCCCTGTTCCCCGAGGGACACCCTTTTAAGGGTAGGTTTGTCATGCAGCGACCTCAGATCGGCCTGGACGCGCGCCGGTCCAGCCGGTCGCAGCGGCGGGCCACGGCTCGGGGCGGAAGCGGCCCAAGGGGAGCGGCTGCCCGTGGAGGAGCGCAACGCGAATGGCGAGGACACCCTGGCGGAAGCAACTGAGCAAACGGGGCCGCGTCGCGCGCCGCGTGCGGTGCGGGACAAGCGGAGCCAGGAGGTGATCCATGCGCGGGCTCGCCGCGTTGGTCGCCTCGCCCGCTCCGCCGACACTGACGACCCAGAGC
>Ga0209062_1002645_pt1 | contig 23105 bp, 20 predicted proteins | sample Coa_R2_2_FD_187158 | JGI IMG/M metagenome (GOLD analysis project Ga0209062, IMG submission 187158) | Surface soil microbial communities from Centralia Pennsylvania, which are recovering from an underground coalmine fire - Coalmine... | ecosystem: Environmental > Terrestrial > Soil > Unclassified... | reverse complement strand
AGCGATTTACACGCACTGGCCCCGGGGATTTGAGCTACGATCTGACCATCGACGATCCCAACACGTGGACCAAGCCTTGGACCATCCACATGCCCTATCAGTTGGACAACAGCTACACGGTCTACGAATACGCCTGCCACGAAGGCAATTACATGATGCTCGACGCGTTGACTGCCGCGCGGCAGCGTGACGCGGAGGGAAAGGACACCAAGGTCTCCAGCGATAATTTCGTGCGGCCAGCCGGCGAACAATAGCGGCCAGCGCTACCGGCATTTGCCTGCCTCCCGCTATAAGCCGCGGACTTTCAGCGCCTCTTCGATGGCAGCCATAAGCTGATCCGGAGCAACCTCGCGTGATCTCCCCTGCGAGCCGTTCTGCCCTTGAACGCACGATTGTAAATCTTCCGCGCACAGCGGCGCGCCCGGCTCGAAACGGCTGTTGCACTTTACCCCATATCGCGCCCGCGCCTCAAACAGTTTCGCGATCTCGGCGCGAGGCAGCGCACGGGGCCCGCCGAGTAGATGGGCAATGAGCGTGATCCGAGCGTAGTGCTCTACGGTGTCCATGCGGAAAAAGGCTTGCATCGGATCTTCGCCCCACGCCACGGCGCCATGATTGGCGAGCAGCACCGCGTCGTAGGCGCCCACGTAGGGCGTCATTCCTTCGCTCAGGGCCGGAGTTCCAGGAGTGCCGTAGCGCGCAACAGGGACTGAGCCGAGCCGGACGATCACTTCCGGCAGAAAGCCGATGTTCAACTCCCGGCCGGAAGCTGCGAATCCCGTGGCGGCCGGAGGATGGGCATGCACGACGGCGCGGACGTCGTGCCGCATCCGATAGACGGTGAGGTGCATGCCAAGTTCGGTAGAGGGAGACTTGGCTCCCGCGATTTTGCGGCCGTCGAGATCGCAGATCACCAAGTCGCTGGATTCCAACATGCCCTTGCAAACGCCCGCGGGCGTGACTATGATGGCGCCGTCCGGCAGCCGCGCAGAAACGTTTCCATCGCTGGCTGCGATCCAGCCACGATCAAAAAGCAGCCGACCGACGCGCAGAATCTGCTCCCGAAGCTCGGGCTCGTTCAACTGGGTCTCGGCGTGGGCGGAGCGGCGCTCATCAGAAACGTTTGGCATTCGATTTCCTTTAGGCGAGGATCGCGGGGAAATCCGTCGTCACTCTCCCAAATAAACAGGGTATTTGATTCTAGCAGCGATTTGGGTGGCGGGAGAGAAACCGCTGCCAAGTTCTTGGCGGGCGACGGCTAGATTTTCTTGGTGGATTTTCGCCCTTGTCGGACTTTGCTCCGCTTAGCCCTCCGCCTCAGTCTCCTCCGCGGCGTGCTCCTTGACGAATTGGAGAATGTCGAAGCGCTTGATTTCGCGTCCGGGAAAGAAGCTGTTCACGGCGTCCTGCACTTCGGTGAAAACTTGGAATACGGTGTGAAGCTTCGTCAGCAGCAACAGCTCCACGTTGCGCTTGTTGGGGTTCACGAGCTTAAGCGCCCCGCCCTGCTTCTTGAGCGTCGTAAAGCAAATCACCAGCGTGCCCAGGCCGGTGGAGTCCACGTAATCGATTTCGGAAAGATCGAGGATGACATTGATGCGCCCTATGGCGGCGCAGTCGTTGATCCTCTGGCGAATGGCGCTGGATTCTCCGACAGTAAGCCGTCCTCTTAAGGAAAGAATGGCGATTCCTTCCCGCACAGTTTCATGGATCTCCAGGCTCATGATGCAGTCCTTAGTGTAGCGGAACGGCGCAAAGCATTGAGGTTCTGGACGGCCTGATCGGGCGGCGGCAACTTCGCTGGGAGGGTTTTGCGCGGGTCTACGGGGGAACGCGGAAACGCACCATCGGCGGCGCGCATCCGTCTTAATGATATAGTTCGGTCATGAAGTCCCTTCGAATCCTCGCTGTTTTGTCCGCGTGCACGCTGGGCTTTGTGCTGTTTTTGCGCGGCCAGGGTCCCGGCAGTTCGGGTACGGAAACCGTCGCCCGTCCCAAAAAGAGCGGAGCCCCGGCGCCCGAAGAAGAACTGCCCAAGATTCCTTCGCAATACTCCAAGAAGGACAAAGACGTAACTCCCGCGGGCGCTCCTACGTTTTCCACGGACGCCATCACCGTCACCGTGGACGTTTCGGTGCTTGACAACAAGGGCCACTTCATCCCCAAGATCCCCCAGGGCAACTTCCGGATTTTGGAAGACAACGTTCCGCAGCATATCACGAGCTACTCCGTGGGCGAAGCGCCCATGACCATCGCCATGGTAATCGAGTTTTCGAACCGGTACCAGCGGTTTTATTCGGAAACATGGTTCCAGACGCTGCAAGCTTCTTACGGTTTTGTCCAGACGCTCAAGCCCGACGATTACGTCGCCATTGTGGCTTATGATCTTAAGCCGGAAATGCTCTCCGATTTCAGCACCAATCGACAGGACACCTACGATGCGCTTCAGCGGATGCGCTTCGCCGGTTTTTCGGAGTCGAATCTGTTTGACGCGCTGGTGGACACCGCGCAGCGCATGGAGGACATCGAGGGACGTAAAGCCATTCTGCTGATTTCTTCCGGCGTGGATACCTTTAGCAAACTAACGTTCGACAAAGCGCGCAGGGCGATCCAAGAAGCGGGCGTGCCAATCTATGCATTTGGACTGATGCAATCTCTCCGCGATCGGGCTGAGGCCATGGGCATGATTGGCGCCATTCAAGAGTTGGATTTTCTCCAAGCCGATAACCAGATGCGGACATTCGCTACCGAAAGCGGCGGGATGGCCTTCTTTCCGCACTTTTATGGCGAGTTTCCCGGCATCTTCCAGGCCATCCACCAGGCGCTGCGGAGCCAGTACGTGCTGACCTACACCCCCACCAACCAGGCGCGGGATGGCAAGTTCCGCAAGATCAAGGTGGAACTGGTGAATCCGGAAAACAATCAACCCCTGAAAATCGTAGACGAAAAGCAAAAGCCCATCAAGTACGAAGTTCATGCCAAACCCGGCTACACGGCTCCCCGTCCGGTGGAATAGGCGACTTACCGACGCTCCCGTCGGCGCAGTTTTTTGTTGCGCTAGCATGAATTCCGAAACGGGTCTGCCCGCTAATGAAGCGCCAGTAAAGTCAAGCCCTCCATCTTTCCACTTTTGAGTTTGTTACAAACCCGTTTGACAGCAACGTTTCACTCCTGTTAACCTCGCGTTGATTTACATCAGTGCGTAGACCCGAGCCGCAATCGGGGTAAAGACGGCGCCGAGCGGGCTGGGAATCCGGGTTTCCGCAAGGCCGGCGTTTTTTGGCGCCGGGATCGGGAAATGCTCTAATCGCCCGGCGTCACCATTTCGCGTGGCGCGCAAATCGAGAGAAAAATGCCTGTCCGCAAACTTTCAGAAGGTTCTATATGTGGTAGGATTCTGCTGGTCGATGATAATTCGAACGGCCTCAAAGCCCGCAAGACCGTACTTGAGGAGCACGGGCATCGAATCACCACGGCGCGGGGCGGAGAAGAAGCCCTGGAGATCTTTAGCCGCCAGAAATTCGAATTAGTCATTACCGATTACCAGATGCCAGGCATGGATGGCCTGGAGTTAATTTCGCGGCTTCGCAAGCAGACTCCCGAAGCGCTTATCATTCTGCTCTCCGGCTTCGTCGACTCGCTGGGCTTTAGCCAGGAGAATACGGGCGCCGATTGCGTGATTCAGAAAAGCGCGAATGAAGTGCATCACTTGGTGCGCGCCGTGAGCCGGTTGCTACAACCGAGGAATGCGAAAAAACCAGCGTTCGGCGAGCGCGCTCTTAAAGCGCGGCGGAAGGCCGTCTAAACGGGCGTGGCGTAGCCCGGTTTGCTTGAACGCGCGCGACTTTTGAAAGCACGCGACGCGCACTCCCTTGAGCGGTTCAGAACGGTTAGCAAGTCGCCTGGCCAATGATATACCATCGTCGCAAGCGGCCTGTGGCCGCCTGGAGGGAAAACAATGACGGCGATTGGAAAGATCGCTTTATCGGCTTGCCTGCTGGGCATGACGGGGATGGCTCAACCTGAAGCTTGCGAGGGTCTGATGAAACTGCAAGTCGCGGGCGTGGCTCTGACTGTCACGAAGGCCGAATGGTTTCCCGCGGGAGCAACTTCCAACGTAAAGCTACCCGCTTATTGCCGCCTGGACGGACTGATTGATTCCAGGACCGGCGTTGGGGGAACGGCGTACGGGATCGGATTCGCCGTGGCGCTGCCCGAGAAATGGAATGGGAGCTTTTTGATGCAGGGTGGTGGCGGCCTAAACGGATTGGTGCAGCCGCCGGTGGGGGCGTCCGCGGCAGGCGGCGAGCCCGGGCTTGCCCGTGGCTTTGCGGTGGCGAGCACGGATACCGGTCATCGGGGCCGTGGAGGTTTTGACGCAAGCTTTATGCAGGATCAGCAGGCGAGCCTCGATTTCGCCTACGCGGCGATCGGGCGGGTCGCCGAAGTCGCCAAACGCATTGTCACGCAGCATTATGGAAAGCCCCCCGAGCATTCTTATTTTGCCGGCTGTTCGACCGGCGGGCGCGAAGCCATGCTCATGGCCGAGCGCTATCCGACTTACTTCGACGGCATTTTAGCCGGAGCGCCCGCGATGCGGACCAATTTCTCCGGCATCGGCGATCGATGGGTCGCCGCTACGCTGAATGAGGTCGCGCCGAAAGATGACAGGGGCCTGCCCGAGACGCGCAACGCATTATCGGATAGCGACAAGAAGGCCGTGATCGAGGGCATCCTTCAGGCTTGCGACGCGGCCGACGGCTTGAAGGACCGCATGGTGTTCAACATCCAGGGCTGCCATTTCAATCCGAAAACTTTGGTCTGTAACGGAGCGAAAACCGAAGGCTGCCTTTCCGCGGCGCAGGCAGCGGCGATTGAGAAGGCGTTCGCCGGCCCGAAGGATTCAAAGGGGCGCCAAGTCTATCCGGCCTTTCTCTTTGATACAGGCATCGCATCTACGCAGGGCATCCCAGGTCTGCTGCAAGGTGGATTGAATCCGGTGGGACCGCCATTTACGGATGTCGGCATGGATGTGGACGATGCCGTGGAGCGGGCGCTCGCCGATCCGGCGGAGAGCCTGACAGCGACTTCGCGTTGGACGAACCTCAATACTTTCTCCGGCCACGGCGGCAAGCTGATCTTCTACCACGGAGCCAGCGATCCCTGGTTTTCGGCGCTCGACACCGTCGATTACTACGAGCGGATGACCAAGGCCAATGGCGGGCCCGAGCAAGTGCGCAATTGGAGCCGCTTGTATCTTGTGCCGGGTATGGGGCATTGCGGCGGAGGCCCGGAGACGCTTGACACCTTCGACGCTCTGAGCGCCCTAGTGCGCTGGGTGGAAAATGGCGCCGCGCCTGAAAGCATCAAGGCGACCGGGCGCGCCTTTCCCGGCCGCAGCCGCCCGCTGTGCGCGTATCCGCTCTACGCGCATTACAACGGCCAAGGCGATCCCGAAGATGCGGCGAACTTCCAGTGCCGGCCGTAGGTCTTAGTTGGTTGGTTTCCGCTCCCTGCAGGACGATCCCAGGCTTGGTCCGCCGCTTTTCCAGCTTTGGTTGCTTTTCGAGGGCTTCGAAGACCGTGTAGCCTCCGCTGGAGTCCGAGGCTGTGGGGAGAGCTCCAGGCCGGCCCAATCGCGGCCTCGGCCAGCGGCGTTCAAAGGGTGTGGGAAACTTTCGGCTGGCGACGAACTCGAATCCCGCCTGGCCTAAGCCGATTGGCTTGTGCGCCAGCCTGGGGGTGCGTAGGATTTGCGGGCGACCTCGGCATAAGGAACCGGGCACACGATCGCAGGAATCTCCACCTGGACATGGCGCTCGACGTTTGGTTTCGCCGATCCACAGTTGGGCTCGCCCCATAGGAGCGAAACTTCCGTTCCAGGCTTGCTATGTGCTTCATCCACCATCGCCAGCGTGAGCATCTTGGCCTCGTTGGAGCTGTAGCCAATCCACGTCGATAGCCCGACCGTCTTGCCATCGGCCAGCACGCGGTCAAACGGGTGCATCGAATAAACCGCGCTCGGAAACTCAAAGAATTTAGCGCGCTTAGTCTTGTCGAAAGCTGTCGCAATCACCTTCAAGACAGCGTCATCGTCTAGCGCCAGCGTCACTTTGCGGCGATGGGGTCCGTTCGCCTTTTTTTCCAATGCGGCGCGGCCGATGAAGTCGTGGTCGAATTTGACGATCGGGCCATACCCCAGATCCCAAGGCGTCAAATAGTAGTCCTCGATATTATCCGAATAGAAACTTCCACCAATGGAGGCTTTGGCTTCGTAGCTATCTGCGGGGAGCCACTCGCGATACGCCTTCAGCTCAGCGCCTGTGTAGATCGCGGGGAGCGGCGAAGGAATCCAGCCGGATTCCAACGTGTTGGAGGAATATGCGCGGCCGCCCACCTGCCGCAACCCGAACTCTTTCCCCGCTTCTACCAGAGCGAGGCGCACAATTTCGCCGTCATCCCAGGGGCCGAACAATTCCAAGCCCGGTTGACCCGCCATGCCGTGACGTAGCGCACGGACCTTCTTGCCCGCGATTTCGATCCACGTCATGTGAAAAAACTTCACGTCCGGAGCCGGCTTTCCCGTGGCGCGTTCGATCACCTTCATTGCATTGGGGCCCTGGATCTGGAAACGATAATTGCGCCGGCGGCTGGGATCCTCGCGGACTGCGGTCCGCTCGTCCAATTCCGCCCTTACGTCATAACCGCCTGTCTCGGCATGATACCGTACCCAGTTGATGACCGGAATGCGGCCGACCATATTGAACAGGTTTTCCGCAAGATGGAACAGGATGACGTCGCCAATCACGTATCCATCGGGCGAGCACGGCACGAACTGTTTGGCTCGATCCACCGGGAAATTCGCGAAGCTGTTGACGCCCAAACTGCTCAACAATTTTAGAGCCTCCGGCCCCTCCAGTTGCAACTCGGCCATGTGATAGGACTGGTTGAATAAAACAGCCGTCTGCTGCCACGCTTTCTGCTCATCGCGCCAGTTCGTGAATTCGGCGGGCACGCCGGGGTAGACATTCGGCCCCGTTTGCTGGTTGTAAAGAAAATGCGAAATTCCCTTCGCTTCGGATAGGAGTGTTTCTAGGTTTCGTGCTTTCATTTTCGGTGCTCCAGGAATTTTAGCCTATTCGATGTGCGGCTAATGTAGATCGCTGCTATCAATTTCGTTGATAGTCAACGATGACGCGTATTGGTAGACTGTTCCACATGTTTCGTGGCTTCTATGTGCTTTTTGCCAGTCTTCCGGCGATAACCCTCGCGCAGCAAGCGGCGGAGCCTCCGGCGACGCCCGTCATTGGCTTAGGCAACTTGGCTCACGCGGTGGAGAGCCTCGAAAAGACGGTTCCCTTCTACAGGGATTTGCTAGGTCTAATGGCGAATGGCCCCCGCGATCCCCTGAGTCAGAAGCCGCAGCCGTTGGACGCCGACATGTCGCGGTTTACCGGGACGCAGGGAGCAAGCTTCCGGGCCGCTACGTTCCGCATTCCCGGCGCAAATTTCGGATGGGAGCTGACCGAGTTCACCGGAGCGCCCCGCAAAGCGGACCGGTTTGCCATTCAGGATCCCGGAGCAACGACTCTGGCGCTTCAGGTCCGCGACATCGAGAAGGTTATGGCAAAGCTGAACGCCGCCGGCGCGCCAGTGGTGACTGCGGGCAGGGCTCCGGTGAATCCCACCCGGAATCCGAATTCGAAAATGCGTGAAGTAGTGGTGCGCGATCCCGACGGCTTCCTTGTAGAACTTCAGCAGCCGGATCCGACGCCCGCCGGCGCGGTGCAGGGCGACGTTTTGGGCGCCAGCATTCAGATTTCGGTGGAGGACATTGACAAATCTGTGAAGTTCTATCGGGACGCATTTGGGTTTGACGCACGGCTGGGCGCTTCCTGGGCCACCAACGGCGCCGTGCTCAAGTTGATCGGCCTGCCCGATGCGCAATGGCGAATCGCACATGGTTCTATTCCCGGATTCTCCGCAGACTTCGCATTGATCGAATACAAGGGGGTGTCGCGCGCCAAACGGACGATGGGCGCGGCCGATCCGGGATCGCCCGCATTCACGATGGTCGTGCGCGACTTAGACGCGGCGGTGGCGCAATGGAAGGCGGCAGGCGGCACGGTAGTGACGACGGGAGGGACTCCCGTTAAGCGGGCGGGTGGAGCAGGAAATGTCTTCGTGCGTGACGTGAATGGATTGATGTGGGAGTTGTACACTCGCCCGGCAACCGCGCCAACAGCAGCCGTTGAGACCCCCGAAGCGCACATAGCCGCCGCCAAGGCAGCCGCCGGCGAAGATTTTCAGAATCTGTTCAACTTTCAATGCTATGGGCCCGGTCCGGGAGGCCAGCGGGCGGCCGCAGGCGGACGCGGCGCGCAAGGCCGAGGCCAAAGAGGCGCCCGAGGGCCGCAAGGCCCTCCCGACCGGTCAACATGGTATGCCAAGCCCGTAAAAGTCTTCGACAACCTCTATTTTTTCGGCCAGTCCGAGTACTCTGTCTGGGCGATCGTTACTTCGCAGGGCATCGTCGCGCTCGATACCATCTTCGATTATTCCGTCGAAGAAGAAGTCGCCAACGGGATGAAAGAGATGGGCCTGGATCCGGCCAAGATCAAATACGCCATCGTTAGTCATGCTCATCCCGATCACGATGGCGGCGCGAAGTTTCTTCAAGATCACTATGAGACCCGCGTCGTTATGTCGCCGGCGGACTGGGATATGCTAGACAAAACAAGCAGCGGCGCAAAGCCGAAACGGGATATCGAGGCCGCCGACGGACAGAAGCTCACCCTTGGCGACGTGACCCTGACTCTCTACATTACGCCCGGCCACACGCCAGGCACAATCTCCACCGTCTTTCCCGTGAAGGACAACGGAACCACGCATATCGCAGCTCTCTGGGGTGGAGTGGGCCTGAACGCCGACCGTGAATCCATTCAGGCCTACATCCTTTCCAGCCAGCGGTTCAGCGCCATCGTGAAGCGAGCGGGCGCCGATATCATCCTGGCCAATCACACCGATTGGGACCGAAGCAAAATTAACCTGCCGATGTTGGCTCACCGGGCGCCTGGCGGCCCGAATCCCTACATCGTGGGTAACGCGAAAGTGTTGAGTTTCCTCAAGGTCGCCGAAGAGTGCGCCACGGCGCGAATCATGAGGGCGAATTGAAAAAGCTGACGCTCGTTGTCGGGCTGGGCGCCGCTGCTTCGGCCTCAGTGAGGGTCCCGTGTGAGCGAAAGACGCTAATGGCGGCTTTGCTGTTGTTTAGCCTAGGGCGCCCGATCATCACGGCCATGGCGGACCGGACGCTGAGGCCAACCGCGCTTTGAATCTCGCCTTTGGGAATGCGGGTGCGGTTAAAAAGCATCCGGCTGGCGCACCGAATGAGCGCGCATCTCTATGATTACGAATTATCGACTAATTATTGGGCGCCGCGCCCCGGCCTTGCCCGCCGGCAGCTCCCCGGCCTCGCCCACCCGCGGGGACTTGCCTGCCGGGAGGCACATGCGTCAACGTGTGCACGAAGCGGAGCTTGCCTTTCTCTACCCGGAACAGATGCGTGTCCGGCAATCCGCCGACGCCAAATGTGCAAAACGCGACTACCGCTCCGATGGTTTCGTCGGCGATGAAGCGCCGCGCGACAATGTTGACGCCGCTCGGCACGCCGACGCTGCAACTGTCCTCCGGAACTCCTTTGCCGGTGCGGAGGCCGCCCTCCGTCCGATTGCAGGGATAACCCCACGGAACCAGGTCGGTCTTTTGTTCCAGAAACGCGTCTAGGTAAGCGTTTGCTGCGGCGATCAGAGTGTCGCGGCTATCGCGCTGGGCCGCCGGAATCACGCCCCAATTCTCGCCGGGCGACCACTTCATGTAGTTATCCGCGTTGAACAGCCAGTCGCCTTCCTGCGTCACCATCGACTCGATTTCAACGATCTTGTCGTGATTCACCCGAAGCCTCGTGCCGAGGACGTAAGGATGACTTTTGTCCGTAACGATGATTTCGGTGAACGTTTGGCACGTCGCCGGATCGATAAGCGTCCGATGAAAGTCGATCTTCAGCGGCTTTTGAAGGACGCCGGACTTGATATCGGCGATTTGCTGGTTCTCCATGTAGGCAAGTCCCTGCGCCAGCGGCAGGCCGGACGGATCGCCTTTGCCTTGCGCCGCCAGATAGAGATCCGTCGCGGCTTGCAGGCCGTCGCGCGTGCAGGCGACCTGCGCTATGCCAGCCGGCGCAAGCAGCGCGCTGGCCAGCGCCACGCCTCCAAGAAAAGGTCGAATCATAGTTAGGACAAGGCTTTACCGTATAGAACGAGCAAGCGGCTCCAAGCTTTTTCGGCGTCTTCCATGTTATAGACCGTCGAATCCGGCGGGCACCAGCCGTGCATCCCCTTGTACACTTCGATTTCCGCGGGCAAACCCGCTTTGGCGAATGTCTCTTTCAGCACGTCCTTATCCTTGGGCGACCGCATGTCGTCGTTGGACGCGATGGCGATGAGGAACTGCGCCTTGCTCTTGGCGGCCTGAAGGTGGGGGCTGTTGGGCATGTCGGTGACAAGCGCCGCGCCATGGAACGAGGCGACCGCTCCGACCCGATCCGGCGCCGCGGCGGCCGTGCGAAACGCGATCGGCCCGCCCATGCAGTAACCCTGCGTCCCCATCTTCCGGTTCTTGGCCACCGACGGCTGCTGATCCAGCCATCCTATGAACGCCTTGGCGTCGGTCATGTGCGTTGTCTCGTTCAATGCTTGCATGAGCGGCATCACTTGCTGGATGGGGGTTGCGCCGCCTTTTTCCGCCGTGGGAGCTTTCTTTTGGCGATAGAAAGGATTCACCACCAGCACGGAATACCCCGATTCGGCAAGCCGCTTGCCCATCTGACGGAACGCGGGCCGCAGGCCGAAAATGTCCGGCCATACAAGAACGCCCGGGGCCGTGCCGGTCGCCGGATGCACGAAGTAGCAATCCGCCGTACCATCGGGCGTCTTTACGTCCACATCCGACTCAGTTACTGTAACCGCGTTTGCAACCTTGGGCAGCACGGCCATGGCCACGCCCGCTCCCAGCATCATGCCGAATTGCTTTCTCGTCACCAAACCGAGGCGTTCGTATTCCTCACGGTCCTGTTCAAAATGATCTTGATCGCACATATTGGCTCCTTATCGATGTCCAAGATTCGCGGTAAACCGCGTGCGTACCGGATATTGTATATCACCTGGCGGGCGGCGGGGCGTTTTGCCGGCGCAAAGACGCCAGGAGGATATCAAAGAGCCGAAGAGATCCTGGCCAAAATCGAGGCTTTCGAACGAATCCCGGTGTGGTAAGATCCTGTCTTTGCAATTCGGTTAAGGGAGCTTTTCTTCCAGTGAGAGTATACGAAACGCAAGACATTCGGAATGTCGCCCTCGCGGGTCACGGCAATTCCGGAAAAACCTCCTTGGCGGCGGGCTTTCTGTTTTCGGCGGGGGCCACCAACCGTCTCACGCGCACCGACGAAGGCAACACGATCACCGATTTCGACGAAGAGGAGATTGCGCGCAAGATCACCATTTCCACTGCCGTCGCCGCCATCGAGTGGGGCAGGAAGAAAATTAACCTCATTGATACGCCGGGCTTCAATATCTTTATCAACGATACCCGGGCTTCCATGATCGCCGCCGACGCCGCTCTGATCGTGGTTGACGGAGTCGCCGGCGTGGAAGTGCAGACGGAAAAGGTTTGGAGCTTCGCGGAGGACTTCAAGCTTCCGCGCGCCATCGTGATCAACAAGTTGGACCGCGAGCGCTCCAGCTTCGAACGCGCCCTGGAAAGCGTGCAGTCGTTTTTCGGCCGGACGGCCGTCCCGGTTCATCTGCCGCTGGGAGCCGAACGGGATTTCAACGGCATCGTGGATCTCGTGCGCATGAAAGCCTACACCTACACGGCCGATGGCGACGGCAAGGGCAAAGAGGGAGACATTCCGGCGAGCCTGTCCGATGCCGCCCAAAAGGCGCATGAAGCCCTCGTGGAAATGGTCGCGGAGGGAAACGATGCTCTAATGGAGGAATTTTTTGAGAAGGGGTCCCTTCCTGCCGAGCGCATTCAAGAAGGGCTTCGCGGCGCGGTGCGCCAAATGCGGATCTTCCCAGTTATGTGCGCCTGCGGTCTGCACAATCTTGGCGCCGATTTGATACTTAATTTCGCTTTGGATAATTTTCCTCATCCCGGCGAGCGCGAGCCCTGGTCCGGCTCGCTGAACGGTTCTGAAGTCACCCGTGCGGTGAAGGATTCCGAACCGGTTTCCGCGTTCGTGTTCAAAACTGTCGCCGACCCCTTCGCGGGGCGGGTCTCGTACTTCAAAGTCGTTTCCGGCGTGGTGAAGAACGACGCCGCTTTGACCAACGTCCGTTCCGGCGGCGCTGAACGGCTGTCTCACATTGGCGCATTGTTTGGAAAGACGATTCAGCCGGTCACAGAACTGCACGCCGGCGACCTGGGCGCAGTCGCTAAATTAAAAGACACCCTCACCGGCGACACCCTGGCCGACAAGTCGTCCTTGATCGCCTACCCGCCGGTTCGCCTTCCCGAGCCATCCATCGCCTACGCCATCGCCGCAAAGACGCGGCAGGACGAGGACCGCATGGGCAACGCGGTGCACAAGATTTTGGAGGAGGATCAATCGCTGCGATTCTATCGCGATCCACAAACCAAGGAATTTTTGCTGGCGGGCAGCGGCCAGCAACACGTGGAGATTATCGTCAGCCGCTTGAAGAAGCGCTATGGCGTGGACGTGGAGCTGCGCGCCCCCAAAATCCCTTACCGGGAAACCATCCGAGGCAAGGCCGACGTGCAGGGGCGCCACAAGAAGCAGACCGGCGGGCACGGCCAGTTCGGCGATTGCTGGATTCGCATGGAACCTCTGCCGCGTGGCGCGAAGTTTGAATTCGGCAATGAAATCTTCGGCGGCGCCATCCCCAAAAATTACATTCCCGCGATTGAAAAGGGTATCGTCGAAGCGGCCGAGAAGGGCTACTTGGCGGGCTATCCAGTGGTGGATTTCAAAGTGGTGGTCTACGATGGCTCCTATCACGATGTGGACTCTTCGGAAATGTCTTTTAAGCTCGCGGCTCGCAAAGCCTTCAAAGCGGCCATGGAGGTAGCCAAGCCGGCCTTACTGGAGCCCATCATGAACGTGGAGGTGCAGGCCCCGGTGGAATACGCGGGGGATCTCATGGGAGATATGAACGGCCGCCGCGGCCGCATTTCCGGCATGGACACCAAAGGAGGCACGCAGATCATCCGCGCGCAGGTCCCCATGGCGGAAATGTTGAACTATCAGAACGACCTCACCTCGATGACGCAAGGCCGCGCCACCTTCAGCATGGAGTTTTCGCACTACGATTTCGTGCCTTCGCTCCAATCGGAGAAGATCATTGCCGCCGCGAAGGCGGCCAAGGCTGGCGAAGAGGAAGAAGAGGAGTAGATCGAAGGCGCGCCGCCGCGCTGGGAAGTCTTCTGGATGCCAACCTTTTTGTGCAACAGGAACGCGCCTTTGTGCTTACTCATGTGGCCGCCAGCGCCGTCTTTAGACGCTGCCAGGTGACGCTTAACTCCTCTGGCAGCACCCGCGTCTCGCTCACCGTCGTGATGAAGCTCGCGTCGCCACACCACCGCGGCAGAACGTGCATGTGAATATGTCCCGCCACCCCGGCGCCGGCGCAAGCGCCGATATTCATTCCCAAATTGATTCCGTCGGGCTTGTACAATCGGCGCAGGACCGCTTCGCACCGGGCTGTCAGGCGGGTCATTTCGTTGAGCGTCGCCGCGTCGGCCTCCTCCAGCGTCGCTACGTGCGCGAAGGGCGCGATCATGACGTGGCCGCTGGTGTACGGATACAGATTTAGGAGGACCAAGTTATACTCCGCCCGCAGAACAATGTAATTTTCCCGATCGTTGGAAGCCGCGGCCTTCTCGCAAAACAGGCATACGTCTTTTGCCGCTCCCGCGGAGACATAGCGGTATCTCCAGGGGCTCCACAAATGATCCATGGAGGCGGATTAGATGTTGGCGGTTCCAGGCGGCTCCGCAACAACTTCGGCGGAGTGGTCTCCGTTGACCAAGTCCTTGAGTTCCTTGCTGGGCTTGAAATAAGGAATTCGTTTGGCGGGAACTTCCACGCGCGCGCCGGTTTTAGGATTCCTGCCTACGCGCGGCTGGCGCTGCCTGGTGCGAAAACTGCCGAAACCACGAATTTCGATCTTATCTCCCGACCGCAGCGCCCGCACCACGCTGTCGAAGATCGCCTCCACGATCACTTCGGAGTCCTTGCGGGTCATCTCCACTACCCGCGACACTTCCTCAATCAGTTCGGCTTTTGTCATCTTAATGGCCTTCCCCTTTTCCCCGTCGGTTGATTGCTTCTTCAATCGTCATTGTCGCCGCCGCCGCTTGACGCTGGTAGTCTTCCAGTCTGGTGCGCTCTTCGTCTTCCGCTACGGCTCGAAGGCTCAATCCGATCTTCTTTTCCGCCTCATTCATCTTAATGATTTTGAAATCGTACTCGTCGCCGATGGGGAGCGGAGAATCCGCCGTCTGCCCCCGCTCCGGCATCGCCGGGATCTCGGATTTATGGCACAAACCCTCCACACCCGGCGCGACCTCCACAAAAGCGCCAAACGCCACCGCCCGGCATACCCGTCCTCGCACCAGATCCCCCACTTCGTGCGACTGGAAAAAGCTCTCCCAGGCGTCGGGCTGAAGCTGTTTTATCCCCAGCGATAACCGCCGGTTGGGAGCGTCGATGTTCAGGATCACGGCCTGCATTACTTGCCCCTTCCGCAGCACCTCCGACGGATTCTTTACATGCTTCGTCCACGATAGATCGGAGACGTGCACCAATCCGTCCACCCCTTCCTCGATCTCCAGAAACGCCCCGAAGTCCGTCAGCTTGCGCACCCGCCCTTCCACCACGCTGCCCACGCTATACCGGTTCGCCACTGTGGTCCACGGATCGGGCTCAAGCTGTTTGATGCCCAGCGAAACTCTCCGCTCCTTGGGCTTCACTTCGAGGACCACCGCTTCCACTTGATCGCCGACCTTTACCACCTTTGAAGGATGCTTCATCCGGCGGCTCCACGTCATCTCGGAAATGTGGATCAGCCCTTCCACCCCCGGCTCGATTTCCACGAAGGCGCCGTAGTCGGTAATGCTCATGACCCGGCCTACCACGCGGCTGCCCACCGGACAACGCTGCGGAAGCGTCTCCCACGGGTCGGGAGTCATTTGCCTCAACCCCAGCGAGATTCGCCCCTTCGCGCGGTCGAATTTCAGCACCTTTACGGTAATCTCATCGCCCACCCGCACAACTTCGGACGCATGCGACACTCGCCCGTGCGACATATCGCTGACGTGCAGCAGCCCGTCGATGCCTCCCAAATCCACAAAGGCTCCGTAATCGGTAAGATTCTTGACGATCCCGGTGACCTCCGCGCCCTCAAACAAGTGCTCGAGCGCGCGCTCTTTGCGGATCTTCAGATCTTCCTCGATCGCCACCTTCCGCGAAACCACCACGTTTCCCCGGCGGCGATTCAGCTTGAGAACCTTGACGGGAATATCCTGGCCGACGAACTGATCTAAGTCATGGACCGGCCGCACGTCCACCTGAGATCCCGGCATGAACGCCGGTACGCCCACATCCACCATGAGGCCGCCTTTGGTGCGCTCCATGACCCGTCCGGAAACCAAAAGCTGTTCCCGCATGGCCCGTTCTAGAGTGTCCCACACGCGCAAGCGGCTGGCCCGGGAGTGCGACAGCAACACATAGCCCTCCGGCTGCGGACCGTGCCGGTCGACGATCACGTCAATCACGTCGCCTGATTTGAAGGGAATGCTGCCATCAGGCTGCCGGACCTGCTCGATCGGAACCACACCTTCCAGCTTGTAGCCAAAATCGACGATCACTTCCTGCGGAGTGATCTTGACAACATGCCCTTGAAGCAACTCCCCTTCCGAGGGAGGCGTTAAGTGCCCATAATCCTCTATGAGATGTTCGTAATCTTCTTCGACGGAGAAGTTGACGTCCACATCCCGGTCATTCGCGCTGCTCGCCATCTCCGAAATCTCCGTCAAAACCCCGACAGATCAAGTATTGCAAAAAACCCCCAAGCGAAAGCCGCACAAGGAGCGGAAATTATCTTAGCGCAACAAGGCCCCTGCCCGCTCTGTGCTGTGCCGATCTGTCGCGGCAAGTCAACTAAAGCCGGCTTCGCAAGGCTCCCCGGCGGACCTAGCGATGGTTATTATACATGAGTTCGCCGGCGGTCACTGCCAAAGTCAATCGGTTCTGCGGGGGAGGCAGAGGACAGGTCGCATAAGGCGTGAAAACACAGGGCGGATTTATGGCTTTATTGAAATCCAGCACGACGGTGGATGGCGCCTTCAGGTTTTTCGGCAGCTCGGCATAAAGAAATCGAGCCGCGGCATAGGTGCTTTTCCCGCTGGTTTGATCGCGGAAAATCAAAAACAACTCTCCGTCGTCAATCACGGCATCGAGGTGGAATTCCCGGCCATCCTTGGCAAACGTTACAAATCCGGGAGAGGAATCTTCTTCCTGCAATCCATCGATGACCGTGTCGAATTTTAGCATTCGAGGCTTGTCCCACGGCGTGAATTTCGCCTCGATTCGCCAGGCGGGATCTACTGGATACCAGCTCAAATGGGTGAATTCCCGCCGCGCCGGCGCGTCGCTATCCTTAACGCGAATCCCATACTTCTCTCCCCGCCGGATGAGAAAGAATTTCACGGTTCCCACCGCGAGGATCGTGGCGTCTTCCTTCATCTCCTGCGCGGGAATCTTTACGCCCGGCGCGGGACGAAAATCCGCGCGGCCTTTTGTGAGAACAATGGTTCCCACCCGCGCCGGAACCGAAGCTGGCAGCGGCACTTCCGAAGCGGGGTCCGAACCCACCCGGTTGAGTCCTTCCTTAAGCCACGACAATCCGGCAAGCGTGACCCAGCCGTCGGTCGAGCTGATCGACCGCTCGCGCGCCGCGCGAAAATCCGCGATTTCACGGGCGTAGTCGGAGGCGAGAACCGGCATAGCCAGAGCAAAGACAATCGCAATCCTCGTCATGTCTGATTATAGGCGCGTGTGGGGCGAACCAAGTCGATCAAAGACGAAGTTCGGCTATCAGCGCAACGTTTGGCCGCTTGGTTCGTCATACCTCAAGAACGAGGAGGATATCTCCGGATGCGTGCAACGGTGATGGGGATTCTGTTTTGCCATGCGGCATTTGGCCAAGCGGCGGGGAAACTCGAATTCGAGGCCGCCACTGTGAAACCCACCGCTCCTCTAGGGAACGGAGCCATCGTGATTGGCGGTAAGGGCGGCCCGGGCAGCGCCGATCCCGGACGGATTAACTACAATGGCCTGCCGCTCAAGATGCTGCTGGCTACAGCTTATGGCGTGAAGCCGTATCAGATCTCAGGGCCGGCCTGGCTGGACTCGGAAAGATTCGACGTCGTGGCCACCCTTCCCGAAGGGACGACCAAAGAACAGTCCAGCGTGATGCTCCAGAACCTATTGCTAGATAGGTTCGCGATCCAGCTGCATCACGAAACCAAAGACCTTCCGCTCTACGAGCTGACGGTGGCGAAAAATGGACCGAGGCTGAAGGCGTCCGTCGCCGATCCGAACGCTCCTCCGGATGGCGCGCCGCCTGAGCTCCCGAAAGGTCCGCCGCCCATCGGAAAGGACGGCCTCCCACAGCTCCCGCCCGGACGAAAAGGTCAAATGATGATGATTTCGCCCAAGGGCTTCCACTTGATGGCGAGTCAGGCAGCCATCTCGGCTCTGGCCGATAATCTTGCCAATTTATTAAGCAGCCCAGTAGTCGACGGGACCGGCCTCACCGGTACGTACGATTACACTTTGGATTTTTCGCGCGATTCCGTGCCGGGCCCCGCAGGTTTGCCCCCTATTCCCGCCGGTAACTCGGTTGGCGCTATTGTTCCGGGGCCCGGTGCGGCCGCCGCGGATCAGCCCGACGCTCCCAGCCTCTTCGTCGCGCTCCAGGAACAACTGGGCCTGAAGCTGGAAAAGAAAAAGGGCCCACTCGACTTGATCGTCGTAGATCACGCCGAAAAAGTCCCGGCAGAAAATTAAGCGCTCCAGCGTCAGCGTTCCGCCCAGTAGCGGTCTCGCATCTCCACCGCCAATCCCTTCTGCCTGACCGTGACCTGCAACTTACGAAATTCCGAGACGCGCACGGGAGCATCCGACACAAAGCCCAGGCTGTATTGGCTGCGCAGTTCCTCTTGAATCTCGCCGAAGATCTGTTCGATGCTCTGTTTCCTGGAAACTTCGAAAAAGCTTCCGCCTGTTTCCTTGGCTAGCAGCGCAAGAACGCGCCGCCCTTCCCCTCCGCCGCCAAACAAGCCGTAATAGCCTTCGTCAGAGAACAGGATCGAATAGATCATCAGGTCCGATCGCTGAGCGGCTTCGATGGCCGCGTCCAGGCTTGCGTCGCTGCCCGTGTCCACGCCGTCGGTTAGAAGGATCGCCGCCTTGCGATTGTTTTGGTTCTTCATAACCTTCGCCGCTTCGACCACGGCGTCGTAGAGAAGGGTGCCGCCGCCTCGTTGCAGCAGAAGCTCACGCCGGCTGGGCATGTCAACCACCGCAAGCGCATCTTCCAGTTTCATACGCGAATGCGTGAATTCCTGGCGCGTCACTACGGCCAGGTCGAATTGCATCACGAACGCCTGGTCCTTGTCTTCGCGAAGCACCTGGTCCAGAAAGCGCAGGCTTGCGCCGAGCTCGGCTTCCAGAACCTTGCCCTGGCTCAAGCTTGTATCGATCATCAGGCCGAGCGACAGCGGCAGATCGGTCTCGCGCGAGAAATATCGGATGGTCTGCGGGCGGCCATTTTCCAGTATGGCGAAGTCGTCTTTAGTCAGATCGCGAATCAGCGCCCCGTTCTTGCCGCGCACTGTGGCGAAAACGTTCACTACTTTGATTCCGGTTGTGAAGGAGGCGTCAGCGCTTGTTGCAGGCTCCGGGGTGGTTTGCTGCGCCCCAGCCCGCAGCGCGGCAAGCAAAGAAGCGCCTGAAATTAGAAAATCGCGCCGGGAGCGAACCATTCATCATCTATTCTAAAGAAATGCCTGCCACCGCCGACGTGAAATACCATACCTCGGGTCTGATCCCGCTCACGCGTCCGCAATTGATTTGGACCATGGCAGGCTTGATGCTCGGTCTGTTGCTCTCGGCCCTGGATCAAACCATCGTGGGCACCGCCGAACCTCGCATTATCGCCACGCTTTCCGGTTTCGACCGCTACCCATGGGTGGCCACAGCCTATCTTCTCAGTTCCACGGTTGCGGTTCCGATCTTCGCTAAACTTTCCGACATTTACGGCCGCAAGTGGTTTTTCCTCGGCGGAGCGGCCATGTTTGTCGCGGCCAGCGCGCTCTGCGGCGCCGCGGGCGAGCTTACCTCCTTGCCGCTGGATGGAATGAGCCAATTGATCCTTTTCCGCGGCTTGCAGGGATTCGGGGCCGGCGTGCTCATGGGTCTGATCTTTATCATCATCGGAGATATCTTCTCGCCGGCCGAGCGGGGCCGTTATCAGGGCATGTTCGCGGCAGTCTGGGGCCTTGCCTCAATCTTCGGTCCGACTCTCGGTGGCTGGCTTACGGACAACATTTCCTGGCGCGCCTGTTTCTATGTAAATCTTCCGGTGGGCGTCATCGTGATCGCGGCCATCTATTTTCAATTTCCCGCGCTGCGCGCCGAGGGCGTCCAGCGGGTGTTGGATTGGAGCGGCCTGTTCACTTTGACCATAAGCGTCGTATCGTTGCTGCTGGCGCTCACTTGGGTGACCGAATATGGATGGGCCTCGCCGCGCGTAGAATGGCTGCTAGTTCTGGCGGGGCTCATGCTAGGCGCGTTCCTTTTCGCCGAAACCAAGGCGGTGGAGCCTTTGATTCCGCTTTCGCTGTTCCGGCATCCCACTATCGCTTTGTGCTCCATTTCCGTGTTTGTGCTGGGCATGGGCATGTTTGGCGTTGTCATCTATCTGCCGTTGTTCATGCAAGGCGTCCTGGGAGTTTCGGCTACCCGCTCCGGCAATCTGCTGACGCCTCTAATGATGGGCGCGGTTGCGGGCAGCATCATCTCCGGCCAGATGAACTTGAAGCTCCGGAGCTACAAGATCGCCGCCGTGGTTGGCTCGATCCTGGTGGCGATCGGAATGATCCTGTTCGCGCGCATGACTGCCATTACCACGCACGCGGAAGTGATCCAGGGCATGATCGTCGCCGGGTTCGGGATGGGGCTGTTGAACCCTGTCTACACCGTGGCTGTGCAGAACGCCGCGCCACCCCAGCAAATGGGCGCCGCGACAGCTTCCACCACTTTCTTTCGATCCATCGGCAGCACCGTGGGCGTAGCTGCGTTTGGCAGCGTGTTGCTAACCCGCTTCCACCGCGATTTCGCGAGCGCCGTTCCCCCCGGCACTCCCGATATCGCTCTGAAGCCTTTTGCCAATCCCTTGACGTTGGGTATGATCCGGCCCCAGCTCGAAACGGCTTTCGGCGCCTACGGACCGGCCGGAACAAATCTTCTTCATACGCTTCTTGCGGCGGTTCCCGCCGCGTTGGTTCATGGTCTGCAAACAATCTTCTTCGTGAGCGCGGTTATGATGACGGCCGCCATAGCGCTTCATATCGCGCTAAAGAATGAGCGCTTGCGCGGGAGCCGGCCCCGCGAGAAACCCCAACAGACCGAGGTCCCAATGTAGGTCGAGCGGCTGCCCGCCCTAGACCGTTTCGGCGGTCTCTTCAACCACCCGGCCATCGAAAAGGCGGACGGAACGGTCGGCATAGCGTGCATAGCGTGGGTCGTGCGTCACGATGCAGATCGTCGATCCCGAGCGGTGCAGTTCCCGGAGCAAGTCCATCACCTGCTCTCCATTGGCTGAGTCCAGGTTTCCGGTGGGCTCGTCGGCTAGAAGAATAGACGGATCCCCGCCTAGAGCCCGCGCGACTGCCACGCGTTGCTGCTGGCCGCCGGAAAGCTGCGACGGATAATGCTTGACGCGGTGGCTCATTCCCACCCGCTCCAGAGCCTCATGCACGCGCTTTTTCCGCTCCGAAGATGGCATTCCCCGATAGGTAAGGGGAAGCTCCACGTTTTCGTAAACCGTCAAGTCGCCAATTAGATTGAATGCTTGAAAGATAAATCCGATTTCGCGGTTGCGGATCCGGGCCCGTTCGCTTAGTTTCAAGCCTTGCACCGGCTTTCCGTTCAGCGTGTAGGACCCCTCGGACGGAGAATCCAGCAGCCCGAGAATGGCCAGCAGGGTGGACTTGCCACAGCCCGAAGGCCCCGCGATAGAAACATACTCGCCCTTGTTGATATCCAGATGAACTCCCGAAAGCGCGTGGGTTTCCACCTCGTCGGTGACAAACACCTTCGTCACTGACTCCAAATGGATCAACGGTTCACTCATGCAGCTTTTGCTCCTCTGCCCGCCCCGGCGGGCCGGTCCATCCACCCTCCCCGGCGCGGCTCAGTTTAGGCGAATGCGCGGATTCTGATCCTGCGACGACATATCCGACAGGATCACCTGATCGCCCAGCTTCAAACCATCCAAAACCTCGATGGAATTTACCGAGCTCCGCCCCAATCTCACCGTCACCCGTGTGGCTCCTTTGCCGTCTTCGTCCAATTTGAACAAGCTCACTTGACTATTGGGCTGGCCAAACACCGGCCTCCCTACGTAAACCACGTCTTGCAAGCGCTCGATTTCCACCGTTCCGTCCACGCTAAGGTCCGGCACCGCGCCGGGAGGCAGCGGCCCGTCCAGTTTGCAATCCACGGTGCGTGTCCCATTTACCACGTTTGGATCAATTCGTATTACGTGACCAGGCACGATTCCGTTCCGTGTATCGATTTGGGCGGCCTGACCTAGCAGGATGTCTTTGGCTTGAGTCTCGGCGATTTTCACCTCGGCCTTCAACTTCCATGGCTGGGCGACTTTCGCCAGCACGTCGCCAGTGCGCACTCGCTGCCCCGGCTGAAGAGTGATCTCCTGCACCACGCCCTCGATGCCCGCGCGAACGGTTAGCTCCGCCACCTGTTGCTTCTTAAGCTGCTGCGCGGCTCGAAGTTTATCTACCTGGACTTTCTTGGCGTCCATCTGCGCGTTAATCGATTCGGTCATGATTTCCAGGCGTTTCTGCTCGATCTGGTACTTTTGCGAGAGCTGTTCCCAACGCGAAGTCGAAAGTTTGGCGTCGATTTCGCTCTTGAGCTGCATTTTCAGAAGCTGTTGATCTTTATCCTTGGTGATTTCCGCCTGTTTCATATCGCTGGCCACGCTCTCCACGAGAGATTGCTGGTCCAGGCGTTGGCTTTCCAGTTTCACTTTCGTGTCGGCAAGATCCGCTTCCGCCTGCTTTACCTGCCACTCCAAATCGTTCGCCGCCAGTTCCATATCCGGATTGGTTAATACTACCAAAATGGTGTCCGGTTTTACCTTGTCGCCGGAATGCACCGGGACGCTGCGTATCTGGCCATCGGAATTCGCCGGAATCCACACGATATCCTCGGGAACCAGCGTTCCGATACCTTTGACGTCGCGGACCATCGGGCCGCGCTTCACCGTGTCGATCCAGACCGTGGCCCGTTCGACGGTCGGCGCAGCCGGCTGGAGCTTGTACAGCCTCCAGGCGCCCAAGCTCAGCGCGGCTAGCAAGAGCGCCGCGTAGATCGACCACCGAATCCGCCGTCTTTTCGCGACGCCTTCGCGTTTGATGTCCATGGGATCCTCCCGGTTCTGTTGAACTAGCGCTTAGGCTGGCGCCGCAACCGCGCTGCCAAATCCAATCATAAGTAAGTAGAGTAGTTAAGCGGGGCTGGGAGCGGGTAACTGTCCGCTCATGGGACGAGTCGTCGCGTCCGGAACATCAACGGACAATCCTGACCGGCCCGAGACATAGGTAACAGAACGTACCGGAGACATGGGTTACACTTTTTGCCCTGAAGGGGGGTGGGTGGAATGCCATGGAAGGAATGTTCTGTTATGGACGAACGCATGCGATTCGTAATTCGGCTC